>ORMF011300766.1_pt1 | contig 19375 bp, 19 predicted proteins | sample 1779871 | NCBI WGS metagenome assembly ORMF01 (sample SAMEA104232316, study PRJEB22302) | groundwater metagenome | biome: forest; feature: aquifer; material: groundwater | place: USA | collected 2011-08-07 | depth 5.4 m | reverse complement strand
GGACGTGGTGATCGAGCACATCGGCGAGGACGTGTGGGAGCGGAGCCTGCTCTGCCTGACGACGGGCGGACGGCTGGTGACGTGCGGAGCGACGTCCGGATATCTCCCGAAGACCAACCTGCGCCACGTGTTCTTCCGGAACCTGCGGATCCTCGGGGCGACGACGGGCAGCAAGGCCTCGTTGTTCCGGATCGTCCAGCTCGCTCACGAGGGCAAGCTCGCGCCCGTCCTGGACCGGGTCTTCCCGGTCAAGGATGCCCGGCACGCTCAGGAGCTCCTCGAGCAGCGGCAGCAGTTCGGCAAGCTCGTCCTGGTTCACGAGTGAGGCCGGAGCCCCGCCCATGAGCGGCCAGGTCTGCTTCGAGGATTTCAGCGTCGGCGACCGCGTGCGCACTCCCGCGCGAACGATCACCGAGGCCGACATCGCGGTTTTCGCGGCGCTGGCGGGAGACGCGGGCGGAAGCGTCGTCCCCGGGCTGCACGCCCTCTCTCTCAGCGTGGGGTTGATGTTCCTCGCCGGCGAGCGGGGCATCCCGCGGTCGACCATCGCGCTCTGGAGTCTGGAGCGGGTCCGGTTCACCGCTCCCGCGCGGCCCGGCGACACGGTCCAGGTGGACGCGGAGGTGACGCAGACCACCAAGGTCGACGCCACCCGCGGTCTCATCGCGATGACCCAGCGGATGACGAACCAGCGCGGAGAGGAGGTCGTGACGTTCACGAGCAAGATTCTGGCCGGGCGGCGTTCCCCGGCCGGAGGGGCGACGCATGGATGAGCCGATCGCGCTCGTGACCGGCGCCTCGCGCGGGATCGGGCGGGCGGTGGCGCTTGCGCTCGCCCGGGACGGCTGTGGGGTCGTGGTCCACTACCACACGCGCGAGGAGGCGGCGGAAGAGACCCGCGCGCTGATCGCCCGGGAGAATGGCCGGGCCCTGGTGCGGCGCTTTGACGTCGCGAAGTGGGAAGAGGTCGAGGCGGCCGTGAAGGAGATCACGCGCACACACGGCCCCATCCGCGTCCTCGTGAACAACGCCGTCGCGATCCGGGATCACCTGCTCATGCGGATGCCGCTGGACGCGTGGCGCGAGGTCATCGACACGGATCTGAACGGCGTGTACTACTGCACGAAGGCCGTGGTCACGGCGATGGCCGGGCGGCGGCGCCCCGACCGGCGTATCATCAACATCACCAGCGTGGTGGGTGAGACGGGAAGCATCGGGCAAACGAACTATGCCGCGGCGAAGGCCGGCGTCATCGGGTTCACCAAGGCGGCGGCGCGGGAGCTGGCGCCGCTCGGGGTGACCGTCAACGCGGTGTCGCCCGGGTACATCGACACCGAGGCGATCCAGCATCTCCCCGTGAAGGAGCTGGAGAAGCGAATCCCCGCGCGTCGGATCGGGAAGCCCGAGGAGGTCGCGCACCTCGTGGCGTTTCTCGCCTCCGCCGAGGCCGGCTACATCACCGGCCAGGTGATTCGCGTCAACGGCGGCCTTTTGATGTAGCGGTGGACCCTTCAGGGAAGGAGCGTGGCAGGTGACGATCGGCGAGCAGAAACGCGAGAGCGCGCGATGAGGCGGGTCGCGGTGACCGGGATGGGGATCGTCTCATGCCTGGGCAACGACAAGGCCGAGGTGTGGCGGTCGCTGACGGCGGGGGCCTCCGGCGTGCAGGTCGTTTCCGAGATGAAGGAGCTCGGCTACAAGCACCCGGTGGCGGGGCTCGTCAAGGGACTGGCGACGGACGAGATCGGCAAGAAGCCGCTCCAGACGATGTCCGATCCCGCGAAGTACGCGGCGGTGGCGGCGCTCGAGGCGCTGCGGGACGCGGGTCTGCCCTCGGACATGCTGCGCAGCACGAGGGCCGGTGTCGTCGTGGGGACGGGGGGAGGCGGCGTCAACGATGCCTCCGCCGCCGAGGCCACGCTCCTGGCGCACAAGAGCCCGGCTCGCATTGGAGCGGCCGCGATCGTGCGCATGATGAACTCGACGGCGGCGCTGAACCTGGCCGCCTGGCTCGGCGTGAAGGGGCGCTGCTACTCGGTCTCGGCGGCGTGCTCCAGCGGGGCCGACAGCATCGGGCACGGGTTCGACCTGATTCGCCACGGGATCCTCGACCGGTGCATCTGTGGAGGCGCCGAGGGCCCGGGGTGGCGGCACTTCTGGGCGTTGGGCGACGCCTCCGGCGCGGTGGCGCCCGACCTGGCCGAGCATCCGGGCAAGGCGTGCCGCCCCTATGATCGGGATCGGCAGGGGCTGGTCGCCTCCGAGGGTGCCGGCATTCTCCTCCTCGAATCGATGGAGGAGGCCGAGCGGCGCGGGGCCCCCATCGTGGCCGAGGTGATCGGCTACGGGTCGGCCAATGACGGCGAAGCGATGTGGGAGCCAACGGGCGCCGGCCTGACGCGGGCGATCGAGCAGGCGCTGGAGATCGCGGGGACGCACGGGCCGGTCACGGTCGACTACATCAACCCGCACGGCGCCGGGACCCGGGTTGGCGACCCCGTGGAGGTCTCGGTCATCCGGCGCATCTTCGGCGATCCGTCCCCGCTCGTCAGCTCGACCAAGCCGCTCAACGGCCACTCCCAGGGCGCGGCCGGCGCCCATGAGGCGATCTTCACCCTGCTCATGCTGGTGCACGACTTCGTGATTCCGACGCCGAACCTCGAGCACGTGGCCCCGGAGTGCGAAGGCGTGCGCCACGTACGCGAGCCGCTCGCGCAGCCGCTCAAGACCGTCATGACTTTCAACTCGGGCCTGGGCGGCTCCAACGCCTGTCTCATCTTCAGAAAGCCCTGACATGCAGAAGGACTTCTTCGAGGATTGCCGGATCGGGGAGAAGGCGGTGAGCCCCGGCCGCACCATCACCGAGACGGACGTTGTGTTCTTCGCCGCCTTCACCGGCGACTGGCTCCCGATTCACACAAACGCCGAGTACGCGAAGCAGACTCCATTCGGCGAGCGGATCGCCCACGGGATGCTCGTGCTGACCGTGGGGAGCGCCCTCCTCCTCCGTCTTGGAGACGCCGCGCTCCCGCCCAAGACGACCATCGCCCCCTACGAGGTCGAGCGGGTCCGGTTCGTGGCGCCGGCGAAGATCGGCGACACGATCCACACCGAGGCCGAGATCGTCAAGATGACGGAGGTGGACGCCGCGCACGGGCTGGTCGCCATCCGGGGGGAAATCAAGAATCAGCGCGCGGAGCTGCTGGCCGTCTTCACCCTCAAGGGCCTCGTCGGCCGGCGTCCCGCTTCGCCGGCCGGCTCCGCGGGCGGGGAGAGCGCGTCCTGAGCGCGCCCGTCGCGCTGGTCGCCGGCTCGTTCCGGGGCATTGGCCGGGTGATCGCCATTCGACTGGCCGCGGCCGGCGACCGCGTGGTCGTGAACTACCTCAAGAACGCGGCAGCCGCCGAGGAGGTGACGGCGGCAGTGGGGCCCATCAGCGTCCTCGTCAACAACGCAGCGCCGGTGCGGGTGGGCTCGGTGGCGTTCCAGCAGGAGTTCGTCCAGCCGATCTGGAAGATGCGCGACGAGGACTGGGATGATGTCGTGGCGACGAACCTGACGGGCGTCTACACCTGCACCAAGCCGGTCGTCAAGACCATGCTCGAGCGAAAGCTCCCGAGAGGCAGGATCATCAATATCACCAGCGTGGACGGAGAGATCGGCAACGCCGGATCATTATTCGGCGACCAAGTCCGGCCTCATCGGCTTCGCCAAGTCGCTGGCAAGGGCGCTCGCGCCGAAGAACGTCACGGGGACCCTCGTGTCGCCGGGCTTCATCCTCACCGAGGCGACGGTCTTGCTTCCGGGCGAGTCGCACATGTCGTCGATTCCCCTCGGCAGGTTCGGCCAGCCCGAAGTGGTCGCTGCCGCCGTCTCCTTCCTGGCATCCGACCGCGCCGCGTACATCACGGGCCAGGGGATCAGGATCGACGGCGGCATGCACATGTGATGGCCGGCACCACCCCCATGGCGGGTCATCGGGAACGAAGGACCGAAGTGCAAGCCAGGGCCGGTTCACATCGCAGAGCACTTGCCTCGAGGGGGGCGCGGCCGCCAAGATGCCGCATCACTCGTGGCACTCGCAGCACGGTGAGGTAAGGCATGCGTCGCGTGGTGGTGACCGGACTCGGGATCGTGAGCTGCATCGGCAACACCGTGCCGGAGGTTCGGGACGCGCTCCAGCAGGGCCGGTCCGGCATCGAGCTCATTCCCGAACGGAAGGCGATGGGCTTCCGGAGCTCTCTGGGGGGACGGATCAAGGGCCTGGCCGCCCCCGACGTCCCGAAGCGCAACCTGCGCCAGATGGGGCCCGCCTCCTACTTCGCCGTGCACGCGGCCCAGCAGGCGATCGCGGACGCGGGGCTCGGGTCGGAGCAGATCAGGAACGACCGGACCGCGGTCATCACCGGCAACGTGGGGAATTTTCAGGACACCTATCGACAGTGCCACATGTTCCGCGACGAGGGGCTCAAGCTGGGCGGCACGGCGCTCCAGAAAGTGATGGCGGACTCGCCGTCCGCCAACCTCTCCGTCCTCCTGGGGACCCGCGGCTACAGCCTCACCGTCTCGGCGGCGTGCGCCACCGGAGCCGCCGCCGTCGGGCTGGCTTTTCAGCTCATCCGGGGAGGGCTCCAGGATCGCGCCATCACCGGCGGCGTGCACGAGGACACCTGGGAGTACTTCTGTAACTTCGACGCCCTGAAAGCCTTCTCGGTGCGGGAGGACGAGCCGACGAGGGCCTCCCGGCCCTTCGACAAGCACCGCGACGGACTCGTGCCCTCGGCGGGGGGCAGCCAGCTCGTTCTCGAGGAGCTGGAGGAGGCGCGCCGGCGTGGCGCCCGGATCTACGCCGAACTCATCGGCTACGCCTTCACCAGCGATGGAGACGACATGACGGTGCCGTCGGGCGAGGGGAGTGTGCGCTGCATCCGCCTGGCCCTCGAGGACGCGGGGATCAGACCGGACGAGGTCGACTACGTCAACGCCCATGCGACGTCGACGCCGACCGGAGACGTGGCCGAGGCCCAGGCCATCGCGGAGGTGCTGGGGAAGCGGCCCTACGTCAGCTCGACCAAGTCCATGACGGGGCACGAGCAGGGAGCCTGCGGCAGCAACGAGGTGCTCTACACGCTGCTCATGATGCGTGATCAGTTCGTGGCCCCCAACATCAACGTGGACGAGCTCGATCCGCAATGCGCCGGCATCAATCTGGTGACGAACCGCGCCATCGAGGCCAAGATCGAGGTGGCGGCGAGCAACGCGTTCGGGTTCGGTGGGGTCAATACCTGCATCGTGCTGCGAAGGTATCGAGCATGAGGCGGGTCGTCGTCACCGGGCTTGGCGTCGTCGCGTCCATCGGGAACGGCAAGGACGAGGTGCTGCGCTCCCTGCGGGAGAACCGCTCCGGCATCGAATGCATCCCCGAGATGAAGGAGCTCGGGTTCCGGTGCCACGTGGGCGGCCGCGTCAGGGGCCTGGATGTGAGCGGGATACCGAAGCGGGCGCTGCAGAGCATGGCGGACGTGGCCCGGTTCGCGGCCGTCGCCGCCTCGGAGGCGATCGAGGACGCGAAGCTCCCACCGGAAGCGCTCAAGAGCGACCGCGTCGCCGTCGTGGTCGGCACGAGCTTCGGCGGGATCAACGATCTGGCGAAGGCCGAGCGGCTCCTGCTGAAGTACCGGAATCCGGCCCGTCTCGGCGCCACCGGGCTCGTCAAGGCTATGCACTCGAGCGCCGCCGCGAACCTTGCCGCGTGGCTCGGCGTGCGCGGCCGCTCCTACGCCATCTGCTCGTCCTTCTGCTCCGGGGTGGACTCGATCGGGCACGCGTACGAGCTCATCGCCCGCGGGGTGGTGGACGTGTGCCTCTGCGGTGCCTCCGAGGAGTCCAGCCTGCGACAGGCCTGGGGATGTCTCGACAACTGGGCGGGCATGCCCGTGTCGTGGAACGACCATCCGGAACGGGCCTGCCGTCCCTACGATGAGGCGCGCGAGGGGCCGGTCCTCTCGGAGGGCGCGGGCATCCTCACGCTGGAGGCCCGGGACCAGGCGCTGCAGCGGGGCGCCGATCCGTATGCCGAGATCCTCGGCTACGGGTCCGCCAACGACGGCTTCAGCATGTTCCAGCCCTCCGGTGAGGGGCTCACGGAGTGTCTGCGGCAAGCGCTGGCGGCCAGCGAGGAGCGGGGGGTTCGCCGCATCGACTACATCAATTCGCACGGGACGGGAACCAAGGTGCACGACGCCCTCGAGGCGCGGGTGATCCGGGAGATCTTCGGCGCGCCCACGCCGCTCGTCAGCTCGACGAAGGCGCTGGCCGGTCACTCGCTGGGCGCGACCGGCGCCCACGAGGCGATCTTCACTCTCCTCATGATGCGCCACGGGTTCGTCGCCCCGACCGTCAACCTCGAACGGATCGCTCCCGAGTGCGAGGGCATCTCCCACGTTCAAACGCTCCGGGAGCTCCCGCTGGACACGGCGATGACCTTCAATGCCGGCCTCGGCGGGAGTAACGCCTGCGTGGTCTTTCGCAAACCCTAGCGGCCAACGGGCCCGTCCGAAAGGAAAACACACCGTGGAGAATATCGAAGAAAAGGTGAAGAGCGTGCTGCTGGAGGTTCTCGACGTCAAGCCGGAGGCCATCGTCTCCACCGCGTCGTTCATCGATGACCTCGACGCCACGTCCATCGACATCGTCGAGATCCTCACGGCGCTCCAGAACACCTTTGACGTGGACATCTCCGACGACGAGGCGCAGCAGATCCAGACGGTCCAGGATGCCGTGAACTTCCTGAACGCGGCCATCGCGAAGAAGAAAACCAAGGCCTGAAGGAACGCGGGTGAGCGGCGACGCGTTCCCGGACGAGGGCGCCGCCATCCCATCCGGCGGCTTGCCGAGCGGTACTGGACCAATGTGCTTCGCCATACTTCGTTACTCGGTTGCCAGCGACGGTCAACGTACAGAGAGTACGCCTCCCGTCGCTGGCTCCCTCGTGCCTCGTCTGGCTCGCAGCTTGATCCAGTACCCAGCCCCAAACTGACCCACTACCCGCCGAGTTGAACGGTTGACGGCGGCGCCCCCTGACGGGCGGTCCGGCCGCCTGCAGTGGCCGAGGCCGGTCTTCCTCGTGCTCGTGATCGCCGCCGGAATCTGGGCGCATCAACGCTTCGACCTCAGGTCCCACCTGACTCTCGCGGGGATGCGCGCGCTCGTCGAGGCGTACGGTCACCGGGGGCCGCTCGTTTTCGTCGGTGCCTGCGTCGCCGGCATCTTCCCGATCCGGTACATCGTGGGATCGCGCAGGTTGAGGTTGGGCGAGGCCATGTCGATCTTGGCGCGCAGCACGCGCGCGCCGTCCGGGAACTCCCCCGCCCGCGTCCACTCTAAGAGCCGGAGGTTCTCCGTCACCGACCGGCTGCGGTAGGGGCTCTCCCGGCCGGGCTCGGTGAGGGTGCCGCGATGCGCGCGGATCTCCGCCGTCTCGGGTCGTCGACGTAGGCCCTGCCGGCCTCGATCGGCGGCACCGCCCACCAGTGGAGCTGCCCGAAGTAGTCGGAGGCGTAGTACAGATGGGCGCCCCAGTCGAACCCGAGTCACCGCACGTCGGCCTTGATCGACTCGACGTACTCTACCTCTTCCCTGGTCGGGTTGGCATCGTCGAAGCGCACGTGGCAGACGCCGCCGGGATGCTGGGCGGCCAGGCCGAAGTTGAGACAGATGGACTTGGCGCGGCCGATGTGCAGGTACCCGTTCGGCTCCGGCGGGAACCGCGCGACCACGCGGCCGTCGAACCTCCCGCTCGCGTGGTCGTCGGCGATGAGCTTGCGGATGAAGTTGGGCGAGGGCGCTGGTTCGTTCGTCTTCTCGTTGGTCCTGGAGGCGCGCGACAAGCATACCGAGGACGCCCGTGACACACAAGACGTGGGGCGCGCCGGGCTCATCGTGATGCCCACCCGCCCGCCACGGCCGAGCGCAGGGGGCATTTCTGTTGACAGGGTCTGCAAACACTACACATAATCGAAAACTTATCGTTCGTCGCGCGGGACGCCGTCGGGTGGAGCGCGCCAGGGGCGGGGGACGTCCGAGGACACGGCTCGCCGGGCGCCTGGCGATGCGAGAGAACGTCTGGAGCGATCGCGTCAGGATGGTCACCAGCCCAGCGCGGGCCCACCCCAACCGCCGGAGATCGAGAGGAGAAGCGAGTGAGAGGTCTACGGCGTCTGGTGGCCCGTGGCGAGCCAGCCTCTGCCGTACCGCCGGCCCCGGAAGAAGCCGCGGAGCCGCTGCTCTCGAGAATCCTGCGTCGGGCCAGAGACGTCCTGATCCTCGTGGCCCTCATCGCGGCAACGCGCTACCTCAGCCGCTTCGACTTCGTCCAGAGCGGGCGCATCCAGGAGATCATCCAGCGCCTCGGCGCCGCCGCGCCGCTTGCCTTCGTGTCGCTCTGCGTCGTGACCACCATCACGTACGTTCCCCCGACGCTCCCCATCGGGCTCGGCTCGATTGCCTTCGGGCCCGTGCGCGGCGGCGCGCTCTCGCTGGTGGGGATCAGCCTCGGGGCGTGTGCCGCGTATCTGCTGGGGCGGCACGCGGCGGCGAGGCTCATCACCCGCTTGCAGGGGCGCCGGGCCGAGGCCATCGGCGCGTGGATCGCGAGGTCCAACAGCTTCGCCTGCATGGTGAGCCTGAGACTGATCGTCTTCTGCGATCCAACCTTCAACTATTTGACGGGGGCGACGAGGCGGATCACGCCGCGGGTCTATGCCCTCGGTACCTTTCTCGGACTCATCCCGCGGACGTTCATGATCTCGTACTTCTTCGATCTGTTCATGAAGAGCACGATGCGCGACTTGCTGACGAATCCACTCGTCCTGGCGTTTCCCTTGGTGCGAGTGGCGGGGGTGTTGCTCCTGACCGTCCTCATCAAGCGCCCCGCTCGCGAGATCGTGTAGGGACTCCGGCTCGAGACGGCGAGGTAGCGGCGCCCGCCGTCACCCCCCGTTCGCCGGGAGCAGGGCGAGGAGCTTGTCCTTGCGGATCACGGACTCCCTGGCGTTCGGGTGGCCGACGCGATGGTGCGCAGGAGCGCACGAGCCAGGCTGGGTCGGCACACGAGAAGGTCCGGGAGGCTGGGGTCTGGCTGATTGTAGCGGAGAGGGCTCCCGTCGAGGCGGGACACGTGAAGGCCGGCCGCGGCGGCCACCGCTACGGGCGCAGCAGAGTCCCACTCGTACTGCCCACCGGCGTGGATGTAGGCGTGGGCTTCACCCAGGACGACGGCGAGAGTCTTCGCGCCCGCCGAGCCCATTGGTACCAGTTGGGCGTCCATGGCGGAGGCAGCGCGGACAGCAATGGCCGGCGGGCGAGTGCGGCTGACGAGGAAGCGCAGCGGCCCATCGATGGACGCGAGAGGCCTGCGGAAGGCGGGGGCAGTCGACAGTACGATAGCCCGAGCCGGCAGGGCGACAGCCCCAGCGGCCAGGGCGCCCCGTTGCCACAAGGCGACGTGGACCGCCCAGTCCTCGCGGCCGTCCTCGGTGAATTCCCGGGTGCCATCGAGCGGGTCGATGATCCATACCCGGTCGGCGGAGAGCCGGATGACATCGTCCGCGGCCTCTTCGGAGAGGATGGCATCGGTGGGATGGTTGCGCCGGATGGCATCGACGAGAAACCGATGCGAAGCCCGGTCACCCGCCGCGCCGAGGCCGCCGGCGGCCGGCGGCGCTAGCCGGAGCGCCAGGAGGAGCTGGCCGGCCGCCTCCGCCAGTCGCGCCGCAAGCGTGTGGTCGTCGAGCACGGTTTCTGTCAACCTTGATAGAATGACATCAGACGGACGAGATGTACAGATCCGCGGTCGTCAGTCAGCACTGGGGGGCTCACATGAAATTGCTTGGTGCGACAGCAGCCCTGGTCGGCGTGCTCCTGCTGGGTGTCCTTCCGGCCCGCGCCGAGCCGCCGGTCAACTTCTCGGGCTCGTGGGAGCTGGACAAGAACCGCAGCGTGCTTCCGTCCCGCGCCTCCGGGATGCCCGGAGATGTGCTGATCGTCATGGACCACAAGGGAGACCTGCTGAAGATCGAGCGCCGCGTCAGCATGATGGGGATGCACCGGACGGCCACGTCGGTGTTCTACACCGACGGGCGGGAGAACGCGAACGTGACCCCGCGGGGATACAAGATGCTCTCGCGCGCCCACTGGGAAGGCGCCTCCCTGGTGATAGAGCACAAGACCACCGTGACGCGGAACGGGCAGGCGGAGGTCGTCGAGGTCAAGGACATCCGGCGTCTGTCCGATGGCGGCCGGGTCCTGATCGTCGACAGCACGGTGCGGGATCCCGACGAGAGCGGTCCCGAGCACTTCACGCTCGTCTTCGTGAGGAAGTAGATCAGAAGTAAGCGCGCGTCAAGAAATAACATATCACTGCTGTCCAAATTGGGTCCGGCCCCACCCCCTGAGGTGAAAAGCGGACAGTTCCGTCGAGGGCTATGTCAGGGGTTCTGGCTTCCAGGGGCTCGCGACGACTACGACGCGGCCCTGCGGCGGGAATGCCGGCGGTGGAATGCCGGTGGTTGACGGATCGCGATCCGCGTGATAAGTGCCAGGGTATCTTTCCCCGGGTCCTCCCGGGGCCGGAGGGGTGCCCGATGGAGCTTGCGTTTACTCCCGAGCAGCAGGAGCTGGTCCGCACGGTTCGCGCGTTCACGAAGAAGGAGCTGGCGCCGCACACGGCGCGCTGGGACCGGACCGACGAGGTCCCGCTGGAGACCTGGCGGCGGATGGGCGAGCTGGGGCTCCTCGGTCTGAGCACGCCCGCCCGGTACGGCGGGCAGGAGGGAGACCTCCTCACCGTAGGGCTCGCCGTGGAGGAGATCGCCCGCGGCGATTTCTCCTCGACGCACGTGATCCAGACCGCCAACCTCGCGGGCGACATCATCGGCAAGCACGGGAGCGATGAGATCAAGGAGCGCTGGCTCCCGCCTGCCGCCTCGGGCGAGTCGCTAATCGCGCTCGCGCTGACCGAGCCGACGGTCGGCTCCGACGCCGCCAACCTTGCGTGCCGCGCGGTGCTGGAGGGCGACGAGTACGTGATCACCGGCGAGAAGTCGGGGATCACCCTCGGCATGGCCGCGCACGCCTCCATCCTCTTCGCCCGAACGGGTGGGACGCCGAGGTCCCGCGGAGTGACCGCGTTTCTGGTGCCGCTCGATCTCCCGGGCGTGGCGCGGAGCAGGCTCCGCGACATGGGCTCGCACGCGCTCCAACGGGCGGTGCTCTCGTTCGACCACGTGCGCATCCCCGCGTCGCACCGGCTCGGGGCCGAGGGCAGCGGCTTCCACACGGTCATGCGGGGGTTCGACTACAACCGCGTCATCATCGCGCTCGCCTGCCTCGGCGCCGCCGGGATCTCGCTGGAGGAGACGATGGCGTACGTGAAGGAGCGCAAGGCGTTCGGGCGCGCGCTGGCGCAGTTCGAGGGGGTCGCCTTCCCGATCGCTGAGGCGGCGACGCACCTCGAGGCCGCGCGGTGGCTCTGCTACCGCGCCCTCTGGCTCGCGGACCACGGCCAGCCGTACACCAAGGAGGCGGCGATGGTGAAGTGGTGGGCGCCGCGGCGCTCGGTGGAGGTGATCCACCAGTGCCTGCTGTTCCACGGCCACTACGGCTACACGGACGAGCTGCCATTCGAGCAGCGCCTGCGCGACGTCATCGGCCTCGAGATCGGCGACGGGACGGCCGAGGTCATGAAGATCATCGTGGCCCGCGAGCTGATGGGCCGCGAGAGCCTGCCGTACTGACACGGAGGAGGAGGGAGCCAGCCCCATGACGACCCGCCCCGCAGAGGTTCCGAAGTCGAGGCCCTGGCACTCGCTCGCCGGGCGCATCGTGCTGGTCACCGGCGCCAGCCGGGGGATCGGCCGGGGGATCGCGCTCGCGCTGGGGGAGGCCGGGGCGACGGTGGCCTGTGCGGCGCGATCGGCGGACGAGCTGGAGGCGACGGCGACTCGCATACGGGATCAGGGCGGCGACGCCCGCACGTTCAGGTTCGACGTGACGCGCACCGGCGACATCGAAGCCGGCGTGCGGTCGGTGGAAGAGACGGTCGGCCCGATCGACGTCCTGGTCAACAACGCGGGTGTCGTGTCCGAGAAGAAGACCGTTGACCTGACCGACGCCGACTGGGCGCTCACGCTCGACACCAACCTCACGTCGATGTTCCGGTGCGCGCGGGCGGTGGCGCCGGCGATGATCGCCCGCGGGCGCGGCAAGATCATCAACATCGGGTCGATGTGGGGGAGGGTCGGCGTCCCCCGCCACGCCGCGTACTGCGTCAGCAAGGCGGGCGTCGAGGCGCTCCCCCGCTGCCTCGCCGTCGAGTGGGCGCGGCACGGCATCCAGGTGAACTGCCTCGCGCCGGGCTACGTGAGCACCGACTTCAACCGCCAGGTGATGACCGACGAGCGCCTGCGCACCTTCATCCTGTCGAAGATCCCGGCCCGCCGCATCGCCGAGCCGGACGAGGTGGGCGCGCTCGCCGTGTACCTCGCGTCCTCCGCGTCGGACTTCATGACCGGCCAGACGATCCTCCTCGACGGCGGCCAGACCATCGCCGGATGACGCGAGGACGGCACTTCCGCCGCTTCGTCGTCGCCAAGGCAGTCCCCATCGCCGCCGAGGCCGAAGCGACGGACACGTGAACCATCATCGGTATCAGCTCGACGATCTCGTTCAGGCCAGGGCGGTCGCCGTCGTCGGCGCCTCCCAGGATCCGACCCGCATCGGCGGCCGGCCCATCGCGTTCCTGAAGGATGCGGGGTTCGCTGGCGCGATCTACCCGGTCAACGCCAAGTACCCGGAGGTCCAAGGGCTTCGCGCGTACGCGGATCTCGACGCGGTTCCTGGTCCGGTGGACGTGGCGATCATCTCCGTCCCGGCCCGGGACGTGATCGCGGCCATCGCGGCGTGCGGGCGGAAGGGCGTGAAAGGTGCCATCGTCTTCTCCTCGGGCTTCGCGGAGGTCGGCGCGGCCGGCCGGGCACAGCAGGGGGAGCTGGCGAGAGTCGCCGAGCAGGCGGGTGTCCGGATCATCGGCCCCAACTGCCAGGGACTCGTCGCTCTGCATCAGCGCCTGAACCTGTCCTTCTCCTCGGCGTTCATCGATCCCGGGACGCCGGGCGCGGTCGGGCTCGTCGTCCAGAGCGGCGCCGTCGGCGGCATGCTGGGGACGCTCCTCCGGGAGCGCGGTGTCGGTCTCTCCTACTGGATCAGCGCCGGCAACGAGGCCGACGTCGCCGTGCCCGAGTGCATCGAGTTCTTCGCCCGCGATCCCGAGACGCGGATCGTCGGCGCGTACGTGGAGTCGATCCGCGACGGGCGCCGTCTGCTCACCGCCGCCGCCGCCGCCCGTGCCGCCGGCAAGCCGGTGGTGATCCTGCGCGCCGGGCGGTCGGCGCAGTCGGCGCGCGCGGCCGCCTCACACACCGGCGCGATCGCCGCAGAGGACGCCGTCGCCACCGCGCTTCTCGCCGGGGCCGGGGCCACCGACGCGCGCGACGTCGAGGAGCTGCTCGATTACGTCTACACCTTCGCGCGGACCCCGCGGCCGGCCGGCCGGCGCGTCGGCATCCTCTCGAACTCCGGCGGCCTCGGCGTGATCATGGCCGACACGTGCGCGGAGCTCGGGCTCGAAGTGCCCCCGCTCTCGGCTCCGCTCCAGCAGGAGCTCGCCGCCTTCCTGCCGGCGTTCGGCGCGACCGGCAACCCCGTGGACGTGACGGCCCAGCTCCTCACCGACGCCACGCTGCTCCCGCGCTCGCTCACGGTGATGCTCAGCTCCCGAGAGATCGACGTGCTGGTCGTCATGCTCGGCATGGTGAACCGTCTCAATCCCGTCGAGACCATCGTCGACGACCTCCTGCGCGCGCGTGCCGAGACCGGCAAGCCGCTGATGGTGAGCTGGATCGCCGGCTCTCCCGAGGGCGCGGCGGCAATCAACGCCGCCGGGTTGCCGATGTTCACGGATTCGACCCGGTGCCTCAAGGCGCTCGCGGCGCTGGTGCGTCTCTCGGGCGAGGCTCCGGCGCCGGCGCCGGCCGCCGCGGCGCCGCGCCTCAGCCTTCACGAGATCGAGCGTCTCCTCGGCGGCAGCGAGGCCGGGCCGCGCGACGAGTTTCTCAGCAAGGCACTGCTCCGCGCCGCCGGCGTCCGTGCGGTGGCCGAGCGGCTGGTCACGAGCCCCGAGGAGGCCGTGGCGGCGGCGGACGACCTTGGCTATCCCGTGGCCGTGAAGGTGTGCGCGGCGGCCATCCCCCACAAGTCCGAGCATGGTCTCGTCAGGCTCGGACTGGCGGACGCCGCGGCCGTCGCTCGCGCCTGTGCGGATCTGGAAGCCCGACTGAGCGAGGCGTTCCCGAGCGTCCCGGTCGGGGGCCTGCTCGTTCAGCAGATGGCGCCGCGCGGCATCGAGATGGTGATCGGCGCCAAGCGAGACCCGACCTTCGGTCCCATCGTGATGGCGGGGCTCGGGGGCGTCTTCGTCGAGTACATGAAAGACGTGGCGTTCGGCTCCGCGCCCGTGACGCATGCGCAGGCTTTCGGGATGATCCGCTCGCTGCGCGCGTATCCGCTCCTCACGGGGGCCCGCGGTCAGGCGGAGGCCGACCAGGACGCGCTCGCCGGGGCCATCGCCGCGATCTCCCGGCTCGCGGTCGACGGGGAGCGGCACATCCGCGAGATCGACGTGAACCCCCTCATCGTGCTGCCGCCCGGCGAGGGCGTGGTGGCGGTCGACGGCCTGATCGTCGTCGACCCGTAGCCCTCGACGTCACTCCCCGCCCGCGCCTTCTTTCGCGAACGGTGACTGGACCTGCCAGAACGGCGCGTCCTCCGTGGTGACGACGTCGAGCAGGGTCGGCTCCGTCGCGCCCTTGAGCCGGCCGAGCTCGGCGGTGAGGTCCGCGATCGACTCGATCCGGGCGCTCGCGCAGCCCATCGCGCGCGCGATCTTCGCGTAATCAGTCTGGCCGAGCGCCGAGGCGATGAACCGATTGCCGCGGCGGCGCTGGCCGTCCTTCACCCAGCCGAGCACGCTGTTGTTGAGCACGACGGTCACGACGGGAATGCGGTACTGGGCCGCGGTCAGGAGCGCGTTCATCGTCATCGCGAAGCCGCCGTCGCCGCACACCGCGACGCAGTCTCGCTCGGGGAACGCGAGCTTTGCCGCCATCGCCGCCGGCAGCGCGTACCCCATGCCGCCGATCGACGACGGCTGGTAGACCGTCCCCGCGCCCCGAGACTGATAGTAGTGCGTCATGTAGAGGCGATTTGCTCCCGCATCCATCGTGACGAGCGCCCGCTCATCGAGCATGCGCCCGATCTCGGTGATGACGCGCTCCGGACGCAGCGGGACGTCGTCGGAGCGCTGTTCGGGCTCGGCGAAGTAGCGATGCAAGGCCTTGATCTCCGCCACGTGGTCCCGCCGCCTTTGCGCACCCTGCTGTGTCGCGGTCGTGAGCCGGGGACGAAGCTCCTCGACCAGCGCCGCGAGCGCCTCGCGCGCGTCGGCGGCAATGGCCGCCGTCGCTGGGAAGTGGCGGCCGACGTTCAACGGCTCGACATCGATCTGAAGGAACGTCTGCCGGTCGGCATCGAGCAGCTCGGGGTTCTCGAAGCAGGTGTCCGTGGGCGACAGGCGTGAGCCGACGACCAGCACCGTATCGGCGGTCGACACGACCTCGTTCGCCACCGCCTGTCCCCAGTTTCCGAACACGCCGAGCGCGAGCGGATGGATCTCGGCCATCGCGCTCTTTCCCGTCGCCGTCGTCGCCACCGGAATCGACAGGAGGTCGGCGAGCGCGGCGAGCTCCGACCAGGATCGAGAGGCGTGCACGCCGTTGCCCGCGATGATGACCGGACTCGACGAGGCGAGCAGCCGATCGGCCACGCGCGCTACGTCGGCCGCCGCAGGACGGACGATGCCGTGAGCGAGTAGGCGATCGGTCGTATACACGCGGGGAGGGCGTCTCGTCTTCACGGTGCCGACGAGGGACCGACTGCCGAACACCACGGCCACGGGCCCCGGCGTCCCGGTCGTCGCGTGCCTGATGGCGAGCTGCAGGGTCTGCATGGCCTGCTTGGGCTCGTACACGGCGGCGGTGTACTTGGTCGCGCTCGCGAACAGATTTCGGAGGTCGTAGTTGCCGTGCTCGCCGGTGCCGGCCTGGTACGGGGCGTGGTGCATGAAGGGCGCCATGTCGGTGAAGTCGCCGAGCAGCAGCATCGGGGAGGCGCCCTTCACCGCCTCGAGCGCGCCGAACAGCGCGTTACACGCGAGGAAGATGCCCTGGCCCATGACGACGCCCGGCCTACCGGTGAGCCGCCCGTACATCTCCGCCATGATCGAGCCCACCTGCTCGTGGCGCACGAGGACGGTCTTCACCGTGGACGAATCGTAGAGCGCGTCGAAGATTCGGCCCGTGTCGCCGCCCGGCATGCCGAACACGAATTCGATGCCCGCCTCCTCGAGAACGCGGACGACGGCGTGAGGAGCGTCGATCTCGTCAGGAATCATGGCGTGGCCTCCGGGTGGATGTGGTGAGCCGCTGAACCAGCCCCCGGCGCTCGGTTGGGGAGCCCCTACTCCGTGACGGCGCTCGTCCCTGGGCCGAGCACCAGCGGCGGCGGCTCATTGGCGATCAGGTATTCGAACTCGCGGCGGAAGTCCTCCAGGGACAGGCCCGCCGTGGCGCCGAACTTCGCCAGCTCGCGGGGGTCCTCGAAGTCATCGCGGCGCAGCCGGATCATGTAGCGCCGCGCGATCGCGTAGCGCGTCGAGTGAACGTCTACCATCCGGATGCGCGCGCGGCCCGTGGCCGGATCGAGCATCGTGGCGAACGGGACCGGGACGAACTGTCCGCCCTGCATCGAGATCATCACCGCGTTGCCGCCCTCCAGCAGGTACTTGGCGGCGCAGTAGCCGAGATCGCGCGTGTACTCCATGTCGAGGGGAATGGGATCGGCGCAGCGCAGCTCGTAGCCGATGTTCTTGGCCACGATCGTGGTCGTGATCCCGAGCGCCGTGAGCCGCGCCTGCGCCTGGGTCTTGAGGATCTCGCCGATGTTGACCTCGGCGAGGCGGACATTGCCGTGGGCATCGCGCTCGACGTCCTCGATCCGGGCCAGATCCTCGGGCTCGACGCTCAGCGCCAGCCCTTCGGCCAGGATCGCGACGCCGTCGAGGCGGCCGTAGCTGAGCCGCTTGATGATCGCGCCGGCCAGCGTGTCGACCATGACCTTGAGCCGGACCCTCCGGCCGCCGAACTCTTCGGGGATCAGCGTGAGGGTCGCTCCCGCGGCCTTGCCGATGCCGAGCGCGAGCTGACCCGCCTTGCGGCCCATGGCGATCACGAAGTACCAGCGCGAGGTCGTCTTGGCATCCACCATCAGGTTCTTGACGATGTCCGCGCCGATGTGCCGCGCCGTCTGGAACCCGAACGTGTCGACGTAGGCCGGCAGGTCCAGGTCATTGTCGATCGTCTTGGGCACATGCACCACGCGGATCCGTCCCCGGGCCGTGTCCTCGACCTTCATGGCCGAGTAGGCCGTGTCGTCGCCGCCGATGGTGATGAGCTGCGACACGTTGAGGCGCAGCAGCGAGGTCACGATGTTCTCGAGGTGCTGGAGGTTCTGCGTCGGGTTCGCGCGCGAGATCCCGATGTGGGAGCCCCCGCGGAAGTGGATCCGGCTCACCTCCTCGATCGTCAGCGGGGCGACATGCTCCACGTTGCCCTGCATCAGCCACTCGAACCCGTCGCGGATCCCCAGGATCTCGACGCCCTCGAGGACTCCCCGGATGGTTGCCGCGCCGATGACGCTGTTGATGCCGGGCGCCGGTCCTCCTCCGACGAGTATCGCCAGCCGCTTCGGGTGACTCATGCGCTCAGTCCAGCCAGTCTTCTTCCTTGAGCTTCCTCGGCAGGTAGGTCTTGGTCAAGTAGCGGAAGTCCTTGTTGGCGAGGGCGTCGAGCTCGTACTTGAGGCCGCTCTCGAGCATCCGCTTGATCTCTTCCTGCCACGGCTTCTTCTGGAACCAGCGGTACTTGAGCAGCTCCTTGGCGCGGCCGATGTCCTTGTCGTTGAGCTTGATCCCGACGTTGCGCGGGAGGCCGTAGGCGTCGGGATCGGCGCTGGAGAGGCCGATGAACTTGGCCTTGGGGATGGCCATCCGCTCGCTCTCGAAGGCGAGGTTGATCGATCCCTGCTTGACGACCGAGTAGATGTAGTAGCCCCAGGGGTCGTTGTCGACGAGGACGTACACGGGGATCTTGTATTCCTCGTGGAGGCGGCGTGCCAGCCGCCGGACGCCGCGGGGCGGCTGGCCGTTGCCGGTCAGGAGCACGCAGTTGTATCGGCGCCAGAACTTGTCCTCCGAGAGGCGGTTCCACTGGGTGCCCTTCTCGACGAGCAGGACGAAGTCGGCCGTGCAGCGCCGGATCTCGATGAAGTCGGGTTCGACGATGGAGGGCACCGAGTAGCCGCCCTTGCCCAGGCGCGCGCAGTCGACGCGGTCGCCGTCGTCGCCGAAGATGACCGGCCCCACGATGCTGCCGGCGTTCTCGGCGCGTACGTGGAGCTCTTCGCGAAGGGCGGCCAGCGAGACCTCGAGGTCCTCGATCAGCGGGTCGGATTCGTTCTGGTTGTCGAACGTGTTCTCGCTCGATCCTTTCATCGTGTGCTTGGTGCGGTAGTAGATCTCCCTGAGCGACGTCGTGAGGTCGGCCCGCTGCAGCTCGGACAGGGCATCGGCCACCAGCACCGTCTGCATGAACTTCTTCGCCATCCCCACGTTGAAGAAGGTGCGCGCCTGCTTCCGCTTGCCCATCTCGATGATGCCGCGCTTCTCGTTGAAGTTGACGTTGGCGAGGCTGCGCACGGGGATCGACAGCATGGGGTCCTTGCTGCGATCGGCGGCGGTGATCACCGCGTCCGCCACGCTGATGAGCTTCTTCTCGACGGCTCCGATCTTCCTCGCCTTTGCTTGCGCCATGGGGCCCTACTTCTTCCTGCGCTTTGGCGCCTTGGTCTTGGGCTTCGCCGCCTTGGTCGGCCGGGCCGGGCGAGTCGGCCGGGCCGGGCGCGCCGGCTTGGCCTTGCCCTTGGCCTTCCGTCGCGCGGGCGCGGGCTTGGTCTTCTCCGGCCGGGCCTCTTCGGGCGGCGCGACAGCGCTCCCCTCGGCACCGGGCAATACCGGCGCCTCTCCCTCCGGCCCGTCGGCGGTGACGATGATCGAGTGGGGGAGGCCTTCCGGACCACCCTCGTGGCCCAGGATCGCGTCGGTCCGGGGACCGCCGGTGCGCTTCAGGGCGATCTTCTGGAGCTG
>ORMF010816350.1_pt1 | contig 19380 bp, 8 predicted proteins | sample 1779871 | NCBI WGS metagenome assembly ORMF01 (sample SAMEA104232316, study PRJEB22302) | groundwater metagenome | biome: forest; feature: aquifer; material: groundwater | place: USA | collected 2011-08-07 | depth 5.4 m | reverse complement strand
CGTTGCACCGTTGAAAGGTTAAATCGGTCCGAAGCCGCTCGCGTATGCCGGTTCAACGCTTCACCGATTCAACGCCTCCACTGCCCGGACCGCCTGCTCGAACAACGGCTTCACGCGATGCTTCACCAGATAGACGCGCGCGGCCGTCACCCCCAGCGCCTTGGCCGTCTTGCCGGCCGGCACTTGCTTGATGACGTGCAGGAAGAAAATCTGGAACTGCCGCGCGCTCACCTGGTGCTTCAGCTTTTCGAGCGCGGCGTCCACGAGGTTCTGTTCCCACTCCGCATCCCAGAGCGCCTCCAGGGCATTGCCCGCCGGGTCCGGCACGCGTTCTTCGGTCGGCGTCGAGCGCGAGTCGTCGGAGAGGCGTTTGCCCGGGCGACGTGCCCTCTCTTCCTCCTCCGGCGCGCGGCGTTTCCTGAGCTGGTCCGTGATGCGCCAGCGCGTGAGCGTCAGCAGCCAGCTTTTGAAGGAGCCGTGCACCGGGTCGGCCTTGAACTCGCCGATCTTCTTGCACACCGACACGACGGTCTCCTGCACCACTTCCTCGGCCTCGAGGTGCGTCAGGCCGGCTTTGAGGGCGACGCCGTAAATCAGCCGCCAATACGTCTCGAACCACTCCCGCCAGCTTTCCTGGTCGTCCCAGTTCTTGAGCCGCCCGATCAAACTCCACCGCGTCGGGATCAACTCATCCGCCGCGCCTGCGGGCAAGGGTGTGGGCATCTGCCGGCTCATGGCTTGTTCGCTCGTCTGGTAAGGTACACGGAGCGGGAAGGCGATTTCTTTCCGAACGTGAAGAATTCTTTGCTCGGTACCCAGGAGCGCGGACATTCCTGTCCGCCCCCGCAACCGGAGGTCCGCCGCGGAAACGTCTGTCCGGAATTGCGGACAGGAATGTCCGCGCTCCTGCGGTTGGCGCTGCGGTTCCGCCGCGCTGTGCCGAACCAAGCTCGAGGCGTGTGCTCACCGTCTGCTCGCGCCGTATCAGGCATCACGCATCCCGCAGCACGAATTTTTTTCCACTTTCTTGAAAGATTCGCGCCGCGGCGTCCGTGTTCACCTGTAGAGACCAACAAATCAATCATGCTATGAAAAATCTACTCCTCAGCCTCGTCACCCTGCTGCTCCTCCTCCCGAAGAATGTAAAGGCAGCGGACACACTCATCGGAACTTTTGACGTCAACTACCGCTACAACGCCGCTGGTTGCGCTCCAAGCGGAGGCCCGAACGACGGAAATCCCTATTTTTGCCCGAGCGGCATCCCGCCTGGCCCGCATTTCATAGACGCTGCTCCGGGCCAATACAAACTGGTCGTTGACGCCGGGCAGGGTTGCGGTGTTTGGAACGGGGATGCCTCAAGCGGGACGGTCTCGGGGACCGGGCACGCTCCGGGGGAGATTGTGTACCTCGATCATCAATTCGGCCAAATCGTTTTGTTCTACTGGGATTGGTACGTTCTTGATAACGACCCCAGCATCCAGACCACCATTTCCCTTTTTCAGGTGCTTGAGGAATGCGCCTCATTCCAAGGGTTGGGGGACTTGTCGGGCGGCGACTTTTTCAGCGAGGCCTGGGGGGTCTCGGCAGACGGTTCGGCGGTCGCGGGCATCAGCTATTCGAGTTCGGGGCGGGAGGCGTTTCGTTGGGAGGGTGGCGTGATGAGCGGCTTGGGTGACTTGCCAAGCGGGAGATTCGATAGCCTAGCCTTGGGCATCTCAGGCGATGGCCGAATCGTGGTGGGCTATAGCAGTTCGACACCTATTCCACAAGGCGGCTACGATTACGAAGCGTTCCGCTGGGAAAATGGCATCATGACAAGATTGGGCTTCCTGCCAGACTTCGAGTATTCATACGCCTTAGCCGCTTCTGCTGATGGATCCGTGGTGCTGGGTGTGGCCGGTCGCAATTCGGGTGGCCAAGCGGTTCGCTGGACAGACGGCGTGATCAGCGCCCTAGGCTTTCTTCCGGGCGACAATTCGAGTGCGGCATATGGCATCTCTGCGGACCTAAGAATCATTGTTGGGAAAAGCAGTAGGCCAAATGGTTTTGAATCGGAAGCCGTCCGCTGGGATAACGGCGTGATAGCCGGGCTCGGTGATTTTCCGGGTGGAATTTTCTTGAGCCAAGCCACCGGCATTTCAGCGGATGGGCAAGTCATTGTCGGGTTCGGCAGTTCGGATTCGGCCATTCAGGAGGCTGCCCGCTGGGATGGTGGTGTCATGACTGGCTTGGGTGATTTGCCGGGCGGAGATTCCATCAGCATCGCCGAGGCGGTTTCTGGCGATGGTTCCATCGTCGTCGGCTGGGGCACGACGGCTTCGGGCACAGCAGCTTTCATCTGGGACGCAACGCAAGGAATGCGCAACTTGCAGGAGGTCTTGGTGAATGATTTTCAACTTAATCTGACGGGCTGGCAATTGCTAAACGCCAAGGGAATTTCTGCTGACGGCACAACGATTGTCGGGCTGGGTACAAATCCGCAAGGGCAGCCGGAGGCGTGGCGGGCACGAATCTGCCAGGCGGGGACAGGCGAGCCGTTGGCGATCATTTGCCCGGCAGACATTATCACTTCTGCTGCGCCGGGAGAATGCACCGTGGCCGTGAATTTCGCAGCGGCGACAACTGGAGGCCAGCCCCCCGTGACCATCGAATGCAATCCGCCTTCAGGAACGGCTTTTCCCATCGGCACGACGACCGTCAATTGCACTGCCACCGATGCAGCAGGAAACGAAGCCGCGTGTGCGTTCACGGTCACGGTGGAGGACAAAGAAGCGCCGCAAATCAACTGCCCAGCAAACCTGACTGTGAACATGGATCCTGGCCAGTGCAGCGCAGTGGTGAGCTTCTCCGTCAGGGCGAGCGATCTTTGTTCGACCGCAACCGTGGTCTGCGATCCGCCTTCCGGCTCGACGTTCCCGAATGGAACCACGACTGTGAACTGCACCGCAACGGATGCAGCAGGGAACGAAGCCGCGTGTTCGTTCACGATCACGGTGGAGGACGACGAAGCGCCGCAAATCACTTGCCCCGGGAACAAAGTCGTCAACGCGACCAGCCCTACTGGCGCGACGGTGGACTATGCGGCGCCGGTCGCCAGCGACAATTGCGGTACGCCAACGGTGACTTGCTCACGCCCCTCCGGCTCGGTCATCGCGATCGGCACCACGACCGTGACCTGCACGGCCACCGATGCGGGTGGGAACACGAGCAGTTGCTCGTTCACGGTGACGGTCAAAGGCGCGTCCGCGCAGCTCAATGACCTGATGACGGTCGTAAACAGACTGCAAATCAACCCATCAGCCAGAGCGTGGTTGATGTGGGAGCTGCTCGCGGCGCGCGCCGCGGTGAATAGCGGCAACACCCAACTCGGGTGCGTGATGTTGCGGCAGTTCACCTACTCCGTGCGGAGCTTGTGGTGGTCTAATGTGCTGTCCAGCAGCCAGGCCACCAGCCTGATCGCCGACGCCAACCGTATCCGCGCGGTGCTCGGGTGCCGATAGCAAAGGATCTCGGGTTGGCGTCACGACCGGGGCAGCGTTCATCAGCAGAAAGCCGCTGCCCTAATCCTTTAACCGGGCTTCGACCACGAACGAACCAGCGCCCTGGCGGCGCGCGATTGTGGGTTGAGGTGGTTGGCCGCCGAGAACACCACCGGCAAATGGCAACTCATCGCGACGTTGAGCGATGGGAGCCAACACTGGGTGTGGGTCCAGATCAAATGAGGTGGTGGGGAACGGCAGCTTGAAGAACCCAAGGGGCCTGTCCGCAGGCCCCTTTTTTCTTCTCTGTGGCTGTCCTTGCCCGACTCCCGCGAGGTGCCCGTTGGCGAGGACGGCCGGGTCTGCTCCCGTGAGCGGCGGGCGGGGACGACTGGCTGACGATCACAGCAGCTTGATCTGCATCTCCTCTTTGACCAGCGCTTCGCCGAGCGTCTCGGCACGGGCGCGGCGGCGCTCGATGATCTCCTTGTCCAAGTGCGGGTCGTACGGCACCGGGTAGTCGCCATCGTAGCAGGCCATGCAGAAGGATTCCTTCGGCAGCCCGGTCGCCTTGACCATTCCGTCCTGTGACAGATACGCCAGCGAATCCGCGTTCAAATATTTCCGGATCTCCGCGATGCTGTGCCGTGCGGCCATGAGCTTGTTGCGGTCCGGGAAGTCGATCCCGTACACGCACGAATGCATGTGCGGCGGACAGCTCACGCGCACGTGGACTTCTTTCGCGCCGGCTTCCTTGAGATTGTTCACGCGCGCCTTGCAGGTCGTGCCGCGCACGATGGAGTCATCGACGATGATCACCCGCTGGCCGCGCACCAGTGCGCTGATCAAGTTGAGCTTCACGCGCACGTTGAAGTCGCGGATGAGTTGCGTCGGCTGGAGGAAGCTTCGCCCGACATAGTGGTTTCTGACGAACGCCATCTCGAACGGAATGCCGGACTCCTGCGAAAAGCCCAGCGCAGCGCAATTGCCGCTGTCCGGCACCGGCACGACGATGTCGGCTTCGACCGGATGCTCGCGCGCCAACTGGCGGCCCATCTCGACGCGCACCCGGTACACGTTGCGATCGGCAATCGTGCTGTCCGGCCGCGAGAAATAGACGTACTCGAAGATGCAGAACGCCCGGCGCTGCTGCTCCGGGAAGGCCGGAATACTGGTCAGCCCCTCCTTGTTGATGATGACGATCTCGCCCGGCTCGACATCGCGGACGAACTTGGCGTGGATCAAATCCAGCGCGCAAGTCTCGCTCGAGAGCACCCACGCGCCGTCGATCTGGCCGAGGCAGAGCGGCCGGAAGCCATACGGATCGCGCACGCCGATCAACTCCTGCTCCGTCATGATCACGAGCGAGAAGGCGCCCTCGATGCGGCGGACCGTCTGAACGAGGTTGTTCTCTTTGCCGCCGACGGTCGGCTGCGCCATCAAGTGGAGGATGATCTCGCTATCGACGGTCGTTTGGAAAATGGAGCCCTTGCTTTCGAGTTGGTCGCGAAGCAGGGCGGCGTTGGTCAGGTTGCCGTTGTGCGCGATGGCGATCTGGCCGCGCGCACAATCGACCGTCAGCGGCTGGGCGTTGCGGATGTGCGAGGAGCCGGTGGTCGAGTAGCGCGTGTGTCCCACCGCCATCTCGCCGACCAGCCCGTGGAGGATTTGGCCGTCGAAAATCTGCGACACCAATCCCATGCCGCGATGCAGGCGGAACTGCTTGCCGTCGCTGGCGACAATGCCGGCGCTCTCCTGCCCGCGGTGTTGCAGCGCGTAAAGTCCGTAGTAAGTCAGCTCCGCGGCGTTGGGATGGCCGTAAATGCCAAAGACGCCGCAGTAATGTTTCGGATAGTGCCGCATGGGCTCGTCGCGCACGGGCGCAATCCAACCGAGGCCAGGTCATCCCCGCAAGTCTGAACTGAACCGGACGGGGAATGCGAGATGGGGCGAAAGTCCGGGCAGGCAAATGGAAAGAAGCTCCAATCTCCAACTTCCCGCCGAAGCGATTTGAAATTCTGGATTCGTCTGCCCCAATTCGTCTGCCTGGCTGCGGTGCCGAGCGGGTGCTCGGGCGAAGGCAGACGAATTGAGGCAAACGAATTCCGAGAGAACCGTTTCTTGGTCCTGCGAGACCCTTCGCTGAGATTTATGAAACAGCGGTGGGGCCAGACCGTAGCGCAGATTTCCAATCGGCATGGCCTCGATGGTTCCAGCGCAGGGATTCGTTCGCGGCGCATGCAGGTTGGAAACCCGTGATACAGCAGATTGGAAATCTGCGCTACGGTCCGAGGGCTCCAGCAGCTTGGAGATGCACGGGTCTCGCGGACGCTGGACAGATCACCTTTGTGAAAAGTTGTATTGGCGGCCCTCACGCCATCGCCCGCGCGATGGCGTTCCACCAAAGGTCATGCAACTCGGCGAGGGGCCAGGAGAGTTCGCCGGCGGTCGTCCTGATCAGCAGGTGATCGCCGCCCACGGTGCCGAGGCGCGCAGCCGGAACTCCCAACAGCTTGGCGCGCTCGATCACCTTCACGGCGTCGATCGCAGCCGTCGTGACGACGACACGGCTTTGCGTCTCGCCAAACAGTAGGGCGTCGAGTCGGATCGTGGTGGCGTCTCGTGAGAGCGGCGCTGCATTGTCATCCTGCGCCGCCGCGCTTCCGCGCGGCGCTGTCACGCTGGACAAGTCGATCTGCGCTCCAATCAGCCGCGGCGTGTTGCGACCTGTCAACTGGCTGATGCAGCACTCTGCGAGGGCCACCGCCAGACCGCCTTCGCTGCAATCGTGCGCGCTCTTGATGCCGCCCGCGCGGATGAGGCCGAGCAGCGTCGTGTGAAGCGTCGCCGCTTTCTCCAGATCACAGCGCGGAGGTAGCCCGTTCTTGTGACCGTGGATCACCTGCAAGTAAGCGCTGCCGCCGAGGCCTTGCAGCGGATCGGTCGTGTCCACCGGCTCGCCCAGCAAAATGATCGCGTCGCCTTCGTCCTTGAACCACTGCGTTGTGATGTGTTCGGGCTTCTCGATCAGGCCGACCACTGCGACCGTCGGCGTCGGATCAATCGGCCCGGCGGGGCTTTGGTTGTAGAGCGAGCAGTTGCCGCCCGTGACGGGCGCGTTGAAGGCGCGGCAGGCGTCGGCCAAACCGCGCACGCTTTCCTTGAGCTGCCAGAAAAGGTCGGGCTTGTGGGGATTGGCAAAGTTGAGGTTGTCCGTCACGCCGAGGGGCTTCGCGCCGGAGCAGGCGAGGTTGCGACAGGCCTCTGTCACGGCTGCTTTGCCGCCCTCGAACGGATCGAGATAGACGTAGGCGCCGTTGCAATCGACGGAGAGGGCGATGAACTTCTCGAGCGAGGGTTGATGGTCAATGGTTGATGGTTGAGCTTCGCCGTTCGGCAGAGTCGGCAGGGAGTCCGCCTTGATCCGCACGACCGCGGCGTCGCTGCCGGGACACACGACCGAGCCGTCGCGCACCATGTGGTCGTATTGGCGATACACCCAGTTCTTCGAGGCGATGGTCGGCCACGCCAGGAGCTTCTTCAGATCGGCTACCGACTCTTGGCTGTCGGCGATTCCGTCCAGCGTGAACGCGCGCACGCCCTGCATGTATTCCGGCTCCTGCGCCTCGCGGTGATAAACCGGCGCTTCGTCGGCCAGCTTCTTCGCCGGGATGTCGGCGACCACTTGGCCCTGATGCCGCACGACCATGCGCCCCGTGTCAGTGACGATGCCGATCTCCGCCCACGGCAGGTCCCACTTGTCGAAGATGCGCTTGACCTCTTCTTCGCGCCCCTGCTTGACGATGATGAGCATCCGCTCCTGCGATTCGCTGAGCATGATCTCGTACGGCGTCATGTTCCGCGCACGCTGCGGCACTTTGTTCAACTCGATCTCGATGCCCGTGCCGGCGCGCGCGGCGGTCTCGCACGTCGAGCAGGTCAGCCCAGCAGCGCCCATGTCCTGGATGCCGGCCACTGCGCCCGTGGCGAGTAACTCCAAGCATGCTTCGCACACGAGTTTTTCCATAAACGGGTCGCCGACCTGCACCGCACCGCGTTGTTGCTCGGCGGACTCCTCGGTCAAATCCTGCGAGGCAAACGCCGCTCCCGCCAAACCATCGCGCCCCGTCGCGGGCCCGACGTAGAAGACCGGATTGCCGACGCCTTGCGCCTTGCCGCGGACGATCTGCTCATGCCGCAACACGCCGAGACAGAAGGCGTTCACCAGCGGATTGCCCTCGTAGCTCTTGTCGAAATACACCTCGCCCGCGATGGTCGGGATGCCGAAGCAATTCCCGTAATGCGCGATGCCACTGACGACGCCGGCGAAGAGGCGGCGGTTGTTGAGGACTTCGGGGGGCGCTTCGGCGGGTACGAGTGAGTGGGTGAGTGGGTGAGTGGGTGAGTGGGCCTCGGCGCTCGTTCCCTTCTCACTCAGCGGCTTACTCACTCTCCCACTCACGGTTTCCCCGCTCGTGATCGGCCCAAACCGCAGCGAGTCAAGCGCGCACACCGGTCGAGCCCCCATCGTGAAAATGTCGCGGATGATGCCGCCCACGCCCGTCGCCGCGCCCTGAAACGGCTCGACCGCGCTCGGATGATTGTGCGATTCGATCTTGAACGCGATCGCCAGCCCGTCGCCGATGTCGATGATCCCGGCGTTTTCCTCGCCCGCGCCGACGAGGATGCGCGGTGAGCGAGTCGGGAAAGTCTTCAACAGCGGCCGGGTGTTCTTGTAGCTGCAATGCTCGCTCCACATCACCGAGAAGATTCCCAGCTCCGTGTAACTCGGCTCGCGTCCGAGGATTTGCTGGATGCGGTCGTATTCTTCAGGCGTCAGCCCATGCTTCCGGATCAGTTCAGGAGTGATGCTCGGCTCAGTCATCGAATCAAGGACTCAAAGTTCGCAAACAGTGCGCCGCGAGGATGCGGACCCGGCCTGTGGCAGACAAGCAAATCAGTGGAAGCGAATCGGCCAGGTCGGCGTCAACTACCTTGACAGGCCTGCCGGAGATCGGCAATCGTCGCGCCCATGGTCAACTCCTCGAAGGATCAGGTTATGGGCCTCGACGAACGAATTCTATTGGGTCGCTCTCCACCCGCTTCAGGTCCCCGTCATTGCTTTGGTGGACGTGCGTTCTGCGGAAGGAGGTTTGCCGCCGCCCGAATATCGTGGCTCGGTCTTGGTTGCGTGCTCTGCGCCTGCTCCGCTGCCGGCCTGGAGCCGCCCTTTGCGCCGAATCCACCGAGCGCCGCAGCGAATGGCCTGGCCGAGGGTGAGTTGAGTTGGGCCGCGGGCGGCTCGAATCTGATCATCAATGGTGACTTCGAAGCCGGCACGCTGACGGGCTGGCGCAAAGAAAGCCCGACGGGCAAGGATTTCATCCTCAACAAAGGCGCCTACGATCCGCCAGGCTCCGACCCCGTGCAGCCTGTCTTCTCCGGCACCGTGAGCGTCGTGGCCACGACCGGGGCTCCGGGCGCGCAAGCCCTCGTGCAAGACCTGACGATCCCGCCGACTGCGACCTCTGCGGTGCTCAGTTGGGCGGACCGCATCCGCAACTACGCGCCGCTGTTCAGCCACCCGAACCAGGAATTTCGCGTCGAAATCCGCGATCCAGACGGCAGTGTTCGAGCGGAGCTGTTCTCGACCAGGCCGGGCGATCCCCTGTTGCAGGACTGGACACGCCGCAGCGCGGATGTGTCGGCCTTCATCGGGCAGACGATCCGCGTCGCGTTTGTGGAGGCCGACGACCTGGGCTTGTTCAATGTGCACTTGGACGAAATCCGTCTGGAGGTGTCGCCGGTTGGCTCGATGCAGTTCGATGTTTATCTGGGCACCAACCCGGCGCCGGGTCCAGCGGAACTTCAAGGCACTACCGACCGCCTGGTCTGGCCCGTAAGCGGGCTGCTTTCGGAAACGACTTACTACTGGCAGGTCGTCGCGCGCGACGGCGGGCAATCCGCGTCCAGTCCAGTCTGGCAGTTCAAAGTCGGACCGAGGGGACCACTGGCAGGGTTTCGCTGGGCGCCGTTGAGTTCGCCGCAATATCGCGGCCTGCCGTTTTCAGTGGCGGTGAGGGCCGTGGACGAGTTCCGACATTCCGTCGTGGATTTCAGCGCGACCGTGACCCTTGCCGGGCTGGTGGAGAAGAGCCGGCCAGCGGCGGTGTTGATCAGCGAGGTCATCACGAGCGGCAACGACAGCGTGGAGTTCATCAATCTCTCCGACACGGCGGTGGACATCTCGAACTGGAAGGTCACGATCTACGACTCCACGACTTGGCCCACGCCACGATTTACTTTCGTGATCCCGGCCAATAACACCGTCGGAACGGGGCGCTTTTTCTTCGTCAGGAAGGGTGTGCAGCCGCCGACCTCTGGCTTGAGTTTTGCCACCGGCCAGGACATCGTTTGGGGGAACACGGCCACAACCGGACGTGGTGCTGTGCTGTTGCAGGATGCAGCCGGAGCGATCGTGGACTTCGTGTGCATTCACGACGCGCTGCCAGGCGAGATCACCGAGCCGGTGCCGGTGCCTTTGGGGGAGTGGATCGGCCCTGCCCTGCCGCTCAACCGCGATGCCACGTACAGCTACCAGCGCGTTGGCAGCTCGGACCGGCAAAGCGCGGCAGACTGGGTGGGCGCGCCCTCGAGTTCAGGTCGAGTGAACGCTGGCTGCGCGGCGCGGTTCGCTGCTGGCGTGGGCGTCGTCGGTGTCACGCCCGAGCGAGCGACGGATTTTACCGAAGGCTTGTGGCAAGGCGCGCTGGCGGTGCAGGCCACCGCCGAAACGCTCATCCTCGTGGCCGATGATCGACGCGGGCACACGGGTCTGGGCACGCCGCTGCGCGTGGAGGACCAACCACCGATATTCGTGGATTTGCCGGAGCAGACGGTCGAAGGCGCCGGCGTCCTCAGCCAGATGGGGGCGGTGCGCTTGGTGCGCCCTTGGCCGACCGACGTGGTCGTAACACTGAGATCGAGCGATCCCACCGCGGCCAGCGTCCCGGTGTCCGTCACGATTCCCGCGGGGCAGGTGCGCATGAACTTCGACCTGACCGTGGCCGACGATGCGGTGCTGGACGGCACGCAGACGGTCACGATCAGCGGCAGCGCGCCGGGCTTCGCCAAGGTGCCGCGCGCCTTGGCCGTGCACGACAACGAGACGACGACTCTCAGCCTAAGTCTCCCGGCGGAGGCCGCTGAAGGCGGGGGTACGGTCTCCGGCACCATCACGCTCGCGTCCATGCCCGCAAGGGATTTGCGAGTGTCCCTGACCGCGGACGACCCGACGCAGCTCGGTTTGCCCCAGGAGATCCTCGTGCGTGCCGGCCAAACGTCCGCGACGTTCACGTTCAACGTCCTAAACGACACGCGGATCGACGGCGACGTGAGGGTAAGCGTTGAGGCTGCTGTAGCCAACTGGACACCCGGCCGCGCGAGCATCGTGGTGCGGGACAACGAGCACCGCCGATTGCAGCTTCGCTTCCCGGTTTCTGTGAGCGAGAAGGCCGGCCTGCTCTCCGGGGGTGGCGAACTCGCGATCTCCGGAACTCTTCCGGAGCCACTGGCGGTGACGCTTTCAAGCGACCCAGCCGGCGAACTCAACCTGCTGGCGACCATCACGATTCCGGCGGGCCTGACCACGGTGAAGTTCGACGTGGCACCCACGGTCGAGGCGGATTTCCACGGGCTGCAGGTGGTGACCGTCAGCGCGACAGCGCCTGGCTTCGAATCCGCCCAGGTCGTGGTGGAGCTGCGGGACGAGTCGCTGCGCTTGTTGGACCTCACTGTTGTGGACATTGCCTACGATCCACGGGCCAAGCGGCTCTTTGCCAGCGTCCCGGCACGCGCCTTGAACTTGGCGAACAAGATCGTCGTCATCGACCCGCTGACCGGCACGGTGGAGAGTGACATTTCGGTCGGCAGCGATCCCGGCCTGCTGGCGTTGTCGGACGATGGGGAAGTCCTCTACGTCGGCCTGAACGGCGACTTGGCCGTGCAGCGCATCAAGCTCGACACCCACACCCCTGAGCCGCCCGTGTCACTCGATGGCTACCAAGCGGTCGGCTTGGTCGTGCCGGCGGGACGGCCCGAAAGCGTGCTGGTGAACCGCTTGCGGCCGGGTTTGGGGATGCCGATTGAGCATGGACTCGATGTCTCGCTTTACGTTAATGGCCAGCACCAGCCGGAGACCGTCGAGGTCTTCGGCAATGTCCCGCTCGGTTTGCTCCGGACCGAAAGCCCCGACACCGCGTTCATAGGTCTCCCGAACCTGACGGAACTGGGGCTGCGGGATACAGGGGTCTTTGTGCGGCGATCGAGCACGGAGCCTGCCCGGGTGCGCCAATGGACCTATGGCGGCGGCTATTTGTTTTCGGGAGACGGCACCATCGTGGAAGCGGCGACGTTCAAACCGGTGGGAAGCATCCCGACGCCAGGCCTTAGGTGGCCCGAAAGTGGTCTTGTGGCCGCCGACCCAGCTCATTCGCGCGTGTTCTACCTGGCCGATCCTGTCCTGGGAGGGAGCATCGGAAACTTGCAGCTCGCCGAAGCGGATCTGCTTACTCGCACACTCGGCCATTCGCTCCCGTTCAAGTACGCGTCCGGTTTCAGCGGACTGATCCGTTGGGGCGAGGACGGCCTGGCCTTCCTGATCGACGACAAGCTCCACCTGCTCCGCAGCACACTGGTGCCGAACGGTCCGCCTGTTGACCTGCGCGTCACCAAATCCTTTTCGCCGCAGCCAGCCGTGGTCGGCAGCGACTTGACGTTTTTCCTCACCGTCTCCAACGCCGGGCCAGCCACCGCAACGTCTGTCGTCCTGACGGATTTCGTTCCTGCAGTGCCGAAGGACTTCTTCCCGGCGGCGGTTCAACTCGTTTCGGCTCGGTCCTCGCAAGGCACCTGCACGAACCTCCAGCCGTATAACGCGCCGGCTCAAACGGTGTGTGAACTGGGCATCCTGGCCAGCGGCGCCACCGCCTTGGTGACGATCGTGGTGAGGCCTCATATCGCCGGACTGTGGACGAACAGCGCCGTCGTGCGCAGCGCGCAAGTGGATGCCAACCCAGCGGACAACACCGTGGCGGTGCCGGTGCCGGTGCACATTCCAGACAGCCCGGACTCGGTCCACCAAGCCCTGCTCCAGACGAGCGACCTGATTTATGATGCCGGCAGCCAGCGGCTGTTCGCGAGCGTGCCGGCGGACGCCACACAATTTTCTAACAGCCTGCTGCGGATCAATCTCGCCAGCTTGGAGGTCGAAGCCGCTTTCCCGATTGGTCTCAATCCTGGCAAACTGGCGCGCTCTGCCGACGGCCAGTTCCTTTACGTCGCGCTGGACGGGGAGGCGGCGGTACGGCGCTTCGATCTGGCGAAGCAAACGGCCGGACCTCAGTTCGGTCTGGGACCGGAGTTTCCCTCAGAACAGTTCACCGCGACCGATCTGGAGGTGTTGCCGAACGATTCTGAGGTTGTGGTGGTCGCGATCCACCGCAATCTCGAGCCGGACATCCTGACGACCGTCGCTGTGTTTGATCACGGAACGCGACGCGAAAGCACCGCGGTGAGCGGATTCAAGATCGAGGTCGCCGGGGACGGCCAGACGGTCTATGGCCAAGTAGGCCGCTTTCCGGTCATGTTCAGTTCGTTTGAGCGGTTGCGCGTGGGAGCGGATGGCTTGGCCACAATAGATTCCACGGCCGCCCTGTTTGCTGGGGGCGAGTTCAAGCTCGCGCAAGGATTGCTGTACGCGGGGTCTGGACAGATCATCGATCCGAACGCGCTCAAGCCTGTGGGTTCCTTTGAAGGTGTAGGGACACCGGGCCTTGTGGTCCCGGCGTTGGAGCATGGTCGGATCTTCTTCCTCTCTCCGCCGGAGGCCAGCACGGTGTGGGCGCTTCGCGCGTACGACGCCCAGACGCGGCGAGAGGTCGGCACGGTTGGCCTCGGCGGACTGTATTCCCCCACCAGTTTCGTGCGGTGTGGACCGGACAGATTTGCCTTCCGCACGGGGCAGGGCCAACTGTTCATCGTTCGCACCTCCCTCCTTCCCACTGGGCCGGAAACCAACCTTAGGCTGGAGCTGTCCGCGACGCCGGAGCCGGTTGAGCGTGGCCAACAGGTCGAACTGCACTTGGTGCTTCGCAATCTCGGCGTCGCCACTGCCGAGTGGGTGCTGATCGACTTGCCACTGCCGCGCGATTTTTCGTTCCGCTCCGAAACCTCGCAAGGGTTGGAAACCACCCATTCGTTTGGTCTGATCACTGCCAGTTCGGCCCGCCTGGAGCCCGGCGCCACGGTGGAAGCTCGGATTGCAGCGCTCGCCGCCGAAGCAGGCGTTTTCATTGCGCACGCCAGAGCACACTCGGCAGCCGTGGAGCGCGAGACTGCGGATAACTTCGTCGATTTACCCATTCGCGTCGGGCAGGTAACGGCCTTGAATGCACAAACGCGCTTGGAGTTGCCCAACAGCGACATGGTTTACGACCCGTCGCGTCGCTGGTGCTATGCCTCGGTCCCTGCTTCGGTGGCCGGACCTGTCATCGGCGACTCCGTGGCGGTGATCGATCCGGTGACCGCGGTGGTCAGCCGATTTGTGCCTCTGGGGCGGGAGCCAGGGAAGTTGACCCTCTCGCGCGACGGGCGCTGGCTCTACGTGGCGCACAATGCCGACAAGCTGGTGCAGCGAGTCGATCTGGCAACGTGGAGCGCCGACACGACGTGGCGCCTCAGCGACGGCGGCCCCGTCACGGATTTGCGCGTCAGTCCGGTGGATCCCGCCACGCTGGCGGTCGTGCGGGACTTCACGGCCTACCTGCTCGGCGATGGCCAGCCGGTCGCCATTCCTTCGCCGCATGACGCCCGCACCGTCGTTTTCGCAGAGGACGGCGGACGACTGTTCGTCTTCGGCCGTGTGGGCGGCTTCTGGTCGGCCAGCGCCTTCGATGTGAAGACCACTCCGCCCACGAAACGACTCTTCGTCGATAGCCTGGCAAATGACTTCGACTCACGGGTCGTGGCCGCTGGTGGACGACTTTTCTCAGGCGTCGGCCGCGTCTTGATTCCCGACACACTCGCCATCGAAGAGACCTTCTTTGTGCGCGACGTGCCGGCCGAGGCCGCGCCGGACGCCGAGGCCAACCGCGTTTATTATTTGCACGGCACGACGCCGCGCCTGACTGTTTATGACCTTACGACGAAAGCCGAGCTCTTCTCCGACTACGTTGCCAGCGGCTTCGTCGGCCTGACCGCGCCGAGTGGACTCACGCGCTGGGGTGCGGACGGGCTGGCATTCCGCACTCCGACAGATGTTTACTTCTTCCGGAATTCGGTCCTCCCGCTCGTGCCCGGGCAGGACACCGATCAGGACGGGCTTCCGGATCCGTGGGAGCGCGACCAGCAACTCAATCCCAACCTGTCGGCGGACTCGGGCGGTGACACGGATGGCGATGGCGCCACCAACCTCGCCGAGTTCATCGCCGGCACCGACCCGCGCAACACCAGCAGCGTGCTGCGCATCGCGGCGCTCAAGGGCGGCGCTCAAGGACTGCTGCTCAGCGTCGTGACGGTCGGGGGCAAGAGATATCGTCTGGAAGCGAGCGCGGAACTGGGCGCGGCAGGGTGGAACGCCGTCGGAGAAGTGTTCGACGGCGTCGGCGGTCTGCTCGAAATGCCAGTGCCTGCCGCCGTCAGCGCCGCGCAGTTCTACCGCGTGCGGGTAGTGCCTTGAGCTGCTTGAACGCGCTCAGCGCCGCCGGTCGCAACGCGGCGCCCGAGCACCGGGCACCGGCCAAACACGGAGCGCCCACTGGCAAGCAGAGATTGAAGGGCCGGCTAATGCGCTGCGTTGGATGAGCCGGCTGGAACCCGAGCACTGAACGCGCACAAACCCAGGTTCGGAATCTTGCGCTTCCGTGCGCCCGGAGCCGTCATTTCATAGGTTGTCAGTCGGCTGCAAACGCAGTTGAATCAGCGCCAGCGCATGAACGACCTTTCCTTGACTCCGGTTCGCACGCAATCCTGGTTGGTTCCGCTGGCCGCACTGATCGCCTTGACCGTTCTGCCCCACACGAGCGCGGGAGAGGTGAGCGTCAGCACCGTGCCAGCTTCGCTGGCGGAATCGCTCCAGTTGCGCCCCTTCTACAGGAAACTCGTCAGTGCGCAGGGCTTCCCGGTGCTGGCCTCCGAGAGAGTCGCCGATTTCGCGCTCCTTGAAGCGGCTTACTTGATCGACCAGATGCTCGCCGGGCGCGACGACATTCGCGCCGCCCTCAGCAAGAACAGAGTGCGCTTCGCGGTGATGGCGCACGACGAGTTCACGACGCTGGTGCCGGAGCACAGCGACCTCCAGCCGGCCAAATACTGGGACAAGCGCGCCCGCGGGCTGGGCGCGACGCCGCGGCGGCCTGCGGTCAGTTGCGGCGAGGAGAATCTGCTCGGCTACCAAGGCGATCCTTACGCGACGGAGAACATTTTGGTCCACGAGTTCGCCCACGCGATCCACGAGATGGGCTTGAGCGCGGTGGACCCGACGTTCGATCCGCGCCTGAAGAAGTCTTACGAACAGGCCCTCGCCGCCGGCTTGTGGAAAGGCGCCTACGCAGCGACCAGTCGGAACGAATACTGGGCCGAGGGCGTGCAGTCGTGGTTCGACACGAATCGCGAGAACGATCCGCAGCACAATCACGTGAACACGCGCGCGGAGTTGAAGGCCTACGACCCGGCGCTGGCGAAGTTGATCGCGGAGGTGTTCGGCGATCGGCCCTGGCGCTACCGCAAACCTGCCGACCGACCGGCAGTGGAGAAAACACACCTGAAGGGCTTCGATCTTGCCAGCGTGCCGAAGTTCTCGTGGCCGCCTGAGCTGCTCGAGTGGAACAAGCAATACCTGGCAAAGACCCCACCCGACGAGGCCGACCGCGTGGCGTTGACGCTCCTGAAGCCGGACGCCCAAGCCGTCCGCGCTTCGCCCGAATCCACGCGCGACACGTCGATCCTGTTTCTCAACCGCAGCGCCAAAGGAGTCTCGCTCTATTGGCTGGACTCCAAAGGTGAACAACAGTTTTACGCCAAGGTGGCCGCGGGCCAGACCCACACGCAGCAAACGTTCTCCGGCCATCGTTGGCTGGTCACGGACGAGGAAGGCCAGCCGCTCGGCGTAATCGTGGCCGACGACGAACCCAGCAAAGCGGTGATTGAATAACGCGGCCTGCTCTGCAAAGCTCCGCGCCGCACATGCGACACGCACCGATGGATCCACAGCTTTTCGTGCAGAACCGCGAGCGCCTGAACAAGCTGCTGCTCCCGAACTCGCTCGTGGTGGTCAACGCCAACGACATCCCCCCCACGAACGCGGACGGCTCGCTCCGGCTCGTGCCCAACACCGATCTCTTTTACCTCACCGGCGTCGAGCAGGAGGAGAGCATCCTTCTCGTCTGCCCCGATGCTGATGACGAGAGGCAGCGCGAGATTCTTTTCCTGCGCGAGACGAGCGACCTCATCGCCACCTGGGAAGGCCACAAGCTCACCAAGGACGAGGCGCGGGAAGTCTCCGGCATCGAGAACGTCCAGTGGCTCTCCGAATTCCCCAAGCTCCTCCATCGCCTGATGTGCGAGTGCGAGCACGTCTATCTCAACTCGAACGAACACAAGCGCGCCGTCGTCGAGGTCGAGACGCGCGAGGCGCGCTTCGTCGCCGCCACGATCCGCCGTTATCCGCTGCACGACTACCAGCGGCTCGCCCGCCTCATGCACCGGTTGCGCGTGGTGAAGTCCGCGGCGGAAATCGAGTTGGTGAAACAGGCTTGCGCAATCACGAAGGCTGGCTTCGAGCGCGTCGCGCGGTTCGTGAAGCCCGGCGTTAACGAGTGCGAGGTCGAGGCGGAGTTCGCGCATGAGTTCATCCGCAGTCGCGCGACGTTCGCCTACACGCCGATAATCGCGAGCGGCAAGAACGCCTGCGTGCTGCACTACCTCGAAAACGACCAGCCGTGCCGCAAGGGCGACTTGCTCCTGCTCGACGTGGCCGCCTGCTACGCCAACTATAACGCCGATCTCACGCGCACTCTCCCCGTGAGTGGCCGCTTCACGCGCCGCCAGAAGCAGGTCTATGACGCCGTGCTCCGCGTGCTGCGCGCGCAGATCGCCGGCCTGACGCCCGGTAAAAAGTGGAAGCAGTGGCAAGAGGAAGCCGAGGACGCGATGGGCAAGGAGTGCGTCGAACTCGGCCTGCTCAAGCCGCGCGACCTCAAACGCAAGGTGGCTGACCCCGACAAAAAGCCGGTGAAGAAATTCTTCATGCACGGCTGCGGTCACCCGCTCGGACTGGACGTCCACGACCTCGGCTTCACGACGGAGCCGTTCGCGGCCGGTTGGGTGATGACGGTCGAGCCGGCGATTTACGTTCCGAAGGAGGGCCTGGCCGTCCGTCTCGAGAACGACGTGCTCATTACGGAGGACGGTGTGGTGGATCTCATGGCTGACATCCCGCTCGAGCCGGATGAGATCGAGGCCTTGATGAACCGCTGACCGCTCGTGCTTTGACCGTTCACCGACACCGATCCATGAAACCTTATTGGCAAGGCGTCTTCCCCGCCGTCACGACGCAGATGAGGAAGGACGGTGCGCTCGATCTCGACGCGACTGCCCGCCATCTCCAAGTGCTGATCGACTCCGGCGTGAGCGGGCTGATCATGCTCGGCTCGCTCGGCGAGAACCAATCGCTCGATCCCGACGAGAAGCGCCGCGTCGTCGAGCTGGCCGTGAAAGTCGCGAGCGGTCGAGTGCCGGTCCTCAGCGGCGTGGCCGAGACGAGCGCCGTCGCTGCCTGCCGCTACGTGCGCGAGTGCGAGCAGCTCGGCGCCGATGGCTTCATGCTCATGCCGCCGATGGTCTATCGGTCGCCCGACCCCCGCGAGACGCTGGCCTACTTCCGCACGGTGGCGCGGGCGACCGGCCTGCCGATCATGATCTACAACAACCCGATCAGCTACGGCCACGACCTCACGCCCGAGATGTTCGCCGTGCTGGCCGACCAAAAGAACTTCGTCGCACTCAAGGAAAGCTCCGGCAACACGCGCCGCATCACCGATCTCCACAACACCGTCGGCGATCGCTACGCGATCTTCACTGGCGTCGATGATCTCGCGTTGGAGTGCGCGATCGTCGGCATCGACGGCTGGGTCGCCGGCGTCGGCCTCGCGTTCCCGAGCGAGAACCAATACTTCTGGGAGCTGACGCGCCGCGGCGAGTGGGATCACGCGCGCGAAATCTATCGCTGGTTCACGCCGCTGCTGCACTTGGACGTGCACCCGAAGTTCGTCCAATACATCAAACTCGCCGTCCAGGAATGTGGCCTCGGCGCCGAATGGGTGCGTCCGCCGCGGTTGCCGCTCGCGGGCCAGGAGCGGAAGCACATTCTCAAAATCATCCACGACGGGATCGCCAAGCGGCCGCGGCTGCCACGCCAGGCATTTCGTGGTTTGAAGCGCCGGGTTGAGGATGAAATGAAGCGCTCGTCTGCTGAGTGAGTCAGCGGTGTCTGCTCCAGTCCGTTTCCTTGCGGTCATGGTGTTCCTTTGGCGCAGTCCTGCCGGCGCACATCCTCCCGCGGCCACATGCCCGAGCGGCGGCTATCCAACCACGATGTTCACCAACTTCTTCGGCACCACGATCACTTTCTTGACGATCTTACCGTCGATAAACGGTTTGACCTTTTCGGCCGCCAGCGCGGTCGCTTCCAGTTCCTGCGACGTGGCGGCGGCAGGAACCTTGATCACCTCGCGCAGCCTGCCGTTTACCTGAACCGGGATTTCCAAAGTGTCCTCGATCAGCAGCGCCGGATCGAACTTCGGCCAGGGCTGGTAGGCGAGGGGGATTTGAGATTTGAGATTTG
>ORMF010678697.1_pt1 | contig 19394 bp, 17 predicted proteins | sample 1779871 | NCBI WGS metagenome assembly ORMF01 (sample SAMEA104232316, study PRJEB22302) | groundwater metagenome | biome: forest; feature: aquifer; material: groundwater | place: USA | collected 2011-08-07 | depth 5.4 m | reverse complement strand
TAGCCGCCGAACGGCAGCAGGGCGCCGCGCCGTGCCAGTGCCGCATCCCTGGTCGGCTCGCCGCTAGGCCCGAGTGCGACGCCTTCGGGAAGCAACTCGCCAAGCCGCTCGCGCAGCATCACCTCGGTCATCATGTAGGCCGAGGTGCCCATATCGAGCACGATCGGCCCGCGCGACGAGGGAACCGCGATCGCAATCGGATTGGTGCCGAGCACCGGTCGGATGCCACCGGGCGGGGCCACCAGCCGCGAGCTGGCCACCGTGTGGATCGCGACCAGGCCGGCTTTGGCAATCATCTCGACGTAATGGGCGCTGCGCCCGCTCATCCAGGCATCGGTCACCGAAACCAGCGCAATGCCGTGGGCGGCGCTTTTCTTGATCGTCGCCTCTGCCGCGTGAAAGAGCGCCAGCATGCCGACATTGTTCCCGCCGTCAAAAGCGAGCGAGACATCGGTCTCGCGCAGCACCTGCATGGGCCGGCGCGGCAGCCGGAAGTGTTCGCTCTCCGGAATGTTGAGGATCTTGGCCAGGCCCGAATATTCATAGCCGCACAGCGCGGCATCGATGACGTGGTCGGCGATGATGGATGCCTCATCGCCGTGATAGCCGATGCCGCGCAATGCGCCTTCCGCGAGATCGCGCGCATCCGTGACGCTCAAGTTGACACGTCCCGGCGCCATGACGATTGCCTCCTCGGACGCGGCGATGCTGCGGCGCCTTCCCGACACGCCAATCTACGCACTGCCGATCGATTTCCTATAGAGCGCTTCGACGTGGACCTCCGCGCAGTCTAGCACCGGGAATCCGCAATCGTGGCCCTGGAAGGCGAGGAACAGATCCGTGCCTCCAAGTAGGACGACTTCTGCGCCCCTGTCTCGGCACAGCTTCTCCCCTGCGGTGAAGAATGCGCGCCGTTGCGCATCGGTGACGCGACCCGCGATCGCCATGTCAGCATAGTTCTTGTGCACCTCATCGAGAACTTCCCCTTCCGGCGCCACTACGGCCGCCGAGGAGATGGCGCCATACAGTCGCGTCTCCATGACCATGCGGGTGCCGAGAATTCCGACCGTCTTGAGTTTCCTCCGTCCGATCTCGGCCGTGACCTCCGGGATCGCATTCAGGATTGGTAACGGCGACATCGCCTCGAGCTCACGGATGCAGAAGTGGCCGCCCATTGACGTGACCGCGGCGACGTGCGCACCAGCCGCCGCCAGTCGTCGAACCAAGGGCACGAAGATGTCAGCCTGCTTTCGCGCATCGCCGTTGGCCAGATTTCGGGCCATCTCGCGCACGTCGGCGTGCACGATCGTGAGATCCAAAGCCGTGTTGGAGCTCGCATGCCGATCGATCAGGCCGCGATAATAAAATTCGGTTGCGGCCGGCCCGATACCGCCGATCAGCCCTATGTGCATCGAGAAACCTCCAAGGACGCTCACCTGGCAAGCTGGGGCGATATTTCCTGCCGCGTCAACCTCCGCAGCGCTCGCACATTCCGGCAGCGACAGTGCTATTGCAATGGGTCAAGCGTTGGCCGGGTTTGGGAAATCTGCTTAGCTGAGGCGGAGAAAGGCTCAATCTCAGTGCGGCTCTCCGACCTCCCCGGCTCCACCGCGGACGCGCTCAGGAACGCGGGCGCCGTGCTTTCCGACCTGATGACGCCCGCCGTGCGGCTGGGCGTCACCGGGCTGGCGCGCTCCGGCAAGACCGTGTTCATCACCGCGCTGGTGCGCAGCCTCGTCGCGGGCGGCCGCCTGCCGTTCTTCGCCGCCATGGCCGAGGGCCGCATCGCGCGCGCCTATCTCGAGCCGCAGCCCGACGATGCGGTCCCGCGCTTCGCCTACGAGGAGCACCTGGCGGAGCTTGCCAAGGACCCGCCGCAGTGGCCCGAGAGCACCAAGCGCATCAGCCAGCTGCGCGTCACCATCGAGTACGAGCCGGCCGCCCGGCTGCGCCGCGCGCTCGGCCCCGGGCGGCTGCACGTCGACATCGTCGACTATCCCGGCGAGTGGCTGATCGACCTGCCGCTCCTGGACCTCGCCTTCGCCGACTGGTCGCGACGCGCGGTCGAGGAGGCACGCGCGCCCGGCCGTACGCAGGCGGCCCAGGGCTGGCTCGAGTTCATCTCCACGCTCGATCCCGACGCGCCGGCCGACGAGCAGGTGGCGCTCACCGGTGCCGCCATCTTCACCGCCTATCTGCAGGCCGCGCGCGTGCCGGACCCCGAGTTGACCGCGCCCGGGCCAGGGCGCTTCCTGCTGCCAGGCGAGCTTGCCGGCTCGCCGCTCTTGACCTTCTTCCCGCTGCCGCCGATGGTCGATTCCGCCTATCAGCGCGGCACATTGGGCGCCCTGCTGGCGCGCCGCTTCGAGAGCTACAAGGCCCACGTCGTCAAGCCGTTCTTCCGCGACCACTTCGCCCGGCTCGACCGCCAGATCGTGCTCATCGATGCGCTCTCTGCCGTCAACGCCGGCCCCGCCGCGCTCGCCGACCTGCAGGCCAGCATGGAGGCGATCCTGAAATGCTTCCGCCCCGGCGCCAACACCTGGCTCTCCAGCATCCTGGCCCGCCGCATCGACCGGCTGCTGTTCGCCGCCACCAAGGCCGACCACCTGCACCATTCGAGCCACGATCGGCTGGAGGCCATCCTGCGCCTCATCGCCGACAAGGCGATCGCACGTGCGGCTTTCGCCGGCGCCGACGTCAAGGTGATGGCGCTCGCCGCACTCAGGGCCACGCGCGAGGCGGAGGCCAAGTCAGACCGCCAGCGGCTCCCCTGCATCGTCGGCGTGCCGATGCCGGGCGAGCGGCTCGGGCGCCCGGTGTACGAAGGACGCACGGAGGCCGCCGTATTCCCCGGCGACCTGCCCGAGGACCCGGCGGAGCTGACGCTCGTGCCGGCAGCCCCTTCTGCCGACACGAGCGACGCCAGCGTCCACTTCCTGCGCTTCCGCCCGCCGCGCGTGAGCCTCGAGACGCCCTCCGGCGAGGAGCCGGCGCTGCCGCACATCCGCCTCGACCGGGCGATCGAGTTCCTGCTCGGGGACCGCCTCGCATGAGCGCCGCCCCCGAGCCTCGCAAGCCCCGCGCCTTCGAGCCTGGCGACCCCGCTCTGGTCGAGGAGACCGAACCCGTCGACGAGGCGGCCGCCGCGGCCGCCGGCACGGGCCCTCCCGAAACTGCGCCGCTCGCCCGCCCGACACTTGCCGATCTCGGGCAGCGGGGGCTGCGCTGGGGCACGCTCCTCGTCTCCGCGCTTGCCGGTGCCGCGCTGCTGGGTGCCGGCGCCTGGTTCGCGCGGCTCGTCTCCGCCGCGCTGGTGCGCGAGGACTGGGTCGGCTGGACCGTGCTGGCGCTGCTCCTCACCGCCGCCTTCGCCGCGCTGATGCTGGCCCTGCGCGAGCTGATCGGCTTCTCGCGCCTCAACCGCCTCAACCGCATCCGTGCCGACGTCAAGCGCGCGCTGGCCGATCGCGACGCCAAGCGCGAGCGCAAGGCGGCCCTGCGGCTCGCCGGCCTCTACGCGCGCCGGCCGGAGCATGCCTGGCGCGTGCGCCGGTTCCGCGAGCATGCCCGCGACGTGCACGATGCCGGCGAACTCCTCGCGCTGGCCGACCGCGAGATGGTGGCCCCGCTCGACCAGGGCGCGCGCCGCCTCATCACCGCTTCCGCCAAGCGCGTCGCCACCGTCACGGCGCTCAGCCCGATGGTGTTCATCGCCGTCACCTATGTGCTGATCGAGAACCTGCGCCTGCTGCGCGCGCTGGCCGGGCTCTATGGCGGCCGGCCGGGCTTCTTCGGCCTGCTCAGGCTGGCGCAACTGGTGTTCGCCCACATCGTCGCCACCGGCGGCATTGCGCTCACCGACGACCTCCTCGGGCAGTTCGTCGGCCAGGACATCCTGCGCCGCCTCTCGCGCCGCCTGGGCGAGGGCACCTTCAACGGCGCGCTGACCGCCCGCATCGGCATCGCCGCCATCGACGTGATCCGCCCCCTGCCCTTCCTCGCCGCGAGGCGTCCGCGCGTGCGCGACGTGCTGGGCGAAGCGCTGCGGCCGATGTTCTCGCAAGCCAAGCCGCCGGCCACCTGACCCGTCATCTCACCACCCGTCATCCCCGAAGCCGAGGCGCGTCATCCCGGAAGCCGAGACGCAGGCGAGGCTATCCGGGAGGAGGCTATCGGGGACCTCGCGCCGCTGGTTTCCCCCAAAAAACCCAGATCACGCCGTTTGCAAATGATTCACCCGTCTCCACACAAACACTGGCAATATTTCGCGCAATGCGAGCATAATTGTCCCCAGCAACCTGTTGGGGGACCGGGTTCAGATGCAGGCCGACGAAGCCGACAAGGGCCCTGAGACGACGCCACACGTAACCCCCCGCGAAGCTCAAGTGCTCACCTGGATCGCCGCCGGCAAATCCGACTGGGAGATCGGCCGCATCCTCGACATCTCCGCCAAGACCGTGAACTTCCACGTCGAGCGGGCCAAGCGCAAATTCGGGGTTGCGACGCGCATCCAGGCCGTGCTGGCCGCCATGCGCAGGGGCGTCATTTCGCAATAGCGGCGAGCGGCGGGGTCAGACCCCTTGCCAAAGCGCTGCGATCATCCCACCAATGCTGCGCCAGGGGGTCTGCCCCCGTCACTCCATTCCGCCCATGTTCGCCACCTTCTTCCATGAGCTGAAAGCCGCCAAGGTGCCCGTCACCTTGAAGGAGTACCTCACGCTGATGGAGGCGATGGAGGCCGACCTCGCCGACCGCAGCGTCGAGCACTTCTACTATCTCTCGCGCGCCACGCTGGTGAAGGACGAGCGCCACCTCGACAAGTTCGACCAGGTGTTCGGCCACGTCTTCAAGGGCCTCGAATTGATGCGCGAGGCGCTGGAGGCGCAGATCCCCGAGGAGTGGCTGCGCGCCATCACCCAGCTCTACCTGAGCGAAGAAGAGAAGGCCAAGATCGAGGCGCTCGGCGGCTGGGACAAGATCATGGAGGAGCTGAAGAAGCGCCTCGAGGAGCAGAAGGGCCGGCACCAGGGCGGCAAGAAATGGATCGGCACCGGCGGCACCTCGCCCTACGGGGCCGAGGGCTACAACCCCGCCGGCGTGCGCATCGGGCAGAAGACCAATCGCAACAACCGCGCCATCAAGGTGTGGGACAAGCGCGAGTACAGGGACCTCGACGACAAGGTCGAGCTCGGCACCCGCAACATCAAGATCGCATTACGCCGCCTGCGCCGCTTCGCCCGCGAGGGGGCGCCGGACGAGCTCGACCTCGACAACACCATCAAGGGCACCGCGCACAAGGGCTACCTCGACATCCACATGCGGCCCGAGCGCCGAAATACCATCAAAGTTTTGATGTTCTTCGACGTCGGCGGCTCGATGGACTGGCACATCAAGCAAGCCGAGGAGCTGTTCTCGGCCGCGCGGACCGAGTTCAAGCACCTGGAATATTTCTACTTCCACAACTGCCTCTACGAGTTCGTGTGGAAGGACAACGCGCGGCGCTGGACCGAGCGCACGCCGACCTGGCAGGTGCTGCACAAGTACCCGGCCGACTACAAGGTGGTGTTCGTCGGCGACGCCTCCATGAGCCCCTATGAAATTTCGGTCGCCGGCGGCTCGGTCGAGCACATGAACGAGGAGCCGGGCGCGTTGTGGATGAAGCGCGTCACCGACATCTACGAGCACTGCGTCTGGCTCAACCCCGTGCCCGAGACGCACTGGGGCTGGACACCCTCGGTCAAGATCCTGCGCGATTGCCTCACGGGCCGCATGTACCCCCTCACGCTCGAAGGCCTCGACAAGGCCATGAAGGAGCTGATGCGGTAGACGCTTCCACGCTCGTCGGTCAGACTTCTGACCACATGCACACTGCTTTGTTTGGGCGGTGGTGGGGAGTATGCGTATGTCAGTCCTCTATGAGTTGTGGGGCTCGCTCGTCGTTAAGGTCGTCGCCACCATCATTTCGCCGATACTCCTTGCGTTGCTCTATTACCTCTTTCGGCGCCTCTATCGCGCCTTCCAGGCCCTCCGCTTCGCCGAGGCCGCGCTCGCTGCCGTTGCGCGGCGGCAAGAGCACGACCTGTGGGTCGAGGGACCAGGATTTTGGCTCAAGCCGGCCATCGTTCGACCAGCGAACTACGATCTGAGGATGCAAGCCAGCATCCCCATCATGATGATCGCGACGCTCAAGGGCGGCGTCGGCAAGACGACCCTGTCGGCAAGTCTCGCGGCACACTTCGCTATGCGCTGGACACAGCGGCGCCAAGACCCAAACACAGATCAGCCACTTCGGGTCCTGCTGATTGATCAGGATTTCCAGGCTTCTCTGTCTACTATGACGGTCTCTGATCAACTTCGATTCAGGCAACCGTCGAAAGCGAACAGGCTTGTCAGCGGGGAACTTGGTAAGGGAGAGATTGTCGGGCAAGCCGAACCGATCACCCGGGATGGTATGGTCGCTCCGCTATCTATCGCAACGATTCCCGCCTACTACGATCTGGCGCAGGCCGAGAATCGCACGGTTATCGAGTGGCTGTTGCCGTTGTCGGATTATGCCCTTCTAGCGAGGCTCCTAAGACTCCTGAGGCTCCGTGATCCCAATCCTCCACGGTCGCTCAAGGACGTGCGTTATCTGCTCGCCGAAGCCTTGCTCGACCCGCAAGTCCAAGCCAATTTCGATCTTGTTATCATAGATGCCCCGCCACGGTTGACGACCTCCCACATCCAGGCCATGTGCGCCTCAACCGATCTCCTCGTTCCGACGATTCTCGATCGGCTATCGTTCGATGCCGTTGGTCGTTACCTGAACCAAGTGGCCATTCACAAGCTTGATCCGCTTGGCGGTGGCAGCCGGGCCATCTGTTCGCACCTGAAGCCCGTCGGCGTGGTTTGCACTATAGTGCCGCGACCTCACGGGGACTTGAGCGGTCTCCTAGACGAACTCCAAGGCGGTATTGATGCGTCGGGGCTTCATACCGATATCTTCCGGGACTGCATCATTCACCACCGGCCGCCGTACCGTGATTGTGCAGGCGATCGCATTGCCTACGCGGCAGACACTACCGCAAGACCGTACGAGGAACTGCGCACAGAAGTGGATAGTCTAGGAGACGCTGTCGCCGACAAGCTCGGCGCAAAGAGAAGGGGTTGGGTGCGCAGGTGAAACTCAGCCAGACGGAACGTCCGATAGGCGCCTTCGCGGACGGCTTGGACGCAGCCGGCGCAGCCGCGCCTGCAGCAGCCCTGCGCTTGGTCGCCGCGTTCCTCAACGAGTTCGGCACTCTGACCACGACCGATTTGATCGAGCGTGCCTCCAAGACATTTCCATTGGCAGGGACATCTGGGTCCGGCTGCTCAGGAGAGCCGACCGTTGCGGATGCGGTCGTGCACCTGAAAGCATTGGAGCGAATACTGCAGTCAGGTCGGGCCAAGACTGCGGCAGACGACCTCGCTTCGCTGTTGAAACTGATCGAACTGCTCTGGCGCGAATCGGCCCAAAATAACAGTCTTGCGTCCATGCTGGATGCGCTGAGACGAGCCTTGAAACTCGAGCCGCCAGAAGGACTGGTCAAGACGTTCATCGAGCGCCTGAACAAGGATGTGCGTACGCCAGCCTTCGAGCAGACGCTCGCTGAACTCGCTGCGTCTACCCTGAGGCGCGAGCACGTGGTCGAAATTGCCCGCGCGGTCTACGGCGGCATCCCGAAGAATACCTCCCGCAAGGCGGCGCTCAAATTCATTCGCAAGCCTCATGACGCCTACATGAGCGCCAAACGCGGCATCGAGGCCACAGGCGGGCGCTCCGCGGCATAGGCGGGCCCACCATTCCGCCCAGATTTTACCTCAGAAGAGCATGGGATTGACGCTGCGCGCATTCCGGGCACACTGCGCGGGCAAAAGGGGAACGGGCATGAATCGATTCGCGCACTATCTGGCCCCGGTGCTGCTGCTGGCCGCCACGGCGCTGCACGCCGGCTGCAGCGGCAGTGGCGGCGTCACCACCAGCAGCGTGGCGGCAGCCGACTCGCCCGGCCTCATCGCCAACGACGACCCGCTGGCGCGACCCGTCGCCGTCGCCTGGACCTCGGCGCGGGCCAAGCGCTGCGCCTTCTACTTCGATCCGGCCAAGCTCAAGGTCAACTATCTGGCCTACGAGCGCACCCAGGGTGCCGCCGGCGACCAGCTCGCCAAGCTCGAGCGCAGCTACGACACCACATACAAGGGCACGGCCGACCGCATCGGGGCGGACCCCGGCTACTGCACGAGCAGCAAAGGGCTCGAGATCAAGGCCGACCTGCAGCGCTACCTGGCCGGCGACTACACCCCCAACCTGCCCAAGGCCAAGCAGGTTGCCAATTGCGGCTTCTTCGGCTGCGGCGTGCAGATGTCGGATGAGCCCTTCGACAGCAAGAAGTTCTGGTCGGACAAGGACAAGGACCCGAAGAAGCGCTGACCTTGGCTTGCAGCGTGCTCGCCCCGTAGCAAGCGCCTACGCCACCCCCAGCTTCTTCTGCAGCGAGGAGGACGAGGGGGTGTACTGGAACAAGAGCTTCTTGCCCGGATAGACGACCTTGTAGGCCGCGTGCGCCATCAACGCCGCCTCGTGGAAGCCGCACAAGATGAGCTTCACCTTGCCCGGGTAGGAGTTGATATCGCCGACGGCGAAAATGCCGGGCTCGCTGGTCTGGAACTTCTCCGTATCGACGGCAATCAAGTTCTCGTCGAGATTGAGCCCCCAGTTGGCGACGGGCCCGAGCTTCATGGTGAGCCCGAAGAACGGCAGCAGCCGGTTGCAGTCGAGCCGCGCCTCCCCCTCCTTGGTGCGGATGGTGGCGCCCGAGAGCGCGCCACCCTCGCCGTGCAGCGTCGTCACCTGACCGATCTTCAGCGCCATCTTCTGCTCGGCCACCAGCGCGCGCATCCTCTCCACCGAGTTGGGGGCGCCGCGGAACTCGTCGCGGCGATGCAGCAGCGTGAGCGACTTGGCCACGGGCTGCAGGCTCAGCGTCCAATCGAGCGCCGAATCGCCGCCGCCGACGATCAGCACATCCTTGCCGCGGAAATCGTCCATCCGCCGCACCGAGTAGAACACCGACTTGCCCTCGTAAGCCTCGATGCCGGCGAGCGGCGGGCGCTTGGGCGTGAACGAGCCGCCGCCGGCGGCCACGATCACCACCTTGGCCAGAAACTGCGTGCCGGTATCGCTGACCAGCCGGAACCGGCCGTCGCCTATGCGCTCGAGTGCATCGACGCGCTGGCCCAGGTGAAACACCGGCTTGAAGGGCTTGATCTGCGCCAGCAGTCGGTCGGTCAGCTCCTGTCCGGTGACGATCGGCAGGCCCGGGATGTCGTAGATCGGCTTCTCCGGATAGAGCTCGCCACACTGCCCGCCGGGCTTGTCCAGGATGTCGATAACGTGCGCCTTGACGTCGAGCAAGCCGAGCTCGAACACGGCAAACAGGCCGACGGGCCCTGCGCCGACGATCACGGCGTCGGTCTCGATCGGCCCTCCGCTCGGCCCATTGATAGGGCTCGCGCCCGTTGCACCTTCAGCGGCCATGATCGCTGCCTTGTCCGGGCACGGGGTCAGACCCCTTGCCTCTACCTCGAGATTGGATCGGCCAGCGCCGAAGCAAGGGGTCTGACCCCCATCTCACTGCCTTTTCCCGGTCCCAGCCGACAGATAGTGCCGCACCGAGCAATTGGAATAGCCGGCATCGGCCAGCATACGCTGCGCGCTGCGCATGGCCTCGCGGCGACCGGCTGCCGCCCCGGCCACACAGCCGAGCTTGGGCTGCTCACAGCACATGAGGGCGAACACCTCCCGCATGTCATTGGTGCTCGCCGGGCCGTTGGCGCACGTCTTCGACACGCGCTTGCAGGCTTCCATGGCCCGCTGACGCGCCTCCTCCTCGGTCGCGCCCCACGCCACCGGCGAGGACGCCTCGCTGTTGGGGTCGATGGCGGCCCAGCGTTGCTGTGCAGCGGCCGGCTGCGCCGCTGCGCCCAGCAAAGCCGCCGTAGCCAGAAGCCCCAACACCCGCAATCTCGCGCCCACGCTCTCCGTCCCGCATCGCTGCCCCATCGTCGGGCCAACGATATAGCCCGCGGCCTACCCGCTGGTCCAGAACGCCGGAAGCTGACCGATGTCAGCTGCAGCGCCTTGGCTGCGCTCGTTCGCTCAGCTGCCTCTTGACGGCCTGCACCACCGCAACGAACCCACCGGCCATGCCGCGCGGAAAAGCAAAAACGACGATGATCAGCAATGCGCCAAACATCATGTGGCGCCCGACACTCCACTGCGACGCCAGTTCATCGAGGAGCACGAAGGCGAACGCTCCCAGCACCGGTCCGAGGAAATGCCGCGTGCCGCCCAGCACGATCGCCAGGATCAGCTTGGCGGAGAACAGCCAGTGCAGCTGGTCGGGTGTGATCTGGCGCGCCAACTGCCCATAGAGCCCGCCGGCAAGACCCATGAACACGCCGGAGATGATGAACGCGCGCCAGCGGTACTGCCACACGGGAATGCCGATGAAGGCAGCGCGCATTTCGTTGTCGCGGATCGCCCTGAGAGCTTGCCCGAACGGAGAGGCGTCAATCCTCCATAGCACCAGGGCAGAGGCGACGAACGCCAGCACGATGATACGATAGAAAACCGCAATGAACTCGCTGGCGGGGACTTCGGCTCCAAGGATTGTCAGCCGAGGAATATACATCGAGCCTTCACCGAGGAGGTAGAGAGCCCATCCAATGCCGCCCATCAGCTGAAACACTGCCCCGTCGATGACGAGGGAGTACACCACCATGGAGAATGAGAGCGTCAGCAGCGTGAAGAATATCTTCGTTGAACGGGCACACAAGAAGCCAATAACTGAGGCGAAGACGGTCGCCGAGAGAATACCCGATGCCAGATAAACCTCGAACGAATTGACGGGGGTGAACCGATAGAGAAAGGCGCCCGTATAGGCTGCCACGCCGAAATAGGTGGCATGGCCGAACGAGAGCGATCCGGCAGTTCCGTAGAGAAGATTCACGGCCAGGCAGGCGATGGCGAACACCAGCATGTGGGACAGGATGAACAGCGGGTAAACAGCGAGGACTGACGGCATCAGGAGGAGGACGAGGCCCGCCGTTGCCGCGAGCCGCAGCGCAGGAGACCATCCCCTTCGCCAACCGCTGACGCGAGGAAGCCGCATGCGGCCGGAGGCAGCGTTCCTCGCACTCACCGATCGATGCTCCCGCGCAGACTATGGATGATTGGGTGCGACCTCGACAGCGCGGCATTCGGCATCAGCACGGCGGGCAATATGTTACAGGCGCATCGGCCCTTGCTGTGGAGAAGGAACCCCGAAGCTGAAGATAGCTTTCAGCCGCGGAGTGGATGATGTGCCGGACTGAGATTTCATGGTTTGACCTGCGTCAAGCAGAGCTGTCCGTGAGCAAACCTATTGATGAGCCGGTGCGAAACGTCAGCCTCCGGCGGCAACGGGGGCCCTCGCCGGTTGGACGCTGCTCAGAACTGCTTCTCGGGCACGCGCACGACGAGGCCGTCGAGGGCCTCGGTCACCTTGATCTGGCAGGACAGGCGGCTCGACTCGCGCACGTCGAAGGCGAAATCGAGCATGTCCTCCTCCATCTCCGACGGCCCGCCGGTCTTCTCCCGCCACGCCTCGTCGACATAGACGTGGCAGGTGGCGCAGGCGCAGGCGCCGCCGCACTCGGCCTCGATGCCGTCGAGCAGGTGCTTCTTGGCCGTCTCCATGACGGTCATGCCGATCTCGGCCTCCACGGTCTGGGCGCTGCCGTCCGGCTGGATGAAGGTGATCTTGACCATGGACCGGCAGGGCTCCCGCCCGCTCGTGCTGTCGGGGATGTCGCTGGGCCGGACGCAGCCGCGGGCCGGCCGCCCGGCGGGGCTCGTCACGGGCGCGCAGTGTTAGCGGGCCGGTCCCGCAAATTCAAGCTGCTGCGACTCTGCGTCGGCGGACAGGCCGTCGGGCAAGCCAAATCGGGCCGATCAGCACGCCTCAGGCATCGCCCAGCACGCGTGCGATATAGCCGCACGCGTCCTCGATGGCGGTGGCCACCGCCGCGACGACCTCGTCGCGATGGCCTTCCCCGCGCGCGGTCGTCGCCTCCACGTCGATCCTCTCCGCCATCTCGGCAAAGCGCGCGAGCCGCCAGGCGCCGATGGCGGCGGCGGAGCCCTTGATGGTGTGGGCGGCCTCCTTCCAGGCCCTGGCCGTCGGCGCCTCGCGCAGGCGCGTCAGGTAGATCGGCACCTGGGCGGCGAACAGCCCGAGCACCTCGCGCTCCAGCGCGGCATTGCCAAGGGTGAAGCGGGCGAGATAGGCGCGATCGATGGCGTCCGCCATGATCCCCTCGCCCGGGCTGCCGTCGGATGCGACAGCCGCCTTAACGTGTGCCGATTTCCGCGCCACGCGCGATCCTCCCCACCAACGACTCAGTGATTCGCGCGTCCCCTGCCGGACCGCAAGCAATACTCGTTCCCCGCATTTCAGTATTGGATCATGCTTTGCAGTGCATAACCTCGCGTTAACCCGGCACCACGACCAGTCGTGATGGTAAATCGCCGGTCTTCGCCTCGGGGCCATCGGCTCGCCCATCACAAATCTTTGTTTTGCCCCATTGCCTGCTTAGCAAGGTCGGCGACGGGATGGCGCGCCGGGGACCTCGGGCGGCGCCAACGACTTGCAGGTCGGCTGATCACCAGTTTTCCGCGTTGGCCGCCTGTGCCCCAACGCGGAAATACGCTATGTGTCGGGGCCAAGGGGTTCGGCGTGGGGCATGGCGCCGAAATTGGAACGGGGAATGGCTCAAGACGGAAAGACGCAGCGCGAGGCCGCCGAGCGCGCGCCGGATGCTGTTCCGGCCGAGCGCACGGGGCCGCCACGGCTGCCGCCGGGGCCGCGCGACATGGCGGACAGCCCGCTGCCCATGCCGAAAGACGGCCCCAAGCCCCAGAGCGCCCCTAAGAGCGCACCCATGGCCGGCATCGGCACCCTCAAGCCCGGCAGGAACGATCCCGACACCGACGCTGGCGCCGCACCGAGCGGCCGGCGCGCCGCCAAGCGGCGCTCGGCCGGCCCGGCCCGGGCGCGCGTTGCCGCCAACGACGATGCTCCCTCCATCGGCGGCCTGATCTTCGCGCTGCAGCAGAAGCCGTCGCGTCAGCCCTTCCTGGTCGCGGCCGCAGCGTCCGGCGCCTGGCTCGCCGTCGGCGTCCTGCTGTTGTGGGCGCTGCTCGCGTCCGATACCGCGGTTGGCAGCCCGATGATGGCGGCGGCGGCGGCCACCGTCTTGCTGCCGATCGCGCTTTTTTGGTTCCTCGCCCTGCTCGCCTGGCGCACGCAGGAGCTGAAACTCATGTCCTCGGCCATGACCGAGGTGGCGGTGCGCCTGGCCGAGCCGGACCGCTCCGCCGAGCAGGCCGCGGCATCGCTGGGCCAGGCCGTGCGCCGGCAGGTCTCGTTCATGAACGAGGCGATCTCGCGCGCGCTGGGCCGCGCCGGCGAGCTCGAAGCGCTGGTCCACAACGAGGTGGCGGGACTGGAGCAGTCCTACAACGAGAACGAGCACAAGATCAAAGGCCTGATCCAGGAGCTGGTCGGCGAGCGGCACGCCCTGGTGAGCACCACCGACAAGGTCGCCGAGACCTTGAAGGCGATGGGCGGCGAGGTTCCCAATCTGATCGAGAAGCTGTCCCAGCAGCAGATCAAGCTCGCCAAGATCATCGAGGGCGCGGGGCAGAACCTGATCGCGCTCGAGAACCAGCTGGCCACCGCCAGCGGCAGCCTCGAGACCACGCTCGTCAACCGCACGCAGCAGCTGCAAGCCGTGCTCGACGACTACACGGTCGCGCTCGATGCGACGCTGGCGAGCCGCGCCGAGGCGCTCGACAAGCAGCTGGTGGAGCGCACCCGCGCGCTCGATGCCGCCTTCTCGGAGCGCCTGGCGCTGTTCGACGACACCATGACGCGCTCCGCAACTGCCATCGACGCGGCGATGGGCGAGCGGGCGCGCGCGCTCACCGCCACTCTCGAGCGCCAGGCCGGCGATCTCGACGAATCGCTGCTGCGCTCGACGATCGCCATCGACACCGTGGTCGGCGAGAAGGGTCGCGCGCTGACCGCCGGCATGGAAGGCCAGGTGCTGTCCCTGACCGACACGCTGAGCCGCACTGCCGTGGCCATCGACACCGTGGTGGGCGAGAAGGCGCGCGCGCTGACCGCCGCCATGGACACCCACGTGCGCGCGCTCTCAGACACGCTGGGGCGCCACGCCAACAATCTCGACGAATCGCTGATCCAGGGCATCGATGCGGTGCGCCGCACCTCCGACAGCATCACGCGCCAGTCGCTCAAGGCGATCGAGAACCTGTCCGGCCAGGCCGATCTCCTGAAGAACGTGTCGGAGAACCTGCTGCAGCAGGTGTCGACCGTCACGCACAGGTTCGACAACCAGGGCCGGCTGATCGTCGATGCGGCGAGCTCGCTCGAATCGGCCAACTCGCGCATGGACCGGGCGTTGCAGAAGCGCCACGCCGAGCTGAGCGACACGCTGCAGCGCATGTCCGGCAAGGCCGACCAGCTCGACCAGGTGATGCGGGGCTACTCGGCCTCCGTGGAAGGTTCGCTGGCGAGTGCGGAGGCCCGCGCCCGCCAGCTGATCCAGCAGCTCGCCCAAGGCACCGCCACCCACGCCCAGGCGGCCGTTGCCGAGGTCGACCGGCTACGCTCGCAGACGGACGAGCACTCCCAAGCCGTGGTCTCCAACTTCGAGCGCCTGCGCCAGCAGACGGACGCGCGATCCCAGGCGGTGGTGGCCGAGGTGGAGCGCCTACGCGCCAACGCCGACGCGCAAGCCACGCGCGCCATCGAGGACATGCGCGCCAGAGTGTCGGGCGTGTCGCAGGAGGTGTCCCAGCACCTGGGCTCGATCGCCGACCGCTTCAACGAGACCACCGAGGACCTGCGCACGCAGGCGGCCCGCGCGGCGGCCAACCTGCAGGCCGAGCAGGAGCGCCTGCGCGCCGAGGCCGAGCGCCTGCCGCTCGCCACGCGCGAGAGCACCGACGCCATGCGGGCGGCCCTCAACGACCAGCTGCGCGCCTTCAACGAGACCTCCGACGGCCTGCAGGCCCAGGCAGCGCGCACCACCGCCGGCATTCAGGCCGAGCAGGAGCGGCTGCGCGCGGAAGCCGAGCGTCTTCCCGCCGTCACGCGCGAGAGCGCCGACGCCATGCGCACCGCGCTCAGCGAGCAGCTGCGCGCGCTGGAGCAGCTCTCGACCCTGTCCGCCCGCGAGCGGCGCGATGTCACCCCGCCGGTTCCCCCGCCGCCGCCTGCTGGGCCGGCGGCCCTCGCGACGACCTATCCCGGGCAACTGCCGGGCGGACAGCAGCCGCTGCAGCAGGCCCCAGGCGAGACCGGCGGGCGCTGGTCGCTGGGCGATCTGCTTGCGCGCGCCTCCCGCGACGAGGAGGGGCACGCGCGCCCGCCCATGCTCGACGTCGAAAGCATCGCCCGCGCGCTCGATCCCACCACCGCCTCGGCCATCTGGTCGCGGTTCCGCGCCGGCCAGCGCGGCATCATGGTGCGCTCGATCTACACGGCCGAGGGCCGCACCGCCTTCGACGAGGTGAGCGAGCGCTACGGCCGCGACGGGGAGTTCCGCCGCACCGTCGACCGCTTCCTCGCCGATTTCGAGCGCATCGTGCGCGACGTCGAGCAGCAGAGCCCGCGCGCGGTGGCCGAGCACCTCGTCTCCGAGGCCGGCCGCGTCTATCTGTTCCTCGCCCACGCCAGCGGCCGCCTGCGCTGAGGTTCACGCCGGCGCGCCAACGTCATTCCCGCGAAGCGCAGCGTCAGCGGGAATCCAGCCGAGAACGCCAACGATGAGCCTGCGGCCGGATACCCGCTCAGCGCTTCGCTTGGCGGGTATGACGCTACGTGGCCTGAGCACCGGCGCGAAGCAGCTTGTAGGTGATGGAATCCGTCAGCGCCTCGAAGCTGGCGTCGACGATGTTGGGCGACACGCCGACCGTGAACCAACGTTCCCCCGTGCCCTTGTCGCGGCTCTCCACCAGCACGCGCGTCACGGCTTCCGTGCCCGCGGTGAGGATGCGCACCTTGTAGTCGACGAGCTCGACGTCCTGGATGTGCTTCTGGTAGCGGCCGAGGTCCTTGCGCAGCGCCTGGTCGAGCGCGTTCACCGGGCCGTTGCCCTCCGCCACCGACCACAGCGGCTCGGCATCGCCGTCGACGTAGACCTTCACCGAGGCTTCCGAGACTGTGACAAGGTCACCCTTGGCGTTGTGGCGCTTCTCGACCATGACGCGGAAGCTGTCGACCCGGAAGAATTCCGGCACCTCGCCCATGAGCCGCCGCGCCAGCAGCTCGAAGGAGGCGTCCGCCGCCTCGTAGGCGTAGCCGACGGCCTCGCGCGCCTTCACCGTCTCGAGCAGACGGCTGAGCCGTGGGTCGTCCTTGTCGACCCTGAGGCCCACCCGCTCCAACTCGTGGACCAGGTTCGACTTGCCGGCCTGGTCGGACACCAATACGCGCCGGCGGTTGCCGACGGCCTCGGGCTCGATGTGCTCGTAGGTCGCGGGCTCCTTCAGGATGGCGCTAGCGTGGATGCCAGCCTTGGTGGCGAACGCCGCCTCGCCCACGTAGGGTGCCTGCCGCGCCGGGGCGCGGTTCAAGACCTCGTCGAGCAGGCGGCTGGCATGAGTTAGCTTTATGAGCCGCTCCGGCGTCACCCGCGTCTCGAAGCGATCGGCGAATTCGCGCTTCAGGAGCAGGGTCGGGATCAGCGAGGTGAGGTTGGCATTGCCGCAGCGCTCGCCGAGCCCGTTGAGCGCGCCCTGGATCTGCCGCACGCCGGCGCGCACGCCGGCCAGCGTATTGGCCACCGCGTTCTCGGTGTCGTTGTGGGTGTGGATGCCCAGATGCGTGCCCGGCACGTGGCGGACCACCTCGGCGACGATGTCGGCCACCTCGTGCGGCAGGGTGCCGCCGTTGGTATCGCACAGCACCACCCAGCGTGCGCCAGCTTTGTAGGCGGTGGTCGCGACGTTGAGCGCATAGGCGCGGTTGGCCTTGAAGCCGTCGAAGAAGTGCTCGCAGTCGATCATGGCCTCGCGTGCTGCCTTGCGGCTGCCTTTCACGATCGCCACGACCGACTGCGCGATCCCTTCGAGGTTCTCCTCGTTGGAGATGCCGAGCGCCACGCGCACGTGATAGTCCCAGGCCTTGGCGACCAGGCAGACGGCGCCGGCCTTGGCCTGCAGGGTGGCCTGGAAGCCCGGATCGTTGGCGAGCGAGCGGCCCGCGCGCTTGGTCATGCCGAAGGCCGTAAAGGTGGCGTGCGCGAGCCCGGGATCGGCGCTGAAGAATTCCGTGTCGGTGACGTTGGCGCCGGGATAGCCGCCCTCGATGTAGTCGACGCCCAGCTCGTCGAGCGTGCGCGCGATCAGCCGCTTGTCCTCCAGCGAGAAGTCGACGCCGGTCGTCTGCGCGCCGTCGCGCAGGGTGGTATCGAAGAGATAGAGACGCTCCTTAGCCACGCGCGTTCTCCTTGGCGCATGCGCGACGGCATTTTTGGTTTGTTCGTGCTCGGCGCTCCGTGCGGGTAGCAAATGCCAAGCCCGCGGCGCCTGTGCGCGAACCGGCGCGCAGGGTGGTGTCGAACAGGTAGAGGCGCTCCTTAGCCACGCGCGTTCTCCTTGGCGCATGCGCGACGGCATTTCTTGTTTGTTCGTGCTCGGCGCTCCGTGCGGGTAGCAAATGCCAAGCCCGCGGCGCCTGTGCGCGAACGGGCGCGCAGGGTGGTATCGAACAGGTAGAGACGCTCTCGGCTCATGACGACGCCAGCCAGGAGATGAGGCGCAACGCCACGAGGGCGGCGGCCACAAGCACGATGATCTTGAGCGCGAGGTAGTAGTAGCGATGCCGCCAGAACGGCGGCCGCACGTCGGGATCGGGGGTCATGGCTTCCCCCGCGCGAGAAATTCCTCGACCGCCGCTACGAACCTCTGGGCCCCGCCAACGATTGCCCCCGCCGTGACCGCGTCTATGTGGTCGTGCTCGTAGTCTGCGGCGAGGCGCGCGTCCTCTGTTTGCGAGAATATGCGACCCAGCGAGCGGTCAAAGTCCCGGTCCTTGACGAGGTGTTTGCCGAAACGCCTGATGATTGAAGCATGTGTCTTTGTCTTCAAGAGCTCAGGGTCGATGGCGGCCAAGGCTGCTCGCGCTGCGTCGAACATCGCGTAGTAAGCGCGATTGACGGCGCCACGAGTATCACCCGCTCCCAGGAGGAGATTCGCAGACTGCAATGCTGTTCTCGCATCGGTTAGGAAGTCGCTCATGCTGCCTGCGCCAACGGTCGCGCATCCTTGCGTATGGTTTCGATGAAGCGTTGCTTTGGATGTGTTGCCGGCGAATCCCAACCCGAGCGCGGGATTGGCCACGGCTGAATGTACAGGTCGTGTTCCAACAGAACATCGTAAGCGAGACCCGCGAGAAGCATCTTTTCCGTCCAGAAGCGCCAATCGCCATCCTCTAGGATTACGGCTACATCGGCGTCGCTGTCCGGCCGCGCATCACCCCGAGCGCGACTACCGAAGATGAGTATGTCAACAAGTCGCGCTCCGTAGTGGCTGCGCACAGCAGCAACATAGTCTTCAAGCGCTCGGCGCACGTCTGCAGTCATCGCTTCACCTCCCACGTCGTCTTGATCTCGCCGGTGGCGGGGTCCTTGGCGTCCTTGAGCTGAATGCCCATCCCCGCAAGCTCGTCGCGGATGCGGTCGGCCTCCTTGAAGTTCTTGGCTTTGCGCGCCGCGTTGCGGGCGGCGATCAGCGCCTCGATCTTGTTCTCGTCGATGGCGAGCGATGCCGGCCGCCAGCCCTTCCACGCAGCCGGGCTCGACTGCAGCAGCCCCATCAGCCGGGCCGACGACTTGAGGCATGCGGCCGCCGGCTTGGCCCCCTTGGCGGCTTCCGAGCGCAACGCGTGCAGTGCCGCGATCGCCTGAGGCGTGTTGAGATCATCCTCGAGTGCCTCCAGCACATCGGCGCACAACGGGGCAGCATCGGTCGCTTCCGCCGTCAGCTCGTACCAATGGTCGAGCGTGCGACGGGCCTCCTGCAAGCCCCTGTCGCTGAAATTCATGGGTTGCCGATACTGGCTGGACAGCATTGCGAGCTTGATCGCCTCGCCCGGCCACGTCTCCAGCAGCTCCCGGATCGTCACAAAATTGCCGAGGGACTTGCTCATCTTCTCGCCCTCGACCTGCAGGAAGCCGTTGTGCATCCAATAGTTGGCCATCACCGGCGAGCCGTGCGCGCAGCGCGATTGCGCGATCTC
>ORMF010374780.1_pt1 | contig 19396 bp, 3 predicted proteins | sample 1779871 | NCBI WGS metagenome assembly ORMF01 (sample SAMEA104232316, study PRJEB22302) | groundwater metagenome | biome: forest; feature: aquifer; material: groundwater | place: USA | collected 2011-08-07 | depth 5.4 m | reverse complement strand
TGGTTTTTGGGAATAGAACGTGGCAATTTTCGTGGTTTGTTCGTCATATGCCAATCGTTTCTTAAAATCTGAAATGACTTTAAACGCTTCATCAATTAACTGAAATCGTTTTTGCGCGCGTTCCTGTTCAATCACCGGTTCATGCTGGAAACGGTCCGGATGATAAAGAACGGCGAGCCGGCGATAGGATTTTTTGACTGTTTCTAAATCAGCGCGCCGTGGAACTCCAAGGGCTTTATAATAATTCGGCAGCATCTCGCCTGTCGTATGACTTTGAAACTCATCCACCAGATGATCCGTATAGTTTTCATAAAATCCTCTTTCTTCCACGTCTCTTCTTCTATCCAAATTCTCAGAAACTTGTTTCCTGACTGTCGGCGAAAAATGGTTGAGGTATTCCCGCATCTTATCTACGGGAATCTCCAAATCATTTAAGTATTGGGCGGCGAGAACGGGGCTTAAAGCGCGGACGATAAATGTGTTCATTTCAGCGTCACTCACTCGGGTAAATACGCTTTCAAAAATTTTCGGTGAATTAATAATACCTTTCATGATGGCGCTTCGCGCTTCTTCGTCATAATTATTTAATGCACCAATAAGTCTCGAGGCCTTTCTTTTCTGCTCACTGCTTTCTGTGGTTTTTAAATAAGATGCGAGCAGCTGTTTTACAATCGGCACTGCTTTATCTTGTTCGAGTTTGCGAGAAAGCATCATGAGCGCGTAAGGCTCTGAAGTGGGTAAGGGAGCAGAAGTTCCGGAAAAATGTTCCACAACGATATTTGAAAGTAAAGTGAGCTCTTGGGAATTCCCAAAAGCGAAAAGATAACGGAATGCCGCGCGTTCAAGTGCAAATTGCCCGCTTGGTTCATACAAATTAACTGCAAGCGCTTTTGAGAATCCCTTTTTGGCTACAGATTTTGCCAATTTATGAATGGCAGGCACATTTTCGGCTTTCACGTATTCAAGAAAAAGTAAGACTGATTCCAAAGATTGATCTTTGAGCGGCTTTGATAATTTACTAAATTTTTGAATCCTTTTAAATAATTGCGCCTTGTAATAATTGATGAATAAAATGACTTGCGCCGTCTCTGCATCTAAGCTGGAGGCAGAATCGGACGACTGAGCTCTTAAATACGGCGCTAAAGCAGGAAAAAGTGCGGTGTCCCATTTTTTAAGGACTTGGAATATCAAATTTTCTATGGCAAGCCGGCCTTTTCCTTTCACGAAGAAAGTGGATCTTAAGCGCCAAAGAGCAAGCATAAAAGCGAGCGCGATTTGCGGATCCCCACCCTCTTTCAGATAAGTGACTCCGTTATTGCGAGAGTTCCTCAGGGCTTGCATGAATTGATCTGCTCTATCTTTCAATGCAGGATTATCAGTAATTTCCGGAATCGGATTGCGGAAGAAAGAATCAAGTACCGCGAAAAAACGATCACGATCATCGGTATCTTCGGAACTTGAAGGATCGAAAAATGAATTAAGAGCATTTCGGTCAATAAAAGAAGGGAGCGCATGAAAACCACGTATGGCACTGAGGTAAGACAAATCACGACTAATGGTATTATCCACGATCATTCTGGATACAACGGAGCTGCGGTCTCCTCGAAGTTTTCTCAAAACCCCTTCATAACTTTCATAAGTCAGGAGACCTTTCAAAGCACTTATGCCGCGGAGGCGAATTCCCGAAAGCACAAAATGATTGGCAATTAAAACTTGATAGGCTTGTTCCTGACCAACGCCCATCAAGGATGAAACTGTTTTTAGTTCGCGGAGAGAAGGTTCTAAATAATTGACGGATTTTAACCTGATCACTTTTAATTCGTTGACAGGACGTTTCGCGCGCCTCAAAATCCCAACTGCGGGAAAAGAATTTTCATGCTCTGAAAAAATCAATCTGATTTTTCGTCTGAAAGCATCTGCTCGCCGGCGCGCCATGCTTGGTTGATCTTGCCTGAGAGTATGTGGCCTATCAAACAAACGCTCTCCCATTCGACGGATCCCATCGACATATTGAAGATGGGATTCCACATTCCATCCCATATTTTCAAGATCCAATAAAAGATTTCTGAGGGTTTGTACTTTTTCAGCTCTCGCACTGACATAAGGCAGATAATTCAGAGCGCCTTCAAAATAAGAGGCTAATTCACGCGTGACTAAATCCCGGCCGGCCACCCGCGCTGTATCGTGCGCGTGTCGCATGGCATATTCAATCAACTCATGGAGATATGGAACGGAAAGTTCTAAGACCGAAGCGTCTATGGTGAGAGACCCTTCCTGCCAATCCCAAGTAAAAGGCTCATCCTGGTTGAAACCGATGTTCACCTGATAGCGCAATCCTTTTCGATTATGCGCGCCAAATTCTTCGACGACGGCCGCTATTTTTTCCCGGTAAAAATCTTTTTTCTTTAATTTGTTCGCTTTTATAAATTCGGTGAACAGTCTCGCAGTTTTACGATTCAAATTGTTTTCTGACCAAACATCTTTGACGAGAGGAATGTTACGTTTGGTAGATTTTTCCTGGGCACGTCTTCGAATATTAAGCCCGATGTTCTTGGGAACCGCGATTTTAGACAAAACAAATTTAAATTGCCGTTGTTCGGCTGCAATCTGGTTTTGTTTGGTCCGAGCGACACTCAATAGAAGCTCTTTAAAATGACGCAGGCCTTCGTGTTTGACTCCGCCGATTAAAGACGCCCCAAGAAAATTCTCGACTTCGGCACCGAGCATTTCATCTTCTGAGCGCACAATCACACTGAGGGGAACCCATTTAAAATCTTCAAGCTCGGCCGTATTGGAAATCAAGGGTTCGCTTGATCCATCCGCATAAACAAAATAATTAATCAATTTTCCAGCATCGTCACCGCGAAAATCGTTGATTCGGCCGAGAATATTTTCAACGGAAATTGGTAAATTAGTTTCTTCTGACGCTTCGCGGATCGCGCCGGCAAGAATCCTCGCGTTCGGCGCTTCATTGATTGGAAACAATCTTTGCTTTTGGAAAGTTTTAAGAATTGCTTTATCGATCACAGCTTCTTGCTCATTCACTTTACCGACAGGTGGAGAGTAAATCCCCGGATTGACAGCCATGGTTTGCGACCGCTTTCCCATTAGCACCTTCCACTCGCCATCGATTTTTCTTAGAAAGAAAATGCCGGCCCCCAAAATAGGCTCGACACCTTCGAGAAGGTCTTCTCTTTTCCATTTTCTATAACTGGATCGGTATTCCGCTTTGCGGCTGATATAGGAAAGGCGAAAGAGATCCTTAAGTTCCAAGAAATTGAGACCGTTTAAAAGCGCCATCGCCTTTTCTATTTTTAGGTCCGGTACAACTTCCTGATTCTCTGTTTGATCTTCTTGATTTTCCCGAGCTTCGGCCCTCTTCACTTCGTTTGAGGACACTCGCTCGCCTTCATTAGTACTAGTTTCGCTATTTTTATTGAAGCGAGCTTCGGAGCGATTGTGGACTTGCTTAAGGATCGAGCGCATCACGTGTCCTACCCGCCTCCATTTAATAGCCTCACGGTTCGGAATCGAAATATCAAAGACATCCTCAACTTCAAGCTGAAGCTCCACCAAAACAAGAAAACTTGCTCCCAAGTCTCTTAATTTTGTATTTTTATTTACAGAAAGAGGTTTTTTTGCAAAGAATTCAGCAATCGCCGCAATGGCACGCTTTTCCACACTCTCGCTGTCAAGTTGAGGGACATTTTTTTCATCGGGTAACTGGGAAACGCTTAGGGCTTTAGAATTTTTTTGTTTTTGGCCGATTAAATTGATGTCTTCTGATGAAGCGAAGAAAAGCGGGCCTCCTGCTCCAAAAATAGTAAATTCTCGAACAGTTTGAGCTGGCGTCCTTTTGCCTTTTGCGTCAAAAAATTCAATCTGAGCATATGGGTCTTGAGTGTTTGATTCGTTTAAATTACCCTTCACATAAACACCGACTTTTCCTTTTAACCAAACATGTGTTCCCGGCGTCACTTTAATCGATGGTGTGATTGGTTTTCTTTCCCGCGCTTCGGAACGGGTTCGGCTGGATTCGAGTTGTTTCTTCATTTTTTGGAGTTGAATTCCAAGAGATCCTCCCAGAGGATTTGTAAAACTCCTGAGTTTGCTGTTAAAAGCAAGTAAAGCATCTTGCCGGCCGGAAGCTAACTTATAAATGGTTAAATGAATTCCTTCAACAACTGCAAACCAATTGGCAAAAGCTCCGTTGGTATAATTAAAATCTATAAGTTGTAAAAGCTCTAATATGTTAGTCGTTAAAAAAAACATCACTCCTGTTTGAATGATCTTTTGAGAAATGCTGAAAAATTTTATGAAATAGGCTTGCAGAATCTCAGAAATATTTCTATGAAATACAAGCCGATACGACCAAAAAGCTGTTTCTATCCCGAATGTGAACAATATGAAACTATATAAAGCAATTGTCATCGGTGAAGAAGTTGATAATAAAATAGGAAATATCAACGACAAAATAATTATAGCGTACGATGGCCCTATCAATGGATTGAGCATCAACCAGGTTAATCTATTATTTGGAATTCTTCGCCAACGTTTTGTCTGATTCTCATCTCTTTTATTTTTCAAAAATCCACGCGCTTCGGCCCTCTTCACTTCGTTCGAGGACACTTGCGCGCTTTGATTCATATCAGTTTCTTTAGTGTCAGAGATACGAGCTTCGGAGCGGGAATCAAAATCTTTTCGAAATCTTTCTGCTGGATGGGTCCAAACATTTAAAGACAGTTCAGTCACTCTAGGGTTCAAACGATAACGCTTATAGTCAAAGTTTGTCGCGTTCAATTTGCGAATCATCTCATCTCTCAAAGATTCAAGCTTAGCCCGAGTGCCCTCGCTTGCAACGGTGCTGAAACTTTTGTTGGGATGTGGAACTTCCGCGTACATCTGGATCGCATCTGCCGCAAAATCTACTATAATCTGCAGTATAGGCGTAGGAATTTCGGAACTTTCAGCAAAAAGTTCGAGCTCGTTACCTTCAGAAATCGAAAATCCATTTGCCAACCAATCATTTGCTTTCATTGCGTCCCATTTATGCGACTTAAGCATAGCTGCATCAGAGCGGTAATACATGATTAAAGCTTTATCAAAATAAAAACCTGCTGCGAGGAGCACGTTTGCGAAAGCGTTGGAAGGCTGTACATGCAAGTTTGTATTTAATGTCAATTTTCTGGACGCTTGAAATTTCGGCTGGTTATTCCGCGCTTCGGCCCTCTTCACTTCGTTCGAGGACACTCGCTCGTTTTGATTTATGTCATTTGGATTTGAGCTCATGTGACGAGCTTCGGAGCGGGCGGGATGGCTAATTTCGATGCGAAGTTTCGTTTCTTCAACTTCAAAAATACGAATCACGAGATTATCTTTTGTAAAAGCCTTGTTTCCAACCACGATTTCACCGCGGTTGCCCGGGTATTGTGAAAATGACATCTTTTTCATGATTCGTTTCGGAGACCTCAGTGATTGCAAATATCCTGTCTTCCGCTCCTGCCGCTCAAGCTCTAAAAGATATTCGTTCTTCTGGAAAATATTGAGTCCCGGCGCTTTTACGAGAAGTTCGAATTTCCCTGATTGATCGTCACGGCCTAAGTAAGTCAGTTTGATTCCGGGCGTTACCTCAGTAGGAATATCTTTTTCAATTGTCTTACCAACTTTGACTAATTTTTGAAATGGAGGCGGCGGGCCATCCTCATTCAAAATCCGGTTGATCAATACGGCAAGAAAGGCTGCTGCGGCCGCCATAACAGCAACCAGCGTAAACTCTATCCAATGTGCTGATACAAAATTCGCGGCTTGTTTCAATTGATCAATCATCCGCACTTCAGCTCTTGCTTGGATAACGGGAGTATATTTAATTATGAATAAATTATCTTTTGATTGCCACTCAATGGCATAACGCGAAATTGATTCATCGCTAGAAAAAAGATTTCTAAAATTTTCCAGTGCAAGTATCGCATCTTCTGCGCTTCTGAGGCTGCCATCACCACTAATTAGGATTTCTTGTTTCATCTGATCAATTCGGAATGCAAGTGACCCTCTCGAAGCCAAATCCTTTTCGCCCAATAACTTCCCTGCTTCTTGCGTAATTCTTTCCCAGGAATCATTGAGATCTTTTACATATTTTTCCAAAGAAAAAGTCCAAAAAGGATAAATGGGCGAAAGTGTGTCATAGATCCAAAACCCAAAAAACCAACTCTTGCGATAAGGCCGAACAAACACAATGTGAAATAAAGCATTGGGCTTCTCTTGTATTAGACGCTCCATCACAGGAACGAGTTCTGTCCATTGAAGATTGGCAATCTTCTGACCTTCTAGAACTTTTTGAACAACTTGATTGTTCCAATCTTTACTACTCCGCACTTCAGCTCTTGATTTTGTTTCGCGGGCGTCTTGCTTCACTAAATCGATTAAGCGATTCGCAATTGCCTGACGGTCACCGGGAATATTTTGTGGGACAAAATTCCAAATGTCCGTGTAATCAGGCACCTTAATTTCACTAGTAAAAGAGCCGTTCGCTTTTTCTCGAATGGCTGGATAATCCGGCTGTGCCTTAAGTGCTTCAAATAAAGAAACAACTCCAAGGCGATTTAAGATATTGAGCACCGCCTGTGCCTCTTCTCCATTAATACTAAAATCTCTCTCCGACTTGACACCATTCAACCATTTTGTGACAACAATCCAATTGCCCTTTCGAAAAAATTGATGGTGACCGGTTGTCGCTAGAAAAACAGCATTCTCTTCCGGCGCATCAATTTTAAATTGCCGCACGCCCGGAACCTCTGCTGCCCATTTCTCCGGCTGTTCTTCCGTAACCCGGACACGGCCTTGGTATTCATCGGAAAGAATGTTTAAAATATCCGTGAGGGTTAATTCCGCAATCCCTTTTTTTGCAATTTCAGATAAATCATCTACGCGCATTTCGGAGCGGGTACGAGACGGCACGTTTTCAATTAAATCGTCAATAGCTTCTACCAGAGGTTTTAATGCGCTGCCGGGTGTTACGGTGACACTGATTGACTCGTTTCCGATCAATTCTGTATTTGCTATATTTCTGACAAACTGCAATGAACGCTTAACCCAATCAATCCTATCTCCGGAATCTATAGCTTGATCGCGCAACCAAACCAAAGCCTGTTTTAAATTGGAGGAAATTTCTAAAATTGAAAGCGCGGCGTAATCATCTTCAATTTGTCGCCATTCTCTTTTGCTAGACCACAGATCAACCTGACTTAAAACTGTATCGATTTTTATAATTAATTTATCAAACAAATCGTCAAAACTCCTAGCTTCGGCCCTCAACTGCGTTGAGGACACTCGCTCGCCTTCATTTATTTTATTTTGATTTAATTCAAAGGAGCGAGCTTCGGAGCGCTTAATAGATTTTTTGAGTAGGTTTTGTTTCCATTCGAGAAAAGTTGCGTGATAATCGGATGAATTCTGAAGCATAGCAACCAATTGACTTAATGCCTGCTCAGTGGCCAAAGGGCCTTTGCCAATCCAGCGCGTTCCTTTGGGTTCAATTTTTTGATCATTCTGATCCACGCCGACAGAAAAGATTCCAAGATGGGCCGCACGATTTTTCAGGTTACGCTTGAATTCAAGAACTGAAAAATCATTTTCACCCTCTCCGAACTCATCTCCAAAATAAACCACATCTTCGGAATCAATATTTTCTAATATTTCCTTAATCACAATGGCCTTACTCACACCTTTAGGAACTATTGAAAGAGTCGTGGCGCCTCCCATGACAATATCCAAATCATTGATGCCTTCTTTTTCGAAGCGTTTCAGCAGCAACTCCTTAAGCAAGAGTCTCATGTCTTTGCTGTGAGGGTTCTTTTTAAACGTAGAAAATTTAAAAGCAAGCTGCGTATCACGATCAAACCATTCTGGTTTTTCGGTTCCAAGAATTTGGATTAATTCGTTTAAAACGTCCGGATTCACATTTGATAAATCTATATTTTTATTTTTTACTTCTTCAAATGTTTCGCCAATAACTTGAATGACATGGCTCTTGATTTCTTGGTTTGCCAAAGCACCTTTTCTATAATCTCCGACTTCTCTCAGCTCTCCATTTTTAAAAACATATTTCTGAGCACCTTCATTCGAGAAAATAACTAGATTCTCGAGATCCTTATCGTCCAAACGTTCTACTCCGCCAACTTCGCGCGTAGACTTTCCCTCAGAAATTGTGACATCAGAAACAAGTCTTGGGTATTGGACATTAATGGGTTGTCCTGTGGGCACCACAACCCGGAAACCAAATTCAAGAAGCGCTTTCAAATCTTTCCGGATGGAAGGAGTTAATCGCTCGTCTCTGTCTGCAAGGGTTTTATCGACATCAAAAACTAAAGTGCCCGGTGGTTTAGTTTCTGACAATTGATTGGGGGTAGTCGCAATTTTCGGAATGGAACCAGCTCCCAAGAGACTCATTCCCCGTCCCGCTTCTACAATAGCTTCTAAATCGTTGGATTTACCCAAAACGTGAAGCAATCTCGACATCACTGCCCGTTCAAGCATAGTTGTATTTTTAGGATGACGGAAAAACTGAAGGACTGAACTTGAATACTGATTGAGACGCTTTGCAAGTAAATCATCACTCAGTCCTGTTGCTTGAACCTGATCAATCAATCCGCTTTCAGCAGTGCCATGGATGGTGCGAAGCGGCAGGAAAAACACATGACGCTGCCTCGAATGATCACCTGCTGTTCTTTGAATGGCTCTTTTTTGTTCGGGGGTTAGGAAGTATAAGAAAATTTTATTTTTTTCCCAATTAACTAGCTCCTCTGTCTGGGAATGAAACACTCCGCTGTCATCGTAACGAGGGATGCCCTTAAAATTAATACTGCCGATTTTTTCTGCACCGAGCACATCGGTAAGTTCCTGAAAATCATCAGAATTGACCGACGGAAGTCCGGGTACTCTTTTAGCAACGTTAGCCGCTGTATCACGAAAATCCCGATCACCCGGCCGCGCATGAGCAGTTACAAGATCAAATTTTCCATCAGCGCGGTCTATCACCAGAATTTCACCATCATGAGTTACAAAAATGACATGTGCCGCTCCGTGACGAATCTGATTTCTATGCGCGTGAACCCAATTAACGGGATCCCCCAAAACCGGCGTGCCGTCCGCTTGGTCATCTGCGCCTAAAACAAAAAGCTGATTACGGCCTTTTGTCTCACTAAAATGATTCAGCCAGTTAATCCGACCTTGCGCCCGTTGGCGCAGCTGAGCAAGCGCTTCTTTTGCAGGACGAATTCTTTCTTGAACTTGATCAAACGTTTCTCCGGAGCGAGGCCGCGAAATTTTTGCAATAAACTGATTGAGTATAAGCAACACTTCCCGGTAAAGCGGATATGCTTGAGCAATTTTTTCGTGTTCATTATATGTTTCCGCTCGTTCCCACAATTTTTCCATTTTTGCTTTAACCCGATTAATTTCTTCATCCCGCGCTTCAGATCGAATGGTTTGAACGTAGCGCGGAATTGCTCGGAGAGCTTCTTCATAAGGCTTTTCATAATCCACGAGCGCTTCGCGCCAGTGCGGAGAATAAAGAATGACGGGCGCATAGATAACAAACTTAAAGTCGTCACGCATTTTTGCACCAATTTCATTGGGTGAAGCCGAGATTTTTCTGACTTGTTCGCCATTTATTTTCTCAAGACTGCTCACCACACCGGTTTCGTAATCAATAAAACGCTCTGTCCCCAAAACAAAAAACCGGATTCCTTTTTCTTCATAATTCGTCCGGCCTAATCTGACAGTCTTTAGAGAAGCGAATGGATTTTCTGAATTATAAGATTTCAAAACATCTTTATATTGTTGAAACGCGGCACCAATAAAACGAATGAGGCGTTCACCGTCTTCATCTGGTGTCACAGGCACCCATGCATCAAAGATATACTCGGAAATTTCAAACTTTTTTAACCGAACGGGAATTTGTTCGATGTCATTTCCTTCGAATTTAAAATGTCGATTTCCGAAATCAAAAATGAGTCCACCTGTATCCAACCGGCGGATACTCATCGGAATCTCGTGAGAATCTTCAGACGCAATAACAGAAGGTTTTTCGCGAAAAATGCCAAAATGCTTTAAATAGAGATAGGCCTCTTCTTTAATCTCCGGATTCTGGCTTCTCAAATACTGAAGAGCTGACGAGAGAAAATTTGACATGTTAAGTTGAGCCAAAGTTTTAAGTGTTAATTTCGCAACCCTGAAATCGGGATCTTTGAGAGTTTTTTCAAAAACTTTGGTTAAGACATCTGTAAAATCACGCGCAGCCATAAATCCAAGCGCAATGATGGCCGCCATCCGCACATCCGCAAAACGGGAATTCTTTGCTGTTTCCCCGATCAGCGGAATGGCTTGCCGATGATCAAGCTCTTGAATTCGTTGGATGGCTTTTATTTTGGCTTCGGAATTACCTTCTTGTAAGATTTTAACCGCTTCTTCCGCTTTCATTCCTTTAGAAATATTTTGAATCTGGACTTCACGTTCCGAAGCGCCCGTAAATATCGCATCCAAAACTTCATCTTTTACGGGAACCGCACGGACCCATCCTTTCGTTAAAACCACTTTTTCTTCCCATGGAATCTCTGGTAATAACTCTTCGAAATGATATCCATGACGGTCTAAATCGTTCTGATAAATGAAGTGTGCAAAACCATGATCAATTTCAGGCCAGCGGCGGATAACGTCTTCAGGCGTTGGACTAATGATTTGTTCGATGCCGTGAAGCCGGGCGTAATGTTCCAAAGCAAGATGCGCGACCCAGCGCCAATCTTCATAAAGCGTTTCAGTTTTCTTCTTCCTCTTTAAATAATCCGATGTGTAGGCATCACTTTGCAGGTCTCCAATCACGAGAGTGCGTTTTCCGCCTACTTCTCGAATATAAAACCGGATGTAAGCGAGAGCATCAAACACATGGCTCTGCGAAACTAATTTTGGTTCGGTTACTTCATCGTAATGCGGAAAAATAGCGAGCACTTTTGCATCTTCCATTACCCCAAACATGAGATGCGTTGTTTCGTAAGGCACCGTTTGAATGCGGGCTGGAAAGAGTGCGACCGAGTCTTCTCCGGCTCGCTTGAATCCTCTACTTTCGCCCGGTGAAATAAAAAAGCGTGAGTTCCACAAATCGGGCCAGTTGGGTACCATCCCAAATAATTCATCCTCGAGTTGAATCCGCTCCTTTTCATTCTGAATATTCTGAAACAAAGGTGCCAATACTCGGAGAACCTGGCCTTTTTGTTTTGGCTCAAGAGTTGCTAAATATGTCTTAATCTGATCCGGAGAAATCAATTTTTTCTCAAACCAATCATTTAAAATCCACCAGAGATAATTTCTGTATCTTGAAAACTGATGGTATTTTCGCTCTTCAAGTTCAAGAGGGTATTGAACGCTTGCTACATATAACCCTATTAATTCGGGAAGAATCGCTTTAATTTCTTCTTGAGAAAATGAGGATGAACGAATTAACTCATAGTAGTCATGCAACTTCCACCGGAAAACGGCAAACAGCCCTTTATCAGATCCGAACATAGGCCACATAAAATTTAAATAATCTTTCTTAAGAAAAAGCCGCGCTGCTGTGCTACGAACAGAATCCCATTTTTGAGATTCTCTTTCTTTGGGTTCGAGCATCATCAATTGTGCAATTTGTTTCAGCATTGCAATATTGATTCCTTGCTTTAAAAATGATGATAGAAATATTCGAATCCAATTCACCTCGCCGTCATAAAAAGCGGGCGCTTGCATTTCAACTTTACTACCCGTAGCTTTTTGGAGATAACTCATGATAGTGCGTGCAAACTCATCAAACTTATTCATATACTCACGCGCACCTTCATCAAAAACGACGTTAGGATTTGGAAATTTTTCCGTTTGATTATCACTATCCACCTTACGTTTGAGAATGTGACTTAGCTCTAAAACCGCTCGGTCAATTGCAGCATCTCGATCTCCCAAAGTCTTAACTTCCGCTCCAAAAAGTTTGAGAAAGAAGGAGTGATCCTTTTCTGCATCAGCGAGCATGTAATGCAAGCGATAACCATCTCTTCCATTCCCATATAAATCTTTGCGCAAGACAGCCTGAAAGCCCTGCTTTTCGGCAAATCGTTTAAATCCTTTTTCCGCGCGAGCATCGACATAAATGCTCACCGCCGGACGGTCTTGACTAATAAGTTCTTTGATTTTTGAAATGAGCGCTTCGGCTTCTTTGGAATCGAAGGAACGGACGGTAAATCTTAAAATCTTTATAGAATTAAATCCTTTTTCATAAAGAGCGGACGCAAGCGGTTCGTCGGTCAATTTATTTCTAACCACCAAAGACAAAACTGTTTTTTCTCTCCGCTCAGTGGCTTCGTTTCCATTTACTACCTTAACTATTGTCTCTCTTTTTAAATTTGAGAAATAATCTTCCCGGTTCCATTTAATACCTTCCGCGGATTCTTTTTCGAGTTTTAGGATCTCGGATTTATCGGGATCTGTTTTCATCTCTTCTATTTCCTGGTTGGTTATTGAACTTACGGCAATCTGTCTAAACCAAGAATTTCTGAAATATCGGCCTCCGAAGAAACCGAGCGCAAATGTTCCAAGGGATACACCAATTCCAATCAGCGTAGAATTCAAAACTGAAGCTTCGAGCATAAAATATCTCAACAGAACATATGCGGATGTGACCATCATCGTCGTATATAAACCATAAATTGCTATAAATTGAATATTCAGAACCTGCCGGAGATCTGAAATTAATTTAAACCGTGCTTCGGATCGGGCGGGGAATTCTTTAAGAAGCATTGCTAGTTTTTTGGTTTCTTTCCTGGTTCCAGCTACTACCTGATAGTCTGCGCTGAAATGTAAATGAGTAAGATCATTGTGTGTAGCGTCCAAAATAGGTTCAAGATTTTCTCCTTTTGCGGCATAAAAAGGCATTTTTGCTTTCGCCGCCAAATAAGAAACTGCGCCAACGTCCCAGAGTTTCTGCCCTCTCTCTGTTCCAATGGCAGAAAATAGTTTAAGTTGACCAAGCAACACTCTTGTCACATTGATCACGACTGAACGGCCCAATGGACTAATTTGAGCCGGATTTTTTTCTTTTGCAAATTGCTTACGCAAATATTCCGCAATGGAAGCGTAACCAGTAATGACCACACTGTTTTGATATTTCACCTTTGGAAGCAGTGTTCCATTCCAAAATATTCCGTTTCGATCCCGAGATGCTTCGATAATGCCAAGTTCGGGATCATTGGGTTCTGATTTGTAAGGTGAACTAATAATGGCAAGAACCGGCAAACCTTTATGATAAAGCGCAAGTGAAACAGCCCAATAGTCAGTCCCGTTCGCAAGTTCTTTGGTTCCGTCAATCGGATCCAAAATCCAAACGTAATCTGAACTTTGATTTTGTTCGTTCCGGCGCGCTCCTTCGTTATCCAAGGATTCCTCACCCAGCAAATAATGTTTTGGATAATTTTTTTGAAGAAGCTCAAGAAACATATTCTGAACTGCCATATCCGCGCGAGTCACAAGAGTTTGATCTGGTTTTTCGGATGTCCCGAGCCCTTCTGCAATGATTTGATTTACTTTTGTGCGAGCGTTCGGCATAAAATCTCGAGCAAATGAAAGAAGTTCTTTTGTTTCCGCATCCGATAATTCGGCTTCTTTTACGCGCACTTCGGAGCGAAGAGCTTGGTCTTCGTTTGCAAGCTTTGCGTCGGAAAATTTCATCCTACCGACGATAAAGGGTCGATATTGATTGGCGGGTTTCTGTGAATGATAATCGTAAATACTAAAGCGCAAATTATGCTTATCAGAATACATGATACGGATTCCAAGGCCATGATCAAAGTCCCCGCGGGTTTTGGATGCAATGATCTTTTCAGAGTTACCTCCGTAACGTTTCAAATATTCTTCAATGAGCATTTTAGAATAATCCGGCACCTCGAAAGTTAAAACATCCGAAGAACCGATAATCGTAAATTTAACTTCTATTTGTTTTCCGTCTATTAAATAATTGAACGTGATCGATGATCGTGTGCTATTTTCCGGTTTTTCACGCGCTTCGGAGCGAGACGTATTTTGGATTGATTTCCGAACTGTAGGTAAAAAATTGGCTTTACCGAGTCGAATCAAGTTCTCTAGCTTTTGAATATATTGTTGATCAGGCCGCGATAGAGCCATCGCTTCATCCCGACGTTTTTTAAGTTCGTTCGCCATCTCCTCTAACCTTTCGCTGCCTTCGCGAATATAGTCTAAGATACCATTAGCTGTCTTCAAGCGACGAAATGAAGGGAGAGCAATTAGAGGTCCGCCTATTGCTACACCAAGAGCCACAACTGCTGCCATTGCCAAATCGCCAAACTGATTCATCATATGAATTGCAATTACTGCGGTTTCCAAAATAATACCGAACCCAACAAGCGGCGGAACCAATTCCCAGAGACTTCGATTTTTGCGATGATAATCGAAAGCTTTAAAATAAAATTCCATTTTCTGACGTGTTTGCGAAATTTCATTTTCAATTTCCTGATACGACCATTTTTCATAAGCATTAGGTTTATTTTCTTCCCGCGCTTCAGCCCTCGATTTAGAAAGCGTCGAGGATACTTCGGGGCGGCGAATTCTGGATCGACGGAAATCGCGATTCAAGTCTTCGAAAAAGTTTCGGGCATCAACTCCAGACGGAAGTATCATTCTGATTTCCGATCTTTTGTTTCCTTTCATGGCTTCCTCGTAGTTTGCATCAATGGCCTTTTTGATATCGAGAATGTCTTTTTCTAAATCTGCACCCAAAGGACTAAAAAGTGAAATTCCCAGAAGACGATTCTTTGTATAAGCTTCAAATTTGACGGGATCGATACCGCCTTGGTTGCGATGAAAAAATTCAAATTGCAGTAAAAGGTAAAGAGGAAACGCATCCCGCGAACCGATGATGGGAGCATTTTTATTTTTTTCGTGAAGCTCAGGTTTAAATCGGCGATCTCCTGTTAGGAATAAAGCAATCGATAACTTTACGTCCTGAGACATGATCGTGAAGTTATCCAAAATTAGTCCTAAATCTCCTTGGATTTCTATCTTCTCTCCTTCTTTCAGATCGTAAGGATTTTTGCCGAACACCATCTCATCCGAATAGAACCCTTTTTCCTCAGCCCACAATAAAAACTTTTGACGCTCCTGCAACTCATAGTACTCGAATGCAAGCCAGATGGCTGCCATGCGCCGGATTTCTTTTTGATTTAGGATCAGCCAGTCTTTCTGTTCAGCAGTAAGCGGCTGTGTGGGTGCCGTTTTCCACTTCGGAGAGGCAGCGCTATTTAGTTTTTGCAGTATGGTACTTTCCTCCCTGCCTATAAACGCTGAACCAAAAATAAGCGCCTTAAGACCAGCGCTTTCTCCGACCACCTTATCCGCCATTTCTCTTAAAAAGAGTTTGTTATCCGCATTTTTTTTCTGAAGGTTTTCAAATTCCTTCCTCAAACCTTCCGAATTCACAAGCAGATAAGGAAACATTTGAAAGGTATAAGGCGCAACTTCTTTTACGGTAAAGCTTTTTCCCAAAATAGGAACGCGATCAGCATCCTCTAAAGTTTCGATATACGAACGATAGTGTGCCAAGGCAGGGTCTTGATACCCTTGTAGTTCGATCCAGTCTAAAGTTTGGTGCAGCCATTTTTTACTGGTGGTTAAATCTGCCTTGAGTTCCGTTTTCAACCAAAAATGATCCAATTCACGGTGCTTTGTCCATTGATCATAAAAAGATTTTCCCCATCTGAAAATAAAAGCTCCACCCAAACCGAGTCCAATCGAAATCATCCAATCCCTGCGAGTGAAACGAAAACCGAGTATTCCGGCTTTCTTTTCCATCTCCCGTGCTTCGGAGCGAATTTGATTTTGGGGAGAATAACGGGCATGTTTGAAAAATTGAGTGTTTGCCGTAGCCCACACCGCTTCTATCTCCCCTTTTCCAGCTGCAATGAGATAATCAGCTACGTGAAACTGGAAAATATATCCGGAGGGTCGCATCAACCTAGCTTTCTCAGCCGCAATCAAGGGTAGAACTTTTTCCGCATCTTCTATTGAATTGAATGCGCTTGGCGATAAGCCGCTTGCAAAAATCAAATCGTACGATTCATCCTTAAAAATATCTTTGTCGAGACGGGTTGCGTCTGCCCTGTACAACGTCACGCTGGAAATTAATGGCGGATTTGATTCTAGAAACGCTTTCAATTGCTCTAGCTGACCCAAATCAATATCCAAAACATCTATTTTGGCTTTAGGAAATCTCTTTAGTAAATGGAAAATCTCATTGGGAGTTGAACCTAACGCAAGAATTCGGATATCTTCTTTTCCCCAAAAACTGACAATTAAATGATTCACCGTTTCCTCTGCCATAAAACCACTGGCATCGATGGTAGAGGTTGCGACCACCGGTTGATTACCGATGAGGTCATGAATTTCTATCTTGGGAAAATTTTCATCGACCCGCGCTTCGGAGCGAATAACGGGAATGTCTGATTCTGAGAGTTTTAATTTTTTAAAGTCGGAAGCAAAATTCTGCTTTTCCATAAAATTGCGGAGTTCGGAACGGACTGGGGAAAGCAAGTCTGTGTTCATGGCAGATTTGATGCGAGTAAGAGAAGGCGTAAGCGTAGAAATCACTTCCGGTCCGCCCAGACCAATTGTGTCATGGACGAAGAAAGTAATCAGAAGAGTCAGTGCAACAGTTTTAAGTATGAGACGTTTTAATTTCAACCTAGAGTTCCACCTTATCAGAAATAGCTAATTTGGGTTAAATTGTACCTAATAAAACCGGATATATCAAGTTTACAACCTAATATATATAATTATAAGGGGTAGATAACCTGGACAAAATTTAAGGTGTTGGAGGATTTTTTATAAAAAAACTTGGATGGGCTCCGAAGAGACTCTAATTAATGGGAAGCTTTCTTTTCTTACTCGAGCGTGAAAAAAGAGCTGAAATTAACTCTTCTTTCTTAGGGCGCGCTAAGGATTTAACACGAAATTCCCGGATCAGTGCGGCGCTTCGGGTAGCGCAAATTTCCCTGTAAACAAGTTCAACAGGAAGGCGCGTTCTAGTAAAGCGGGCGCCCTTACCGGATTGGTGCGTCGCAAAACGTTTCTCAACGTCATTTGTAATGCCCGTATACAAACTTCCATCCGCACAGCGAAGCATGTATAAATACCAGCGTTCTCTGGTGTGCGATCTTCCCTTCCGTTTCCCTGCCGCTTTCGTCTCAAGCCCCTGAATCATCTTGCGATATTTTGTGTTCATCTTATTTATTTACGACTATTATTTCATGAATAATGAATGGTACTATAAAGCATGAGCGAACATTCTTTCATGGTTACAAAAAATGCACTTCTTCTCGAATACGTGAGAGAGACGTTTCCCGAACTCACAAATTCAAAATCAAAACGGATGCTTGAGCTTGGAATGATTATTGTGAATGATGAAATTACGACTCGCCACAGCCATCCGCTGAAACCCGGAGACAAAATCCGTTTCTCGAACAGTCCGCAGCCGCGCGGTGAAAAAATAAAAGCGCGTTCAAGCCTTCCTATCCTGTATGAAGATTCTTCGCTCCTCGTCATTAATAAACCCGAAGGGCTTCTGACCATTGCGACGGAAACATCCAAAACTCATAACGTTTACTATAAATTAACAGCGTACGTACGTTCGAAAGACCCCAAAAGAAGAGCACGTGTTTTTATTGTGCACCGGCTTGACCGTGATGCATCTGGAATTCTTGTGTTCGCAAAAACAGAGAAGACGAAAGAATTTCTTCAAGAGAATTGGAGGAAGTTTGAGAAAAAGTATTACGCGGTAGTAGAAGGTGTGCCCGAAAAACCGGAAGGAACGTTAAAAAGTTATCTCGTAGAAGATAAATTCAGAAGGGTGTACAGCACAGCAAAAACTCCGGAATCCAAACTTTCAATTACACATTACAAGGTTTTAGAAAATTGGGAGAAATACACGCTACTTGAAATTTCACTCGAGACAGGACGTAAAAATCAAATCCGAGTTCATTTGGCAGATTTTGGATTTCCGATTGCGGGTGATGAAAAATACCGCGCGGAAACAAATCCAATTAAGCGTCTTGCACTTCATGCGTTTTATTTGTCATTCAACCATCCCGTCACGCACGAGCGAAAAACTTTCACGACATCCGTCCCAAATTTATTTTCCAAGAAAAACTTTAAATAATTATCCCTGATTCATTCGGGAGTAGAGCACGTAGGCAAAAATACCCGCCACGGCAACTACCACCACAACTCCAATCACGAGATAGTTTTTAGCTTGCTCGATTGGATCTTGGTCGTTATTTTTGGCTGGCTCTTGATTTTCCATATAGGATAATTCTCCCGCACCTTTTTGAAAAATTCAAGTTAATATTGATATTCTCTGAGTTGAATCTCCTGATTTTTTTAATTTTTGTCATAGAAAAGGTGCGGGATTCCCCAAATCAAAATACTTCAAAATAGAAGCGATGTTTTTAGCGGAATGAGTTTTAAGAACTTAAAGGAAAGAAAAACAAAAGGTTAATTAGTTCGGGCTGATCTTACTTCCTCTTAGTCTTAAACATAGCATCCTGAGAAGTTGCTAAGTTTCCTGCAGCATCTTTTGATTTCACCCGGAAGTGATAAGTCTTTAATGCGCTCAAGCCTGTTAACGTCATGCTGTGAGACGTCGCGAGATTGGTATTCAGTACACTTGAGGTTCCGTAGCTTGTCGTTAGCCCGTATTCCACTTGTGATGTGGAGGGTTCATTGGTGATCCAGTTGATAATGGCTGTTGTGGCTTTTGTTGAGTTGGTGATACTTGAGACGACAGGTGGTGTGGTATCTACTGGATTGTTTACTGTCAAGGTTGCTTGATTACTGGTTGCAGTCCCTGCACTGTTTGAAACCATACAAGCGAATAATGCACCGTTATCAGCAGTTGTAGTGGCTGGAGTGGTGTAACTTGAAGATGTAGCCCCTGAAATATTCACACTATTCTTCTGCCATTGGTACGTGAGAGGATCAGTGCCTGAAGCGACAATGCTAAAACTAGTCGTTTGTCCTGCAGTGACGGTTTGGTTCTGTGGTTGTGTGGTGATCGATGGAGCGATGACTGGACTATTCACAGTCAGTGTTGCAGAACTGCTTGTCACACTTCCCATAACGTTTGACACCGCACAAGCAAATAAAGCACCGTTATCAGAAATCGTAGTTGCTGGTGTTGTGTAAGTAGAAGAATTTGCGCCTGAAATATTAATTCCATTTTTCTGCCATTGGTACGTGAGAGGTGCTGTGCCTGTTGCACTCACACTAAAGCTAGCGGATTGTCCTGCAGTCACGATTTGACTCAGAGGTTCTGTCG
>ORMF010076612.1_pt1 | contig 19400 bp, 20 predicted proteins | sample 1779871 | NCBI WGS metagenome assembly ORMF01 (sample SAMEA104232316, study PRJEB22302) | groundwater metagenome | biome: forest; feature: aquifer; material: groundwater | place: USA | collected 2011-08-07 | depth 5.4 m | reverse complement strand
TCGTCGCCGCGGGCCTCGCCTCCAAGTGCCTGGTGCAGGTTTCCTACGCCATCGGCGTGGCGCAGCCGACCAGCGTCATGGTGACTACGCAGGGTACCGGCAAGCTGTCGGACGAAAAACTCTCGCAGATGGTGCTGCAGCATTTCGACCTGCGGCCCAAGGGCATCGTGCAGATGCTCGATCTGCTGCGGCCGATCTACGAGAAGACCGCCGCCTACGGCCACTTCGGGCGCGACGAGCCCGAGTTCACCTGGGAAGCGACCGACAAGGCGCTGGCGCTGAAGCAAGCCGCGTAATCCACCGTCCCCGCGAATCTCGCGTACCCATAGCGTTTTCCCCTCAAGTGCCTTGGTGGACGCTTCGACGAGATTCGTCTCGTTCTAGGAAACGGAACATTGCTATGGTTTCCGGCTTCAGCTGGAAGGTGGCAGGTTCGTCGGCGATGATGATGGCGTCAGGGTGCATCTGGAGTACCGTGATAGTCCACATATGCGTGACGCTTCCCTCGACTCCGTGCTGGAGAGCGAGGGCCTTCTCTTCACCACTCACCACGACGAGAACCTGACGGGCGTCAGTGATGGTGCCGACGCCGACCGTGACGGCATGCGTCGGTACCTGGCTGTCGTCGCCGCCGAAGAAACGGGCGTTGGCCGCGATAGTCTGCTGGTTGAGCTTCTGCACGCGGGTACGGGAACGAAGGGACGACCCGGCGACGTTGAAGGCAATGTGGCCGTCGTGGCCAACGCCGGAGAAAAACAGGTCGATGCCGCCGAGTTCGGCGATTTTGTCCTCGAAGTCGAGGCATTCCCGGTTGAGATTTGAGGCGTTGCCGTTAGGGATGTGGATGTTGGAATCGCGGATGTCGATATGGTCGAAAAGATTCCGGCGCATGTAGCTGTGGTAGGACTCCGGATGGGCTTCTGGGAGGCCGACATATTCGTCCATGTTGATCGTGGCGACATCCCTGAAGGAGACCTGGCCGGCGCGGTGGCGCGATACAAGCTCTTCGTAGGTTCCGAGCGGAGACGATCCGGCCGGCAGGCCGAGGACAAAGGGCCGGCCTGTCGGGACATGGGCGTTGATGGCGGCGCAGATGTGGTCTGCCGCGCGCCTGGATGTGCTCTTGTAATCGGGGGCGATGATGAGTCGCATGGCATGTGCTTACACGTCGGCGACCATTTCGACGGCGCTCCTTGTCAGGGAAGCAATTTCGTCGAACTTGCCTGCGTCGATGAGTTCCTTCCTGACCATCCAACTACCACCGCAGGCGAATACCTTGTCGAAGGCGAGATAGTCCCGGACGTTGGCTTCGCTGATGCCGCCAGTCGGAATGAATTTGATCATGCCGTAGGGGGCGCTGATCGCCTTGAGGGTTTTGAGTCCGCCAAACGATTCGGCTGGGAAAAACTTGAGGATTTCGAGACCAAATTTCAGGCCGAGCTCGATGTCGGTCGGAGTCGCGATGCCAGGTGTAATCGGGATGCCGTTCGCGACGCAGTAGCCGACGACGTCGGGGTTGAACCCGGGTGTGACGATGTATTTGGCGCCGGCATCGACCGCCGCCTTGACCTGATCAACGGTGAGAACGGTGCCTGCCCCGAGGCAGATGCCATCAAATCTGGCGATGTTCCGTATGGATTGGGCCGCGGCCGCAGCGCGGAAGGTGATTTCAGCGCAGGGCAGGCCGCCCGCGATGAGAGCCTCGGCCAAGGGCGCGGCGTTGTTGGCGTCTTCGAGGACGATGACGGGCACAAGCTTCAGTTGATGAATGCGGTCCATGATGGGACTATTCATGACGCTTCCTTGCCTGTGCCACATTCTTCGCGCTCACCAGGGCATGCAGTAGGTTGTCGACGGCCACGGACATGGCGCGTTCGATGCTTTCGCCGGTGTAGCCGCCGATGTGCGGGGTGGCAATGACCCGGGGGTCTAGCGTGATCCGCCAGTCCTCGGGCGGCTCGGGGTCGAAGGCGTCGACGCCGATGCCGGAGATTTTGCCGCTAGTCAGGGCCGCAAGGGCTGCGTCCTGGTCGAGCAGGCTGCCGCGAGCAGTGTTGACGAGGTAGACGCCGTTTTTCATTCGGCCAATCATTGCCGCATCGACAAGCGGCTTGCCATCGGCCATCGGCGGGCAATGGAGGCTGATGATGTCGGATCGCTCGAGCAATTCGTCCATGCGGGCATAGGAGAATCGCTCGCCGGGGTGGAAGCTGTAGTCGGGGTACGGGTCGCAGGCCAGGACATTCATGTCAAAGCCAAGGGCGAGCTTTGCGACGTACTTGCCGACGACACCGCAGCCGATGAGGCCGAGGGTACGACCTGCGACCTCGATGCCCTCTCGTCGGACCCAACGTTGGGTCTTCATTGCAGCATCGCTGAACGGGATGGAGCGGATGAGACTGAGGATGAGGCCGAACGTAAGCTCTGCTACCCCGCGGGCATTCGCGCCAGCGGCACGGCAGACGGCGATCCCGCTGCGTTCGGCGGCTTCGAGATCGATACTGTCGACACCGGTACCGTTGCGGCTGATCACGCGGAGGTCGGACACAGTATTGAGCACCTTCGCGGAAATTTTTTCGACGCCGGCCAGATAACCAATGCAGCCCGGGAGGAGCTTCAGCAGTTCATCTTCGCCTGGCAATGTCCCCGGGGTCGAAAAAACGACTTCGTAACCGGCATCCTCAAGCGGCTTGAGGGAAGGATGTCCGTGAGTTCGGGTTACGGATCGCGGGGTAACCAGAATTTTCATCGCTTAGACATTCCAGCCAGGATTGTCGATGATCTCGGGTTTACCGCTGCGCTCGACGATGCGCTTGCGGAATCCTTTGGTCTCGATGGCGCCATAGTTGTGGCCGGCATCGGCGCGGAAAGCGAAGAAGGTGATGAGCGGCGCATCGGAGCCGACATTGATGCTGCGGTGGGCATAGCGCTCGGGAACGTACACCGCGCAACCCGGCGTGAGTTCCCGGGCCTCCCAGTTTCGTTCGGGGTTTTCCATCAGCATGTAGCCGTGGCCGCGCAAACAGAAGTAGACCTCGGCCGTTGCGAGGATGTTATGGAAATGGCCTTTCGTCATGAAGTACTCGTCGCCGACTTTCCCCGCATAGATGATGCTGGTGCCGAAGGCAATCGCGCCTTCTTTCTCGGGCAGCCCCATGTCGTGGAACTCGTACACGAGCGGATCGCTCTCGCGAAGAATGCTGGCATAGGCCGCTTCGTCGGCGTACATGCCCCTCATGTTGGAGAGTCGACGCTGAATCGGCGATACATCGGGCGACATGCCGTCCACGAGACTGAACCGAACCAGCTTGGAAAGCATCTCATTTGATGCGGGCATGGTCAATTCCTCACCTTCGCCGCGATGTCGCAGAGCTTGTCGAACTCGGGGCCGTCCGTCGGGATGTCGATGTCGAAGACTTCGGCGATGACGCGAGTCCAGCCATGGATGAAATAGACCCAACCGTCCTCGATGGTGAGATTCCTTGCGTGTTTCTGGGATCGGGCCTGATCCAGGAATACGAGGCTGCCGCGGTAGTTGAACTCCCAGGCGATGCCATTTTCCGGGAACCGTGCCGTATCGGTGAGCGGCGATCCCGGCGCGTCCTTGCCCATACCTGTCGCGTTGATGACCATGGACCCGGGCTTAAGGATGTTAACGACCTTGTCATTGTCCCCGGCGTCGGGGCAAAGGTGGTATTCAACCGGGATCGGGCAGGCCATGTTGGCATGAACATGCTTCATCTCTTCGAGCCGCTTTGGACTGCGGTTGGTGACGTAAATCCTGGAAGGGCGCCTGCCTTCGGGCTGCCGCATCAAGTGGATGGTCAGCGCGAGGGATGAGCCGCCTGCGCCAAGAAGACATACTTCTGCGCCGTTCCGCCAGTAGTCGACATCGACGATGGCGTCTAAGGACAGTCCCGCGGTGATCGGGTCTTTCGCATGGCCGCAAAGCTTGCCGTTGCGTTTGGAGATGCAGCTCACTTCATCGAGCTGTCTCGCATCGGGGCCGAGTTCGTCGAACAGGTCGCGGCTCGCCTTCAGGAGGTCGAGTTTGTGGGTTGTAACAAGGCCGCCGAGGGAGAGTTTGTCGTACTTGAGGAAGCTGACAACCGCCCGGTAGACTTCAGGTTCGTCGTGCCATTTGCAGTCGATTCCGCGGATCTGGCAATCGCCGAGACCGAGGTGTCCGGCCCAGCCAGGGAAGACCTTCATGATCGACGATTTTCCGGTGGTGACTCCGATGAAGTAGAACGTCCGCTTGGTTGCTGGACTAAGGTCGATAGTACGTGCCATATCCTTGACTCGGGTTCGCGCGGTTGAATTCCCCGGCTAGGCGTTGTTGTCCTGCCAGAATCCCAGCATGTGCTCGTAGATGCGATCGAATTCCGGTTGCAGCGCCGCATAAGCGGCAATGTCGCGCGGGGTTGCTTCGACGCTCTGGGATGTAGCTCGGCGCGCGATTGCCTCCGCTGCAGGATCGTCGATCAGGCCGACACCGGCTGCGCCCAGAAGGCCACAACCCTTGATGCCGGCTTCAGGTTCGGGCGAGCTCGCCAGCGGCCTGCCGAGAACGCCGGCTTTGATCTCGTTCCAGAGTTGGTTGCGCGTACCGCCTCCGACGCTGAAGACGCGATTCACGTTCAGGCCGAGCTTGTGGAACGTTGCGGCGTCCTTGCCCATAGCGAACGCGACGCCTTCCATGATGGCGCGGATGAAATGTCTTGACCGGTGCTCGAGGCTCACGCCGACGAAGGCGCCCTTGGCATTAATGTTCGCGCGGCGCCGTTCGCCGCGCATATAGGGGTAAAAGACCAGGCCGTCGCTACCGAGCGGGACTTGCCGGGCGAGCTCGATCAGTTCGTCATAGGACATTTCCCTGGCGACGGAACTCATGAGGTCCTTGCACCACTTCATGCAGATGCCGCCACAGTCCAGGATGGTGAACGGGACCCAGCCATCGACGACGTGGCGGCAGTTCTGCATGCCGGGGTCGATGAGCGCCTTGGCGCTGTGAGCGGCCAGCAGCGAGCTGGTCCCGGTAACATCGGCGAGGACGCCTTGGCCGACGATACCGAAACCCAACATTGAAACCGGGAAGTCGCCGCCACCCGCGACGACCGGGGTACCGGCGGGGATGCCGGTCAGCCCGGCGGCGGCCTCGGTGAGCTTGCCGATGACGCCATGGGACGGGTGTACCGGGGCAAACTTGCGGATGTCAACGCCGACAGCGTTTGCGAGTTCCTGTGAGTAGGACTCGGTTGTGCAGCTGTAGATATAGGAGCAGGAAGCCTCGGACGGATCGGCCGCGGCAACCCCGGTCAATCGGTAGTTGATGAAGTCCTTGGGGACAAGGTAATAACGCGTTCGGGCGTAGCTCTCGGGATTGTTCTCCTTCTCCCATCGGATCTTGATGCCGGTCCAGGCGGGATTCAGCGGGTTCCCGGCTTGCGCCATAAGTGCGCTTTCGTCGTACGCGGCTCGCATCGATTCGACCTGTGGCGCGCAGCGCTTGTCGCACCAGAGCTGAACCCATTCGGTAGTGATATTGCCTGCGGGATCGATGCCGACAGGTCCGTGCATCTGGCCGCAACAGGCAACCGCTGCAATCGACTCTGAAGCAACGCCGGTATCGCGCAACACCTGAACTGTAGCTCTGCACGTCTCTTCCCACCATTGAGAGGGGCGTTGCTGTGCCCAACCGGGGTGCGGCTCGTCGGTGTCGTGCAGAATCTGTGCAATACCCAGAATCTCACCTGCCTGCGTCACCACGGCCGATCTCAAGCTCTGCGTCCCGACATCGATCGCAATGACTGCCTTTTCACGCATGCGACGCACTCCGCGGCTCTAATAGGTCAACAGCGCTTTAATGACTTTGCCGCTCTTGACCGCGTTCAAGGCGGTGTTGATTTCCTCGAGTTTGAACTCGTGGGTGATGAATTCGGCGGCGCGGAGTTTGCCATCGCGAATCCATTCGCACAGCGGCTCCATGGCTGCGCTTTCACGGAAGCGGGTCGGCCACTGGTGCATGTACAGGTTGAAGTTGTAGGGTCCGGTCGACTTGTTGATGGAGATCGTTTCCGCCCCGATCACGCCGTACACGCAGATCGATCCGGCCATCTTGATCAGACCCAGTGCGGCGTTGATGATCGCGCCGCTGCCAACGGCGTCGATGACTGCGTCATAGCGCCTGCCATTCTTCGCAATGAATGACGCGGAGGCGACTTCGTCCGGGGTGAAAACTTCGCTGGCGCCCATCTTGAGGGCCTTGGCATGCTTATTCATATGCGGATCGACCACACCGATCGAATTGAGGCCGAGCAGCTTGCCGAATTTGGCAAAGCTGAGGCCGACCGGGCCGGCGCCAAATATGAGAATGTCGTGGCCCGCGCGCAGATTGAAGTCGCCAAAACCTGCGTAAACCTCGCGCCAGGTGCACATCATCACGGCCTCCGCCAGCGGAATGTCCGCCGGGACCGGCCGCTGAATCTCGTAACACTCGAACCAGCCGTGCTTCTCGTCTGCCACGCCGTCGGCCACCATGGCGTCGTGGTCGTTGATGAGCGTGTACTCGCAGAATCCGCCCCAACCGGCAGCGTACTGGGGTTCCTTGAAACTGAACACCAGTCCGCCGATGGCGCGCTCGCCGACCTTGAACGCGCGGACCTTGTCACCGACGGATTCGACGATGCCGGCGGACTCGTGTCCGAGGATCAGGGGGTAGGTGTCAATGCCGGGGAACTGGCCGGCGACCAGCTTGCTATCGGTAGCGTTGCACAGGCAGGCGGCTTCGGTGCGCACCAGCGCCTGGTACGGCCCGGGTGTAGGAGGGGCAATGTCAATGACCCTTACTTGATTGGGCTCGGTTACGGCGACCGTTCTCATCGTTGACCTCTCCATCACTTATTGTATGGGCTGCGCATTTCATAGAATTCAAGGTCGATGTCTCCAGCCAGATACTGGCCGCGGATCCTGGCAAACTCCACCTGACAAGGTTGCCGGAGGTGCTCGTCGAAATCCTTCTGCGACCTCCAGTTTTCATAGAACCCGAAGGTGCAGGGATCATCGACGCTGCGATGGAAGTGGTAGTCGACGCAGCCGTCTTCCTTTCTTGCTTCAACGACAAGGCGCTGCAGGGCCTGCTCGAGTTCCGCGGCCTTTTCGGGTCTGGCGTGCAAGCGAACCATCAACGTGATCATTCCGTCCATGACATTTCTCCATTCATTTCATCGTATGGCCGCCGTCGACGATGAAGCTCTGGCCAGTGGTCCACGCTGCCTCATCCGACGCCAGGTAGAGAACGATGCCGACGAGATCCTCCGGCGTGCCGAGCCGTCCGAGCGGAATCGGGTCGATCAGGGCCTTGGCGACCACCGGGTCGGCGAGGACGTCCTTCGACATGTCTGTTTTCGTCGTGCCCGGCAGTACGCAGTTGACGTTGATCTGGTAGGGGGCCAGTTCTACAGCGGCTGCCCGCGCATAGGCCAGGATCGCGCCTTTGGACGCGGTGTAGACCGAGAGCAGCGGCTCGCCGACGACGGCCACGATGGAAGCGCAGAGAATGATCTTGCCCGACGTCTGCTTCATCATCACCCGGGCCGCCGCCTGGGTGCAGAAGATGTTGCCCTTGACGTTGGTGTGGAAGATCCGGTCGATGTCTTGTTCGGTGTGTTCCAGGAGTGACGCCTTGTGCACCACACCGGCATTGCTCACCATCACGTCGAGGCGGCCATAGGTCTTGATTGCGAAGTCGACCATGTTCTCGACATCGGCCCTGGTTCCCACATCGGCCTTGAAGATCACGGCCTGACCGCCAGCCCGCGTGATCATCTGCACCACTTCCTCGGCCGCGTCCTTACGGTTCGCATAGTTGACAACGACTTTCGCGCCCTCGCGCGCGAGAGCGATGCTGTAGGCCCGTCCCATTCCTCTCGCTCCGCCGGTGACGATGACGGCCTTGTCCTTCAGTCGCATATTGATCTCCCGTTCATACAGCCACAGCACGGTCGCGGTTCGCGTGCTGAATGCTCATTGTGAGTAGTGGCTAAAGACGATAAACCCGTTCCGCAGTCGCGTACATGACTGCATGCCGCTCCTCGCGCGTCAGGCCAGCGAAGCCCGCGCGGGTGGCAGCGACCAGATCGGCGTAGGGGGTCCACAATTTCTCGATCGGAAAGTTGCTGCCGAACATCGATCGAGCAGGGCCGAACAGGGTCAAGGTTTCCTCGATCACCGGCCTCCATAGCGCAGCGTCGCAGTGCCGCTCGAAAGTGCCCAGGCCCGAGATCTTGGTGCAGACGTTCGGACAGGCCGCGAGATCGCGCATCCCCTCGCGCCAACGCGCCCAACCCTGGTTGCTTCGATCTTCCAGCATGCCGGCGTGCAGGAGCACGAAGGTGACCTCGGGGAAAGCACGCGCAAGCTTGGCGCTGTTCTTCATCTGGCTTGCGAACACCTGCAACTCGAATACGAGGCCGCGTCGGCCAACTTCCTTCAATCCGGCGAGCCAGGTGGCGTCGTTCATGAGGTCGGGCCGTGGGGCGAAGCGATACAGCGCGATTTCGTGCCAGTGCAACTGCTGCCGGATGCCGCGCAGATTCCGGCAGGCGAACTGGCGATCGAGCGTATCAGCCAGATTCGCCGACGCGAGATCGGCATAGCCGACGATACCGTGCGGAAAACCGTGCCTGTCCGCTACGGACTTTACCCACGCGACTTACTCGACCTCGGCGCCAGGCGCCACATTGACCTGGACATAGACCGACTTAACCACGCCGGCGGCCGCAGCCTCGGCAAGGTACTCCTCGACAGGATAGTCGCGGCGCAGCGGCTCGTAATCACCGAAAATGCGTGGCACCATCGGACCATTGAGCCAAGGCGTATGCGAAAGACGCCAGATGTGATGGTGGGCGTCGATGATCGCATCGGTCGCGGCGTGTGTCACAGTTTCAAAGGCTATGCGGTTCTTCCGTGCTGCGCAACGGCGCGCTTTGACCCAAATCAAACACGCTCGTGGGCATTAATGTGGAGAATAGCGGAGTCGGTTGGCGGGCGCGTTGCCTGTTTGACAACTTGACGGACTCCGAATAGAAGCCGCAAAGTCCGTGGGCAGCGTGATCGCTGCGGCGTCATTTCGCGTTTCAGGGGAGAGCACCATGCGCTACAAATTGCTCGGCCGAACGGGTTTGTTCGTCTCGGAGCTGTCGCTCGGAACCATGACCTTCGGCGGGAAGGGATGGTGGGAAGTAATGGGGCGCCTCGGGCAGACGGAAGCCGAGTCGCTGATCCGGCTGGCGTTCGACGCGGGGGTAAACCTGATCGATATGGCCGATGCCTACTCGTTTGGCGAATCGGAGAAAATCGTCGGTATCGCGCTCAAATCTCTCGGACTGCCACGCAACGACCTGGTGATCGCGACCAAGGCAAGAACCAAAATGGGGGATGGTCCGAATAGTGGAGGCCTTTCGCGTTACCACCTCATGGACGCAGTCGACCAAAGCCTGAAACGGCTGCAGCTCGACCACATCGACCTGTATCAGATTCACGGGGTGGATCCCCTTACACCGCTCGACGAGACGCTGTATGCGCTCGATCAGATTCAGCGTTCTGGAAAAGTCCGATACCTCGGGCTGTGCAACCTCCCCGCCTGGCAGGTGATGAAGGGGCTGGCGATTTCGGAGCGGCGCGGCTTCAGCCGTTTCGAAAGCATTCAGACCTATTACACGATTGCCGGACGGGATCTCGAGAGGGAGCTGGTTCCGCTGGCACTGGATCAGCAGTTGGGAGTTCTTGTCTGGAGCCCGCTCGCCGGCGGCCTGCTGTCGGGGAAGTTTTCCGCCGATGCCGCGGGACCCGGTGGAACCCGCCGGCTCACATTCGACTTCCCCTATGTCGACCGGCCGCGGGCATTTCGTTGTGTCGACGCCATGCGCCCCATCGCTGCTGCGCATGGCGCGTCGGTGGCACGGGTAGCACTCGCCTGGCTGCTGGCGAAATCGCACGTGACGAGTGTCATCATCGGCGCCAAGAACACCGAGCAGCTGCGCGACAACCTCAGCGCCACGCAACTGTCCTTGTCTGAAGAGGAAATGAAATCGCTTGATGAGGTCAGCGCCTTGCCGCAGGAATACCCGGGGTGGATGGTCGCGCGGCAAGGTCAGGATCGTTCGCGGCCGATCATCGTTCCGTGACGCGTCATTCCCGGGTTGGGTTTTCCAGCAACAGCACAAGGGAGATTGGATTGTGAACTCGTTGATCCTGCGCGGTTCGTTACCTGCCAGTCTGTGTCCTTTTCGGCCTGATTTTTCGGTTGACGAGGAGGCCTTTGGCGCCCATGTGCGCTGGCTCGTCGAGGCGTCAAGAGGAGGGGGCGTCGTTTGTAACGGCCATGCGGGCGAGGTGGCTTCCCTCACTCGCAAAGAGAGAAAACGGGTCGTCGAGGTGGCCGTCCGGGAAGCAAGCGGCAAAGCGCCGGTGGTCGCGGGCGTGTACACCGACTCGCCTCCGGAGGCAGTGGAGCTTGCGCGGGACGCGGAAGCGGCGGGGGCGAACGCCATTCTTCTGTTTCCGCCCCCCGTTTTCGGAGGCGGAGGCAACCGCACCGAAACGATGGTGTTGAACTTTGCCCAGACCGTTGCCTCGGCGGTCGGAATCGGGGTGGTCATCTTCCAGTTTCCCATCGCCGGGCTGGGCTATCCGACGGAGCTTCTCCTGCGCTTGATGGAGATTCGAAACATCGTGGGCGTAAAGGAGGGGAGTGACCACCTGCCGACATTCGAGAGAAACCTGAGAGCGATCAAGAAGGCAAGGCCGGAGGTGAGTGTTCTCACCACCAACAACACGATGCTCTTTTCCAGCACCGCCTTGGGAGCGGACGGGATTTTGTCCGGAAGCGGATCGGTCGTCGCCGACCTTCATGCCGAGCTGTTTGAAGCGGTTCGGCTGGGCGATTTGCGGGCGGCCCGAGCGGTGAATGACCGGATCTGGCCCCTCACCCAAGTGTTCTACTGCGATCCGCCCGTGAACATGCACAATCGAATGAAAGTCGCCCTGGAGTTTCTCGGCCGCCAGCCGAAGGCGGTTGTCCGTCCTCCCCTGCAGCCCCTTGGAGAAGACGAGCGGGCGCGGATTATCCGTGGCGTTCAGGAAGCCGGGCTGCGCTAAGCGGAGCAAGTTGAAATCCGACGTCAATCATAGGAGCGTCGATCGTGGCGAAAAAAGTGGGCTTTGTCGGCCTCGGGATGATGGGGAACCCGATGAGCAGGAATCTGCTCAAGGCGGGGTTCGATCTCACGGTCTGGAACCGAACGGAATCGAGAATGAAAGAGGTCGTCGCTCTGGGAGCGAAACCCGGAACTTCCCCGAAGGATGTGGCGAACAGGAGCCAGGTCGTAATTACGATGCTGACCGGGTCTTCCGATGTGGAACAGGTGGTCCTGGGAAAAGACGGCGTGCTGGATGGATTGACGCCGGACTCCGTGATTATCGACATGAGCACCATCTCCCCGGGGGTGAGCCAGTCCGTGGCATCCAAAGTAGCGGCAAAGGGGTTAGCCATGCTGGACGCCCCGGTGAGCGGAAGCGTGGGGGTCGCCGCCTCGGCCGCTTTGACAATCCAGGTCGGGGGCGATCCCAAGGTATTTGAGGCCCACCGGGATGTCCTCGCGGCGATGGGAAAGAACATCTTCCGCGTGGGCGGGAACGGGATGGGTTGCTACGTGAAACTCGTCGGAAACGCATTGATGGGCGCAAATATGGCTGTTCTTGCGGAGGCATTGTGTCTCGGCGCCAAGGCCGGGATACCTTCCGAGGTCATGATCGAGGTGCTGAAGAATACGGGTGGTTCGTCCGCCGTATTGGAGAGGCGGTCCCCGAACATCTTGTCGGGGGACTATAAGGCGCAATTCGCACTAAGAATGCTGTTCAAGGATCTGGGGATCGCGCTGGATTGTGCGGGTGCGGACGCGATTTCCATGCCGATCATGGGACTGGTCCGGCAAATCTATGCCCAGGCCCTGGCCGACGGCCGGGGTGAAAATGACTTTTCCGCGGTGGCCGCCTCGGCGGAGACGCGCGCAGGAGTAAGCTTAAAAAAGTAGTTCTCCCAAAGCGAATCGTGACCAATCATCAAAGGAGGAACGGAAAATGACGGATCCCAAATCGAACAAGTCTGAATCCAAGACCGGAAACTTCTCGCGACGTGACGTGCTGAGCATCTCTGCCGCCGCTGCGCTCGCGGCGGCGACCGCACCGATATCGAGAATTGCATCGGCGCAGGCAAAGAAGCCAATCAGCGTCAGTTTCTGGACATTCGAAAATCCTCAGCAGCGTCCATGGGTCCATAAGCGCGTCAAGCTCTTCATGGAAAAAAATCCGAACGTCAAGGTCGATTTCCAGTATTTCGCGTTCGGGGATCTCGGCAAGAAACTCAGCGTCGGTTTTGCCACCGGGACGGCCCCCGACGGCTTCGTCAGCCAGGACTGGTTCATGCCCACCTGGCAGGCAAAGGGTCTGCTCGCGCCGCTTGATGTCCAGCGCCTGGGTTATTCCTCGCTGAAGACGTTCACCGACGATTTTGCGCCTGCGTTCGTGGCCGGTGCAGTGCAGAAGGGGAAAGCCTATGGCTATCCGCTCTGGTTCTACGGCTATGCCAACTACCTGAACACGAAGCAATTCAAGGAAGTCGGGCTGGACGCGGCGAAGGATTGGCCCAAGACCTGGGAGCAGTTGGGTGAAGTCGCAAAGCGGTTGACAATCAAGGAGGGCAACAAGTTCGTCCGCCAAGGCTTCAAGTTTGCCATGCACACGCCCGCGTGGACCATGTTTCAGTTCAACGCGATATTGCGCCAGTGCGGCGGTGCCTGGTTCGACAAGGCTGGCAAGTGCACGGTCAACAATGCGGCTGGTCTCAAGGCCATGACGATACGCGCCTCCATCGCCAAGCAGTATGGCGCCGAAGATCCGGCGGATTCGATCGCGACGGCTCCGCTGCCGCAAATGGACTGGCTGAAGGAGCGTGCCTCGATGTTCTTTTGCCACCCGATTCCGCCGGCGGCAATCGAATCGCAGAATCCGAAAATGCTCAGCGAGGGGTACTTCCGTCCGGTGCAATACCCCGCAGTTGAGGCAGGCAAGGGTTACTCGACCACCTACGGCTTTAATCTCGTGGTCAACGCGCGTGCGGCGAAAGCAAAGCAGGAGGCGCTGCAGGACATGTACAAGTTTATGATGAGCGATTTGGCGGACGCCTGGAAGGACACGGCACCGTTCCCGCCGGCCCGGAAGACCGGTTGGGCCGACAGTCCTCTGGTGAAACAATTCCCGTACGTCGACGAAATCATTATCGCGAGGGATCGAGGCGTGGCGTTGCCGCAAACGGTCGTCTATAACGAGTTGGCCGACGCGGTGCACCGAGGGATTCAGCAGATCATGCTCAACAACGCCGACATTCAGACGACGCTGAACGAAATCGCGGCGGAGGTCAATCGGGCGACGGCGGCGTTCAAGCCGACATAATCTCGAAAGAATGGACCACCTGAGAGCGGCAATCTTCGGTTGCTGGCGGAAGATTGCCGCTGATCAGGAGAAGGCATGGCAGGCATATTCTCGTTAGGTGGCCGGCGGCGGATCCGATTTCACCGGCGCATACAGCTATGGGGAATCGGATTCGTCCTGCCGACGATTCTGTTCTTCGCCGTTTTCAAGTTCGGGCCGATGCTGTGGGCGGTGGGACTGAGCTTCATGTCTTACGACATGATGTCCGCTCCGACGTTCGTCGGCCTGGGAAATTACTACGCCCTCATCGCCGACCCGGTCTTTCGGGCGAGTTTGTTCAATACTCTCGTGTATATCGCCGGGTCCACTTCGCTGATTACCCTGGTCGGACTCGGGTTGGCCCTTGCAATCAATACGCGGGTACCCGGCGCGCGCTACTACATGGTCGGCATGTTTCTCACCAACCTGATTCCGATCATCGTCGTGTGCCTGATCTGGCGGTTCCTGCTCCATCCGCACGGCCTGATGACCCAGCTGTTCCATCCGTTCGGCATCCAGCGCGTCGACTGGCTAACTGATTCGTGGTCGGCGATGCCCGCGATCATTTTCGTCACGGTCTGGCGGTTCGCGCCCTATTTCATGGTCGTTTTTCTGGCGGGGCTGCTCGCGATTCCCGACGATTACTACGAGGCGGCGCGCCTGGACGGCGCGAACGCCCTATCGCGCTTTTTGCACATCACCCTGCCGCTCCTCGCTCCGACGATCTTCTTCGTCGTCGTCGTTTCAGCGCTGCTCAGCGCAAGGATCTTCCTGATGCCGTACTTCATGACCGGGGGAGGACCGGGCAATGCGACCCGCGTTCTGTCGATGTTGATTTTCGAGACTGGGTTCTCGTACCTCAAGATGGGGCAAGCGGCAGCAATCTCGGTGGTGCTGTTTGGCATCATGCTGGTGTTCACGTTCGCGCAGATGCGGCTGTTCGAGCGCGGCGAGCTTAAGTCCGTCGGATGAGCCGAAAAACCAAGAAATCCGCTTCGCTTGCGCGGCTGAAATCGAGATCGCGCGGATGGTTCGGCTCGTTGCTCCTCGCCGTGCTGGCGTTTGCCTTTGTTCTTCCGATCCTGTGGATGGTGAGCACTTCGTTCCAGGCCGGGGAAAAGATGTACGAATTGACGACTGTCTGGATACCCTCGGTCTGGCATGCCGAAAACTATCCGAACGCGCTGTCGCGCTCCCCGTTCGCCCAGTACTTCCTCAACAGCGGCATCGTCGCGATCGCCGTAATGGTGACGAACGTGGTGTTCTGCACGATCGCGGGCTACGGCCTTGCGAAGTTCCGCTTTCCGGGGGATCGGTATGTGCTCCTCGCCATCCTGGCGACACTGATGCTGCCGCTGGAGGTCACGCTGGTGCCCACGTTCCTGGTGGTTCACAAGTTCGGCTGGCTCAACACGTACCAGGGGCTCGCCGGGCCGTTTCTGATCGACGCCTTCGGGGTGTTTCTCATGCGCCAGTCAATGCTTTCCATTCCTGCCGATTACATAGAGGCGGCGCGGATGGACGGTGCCGGGGAGCTGCGCATCCTGCTGCAGATCATCGTCCCTCAGTGCCTCCCGGCGCTGGCGGTACTCGCGGTGTTCTCGTTCCGCGATAACTGGGACCAGTTTCTGTGGCCGCTGACGGTCGTGTCGCAGGACGAGTTCCGGACGTTTCCGTTGGGCCTCATCCGCTTCGCGGAGGACTACGGCAGCCCTCCCACGGAGCAGCTAGCGATTGCAGTGCTCGCGACCATTCCCACGGTCCTGCTCTTCGTGATTCTTCAGCGTGCAGTGAACCGGGGCTTTGGATTGAGCGGTCTGAAGTGAACGGACCCGCGCGAGGATGGAAGCACGCCGCGGGATGCAGCGACGACCGGTGACCTGAGAGGCGAACGATCGTGGAAAAGATCAGGATTGCGGTAGCGCATTGGGGAGCTGGCGTCGCGCCGGTGTTCGCTGCGGTCGAGGGCGGGTACTTTCGCGAGCAGGGACTCGACGCCGAACTCATTCCCATTCCGGGGCATAGCCGTTCGCTCGACGCACTCATCCAAGGCGAAGTGGACTTCGCGAATTCCGTCGGAGCCGAATTGCTCATGGCGAACCTTCGCCACGACGGTGATGCGGTGATCATCGCATCGGCTATCAGCCGGAGCGCGCAGCAGGTCTCGGCGCGCCCAGGGCTCGCGACTCGGGAACAGCTTCGCGGCAAACGATGGGGGGTGGTTGCCCGCAACGACGCCGACGAGTGCTCGATCGCGATGGCGTTCGAGCGCTGGAACTGGGATCCGGCCAAAGACGCGGAGATCGTGGTCGTGGGCTCCGGAGGTCCGCGGCTGGACTTACTGCTCGATGAGCGGCGTGTTGACGTGGCCATCATGCATGCCCCGGAGCCGTTCCAGGCGGCAAAGCGCGGCTGGCGGGTGGTCGAGGATCTCGGCCGATTGGACGTCGCCTTTCAGAATAGCTGCGCCGCAACGACCCGGCATTTGATCAGGGAGCGCCCGGACACTGTGCTGCGTTATGCGCGAGCGTATTGCCAGGCCGTATACCGGTTCCGCACGGACGCAGCTTTTGGAACAGGAGTACTGCGCAAGTACGCGGGGGAGTCCGATCCCGAGGTCATCGGCCCGACGTGGGTCATGTTCGCGCGACTCATGGGCGGCATGATGTTCCCCAGCCTGGAGGGCATGCGAAGCGTGGCTCATGTGCTCCACGGGCTCGGTGCCGTGTCGCAACTTGTCGCCCCGGAGGCCAGCGTCGACCTCGAGCCCGTAGCGGCGCTCGAGCGCGAGGGGTTCTTTGCGCCGCTGTTGGGGCTCACCAGTGAAAAGAGGGAGGGAAAGTGATGGCGTCGAAGCCATGAAAGCAGCTGTACTTGAGGGCTTCCACCAGCCGCTGGTTGTTCGCGATATCGATATCGCCGAGCCTGGTCCCGGTGAGGTGACGGTCGAGGTCAAGGCCAGCGGCCTTTGCCTTACCGACATTCACATTTCCGAGGGCAAGGTGCCGACGGTGAAGCTCCCGCTCGTGCCGGGGCACGAGACCGCCGGCGTGGTCGCCCGGCGCGGTCCGGGCGTCACCGAGGTCGAAGTCGGCGAGCGGGTCACCGTATTCGTCGATGTAAACTGCGGGCGCTGCGAATTCTGCCTGCGTGGCGAAACCAACCGGTGTACGGCCGTTCGCAGGATCGGATTCGAGCGCAACGGCGGCATGGCGGAGTTCGTAAACGTTCCCGCCGCAAACGTGGAGCGCATTGCCGATCGCGTGTCTTTCGAGAAGGCTGCAATCATTCCTGATGCCGTGGCATCGATCTACCGCGGCCTGAAGACCGTCGGCGGCGTTGGGCTCGGAACGAAGGTCGCCATCCTGGGCGTCGGGGGGCTCGGCATACAGGGGGTCAAGATCGCGCGTCTATTGGGAGCGCAAGTCACCTGCACGGATCTCGACGACCGCAAACTCGAACGGGCCCGGTCTTTCGGCGCGCAGCACACCATCAATCCCGGCCGGGAGAGCTTCCTCGACGCGGTCCGCCAGCGGATCGGAAGCTTCGACGTGGTGCTCGACAATGTCGGCCGCAAGGAAACCGTGTTCGAGGCAGTCGCGGCGTGCCGCAATGGTGGCAAGGTGGTTGCCATGGGGTACGTCGACCCCGTACTGGAGATACCGTCCTACGACATTGTCATCAAGGAAAAGCAGGTGCTGGGCTCCCGCGCATGCACGCGGGGCGAGTTCCGCGAGGTCGTGGCGCTGGTCAACTCGGGCCAGCTCGACCCGGACATCGGCGAGTTGGTTCCGATCAGCAATCTAAACGAAGCCCTCGACAACCTTCGCCACGGCCGGTACTTGACGCGGACAGTGCTGATGCTGCCGTTCGGCAAATGAAGTCGAAGTCTGCTTGTGGCCCGAGGAGGGGATAGGGGATATGGCCGGTGTCACGCTGCATGACGTGGTGAAACGCTACGGCGCGGTCGAAGCGGTTCGAGGCATCAGCCTCGACATCCCGGACAAGCAATTCGTGGCACTTGTCGGACCCTCAGGCTGCGGCAAGTCGACGATGCTGCGCATGATCGCGGGGCTGGAGGAAATATCCGAAGGTGAAATCCGTCTCGGCGGCGAGGTGATCAATGACGTCGCCCCGAAAGACCGAGACATCGCCATGGTGTTTCAGAACTATGCCCTTTATCCGCATATGACGGTGCTTCAGAATATGTCGTTCGGACTGCGCATGCGCGGGATCCCGGCGTCCGAGATTCGAAAAAGGGTCGAGGATGCCGCCGCCATTCTCGACATCACTGAGCTTCTCGAACGCCGTCCGCGGCAGCTCTCGGGCGGGCAGCGTCAACGCGCCGCCATGGGCCGCGCGATCGTGCGCAATCCGCAGGTCTTCCTGTTTGACGAACCGTTGAGCAACCTCGATGCCAAGCTTCGTGTACAGATGCGCACCGAAATCAAACGCCTGCACCAGAAACTCAGGACCACGACGATCTACGTCACGCACGATCAAGTCGAGGCGATGACGCTGGCAGACTGCGTCGTGGTGATGAATCACGGTCGTATCGAGCAATTCGGGCCGCCGCAGGACCTTTACCACGCTCCGAGAACCCGGTTCGTGGCGGGGTTTATCGGCTCGCCAGCCATGAATTTCCTGGATTGCCGGCTCGAGCAGAGTGCCGCGGGGCTGACCTTAGTGCTTGCAGGGGGACTTTCCTTCGCCGTTCCGGTGAACCGAACGAGCCGCTATCGTCCCTCAGTGGGCAAGCCACTGTTGTTCGGGCTCAGGCCGGAGCACATCACCGAGGCGCGCGATCACGCGCGCGAGGAAGGGGTCGAATTCACGGTAAACATGGATGTGGTCGAGTCGACCGGCATGGAGACGATGGTGTTTTTCATGATCGGCGGCACTGAAGTCTGCGGGCGTGTCGCGTCGAGCAGTGCCGTCGAACCGGGCCAGTCGATGCGGTTGCAGGCCAATCTCAGCCACATGCACCTGATCGATCCGACAACGAACCTGGTGATCTAGACGAAATTCCGGGCGCGCGCGAGGGGCGAACCATCCGCCTCGCGTGCGCGTCATCGCCTGCCGCGATCGACTCCGGTTCTCCGACGTCATGGGGAAGATTCCGCGATGAGCAACATATCCACAGCCGTTTCGGACACCGGCCTTCTCCATTGCCATCGGCGTGGCGCAGCCGACCAGCGTCATGGTGACTACGCAGGGTACCGGCAAGCTGTCGGACGAAAAACTCTCGCAGATGGTGCTGCAGCATTTCGACCTGCGGCTTAAGGGCATCGTGCAGATGCTCGATCTGCTGCGGCCGATTTACGAGAAGACCGCCGCCTACGGCCACTTCGGGCGCGACGAGCCCGAGTTCACCTGGGAAGCGACCGACAAGGCGCTGGCGCTAAGACAGGCAGCCTAGGCGTTGCTCCCGCGAAGGCGGGAACGACGGCCGCGCTTGCTAGTTCGCCGGCTGCAGCCAGCCGTTCGCGGTTCCGTTCAGCCGCATCCGCTCGCATTGCGCGGCCGACAGCCGCGTGTTCTCCGGCGCGGTGTCTTCGCGCATCAGGTTGCCCGGCTCCTCGACGTGTTCTCCAGAATCCATGAGCACGTGCGCGAGCTCATGGGCGAGCGGGACCGGCCGGGCGCGCGGGTTTTTCCTCCCCCCCACCGGTGCCCCCCGCTCGCGCGGCAACTCGTGCGCCGGCTGCAGCCCGCCAAGCCGGCGGTGTTCTTCGTGCGCGACACGCGCAACCGGCCGGCGTTCGAGGGCGAAGCCTTCGGCCGCGGCAACACGCGGACGCGCCCCGAACTGGCGGGCACGGGGTGGCTGGCGGGAAAAAAGAGCGACCCGCCGGTCGCGCGCGCCCCTG
>ORMF010706016.1_pt1 | contig 19406 bp, 20 predicted proteins | sample 1779871 | NCBI WGS metagenome assembly ORMF01 (sample SAMEA104232316, study PRJEB22302) | groundwater metagenome | biome: forest; feature: aquifer; material: groundwater | place: USA | collected 2011-08-07 | depth 5.4 m | reverse complement strand
TTCCCCGCCTGCATCGCTTTGCGAAGCATTGCGGGCAGGTAATTGACCTAATTCGGATTTGGAAATTCGTTTGAGAGTTAAATAAAGAAAATAGACTATCATCAAAACATAAGTTCCTAGTCCGACTATCCCGGTTGTTGCCAAATAATTAAGGAATTCATTGTGGGCTTTGTTGTACAGAAAATTCCATTCGGAGGTTAGGTTGTGTCCTACCGGCTTAAATTTATAATATGCAAAAGCAAAAGTTTCAACACCCGTTCCGAATATCGGATAATGCTTCCATGCATTAAGGGAACCCTCCCAAACAAATAATCTTATTTTTCCGGAGTCGGTTCCTCCTAGTTCTGCCAGGTGCCAGACGGTACCTGGCTCTGCTACGTGGATATCAGAAGGGGCAGACCCAGTACTCTTGACTGGCGCAGTTTTAGCCTCTTTTTTGAGTGATGGAAAAGTAAATTTATTAAGTTGCTGAATTGGACTTCCCTGAAAAAAGTTGAAAATTGCAAATATTCCAAGAGTTATCAATACGAACTTGTGTAAAGATATTGTTTTTTTAAACGGAACTCCTAAAATATTTTTTCTCTCAAAAAAGATATAACCCGCAAGAAATATTATTAAAGCGATCCATGCCGCTATCACTCCGGATCGGGATCCGCTATACAAAAGATCAAGATAGAACAGGGTAGAAAGTATTATGTAGAAAATATTAAGTATAATTTTTTTTGTTTTGAATAAAAATGCGATAGATATTGGCAATAAAATTGCAAGATAAGCTGAAAGCCAATCCGGCTGTCCGAGAGTTGAGAAAATCCTTACTCTTGGTTGGAAATCAGCAGTCCAGCATGAAACATCAAAATTTCCTCTAAATAAAAGACAGGTTGGGTCATAGCCAAAATGGCTTGGGAGCCCCCAAAGAGCGACGATTAAACCGGACATTAAGCTTATGGTCATTAGTCTTTGGACTTTAGCAATAGTCGGAGAATTACTTACAAATGCGTAGTATAAAAAGATGTAGGAAGTGATTGATAAGAGCCCGCCGTTAAATCTTGAATAATATCCCCATAAAGATACATGTATATCCCATGAGAATATTGTTGATAACACTTGGGACAAAAAGAAAAGTAAAATGGGGAGATCAAGAGGAGTTCTTTGCAGCTCAAGCTTTTTATTTGCAACCATTTTGATAAACCAGGAAGCGCCAATTATTATAGTTAAACCGAAAGTGAGCCACATTTTGTTGAATTCAAAAAGCTCGGAAGTAGCGCTTGATAGGACTAAGGGAACAAGGAGAAAGAGAGCGTAGAAAGAATATTCGATGATGCGATTGCAGACCTTAATCATTTTTTAATGTTAACATATTGGAAAACTTGGGACAAGGAGATAGTATGGAAATTACTATTATTTATTGGCTAATTGAGATTTGCAGTGGGAACTTAAAACAAATATTAAGATGGCGGAAAAAACCAATTGTCCCAAGAATAGCGGTTTGTTGTGGCATTGTTGACGGAAAATTCTTATAAGTAAATGCTATCATATCTGTAAAGTTATATATTTCTTTACTCTTTTTATCTTCGAGAATAATTCCAACCTTATGATAATAAATATCAATACTTCCCCCTCCCACGCCTAATACCTTGTCTTTTATCCCTTTAGAAATATTATAATCAAGTTGCTCTCCTATCTCATGAGTAATAAATGTAATATCAGATCCTGAATCTACGAGACCTAAGGGATAAATGGTTTGATTAGGACTTTTAGGATTATAAACGCCAAAACGAATCCAAGGTAGAAAGCGTTCTCTTTTTTGATGCAGAGGGAAATCAAGAACTTTAATATAGGAGAAATCCATTATCCAATAAATAAATTATCAACACTTGGAACTTTGAATACGCTTGGGTCTTTTACCCCTTTCTTATTAGAAAGGTTCAGGACATGGTTTAATGAGCTTCCTGAAGCGACTAACTCTTTATTGTCTGAAGTTAAAGCAACCCATTTATTTCTGTACTTTTTTATTATTTTGCTTAAATCTATTCTGACCATAGTTTATTTATATCATTGAATAACTAAAAAAAGCAAGAGAGGAGTATAAGATTTTTATGGTGTTGGAGTTGATGGACCTGATGGCGGTTGGAGATGTTGATTAAGAAGATATGATAATTCGTCTGCCATAGTCTGTCCTTTTGATGCCTGTTCTATAACTTTTTTGCATTTTTCTCATCGGATTATTTTTTTGCTATTTCTATACTTTTGGACATTAGCTCACTAACTAAGCTTTTATCAGTATCAGGAATATCTCTTACAGGAAAATCCCTAAACCCTTCTTCGTCCTTAGTCCAGATACGGATCGAGTCATCAAAGGTATCCTCTAAATATAGGGTCTCTTCAACTGGATGTTTGGTTATGTAGCCTGTGTTACCAAGGATAGAACCACTCGTCCTTGTTGATCCTCCTCCTCCATATCCATATCTCTCTGTACCTGGAGAAACTAAAGCCCTAAATTCAAGAATAGTCATGGTTATTAATTTTGGTCCTTTTGCAGTTCTTGCTACAAGGTCAATTTCCTTACCCTCCGGTCCCTTCAGCCTTCCTTCCTTGAGGATTAACGCACGCGTATCTATAGTTAAATTGCCCAAGCCCAGATTTATAGAGCTCTTAGCATCTGCTGAGCCAACTTTTACAAAAAACTCTCCATTTGTATGGACACTTGCCTCCATCTCATTCATCGATAAGCGGAAAGATTGTGCGGTTTCATATCGTCTTTGCCTTAATCTTCCGAGATTAATTGCGACCTCTGATGCTGGCGTTGGTTCTGGCATAAAACTATTTTTTCACACATTGATCCATTTGTCAAGTTGGGGGCAAGATGATAGTATAGAAATTAGAACAATTAGAAATTTTAAGGATATGTTTGATAAATTCTTTTCTCTTTTTTCCCACGACATCGGCATTGACCTTGGAACCGCAAACACTTTGGTTTGGGTGAAGGGGAAAGGAATTGTAATAAGGGAACCTTCTGTTGTCGCAATGCATCGAAAAACAAAAAAAATTATTGCAATCGGGCTTGAGGCCAAAAGAATGATTGGCAAAACTCCGGCATCCATTGTTACTGTCAAGCCGCTTCGGGGAGGAGTTATCGCGGATTTTGATGCGACCTGCGCAATGATATCTCACTATATTCAGATGGTGCATGATGTTGGAAATGTACTGCCTGCTGCGTTGTCTCGGCCGAGAGTTGTTATTGGAATTCCGTCATCTGTTACCGAAGTTGAGAGAAGGGCGGTTTGGGAAGCAACGCTCTCCGCGGGAGCAAGAGAAGCTTTTTTAATTGAAGAGCCAATGGCAGCAGCAATCGGAGAGGATGTGTCGGTTTTTTCTCCAACCGGCGTAATGATTGTTGATATCGGAGGAGGAACGACTGAAATTGCAGTTATATCTTTGGGTGGAATTGTAGTTAGCAGATCAATTAAAGTTGCAGGAGAAGATATGGACAACGCAATTATTCACTATGTAAGATTAAGACACGGTTTGTTGGTGGGAGAAAAAACAGCGGAGGATTTGAAAATAAGCATAGGAAGCGCTTATCAGCAGGTCGCAAGTCGTAGGTCGCAGGTCGCAAAATCGGAAAGCGAAGAGCGACCCATTCGACAAGCTCAGGGCGGGCAAGCTCAGGACAAAAATCAAAAAGACGGGGAGAAACAAAATCCGGTTGCGCAAAAGATGAGCATTGTAAGAGGAAGAGATATAGAAACAGGATTACCTAAAAGTCTTAGAATAACAGAGTCGGAAGTGAGAGAGGCTTTGGCGCCGGTTGTTTCACAAGTTATTGAAGCAATTGCCGATGTATTGGAAGAATCGCCGCCCGAGTTGACAAGCGATATTCTGGAGCATGGCATTGTCTTGACCGGAGGCGGATCTTTGCTTTCAGGATTTGACGATTTGATAATAGAAAGAACACATATTCCGGTTATACTTTCCGAAGATCCTTTAACTTCTGTTGTCAGAGGGACAGGAAAAGTTTTGGAGGATTCAGCTCTTCTTTCAAGGGTCAAAGTCGTCGGGGGATTAAAGTAAACCTATAGTTTGACAATTTAGAAGAATTGATTTATAATTCTTCTTATGAATATGCCAGAAATATCACAATATCACAAAGATTTGGCGGCGATTCAAAATAGCGAGCCGGATAGAGCAAAACGCGTAGAATTTTTAGCTAGGGAGAAAACTTCCGCATCATATCTTCAGGCAAAAGAAGAAGCAAGACGCAAAATAGAACTGTTACCCCAGCAACAAGTAATGTTGTGGGCAAATAAAACTCTTGAAGAATACAGCAGTTTGTCTCAAACAACTGGTCCGGAAAGAAAAAAAGCAAAAAATTTAGTTAGAGAAGCAGCGAGAATATTGGTTCAGGATCCGGAAAAAATAGATGTTGCCGCAAGTATTTGGAAAAGCCGCGAATCAACAAAAGAGCAACAAAAGCCAGAAGAATCTTTTTATGAACTTGTAAAACAGGAGACAGCATCAAGAATAAAAGAAAAATGGGAGACTGTTACCCCTGAAAAACTTGCACATCTTATAAGAATATATGCAAACAGTGTTTTAGCTCATGATTTTACCCACGAGATGCTTAAAAGTTATTTCAAGGGGCCACAAAATCGCAAACAAAGAATTGACGCTAGATATGCTTTTGCTTCAACAGCTTTAGATTTGTTAGAAGATGATAAGGCTTTTAATGAGGCAATAAGAATTGGTCTTTTAAATACGGATATCGTTCCAATAGATTCGGTATTTATGGAGGAGTCGCATCTTTCAACAAGTTTGCCTTGGGATATTGACGATAAAACCCTACAAAGACATATGATTGCACAAAATGTTCTCATAAGATCAAGTTTTGTCTCTTCTGAAGATTTTGGAGAAGTGCGTCAAAAAACTATGATTTTTGCTGCCAATAGTGAAAAACTTAAACGCATGATGGAAAGAGGAATAGCAAGAGCCAGGCGTAAAATTGGTAATGCCAAAGTTGAAAGTATAAATAAGTCTATGATTGCAATGGGTTCTAATAGCGAAGTAGGTTTTAGGGAGGAAGAGTTACAGAGACTGAAAAGTGTTTGGCCGGGAAATTTAGTCTTTGATGAGGAAGAACCTTTAAATTTAAAATTTAGAACATTAATTGGTTCAAAAGAGGACTTTGAACATACAAAAAAGTACATAGTGAAGCACTTTCGAGATAACGGCGTAGAAGAGAGAATATTGTTCCTAACAATTTTTTCTCCTGAAGGATTAATAATTGATATAGCTATACCCCAAACTTTAATAGGAAAGAAAAAAGAGGTAATTAAATTTATCCTTAATTTGAAAATTAATGAGGAAGATAAAAAGCAAATGTTTGAAAAACCAGAATTTATTTTTATGTCCAGACAATCTTTTATACCGGCTGAATTTGAAAAGCAGAAAATATTGATAAATTACAGGCAAGCTTCGGGGATTGAGAGTAATCAGCATCCTTTGCAATCGCTTGAACTTATAGGATTTCCAAGTCCTCAAATAGAAAATGGAAAGAATCTTGCTTTAGTTAATCAACAAATGGCTGATGAAATAAGAAGAACTCAGTTGAGATTTTTGAATAGACGAGGAATTAGAATTCCAATAGACAATAAAGAGCTAAAAGAATTTGGCTATTCACATATTGATTTACACAAAGATCAAGGTGATCCAGAAAAAACATTAGTTAGGATTTTTGTAGGAGATATTCCTTATTTTGTAAGGCTTGATAAAAATCTTAACTTTGATTTTGAAGGCAAGCGTTTTAATGTGCCTTTCCTGCACGATGCATTAAAATTTACAATTTTATCTCTTCTCAAGCCAATCCTTTGTGAAGAAAAAATACAAACTTCAACAGGGCAAGAGAGCGATTTGGAAAAAGAAGTTATAAGCAGAATGGGCCATTTAAGATTGCTGCCAGCCAATATGCATAGAACCAAGCAGGCAATTGCAAATTGTAATTCATTTGAGGGAAAAGATTTGCTCGTTTTGAATGCGGAAAGAAAAGAAATGTTAAGAATAGCAGGTAGAGAAGTCCCACAAGATAGAGAATATACTTATGTAAAGCCAATTATTGAGAAGGAAGAAAATTTACCTCCTATCACAATTCATCTCCCCGGTGTCCTCCAATTTAATTAATCGGGTCAAAGTCGTCGGGGGATTAAAATAGGACAATAGCTTGACAAACGATAAATAATACCTATAATGTATTTGTTTTAAAGGCCATAACTTGCAACTTATGACAAAAAGAGCAGAAGCAGGAGGAACAGTAGAAACAGAGAGGAAAGAATTTGAATATAGAGAGCGTCTAAAAGTTAATGTAGATCAAGACGCTATAAAAAGGCTAATTGCCTACGCTGAAGATGCTAAGGAACATTATGAGATATTAGACTCGGGAAAATTTTCGAGCATCTCATATGTAAAAAAAATTGTTGGTACCGACAGACCGAAAGCATTTGATACTGCCATATTTTTTGATCATTTGGCAAAAGATTTAAAAGATGGAAGAACTGTACAAATAATTCCGCTTAAAGACCGGAGGCAGGGTGACCTACCCGATCTTATGCTAGATTCGTCGTCATCCTGGACTTGCATTTTTACTTGGGAAAGGCTCGTTGACTTAATGCAAGAAATTTTTCCCAATAGCGGAAAAGATAATGAAATAATGGAAGAGCCCTCAGGTCTTAGGGACGGATTAAAAGATGCATTACGGCGTGATAGGAGAGTCGTTTTAATTTCTCCAAAAATACAGAGGCAAGAATGATACTTGGTTAATTCCTCTTGTAACAGAAAAGTAAACCCACTAGAATAGGTCTTATGCTTAAGAGACAATTTTTCTTTGCTTTTGCGCTTACACTTTGCCTATCCGTTTTGATTTTAATATTATCCGCCTTTGGTTTTCTTTCGGGTGTTTCATCTTTTTTTCAAAAAGGCGCGTCATTTTTAGGAGCCGGGACTTATAAAGTTTTCCAATCCCTACCACTAGTTTCCCAAAGTACAAATTTAAAGAAACTTGGGGAAGAGAATCAAAATTTAGCAAAAAAAATTATTGATCAGCAAAGACTGGAAAAAGAAAATGCCGCGCTTCTTGATCAATTTCAAACTGCAAGTCCCAAAAGCTATGGCCTTTTGCCCTCAAATGTTGTTGGCGCACCGGGGTTTATTCCGGGACTCTCAGTGCCGTTTAATTTAATTATAGATAAGGGGTCAAAAGATAATGTAAAGGTGGGAATGGGAGTTGTGGTTGGGAATAATTTAGTTGGTAAAATAGTCCAAACCTCATTTTTTTTATCTAAAGTTTCTTTGATTACCGATCCGTCGCTGTCTCTTACCTCAAAAACAACAAGTAATGCGGCTGGAGTTATCAAGGGAGTTGAGGGAGGAAAAATGGTTTTAGACAATGTAATATTGTCAGAAAGCCTTAAAAATGGGGATTTTGTTTTAACCAATGGCGACATAAATTTAGACGGGGTAGGTTTGCCACCCGATATTATTATCGGAAAAATAATATCTATTGAAAAAAATCCAAGCGCGCTTTTCCAAAAAGCCAAAGTAGAAAGCCTTCTTAATTTTACAAAACTTTCAAAAGTTTTTGTTGTGATGGGGTATAAATAAAAATGTGGTTAGTTTTGGTATTCCTTTTTTTGTTTTTAATTGGTCTTTTGGCAATAACAACTCTGCCGATTATTCTGCCTTTTCTTCTTTGTTTTACTGTGCTTTTTAAAAGGCCGTGGGTTTTTACACTGGCACTTTTATCCGGAGCAGGAATCGATTTTTTGTTATTAAGGCCTCTTGGTCAAACCGGTGTTTTTTTTATACTGTTTATCTTTATAGTTTTACTGTACGAAAAGAAATTTGAAATTCAAACTATGCATTTTGCTTTTTTCTCCGGATTTTTAGGAAGCCTTGGTTATTTATTTGTTTTTGGTTATAACCATATTTTGGAACAGGCCTTGATTTGCGCTCTGCTGGGAGCTTTGATTTTTAAACTTTTTTATAAATATAAACTTAAAGATTAACTTATGGCAAGATTAAGATTTGGAAACGGTACCACACCCGGAGTTGCTTTTGGCGACTATATTCATACAGAAAAATTACCTAAAAATAGAGGAGATGGTTCAAAAAAAAGCTATGCGACGCGTGACCTTTTTCTTCCTTTAATTCTAAGCATTGCCGTTTTTTTACTCTTAACAAGAGTCTTCTTTCTTCAAATTGGGCAGGGAAAATATTACAGGAGTCTTTCCGATAATAATAGAATAAGAACGATAGTTATTCACGCTCCCCGAGGGATAATTTTCGACAGATTTGGCAATCCGTTAGTTTTTAATGTTCCCGGTTTTAGAGAAGTTGTAGGGGGCAAAACCAAGCTGATAGGAAAAGATGAGGCGATTTCTCTTATTGCAAAAGGCGTTAAGGATTTGGAAATTGATTCGTTAAGATCATATCCGTACAAAGATGCATTTTCTCATGTTTTAGGCTACATTGGACAAATTTCGAAACAAGAATTAAGTTTGCCTCAATTTGCAAGCCATAGAGGTGGCGACTTAATTGGAGAAATGGGGATAGAGCAAATGTATGAAAATAAGTTAAAAGGTATCGATGGTAAGAAGCTTGTTGAGGTTGACAGCAAGGGAAACATAATTAGAAATCTTGGACAGACAGAGGTAACCTCAGGGGAAAATATTTCCCTGACCCTTGATCTATCCTTACAAAGACAAGTATTTGAGGCAATGAAAGGTGTCAAGAAAGGCGCAGCAATAGTTTCAACTCCCGATGGGAAAATCCTGGCAATAGTTTCCAAGCCCTCTTTTGACCCAAACCTTTTTACTCTTGGAGAAAGCTATTCTGTTGTCTCAGATTCTCCCTACATATCTGTTTCGCAAATCTTATTGGATGAAGAGTATCAGCCCCTTATCAACAGAGCAATTTCGGGAGTTTATCCGCCCGGTTCCACCTTTAAATTGGTAGTTGCAGCAGCAGGGCTTGAGGATAAAATTATTGATGAAAATTTTACAGTAGAGGACACGGGAATTTTAAGAGTTGGTAATTTTTCATTTTCCAACTGGTATTTTACGCAATATGGTCAAACGGATGGATTGGTCAATGTTGTAAAAGGAATAAAAAGGTCTAACGATTTTTTTTTCTATAAATTAGCGGAGAAAGTGGGAGTTGATCAAATTTCTAAAATGGCGCAAAAGTTTGGGTTGGGGGAAAGACTTGGTATTGATATTTTTGGTGAGGTAAAAGGAACTGTTCCGACTCCGGCGTGGAAAGAAAAGGTTATTGGAGAACAGTGGTTTTTGGGAGATACTTATCATTATGGGATTGGACAGGGATATGTTTTAACTACGCCGCTTCAGGTTAATACTTTGACTCAAGCTATTGCCAACGGAGGAGTTTTGTATAAGCCCCATATTCTAAAAAGTCAGAAGTTAGAGGTCAGAGGTCAGAAGTTTTTAAGTGATGAAACTGTTTCTTTGATTAGAGAAGGGATGATTGAAAGTTGTAGTACGGGCGGAGTAGCATGGCCATTATTTGAATTTAAAATTAAAAATGAAAAGTTAAAAATTGCCTGCAAAACCGGAACAGCTCAGCACGGAGGCGAGGATACTATGCCGCATGCATGGATAACTCTTTTTGCACCCGCAGAAAAACCTGAAATTATAATTACAGTTTTATCTGAAAGCTCGGGTGAGGGATCCAACATCGCCGCCCCCATCGCAAAAAAGATTTTGGAAGAGTGGTTTGGGAAAAACAAACTTAAATTTTAGTAGGATCTGTGTTTCGAAAATATTGAAACCAAAAACCAAGCAGATCGTTTCCTGGACTACGATTTCTACAAATGAATTACCCTTAGGGACCGTACCTGTTAACGTTTTGTGACCCCATCGATCAGTCACTTGATTACTGTACGTATCTCCTTCTTTAGCTAAGATTTGGACAGCAACCCCAAATTTAGGGGCAATTTGCTGCATGATTGCAACTCTGTCATTAGGACAAACTTCTCTGTGATGTAGCTCTTGACTGGGAGCTTTTTCGGACATTTCAATTTTAAACATAAGCAAAGTATAAATGTTTTTTTTTGGATGTCAATAACCAATAGTAAAAAGTTAAATTTAACTGAGTATTGACAACTAATAACTGCGATCGCCATAATTAGTTGTCATATATATTTTATAAGTTTATTAATATGAGCAAAAAGAGGGAAGGGGCAGTAATTGGAGGATTGACAAAGGCTTTACTTTTAACACTTGGTACAGGCGTTGTCATAGGTACAGCGCTTGTGTTTCCCGGGGTTGGCCTTTTGTATAAAGAATTTAAGAAACAACAATGGGAAGATGCTAAAAAACGGGGAGTGTTAAGATCAACGATCAAAAGATTGGAAAAGCAAAAACTGATTTCTTGGAAAGAAAAAGATGGGGAAGTGCAATTAACGCTTGAAGAAAAAGGCAGAAAAAGAATACTCCAATACAAAATGGATACATTAAGTCTTAAGAATACGGGTAAGTGGGATGGACTTTGGAGAGTTGTCATCTTTGATATTCCCGAAGACAAGCGCAAGGTACGCGAATTTTTTAGAGAAAAGCTAAAGGATTTAGGCTTTCAGCAATTACAGAAAAGTGTATTTATAATTCGCTTGGAGTGTAGAGATGAGATAGATTTCTTGAGACATTCCCTAGGAGTCGCTCCGCATGTATTACATATCTTGGCAAAGGATGTCTCCTCGTTAGAAAAGAAATTATAGAGTTTGACAATTTTTTAAAGCGATCGCCTAAAAAAGTTGTCAATGTCAATCAAAGAGTTTAATTCAATTGATTAAAGTTATATAAATTCAAATATAGAATAATAGAATAAAAGAGAATTTAAGATTTTGGGGGAATGGTTTGGGAGATAAATTCCCGTCTTTATTTTATTTTCTTTGCGTATTTTTTGAGCCACTCGGCGATTTCCTCAAACTCTCTTAGTTGAAAGTTTGTCTAAGATATCTTTGTATCGCAGGTTAAAATCTCTTACCATTTTTCGAAATGCCATGTTTTCTTTTCGAGCCTTTAAGTAATCAGATTTTTTGAAATAAAAAGTTACTGTTTTTTCGTATTCGTCAAAATCGGAGTAGACAGTCTGTCCTGTTTTTAGGTTTAATTGTTTAACTATATAATGGGGAATAATAATGGCATAAGAATTACCAACTTTTATAATTTTTTGAATCACGTTATAACTATATTATAACAAAATTGTAATTTGTCAAGAAGCAAGAAGATTTTGGGGAATGATTTGGAAAAAACCTGCTAGTATTATTAATGTATGGAAGAACGATTTTATTGGCTTGGTTTTTCGGTATTTCCGGGGGTTGGTCCGGTAAAATTTAATCTCTTGCTTTCTAAGTTTGGAACTGCGAAAAATGCCTGGGAGGCTGCCAAGTCTGACTTGGCTAAGCTAATTGGGGAGGAACAAGCGGAGAGGTTTGATTCGTTTAGGAAAGAATTTTCTATTGAAAAATACAAAGAAGATTTAGAGAAAAAAGATGTCTGGTTTTTAATATTAAAAGACAAGGAGTATCCTAAACTTCTTTCCCAAATTCCAAATCCCCCTTTTGTTTTGTATGGAAAAGGCCAGGTACCAGACGGCACCTGGTTTTCAAAATCAATTGCTGTTGTGGGAGCGAGAAAAACTACAGAATATGGCAGGGAAGTTACAAAGCTTTTAACTACAGAGTTGGTTCTAAACGGATTTACAATTGTTTCGGGTTTGGCAATGGGAGTTGATGCAATCTCTCATCAAACAACTATTGAGAATGGGGGTAAAACAATTGCAGTTTTGGGATGCGGAGTCGATTGCTGTTATCCAAGGGAGAATAAAAATATATATAATAGTATAACCAATAGTAATGGATGTATTATTTCTGAGTATCCGCTGGGAAGCCCTCCGAATAAAGGTTCGTTTCCGGCTCGCAATCGAATAATCGCCGGACTTTCTTTGGGCGTTTTGGTGACAGAGGGGGCGGAAGATAGTGGTTCATTAATAACAGCAAACTTTGCATTAAAATTTAACAGAAAAGTTTTTGCAGTGCCCGGACCGATTACTTCGAACATGTCAAAAGGGCCATACGCCCTAATTCAGAAAGGAGCTACGTTGGTAACTAGCTCCAAAGATATAATTTCTGAATTAGGAATTTCCAATTTCCTCGCCTCGCGGCGAAGCGGGCAATTTCCAATTTCAAATAAGCCTAACATAACAGGGACAAAAGAAGAGAATATAATTTTAAAACTTTTGGAAAACGAGGCGCTGCATTTTGATGAGATTGTCCGGCGAACAAAGTTTAGCTCTTCAAAACTCAGCAGCATTCTTTCCTTGATGGAAATAAAAGGGATGGTAAAAAGTTTAGGCAACGGACAATTCTGCATTGCCTCTTGACACCTCCGTATATAATGATGAATGATGAAATACGAATTGCTAAATTGTTGTATTGTTAAATTGCTATGCAGTTAGTAATAGTTGAAAGCCCGACGAAGGCGAGGACGATTGGGAAGTTTTTGGGGAAAGATTATGAGATCAAGGCTTCGATGGGGCATGTAATTGATTTGCCAAAAAGTAAAATCGGAATTGATTTTGAGCACGACTTTGCGCCCCAATTCGAATTGATACCGGATAAAAAGAAAATTATTTCAGAACTTAAATCTTCTGCTAAGTCTGCCGATTCCATTATCCTTGCGACAGATCCGGATAGAGAGGGTGAGGCAATCGCAGCACATGTTGCAGAAATGCTGGGAGATAAAAAAGGCGTATTTAAGAGAATTGTTTTTCATGAAATAACGAAAGAGGCGATTGAAGAGGCTTTGAAAAATCCCCGAAGTATAGATAAAAATTTGGTAGATGCGCAAACGGCGCGTCGGGTTTTGGATAGGATTGTTGGATATAAACTTTCTCCGCTTTTGTGGAAAAAAGTGCGAAGGGGTTTGTCTGCGGGACGCGTCCAATCAGTGGCACTAAGATTGATTGTTGAAAGGGAAAGAGAGATTGAGAAATTTGGAAAAGAAAAATATTGGACAATTTCAGCATTACTTCGTCGGCAACCAAAAGAAGCGTCTACAGAATTTGAGCTAATTGAAATAAACGGAGGAAAAATTGAGGTTGTGAAGAATTTTGATTTATACGATGGGCAGTATAAGATTACAAAGACTTCAATTGATTCTGAGAAAAAGGCAAAAGAAATTGCAAGCGATTTAAAAATAAAAACATTTACAGTTGCAGATGTCTTGCAGAAAGAAACAAAAAGAAGTCCTGCGCCTCCGTATACAACCTCAACTCTTCAGCAGGATGCAGCCCGAAGGCTGTACATAAACGGAAAAAGAACAATGAGCTTGGCGCAGAAATTATACGAGGAAGGCTATATTACGTATCACAGAACAGATTCGGTTGTTATGTCTTCCTCCGCAATGAGCTCCATTATTAATTTTGTCAAAAAAGAATATGGAGAAAAATATGCTCCGGAAAAACCAAGATTTTATTCTGCAAAACAGAAATTAGCTCAGGAAGCGCACGAAGCAATAAGACCGACCAAAGCTTCAGTTTTAGGATCAGAAGTATCACAGAATCTAGGTTTAGCTTACGGAAAACTTTATGATCTTATCTGGAGACGCGCGGTTGCGTCTCAAATGAGCGACGCAATTGTTGAATCAACAACAGTTTTTGTTGACGCCGCTCCCTACAAACTTAAAGCAAATGGATCAGTGTTGGTTTTTGATGGATTCTTAAAAGTAAACCCTTTAGGTCTCTCAGATAACAGATTGCCAAAGTTTACGGTTTCGGAAAAGCTTAATTTGATTGAGGTTTTGGAAAAAGAACACGAAACTTTACCTCCCCCACGCTACAACGACGCGTCCATTATAAAAACTTTGGAAGAAAAGGGGATTGGCAGACCTTCAACTTATGCGACTATTATTTCAACAGTTGAATCCCGTCAGTATATAGAACGAGGAGATCCAACGACCGGCTCAGGACGAGCGTTTTCTCCAACCGCAATTGGGATTGCCGTTAATGATTTTCTGGTAAAAAACTTTTCGGATATTGACGACATTCCTTTTACAGCCAGTATGGAGGACAGTTTGGATGCAATTGCACATGGTGAAAAACAATGGGTGCCGATGATGAAGGATTTTTATACGCCTTTTGAAAAAAAACTGGTAGAAGTTGAAGGAGCGGAGAGAGTCAAAATCGCAGTAGAGGAAACCAATGAAAAATGCCCTAATTGCACAGCGCCTTTGGTAATTCGCACAGGGCGTTTTGGAAAATTTTTGTCGTGTTCAACATTTCCGGCATGCAAATTTACAAAAGCATTTGTTGAAGAAACCAATTTAATCTGTCCAAAAGACGGCGCAAAAATTGTGATCAAAAAGACAAGAAAAGGCCGCCGTTTCTATGGTTGTTCAAACTACCCAAAGTGTGACTTCGCTGCCTGGAAGTTGGAAGATATTAAAAAGTCTTAGAAAATTTTTGCAGCGGCCACTAACAAAATTAATATTACGACTTGATTTATAATTCCCCAGGGCTTATCTAGAGACTTATCAAATATCTTTTGAAATTTATACATCCAATAAAAAGGAGGAGTCTTTATATTGAGAAAAAGATATGGTGCGGTTGCCCAATCAAAAAATTGCGAAGCGATAATAATTATAAAAGCGTAGCCTGGATTTGTTTGGGGAAACAAAAATTTTAAAATTACCAAAGATACAGCAAAGCCGGCAAAAACATCAAGTGCGGTGTTAATGAAAAACCTTAGTTTGTCTTTCTTTTTTCCGTTTGTCGCCGTATCCCAATGAGGTATTGCATCCGCAGCCAGATGGGAAGCAAGCGCTATAGGTATAGCAAGAGCCGGATTTCCAATCTTTGCCGCAATAACTGTGCCGATAACCGCATGCGCCGTCGCCGTCATTCGCTTATTATAAACTAACGTTTACCCCTTGACAATATATATTAAAATTGTTAACAATAAATATGTGAGGAAATATCTGCTTTATTCTTTAACCCCCGTAGCAATTATTCTTTTGGTTTTGGTTTCTGCAAAATCTGTTTCCGCATTTCATCAACAGCAAGTTTTGGGTGTAGCTCAAGCAGCAACTGTATCCATTCCTCCGACTTCCGAAGGACCGGGACTTATTCTTCCGGACAGTCCTTTCTATTTTCTTGATAAGTTTAAACAAAATGTGCGTTTACTTTTTGCATTTACTCCGGAAGAAAAAGCAAAAGTAAATGCAAACATAGCAGGGGAAAGATTAGCGGAATTAAGGATAATGCTTGTTAACAAAAATATTGAAGGAAGCAGAATTGCATTAATAGAGCTTGCAGAAAGCGCCAGAAGGTCAGCAGACGAGTTGTCAAAAGCAAAACTTACAGGTAGAGACATTTCCCTTCTTTCAAAAACGATAAATGATGATTTTAAAAGTAAACAATCGGTTCTTGATGCTTTGGAAAATGAGACAAGAGGTGAAATTAAACAGCAGGTAAAATTAACCTCGTCTTCAATAACAGAGGCAAAGGTAAAAGTTGAAGATATTTTGCCTACACAATTTCTTGAAACGGAAATTCGCGATGCTCTCCAAAGAAATGTTTCCAAAAGAGTAAAAGAAGCATCTAATTCTTCGCGGGAATTAGAGAGAGACTTGGACGAGTTACGAAGGGAAGCAAGTAGCGCCGCAAAAAGTTCCCTGACAAGAAGAGAAAAGTTTCTGAAGAAAGCAATAGAAGAAAAAAATGAAGTTCTCAAAAAAGTTCAAGAAAAGCTTCTGGAACAAGAAAAGGAGAGGCAAGAAAAACTTTTGCAAGCACAAGATAAAGCATCCGAGAAAGCAAGGGAAGCGATTAATAAAGCAATAGAAGCGGCTAAAGGATTTCAGCAGGCTCAAGAAGCGTTTAGTCAAATAAAAAATCAGACATCCGGATCAACAACTGTAAGATCAAATAAATCATCTGATTCAGGAAAATCTGATTCAGGTAAATCAGGCGGTGGCGACCGCGATGGCAAAAGCGGAAAAGACTAAACCTCGTATCCCAAATAACTTTGACTAATTTCTATTCCTCTGATAAAATTGCCTCAAACATATGACAGAAGGTTTATCTGAAAGAAGATTAGACGAATTGGGCAAATTACTTAAATTGAGAGTAGCAGCGGGTAAGCCGCCATCAGACGAAATTGATTTTGTAATGCGGGAAATTGTTCCACCAGAGACAAGTAATATTCTAAGCAAACATGTTGGGAACAGAGAAAAAGCCTTCAAGGCATTGTCAGGATATCAATCAGTCTTTCAAGAGAATAAAAATCTTCCTCGTGTGTCAAAGCCCCATCTCTGCGCTTCGTTTCTCATAACAAATGTGTATGAGGTTTTATATGAGGTATGTTGGGATATGTCAAAAGAACTTTCTGATAGCAACAAAGTAAGGCTTTTTAGATTCCTCTACGATTTCGAAACGGGCATAGGATTTTCTTTGAGTAGAATTGTGGATGCTGAAGAAGAAATTGCAGGTAAGGCAGAGGATGGATCCACTAGGCGTATTTCTGCAATTGGCGAAAAATACGGTGTACCAATGGGAGTACAGATAGAGACGTACTTAGGGCAAAGAAGCGCAGATAAAGAATCAGCAGGGTTTCTAACTAAAGATCCCTCTGGTTTCTCGTTGATGGATGATTCAGTTGAAAGAGCTAAAACAGGATTGTCATCGGACATAGATCCAAGTCAAGCAACGGAATATATTGTTGCCGGAGCAGAAGTTTCAAGAGATTTATATAAAGAACTTTATGGAATAGCCGCTCCTTTATATCCTGAACAACAATAATGATAAAACTGGGCGCTCAAGAATTGCGGACGACAGAATCCTCGAAAGAATAAATAAGACTTTCAGTTAAAAATCTTCAAATCTACCCTAGGTATAAAATTTTATTAATTCTTTTTATTCGCAAGTTTTATATAAAAGTTCGATAGTTCGAACTATCGAACTACAAATAGTTACAAGTAATTAAAGCATGTTTCTTTTAAGCTTTCTACGATAAAGCTCTTTTCCTCTTTTCTGTTTCTTTTCAAATTCAACGCTTCCAAAACTTTTTGGCGGAGAAAGTTTTAGGAGCATTTCCTCAACTTTATCGATAAATTCTTCTTTCTTGTGTGTTTGTACTATTTTACCAACGGCATTTCTATAACCGCTTTTTCCATGCTTGAGCCAGACCGAAACATTCATGATTGTGGATCGGGAAACTTTTAATGTGTCGTCTATGTTGTCGTAGGTAAATCCTTTTGCCAATAAGACTGCTATCGCGAGGCGTTTAATAAGCATGACTCTTTCTGTGGGGGAAAGTAAATCTTCAATAAAATTTCTGGCCTCATCGGAAGTTCTTATGTCGACAATTGTTTTGAGAAAAAGTTCAAAAATTCGCTTTTCCAGATCTTTATTGAGGAATCTTCTTGAAATTTTTGTCATATCTCTATAATTTGATAGTCTGTACTATCGAACCGATACATAGAATTTATTACAATTAAGTTCTATTGTCAAGAGTTAAAGAATTTAGTAAGATTGGAAGATGATAAGGCTTGGAGCAAAAGATTTAAGAACTACAAAACCGGATACTAAAGATTTGAAAAAAATTAAGAAAAATCCGATTTATATTGTTTTGGATAATGTGATGGACACATACAATATTGGATCCATTTTTCGATTGGCAGATGCTGTCGGGGCGGAAAAAGTAATTCTTTGCGGGCAAACAGAAACGCCTCCGCATACTCGTATCAAAAAAGCTTCGATCAATACTACGGAATGGGTGAATTGGGAATATTCGGAAACTGCAAGAGAAGCGATTGAAGATTTAAGATTTAAGATTAAAGATTTAAGAATAATTGCGATAGAACAGGATGAGAAAAGTGTTTCATATAATAAAGCGGATTACAGTTTCCCCATTGCCTTAGTTGTTGGTCATGAAACAAACGGCGTATCCAAAGAAGTTCTGGATATTTCCGATCAAATCGTCGAGATTCCGATGTGGGGCGTAAACAAAAGCCTGAATGTTGTTGTGAGTTTGGGAATTGTTTTATATGAAGTAATGGAAAGTTATGGAAACAACCGATAATTACAGAAAGCATACGACTAAAAGCCTGGCGCAAAGGCTTTTAATAAAAAATTTTACAAACACTCTTATATCTACAGTCAAAAAATTAAAAGTTAATTCGATTCTTGATGTGGGATCCGGTGAAGGCTTTGTTCTTGAAGAATTGCGCGTTAATAAAGTTGGCGCAAGCTTAGAGGGAATAGATTTTTTGGAAAAAGCAGTTGAAATTGGTCAGAAAATTCACCCAAAAATAAAATTATTAAAGGGTAGCATTTACGATCTATCTTACAAAGACAATTCTTTTGACCTTGTGATTTGTACGGAAGTTCTGGAGCATTTGGAATTTCCGGATAAAGGGCTTAAGGAGCTTGTAAGAGTTGCAAGAAAATATTTGATTTTGTCTGTTCCAAACGAGCCTATTTTTATGGTTTCAAATTTTTTGCGGGGCAAAAATTGGTCAAGATGGGGAAACGATGTTGAGCACATTAACCATTGGTCGTCCTGGTCGTTTCGCAAATTCATAATTCATAATTCCAGACTCAGGATTCTTAAAGTTAGGCATCCTTTTCCTTGGACAATGCTCCTTCTGGAAAAAATTTAAAGTTTTTGTTGAGCATTTTGAAGGATTGACAAATTCCTAAATTGGTTTATAATAACTTTTGGTATGTAAAAACTTTGCCAAAAAGATTTGGGAAATTGTACCCGCTTTTGGCGGGTTTTTCGTATACCTTGATAATTTAAAATAGTATACGATCCACCGAGAGACGCTCTTTGAGCCGCATTCGAATCGAGTCTGACTCGACGAATAGAATTGCAAAGGCGAAAAGTAAGTCTAGGTGGATTTGTAATCTAAATTAGCTCTTTAACAATTTAACATTTTACAAGTAATTTGCCAGGAGTTATTTTATTTCTGTACCTAATGTAGTCAAGCATAGGTTTATTCAAGACAAACTTGTACTTTGTCTTGACAATCAGAAAGTGGTAGGAAGTCTTCGCTATCTATTTTTATAATAGAGGCGAAAAATTTTTTTGAGAGTTTGATCCTGGCTCAGGATGAACGCTGGCGGCGTGCCTTAGGCATGCAAGTCGAACGGTCCGCGCAAATTTCGCAAGAAATTTGTTCGGACAGTGGCAGACGGGTGAGTAACGCGTAGAAATCTACCCCTCAATGGATCACAGCTCACCGAAAGGAGGGGTAATTATCCATGGTGTACATTCAGTTATAAGAACGTACTAAAGCCCTTAACTGGTCGTTGAGGGAGGAGTCTGCGTCCTATCAGCT
>ORMF010571631.1_pt1 | contig 19410 bp, 23 predicted proteins | sample 1779871 | NCBI WGS metagenome assembly ORMF01 (sample SAMEA104232316, study PRJEB22302) | groundwater metagenome | biome: forest; feature: aquifer; material: groundwater | place: USA | collected 2011-08-07 | depth 5.4 m | reverse complement strand
GAGTCGTATCGGTACTGATCGTGGTAGATCTTTTCCCACTCGCGCGAGACCTGTCTCGCCAGCGGGTTGCCGTCGTCGACCGGCCGCAAGAGGGTGCAGGCGGCGTCGAGCCCGCCGATTGATATCGCAGCGCCAGCGCCGAGGTATTGCAGGAATTGCCGTCGCAGGATGTTCTTCATGTCATTTCTCCAGCAACAGTTCCTGCCAGATGGTCACTGACTTCTTGCCGTCGCGGTCGCCCGCGCTGCCATTCCACACCGCAAAGGCGACCGGAATCCGGTCGCCGGGTGCGAGCCGGACTGCGTTCCGGCCGCTCTGAAGGGCGCGTGTGAACTGCACGAGGTACGAGCCCGTGGTGTATTCGCCGGTGGCCGCAACGGTTTGCGCCTCCCGCTGATGTGCGCGCAGCGTGCCGAAGCCCTGTGCGGTCAAGTTCTCCGCCGCGCTGCGCCGCGTCGGATCCGCGACGATGTTGCCCGCGCCCCAGGCGGTGACGAACCGCGGATCTGATTCGAGGGTCAGGGCGTTGCGCATCGGCTGCTCGAGCGGCGACTTGAGCAGATTCGGGTACGAATCGATGCCGATGTTGGGATAGACCTTCTCGAGATCCTGAAAGACGGGTTGGAGGTCTGCTTGCCGTTCCGACTTCCACATCCAGATGTTGACCGGGTTCCCGGTCTGACCCATCGCGAAGAACGGCGGGTTCGGGGTCAGCGCGAACTGGGCCGCGGCAGCATCGCGGAAGTCCTGCGGCCGGATGGCGGCCTCGTCGTGGGTCGTGTCCTCCCATTTGAGGAGGAGCGCGAGGCTCTGGCCGTCGTGCAGCGCTTTGACCGTGATTTCCTCCGGGCGATCGGTACGCCACCAGAGCGGCATCAGGTGGAGATTCACGGCTGGCGCGTTGCGCCAGATGCCCGAGTCGGGGCTCGTGGGCAGCACCGCGACGCGTGTCGCCACGATCCGGAACTTCTTCATCTCGACCTTCGCGCGCTGCGCGTCGCTCGAAAGCGATCGCACGAAATGGACGAGGTGCCACCCATCGTCGCCCTGCAGATATCCGCTTTGCGGCATCGGCGATCCCGGCATGCCGGCGACGATGCGCCGATAGACCTCCCCCGGTTCCGGACTGCCCTTGAAGACACCGAGCGTGAGATCGCGCGGGCGTGTGGGATAGCCCTTCGAGTCGACCTGCTTCTGCGCCCCGTCCCCACGCGCCGTGGGACCGTGGCACGGGGCACAGCCCTTCGCAAACAGCTCGCGCGCCCGCGCTTCTGCGCCCGGGTCGTACTCAGGCTCTGGTGGCAGGGTGACGACGCCAGCCCCTCCACTGCCAAATGTGTCGGGTTCGTGGTTGGCGTTGACCTTGAGAGGCCGCTTCGCAAACGATTTCATGTAGTGGACGAGCCCCCACCGAGTCTCTTCCGCCAAGTGCGCCCACGAGGGCATCGCCGAGCCAGGCATGCCGCGGGAGATAGTCCGAAACAGATCTTCATCGGTCGGCACGCCGTCCCAGGTCGAAATGATGCCGAACAGGCCGGACGTGAAATCGCGCGGGCGCGGATGGAGTAGGTACGCGGCTTCGCCTTCCCCGTTCCCGGCGACTCCGTGACACGCCACGCACTCCTTGTCGAACGTCGTTTTGCCAAGTGCCAGGAGCTCGGGCGAGCTCGGCACGATCTTGCCGGGGACGACCGAGAACGGGATAACGCCAGGCTCTGAGCTCCCCGTCGCACTGGGACCGCACGCGGCGAGAAGAACCGCGGCTGACACAATGAAAGGGACCGGCCACGCAAGAATCGACCGCTTCATGTTGTTTAGCTCTCGGGCGGCACTCTCGAAAACCGGGTGGCAGGGGAAAGCCCCGCTCGCGGCGAAGGTTGAGCAACCGGTGTACCGGCCACGCGAACAGGCCTTTAACGAGAGAAACCGGCGCGGAACCCTCGAAGCATGCGCGTCGGCGCCGGAATTTCCCGTCGCGCCGGGATTTTTTCCGCATGCCTGACGACCCCGACGTCCAACTGCGGGCTTCTCACTGGCTTGCCGCGCGTTTTGCGGCGTAGGTCGCTGGTACATATCGTTTGCGGCACCCGTCAAACATCAGGCGGAGGATTACCTCGATGACAACGCTCGAAGGGGCGCAGCCATCTCACGGCGTCGGGCCGAAGGTCTGCGTGTGCCTTGCCGATCAGGAGGGGTGGGACATCCACGTGGAGCGCGATGGCCGCGTTATCGCGACGGAGCACTTCGATGGCGCGAGCACGCTTGACCGGTTCGTTCAGATCGCGCGAATAGAAGACAGGCCAGATGTTCGGAAGGCTCCCGCCGTGCGTCACGGCTCCAACGTGGAGGGCGTAACGTCTTGAAATAGCGTTTCCCGGCCGTCAACGCGAAGAGGGGACGGAGCAAAGGGACCTCACGACTTTGCTTCGCGTCGGCGGAGGGGACCTTGGAGTCGCAACCCCAACCTAACGCGCGACTGCCGCTTCAGAAAACGGCGGTGCAGATCCAGTGCCAAATCGTTTCGCGGGCCGTTGCCGTAGCGAGGAGCCTTCCGCCGTTGGCCTCGAGGCAAATGCGCTGAAAATCGCACGGCTGGAGCGGATTTTTTCAATATGGTCGAATGAGGGGCTCCGGGGTTTCGGTCCACAAAGAACCCGGGCCCCTCAGGTCCCCGTCTTTTCGACATCGGCGCCTGGCCGACATTGATCACGCATCGCGTGGCTTCAGCGCTCGCATGGGGAAAATGGTGGGGACCGTCACGAGAAACGGCTCCTTGAATGCACAGGGGGCCGGCTGCAGCCGGCCCCCTCTGGCACTGCGAAGCAATCCATCGCTTCCTCGAACGTCATTGCCCTTGGTGGACGTGCGGTACGACCGGAGCCTTGGCCTCCTCGGGCACACCGTGGCCTTCGGTGTCGCCGGCAAATTGGTACTCAGTGAGCTTGTCCATGTTCCAGCCCCAGCTGAACGTGCATCCCGCCGTGTCGCCGGGGACAGTATCCATGGCCAGCCTGGTCTGGTCAGCCACCGGTCGATCTCTCGGGATGCAATGGAACGCTACGACCTCTTTTTGGATCCCGGTCCCGGATTCGCCGAAGCTGTAGATGCTCGTACACGGCTCGCCGCGATCCATCTTGTCGAAGTCGTGAGCGATCAGGTATTGGCCGGCGTTGAGCGCGTATCCGGCGACCTGCGTCGTGCGGGCAAAGTTGACAATCGCCCATTGTCTCGTCGGTGACACACGAGCTCCGTTGGTGGCCAACGTCGCGGTCGCGGCCGCCAGAATTCCGAAGAGCAGCAACACGCCAACGATGGTTCGTCGCATAGGGCCCTCCTTCCTGCGGTCCCCTGCCGCTGTCCCCTGCCTAGTCCGCGTCGCGTGGTGACGGCGGCAGGAATGCCGCTTCGACGACGACCGCCAGCCAGCTCATGGTCTTCACGCCATGATCGGCAGCAAATCTCTCGGCCGCTTTCAACGACTTGAACGCGATGTAGTTCTTCGCGCCGAGGCCGTAGTGCTTGAGACCCGTGTGGACATCGATCAGTACGGGCACGAACACGGCGTCCTCGACGTCGATGAACTTCCCTGTCTGGTCGTCGGCGACAAAGATCTTCTCGAAGACCCTCTCGGTAGCGGTCAGGTATGTCAGCATGCACCGGACCGTGCGGAATTTGTAGGCGACGTTGCCTTCCGCGACCGTCTCACTCGCGACCCAGCGGTTTGAAATCAGCCGATCACATCGGTAGCAGCGATCGCCCGACACGATCGGCGTCGGATTTACCGACGAACCCGCCACCGCGACTTGCGCCGTGACAACGCTCGTCATCAACGCGAGCTTCAGGGCTGTATGAGCCTTCATACGGCCTCCTCCGGGCGGCTCGCCCATGACCCGACGGGTGAGTGGGCAAGACGAATACCAACAAGAACACGGCTGTTCTCGAATGAACCGCCATGGGGCGTCGCGCGTGTGCCAGTAGACGCGGGGAATCCTCCCCATCGCCGTGTGGAAATACCCTCGCTGGCGCGGCAGGACTGTCCTTCCTTTCGAGCCACCGCGCCGGGCCTCGGGCACGGGCGGCCGGTGGCTGCCCACAGCCGTCGGTACGTCGATGACAACGTCGGCGACTCTCGTTACGGAGATCAAACGGCAACTGCAGGACGAAATGGGACTGCTTCCCGTACGGCTATTGCGGCGGCGGGAGAACTTTGTTGAGCTGCATGCGTATGACAACTTCGGGAGCCAAGCTACGGCACCGCCGGTGATCTCGGTGATGGCTACTTCATCACGGTGAAGCACGCCGTCGCCGCGTTGGGCACGGCGAGCGACAGTGAGCCACGCCGGATTACGTCCATCACCGTCCGGTACCAAGGCGACGATCTGCCCGCCAGCCTGGTGGACTCCGGGGATGCGGACGTGGAGGCGCATCCAGGGGATTGGCCCATCATCACCGTCAAGGGCGAGTGGATCTGCCACCGCTCCCGGTCGACACCGCGTACGACGGGGAATTTCTGTCGAGAGTCTGGGAACAAATCTCGCGGTGGGGCCCCGGTCATTGCTCGGAGACGTCCGGTCGCAGTTTTCGAGCGATCAGGAAACGGGAGCAGTTAATAGCACGCCCAGGGCTACCGTCGCCCCGAGAGCCACCAGCCATCCGACAGCACACACCAGAATCGCCCGGGAGGTGTGTGCATAGTCGAGCGCTTGCCGCACGGCCACGACCAGCGCCGCCAGCATCCATAACCACGATCCGACACAAACCGGGACGTACAGCCCCGGCACGACACCTAGTGCACGAACGAGTCCGGGTGTCGTGGCGAAACCGAGCGTGCGCAGCAACTCGCCCCTGTCGACTTTCGTCTCCGGCTCTCGCAGGAGGTGGTCGCCGATTTCGAGCGTAATCAGGGCCCAGATCGTCCACGACAGCAGCGCGATCGCAGCCCTCACGAGAACCCCGGCAACGGATACGCCAGACGGCGATCCCAAGCCTGCTGCGAGGCTGGACAACACAACGACGGCCATGGCCTGCAGCGTCGCTGTGCGATCGGCTTCGACCTCCTCATACGTGCGGGCGCGAAGCGCCGCCGCCCCGATTACGCGCCGTAGAAAAGTAGACATCGCCTTGCCGGCCGCGTACAGGAAAGTCGGGTCACGCCTGATCCGCCCTGCGCCCTGGCTGCTCGGATGTGCCTCCGGGATCAATCGATACGACTGTCCCAAGTGAGCACGCCCTCCGAACACCGGCGACCCTGGCGTCCGTGCGTGACCCGAGCAACTCGGTGAGCGTGCAAGCGGCGCGCCACGGTCACGCGGGGACGGATGCGGAGAATCGTGGCGCAAATCGTTCCCCAGCGCGGCCGACCTTGCAGCCTACGGCTCGCCCTGTGCGGAACGATCCGCGCTCCCTGAGGGATTCTTCTCCGTGTTCACGACGGTCGACGCACCTCGATAACCTTGTGAATCGCCACGCGACCTCCTCCTCGGTGGGCGGCGGTGGCAAGAGTGGTGCCCGGCGGACGTCGTCGGCCCGTAACCGGCGACGAAACACGGATCGCTCGTTGCACTGCGACCATAACGTTCGGAAGGCCTACGCAAACGCTCGCGCCCGGCGCTCAGTGGCCGCACTGGCGGGCGCGTAAGATTCCGCAGGCGCACCGTGGAATTTTCGGGAGTGGCGCCGCCCACGGCGCGAGTACGGCGCCGCTGGCACACACGGCGACGAAGGATCAGATCGAGGCAGCGTGACAGAAGGAGGTACTATGGCGACACGACTACGAACGCTAGGATGGAGCACCTGGATAATGAGCTTCATCGTCGTGCTTGTGATTCTCCTGACAGGGGTACTGTATCTGGCCGAGTAGCGCGGGTACTGTACAGCGCGGGCGGGTCTTGCGAAGCGCCTTGCCGATCAGCGGCTCTCTCCCACCCCGGCGCGATAGCAGCTTCTCGTGTTCTGCGTCGACGAGAAGAGCCAGATCCAAGACCTGCAACGATCCCAGCCCGGCCTGCCGATAAAACCGGGACGCGCCGGGACGATGACGCATGACTACAAGCGGCATGGGACGACGACGTTGTTTGCCGCGCTGAACGTCCTCGAGGGGACGGTGATTGGGCTCCTGCCTCGCACGCCATCGTCATCAGGAGTTTCGGAAATTCTTGACGTGCCGCTCATGCTTCCAAAGGCTGGAGTCTTCGCGCACGCACAGGCGCTGGTCGTGGCACGCCGCATTGCTGCGGAGATCGCCGGGAACACTCCAGCCGACCAGTTTCAGGGCGAAGGCTTCTGCATGCTCGAAGCCGGTGCGGACGAGCCGGCATCGCCTTCGGAGACTTCTTCGCCGAGCCATCCCCGCGTGTGCATGCGGGCGGCGTCGGTCGTACGCCGATTCTCCGACTGCAGACTCGCGATAGGTCATCGACACCAGCTCTGCAACGTACGAATATAGTGGGCGCGTTCGAACGCAGCGGGATGACTTGTGCTTCTTGAACTCGAGCGCCCGCGGACCTCGTCCAGTCGCGTCGACTGGTTCCAGTCCATCCACTCCTCGAGGCCACGACGCATGGCCGAGAGGTAGGCGGGACCGTGCCGCAGCAACGCGGACACCATCTGGACGACGTCGGCACCAGCCAAGATCGCCTTGATGCCGTCGCTCGGCGTAGCCACGCCGCCCGTGACGGCCAGCGCCGGACGAACGCGGCCATGAAGCATGGCAACCCAGCGCAGGCGCAGCAAGAGCTCCGTGCTCGTCGAGAGTTCCAAGTGCGGCAACGGATTCGTGGTCTTGATGTCGATGTCGGGCTGGTAAAACCGATTGAACAGGACCAAGGCGTCTGCGCCCGCCTCGTCCAGTTGGTGCGCAACGTTCGCAAAGGCCGTGAAGAACGGAGACAGCTTGATTGCGATCGGGATCTTGAGAGTACCCTTCAGGTCTTCGACGACGCACGCCAGCCGGTGCTCGATCGCCGCGCCTGACACGTTGACGTCCGTGACGACCTCGTATGGATTGAGTTCGAGGGCATCCGCCCCTGCTTGCTCAATCACGCGGGCGAACGTGAGCCATGATTCGGCCGATGCGCCGTTGAGCGATCCAATCACGGGAATCGCGACCGCCCGCTTGACCCGAGCGAGGTGTTCCGCGTAACCATCCGGGCCATACGGATAGTCGGTCTCAGATGGAAACTGAGCGAGACCGTCCAGGCATTCGCGGTCGTGCGAATCCATCTGATGGATCCGGGCCTCGCGTGCCGGGTTGATCTGTTCTTCGAATAAAGAATGCAGGACGACAGCCGCACATCCCGCATCCTCTAATCGCTTGACCCCGTCCAAGTGATACCCGAACGGCGATGCCCCGGCGATGAACGGGTGAGGAAGGCGAAAGCCCAGATACGAGGTGGACGTATCCATACCGCTGTTCTCTCGAACCAGAGGGGCGACAGCCAAACCGGCTCCATCGAAAGTCCCAGGGGCTTGAACGAACGCGGTCGTGCTGTGAGCCATTGCAGTCTCCGCGACGAACCACGGGATGCAACGGTAGTACCGTGCCGTTCCTCGCGATTTCGAGCGTGTTGTTCGAGGCGCCTTCAGACGATCTTTACGTAGCCAGGCTCGTCAAACGCGGCGAAGTCCGCTGGCGGCACCGAGCGAGGGCGCCGCGCATTTTTTCTGGATCCCTGAGGACAATATCACTGCCGTGGCGAGGCGGAGCCTCGCGAGGGCGGATGTGGCCTTTGATCTGGGACGGCATGACTGGAATAGACCTTGCTCTGCGAGCCTCCTCTTGCGTTGCGCAGAGGATTGTTCCCATCGCTGAAAGTCACGATGAGAGTTTCTGACGTAGGAGATCAGGGCAGGTGACATTGTTTCGGGAGTTTTGACCAAGGAGTTCGGACATGAACAAGTTACTCGCGGTGTTGGCCGTAGCGGCGCTCGCGGCCGCAGCCTCACTCGCTGCGGCGCCCGGGACGATCAGGGGCGAGGTCGTGGACGTGACGTGTCAGAAGACCAAGGGCGCTGGTGGTGTTGGGACAGCGCACATTGGCTGCATCATGATGTGCGCCAGGAAAGGTGACCAGTTGGGCATCATGACCCAGGACGCCGTGTACGAAATCGCCGGCGAGTACTCAGCGAACAACAACGCCAAGCTGATCGAGTTTCTGGCGGCGGAGGTCGAGGCAACCGGTGAGGTAACTACGACAGACGGGAAGAAGATCATGACGGTCACGTCAATGAAATACGCGCAATAACCCAGCATCGCGGTCACATCAACAATTCTGCAGCGTGGCCAGACCGACGTGCGCCGCCGGCGCGCTCAGATCGCTGCGCGACGGGGCGCTCGGGATCTGATCGTTTCAATCAGAGAGTCATCATGCGGGTTGCAGACATCATGAGCACGCGGGTTCGCACGGTAGGACCCGCGGATTCGGCGGAGTTGGCATCGGACCGGATGCGGCTGCACCGCATCTATTAATCTAACCTACAGGAACTGGTTGCAGTGTTTCCGGATCGCCGTCTGAAGAGTACTCGCGAATGAGCTCAGGATGCGACTGTAGCAATCGCGTGCACGCATTCCACCGAAGCACCGCATCGTCATTGCAGGGAGGCCGAATGGCTTCAGCCGTCTCGTACCATGCCATCGCCTCTCTCAACAGGTCGTGGACCCCCAATCCCGCGCCGGGCCCGCCATGCTGTAAGTGCGCCTTGGCCCAACGCTCGCAAATCAGCCCCGCGTAATATGCGCGCGTGTACTCATCGTGCAACTTCGGCAGCACCTGACGCGCACGACCAACACGTGACGCCACGTCCTCCCCGAACTGCTCCGTGAGCGCCAGGACCAGCGTGACAAGGGCTTCCTGATCATCGGGGTCGATGTCAAGCACATCCAAACAGATGCTTTCAGCCTCGCTCGGCTCTCCGAGCAACCGGTACCGTTCCGCCATCTGGAGGGCCGTCGCCCGGCCTGCCTTCGAGAGGGGCTTCAATCGTCGCATCACAATCACCGTAGGCGCAGTCACCTAGTCGCCCGAGCGTTCCTGGATGTACTTGACTTCGATCGATAACAGTCAGCACGTGCGCGTGTAATTCGGCTCCCAAAATGGACACCGGCTGCACTCCTCGTCGGTCACGATGGGACGCAGACCGGTCTTCCGCACGCAAATCCAGAGAGCCTCGGTCCGGATTGACTGGGCAGCCGCCGAAGGTCGGTAGCGAGGTTGACTCCACCTACAGTGCCAGGTTCTCCGGATGGTGGTCTGCTCGGTCATGCGTGCACCTTCGCTCCCCGGCAGCTCAATACGGCCAAAGTCGTGCCACACGCCGACCAGGTGTCTGTCCATTTAAAGCACCGACATCTCACGTGTTTGCCAAGACGGCCGCTTGCGCGCACCCGACGAACCTGCGGGGCATTCCGCAGCACTGCGGAAAACTTCGCATGACGGATCCCGGCTCCCCTGGGCCTTCGCCCAGACAAGGGCCTTCTCGTTCTTCGCCTCGCGCGAGCCCATCTTGCCGTCGTGGCCGAGCGTGATGAATCCCCTGCCCAGGGCCTTCCCGACATCGCCGGTTCCCAAGATTCCCACACGCATGGTCTGTGCTCCTTCATCCGTTTGCTGGTGCGCTCGTTGTCTCACGTGGAACCAGCAGTCGGATCGCCGGACTCGCTCACTTCACCAACGGCACAGGGCACGGCGCGAGGGGCCCGACTTTGTAGCTGATGGTGCCCCAGTCGCGTTAGAGCAAGCTCTGATCCAGGCCCGGAACTGCGCTTGATCAGTCCGCAATTGTCGCTACGACAGACGTCTCAGGACGGATCACGTACGCGAACGATAAGTTCTGCGAAATCTCACAGTACTTCGCGTGCAGACGGAGCTTCGCGTACGCAGTGTTGTCGCCGGGAAAAACCCGGTCGGCCGTGCGGGATTTTCAGTCAGCGCCTATCGCGTCGCGCAAGGCGGACTCGCGCGTCTGCTCGCCTTGCGAAGGGCTCCCCGCCGTGGCACGAGCGTTGCCCACTCGTAACCCGGCGCGCCTCACTGCGCCTGGACGGAGGACGTGTATCCCTTACCTCGTGGCGGTGGCTCTCGTGATGGTGCTGGTCGGCGGCTTCGTGACCATGTTGCGGAGGTTGGGGCGTGAAGTGAAGGACACCGAGACGAGCTTGACGGTGCGTACCTTCTAGTCCTCGATCTCAAGGTGCAGCTTATTGGTCACGCCCATCACGCCGAACGTGCTCCGCGCAATCGACTCAGCGGTCCGACGCTCCACTGTGGAGCGCACGGCACCCGTGAGCGTCACCTTGCCGTGCTCGACGATGATGTGGATGGGCGGCGTGACCTGCACCGCGTACTCCGCGAACATCGGATCGCCGTAGATCTGCCGCGCGACGGCGTAGCGCAACTGGTCGTCGAACTGCGACGGGGGCAGCGTCTGGATCTTGTTCTTGACGTCCTGGACGCCAGGGACATGCGACGCCAGATCGGCGAGCGCCTCCGCCTTGTACGGCATCGTCACACGCCCGGTGAGCGTGACGATGCCGTGATGCACGTCGACCTCGGCGTCATCGAAGATCGAGAAGAACACGTAGCGCCGCAGCCGCATGGAGACGTCACCGGCGATCTGCGCATCCACTTCGTGGTCTTCGCCCAGCGGGATCGTCAGCTCGCTCGCCACCGACACCACACCGTCGATGTGGCTCGCGTATTCGACCGCCTTCTGCTTGATCCAGAGGGTCGGCACCAGTCCGCGCAGCGTCACGATGCCCTGCTCAACGATTACCGTGACACATCCGATCTCCTTGTCCGCGAGCCGCTCGACAACCGCCCGACGGATCTGCTCATCGGAAGGTCGTGGCTGCCGCTGGGCTACGGGAACGTCGGCGAAGGCCCACGTGAGCGCGAGTGTCAGCAGAGGTCGAAGAACCCAGAATGTGCGACTCATGACGTCCTCCTCAGGCATGCGACCGCGCGTGCGGTGCGTGGTGGTGTAGCGCGTGGTCCGAGTGGTGCGTGTTGCCGGACTGCGGCGCGTGACGGCCGAATCGCCCCACGCGGAGCAACCACGCCGCCGCGAACGCGACAGGAACACTAACGCCCGTTGCCACCGCGCCCACCTTCAACTCGGCGCCCTGAACAGAGGCAAATCCATCGCCATGGCGTGCGCATGCGCGGGCTGCATGAGCGCGAGCCTTTGCCGGCAACGAGCGCGCAGTATTCCGCACCGGGCTGCGGATTCCTTCGCCGCGCCGCCCACGGCGGCGTGCACGGCGGCCGTCGCGAGTTGCCGCCGCCATATGGGAAGCGAGCGGCGCGGCAGACGCGGCGACGGCCGCTCGAGGCGCAGGAGCACACGGTCGTCGCACCGATTCGACACCCGCGCCAGCACGTCACCAACGGTCGTCATGACTCATCACCGATCGTCGGGGCCGGCCGGCTTCCCTGGTCTGAGCGGAGCCGAAGGCAACCGGCCCGGGCCGCCTACAAGGTGGCCCCTACAGGGTATGAAGTTGTCTCACCCGGTTCGCGCCAATGCCGGGGCCTGCGCGTCGCCTTCCAGAAACGCGTCGATCTCCGCCGCACGCGCCGCGGCGTCGGCCTCGCCGAGCTCGATGAGCCTCCCGATGTAGTCCTGCTGAAACATGAGCAGGCTCAGCATGTCGTTGGCACGCGTCTCGCGGCTCCCCAGACCTCGCACCAGAAACCGAAGCCCCTTCGGAAGCGCCGCCTCGAACTCATTCGCCAGGCGTCCGAGATCCTGTGACGGGCGGAGAACGAGCAGGTCGATACGCCGTAAGCCGTTACGCGATTCGGGAGGCAGCCTCTCGAGCAGCCCGTTGATCTGCTGCAGCCGCTCGGCGTCGCTGTCGAGCACGTCGAGAAAGACCGCGTTCATCAGGCTGCCGGCCACCTGCGCCGGCGGCGGGTACCCGTTGGCGTGCGATGGCTCGATTTCGTGACGGCCGTACCGCGTCGTCACGGCGAGAATCCGGCGCGCACCGAGCCGTACTGCAGGCGACAGCGGCGACGTCAAGCGGATGCCGCCGTCGCCGTACCACCCGTCGTCAACCTGAACGGCCGGAAAGAAGAACGGCAGGGCGGATGACGCCATCACGTGATCGATGCGGATGGAGCCGTTCACACGGCGGCGACGCGGTCGTTCCCAGGCCGCACCGGCACTGGCAGCGGGGCCTTGCACCCAGGTGACCGACTGGCCGGTCGTGTAGCTCGACGCCGTCAGCGCCAGCGCCTGTACACGGCCCGCCTCGATGCTGCGGGCGATTCCCCGGATCTCTCCGGACGGCTCGGCGCGAAGCGCGCTGGTCAGGAACTCACGGAGCGGCGTGGTATCCACGAGGCTCCGCACACCGGATAGCTTCGATGCCCGACCCGATATGAGGCGCGCTCCCCATCGAAGGACGCGTGAGCCGAGGTCGGCGGCGTCGACCCGAAAGACGTCCTCGATGCGGAGCGTGCGCCAGAGACTCCACAGCTCCTCGACAGAATGCCCGAAGCACTGTTCCCGGGCGGCAAGGTGCGCGGCGATGATGGCGCCCGCCGACACTCCGGTCAGGAACCCCGGCACCAGCTCGGGATGCCGCGATCCGATGTAACGCAGCCCCCCGACCTGGTACGCCGCCCGCGCGCCGCCGCCGCTGAGCACGAGCGCCAGCGGTGACGCCGGCCGACCGCCGTTGAACGATCGCAGCATCGGTCCCATCGATTCAGGCAGCGCGCCGGTCGCCGCTGGACGCGGGTACCGGCCTCCGCTCGTACAGCCCACGGAGCGTGGCGACGATCTCCTCGGGCAGCACCGCCCTGGCATCGAGACCGCGGATGACGATGTCCTCGAGCGACAGCAGGCCTTTCAACTGCCCGCGGGAGTCAAGCACCGGCAGCCGCCGCACCCGTCCATGCTTCATCACTGCCAGCGCGGCATACACCTCGTCTCCGACGCGGGCTGTGATCGTCGTCTTGGTCATCACTTCGTGCACCGCAATGGCCCGAGGACTTCGGTTGTCGGTGGCGATCGCCAGGCAGACATCGCGGTCGGTGAGGACCCCGAGGAGGCGGCCATCGACGTCGATCACCGGCAGGATGCCGCAGTCTTCTGTGCGCATGATGCGGGCCGCTTCGGCGAGCCACGTCTCAGGCCTGCACGTCAACACCGGCTCCGTCATGATTTGGCGCACCTTCATAGACACCTCCATCGACTGACGCGGACCGCTTCCGCAAAGGTGGTGCCGCTCACGTTACGGGCAAAGTCCTTGTTAGGAGCGAGCGCCGGCCTCAGGCGACCGTCAGCGGCGCAGTCCGGTGCGGGACCTTTCGCGGCAGCGCGAAGAATTCCGCATCGGCTCTCCGTGTGCGCGTTCGTTGCGCCAGATTGTCCGTGCGCGAAAGACGGAACCCGGCGGTGCCGCGGAGCGCGGCTACCGCGGACGGGCCTCGTGCGCGTCTCGCACGGTCTGTTCGAGGGCGTGGATATCGAATGGTTTGCTCATTACGCTGTGCGCGCCGAGCGCCAACACCTCAGTGATCATGTCCGGCGTGCCGTGTGCCGCGATCGAACCTCGAGAACCCTAAGTTACGGCAAACCCCTGATGCAGCGGGAGGTTGACCGTCACCTGCGTCCCTCCGCCAGCTGGAGAGTCGATGCTGATGGTTCCGCCGTGCGCTTCTATGAGCCGCTTGGCGGTCGGCAACCCGAGGCCGGTGCCGCGAGCCTTGGTGGTGAAAAACGGCGCGAACACCTTCTCGCGCACGTCGGGCGGAATCCCGGGGCCTTCATCAACGAAGGTCACGGCACAGCTACTGTCGTCGGCGCCTACGGACACGCGAATCGTGCCCTGGCCGCGCATGGCGTGCGCGCTGTTCACCAGCAGGTTGAGAAACACGATCCTCAGGAGTCCTGCATCGGCGACCACAAGCGGCGCGATGCCGTTTACGTCGACCTTGATGCCTGACAGCGCGGGATCGCCGCGCAGGAAGTCTGCCGTGACGCGTATCAGCATCGCGATTTCGACCGGCGCCGGCTTCGGCTGCGGCGGACGGGCGAACACCAGCAAGTCGTTCATGAGCTCGCTCAGCGAGTCGATACGTGCCACGATCTCGGTGACGATGGTGCCGTCCTGGCTGCCCGACGGCAGCCGTCCGCCGATGATCTGAATCGCGGCTCGAACACCGGCGAGCGGGTTCCGAACCTCGTGGGCGATGACCGCTGCCATTTCGCCAAGCCGTGCGAGCGCCACCTGCTCGCGTAGCTGCTCTTCGATCCGGACACGGCTGGTGAGATCGTGCAGGATGCCGGTGAACCGCCGCTCCCCTCCGAGCGCGGCCTCGCCAACTGACAGGTGCAGCGGAAAGACGCTCCCGTCCTTGCGGCGGCCCGTGACTTCACGGCCGATTCCAATGATCTTCTGCTCTCCCGTGCGCTGATAGTGCGCGAGATACCCGTCGTGCTCCTCTTTGTATGGCGATGGCATCAGCACGTTCACGTTCTGGCCGAGGATCTCCTGCTCGGTGTAGCCGAACAGCCGCTCCGCGGCCGGGTTGAACGCCTCAATGCGACCACGCGCGTCGATGACGACGATCCCGTCGACCGCCGACTCGAACACTGCAGCAAGAACACGGGCGGCTTCATCGCCGGGAGCGGATGGGACCATCCCGGAATTTTACGTGAAAGGAGGATGCGGGCCAGCCAGGCTCCGCAGCTCCAGGCCGGCTAGGAACGCCGAGCGGCCGGCACGGTCAGCACAGGGCAGCTCGCCGACCGCACGACATGGTGCGTGTTGGATCCGAACACCAGAAGGTCCACCGCACCCCTGCCCTCCACGCCCATCACAATGAGGTCGTTGCCACGAGCCGCCGCGACGGACAGGATTTCGCGGGCGGGCCGTCCCTCCTCGACGGCCGTTTCGATCGTGCAGTAGGTGCGGGCGGAAGCCGGAATCAGCTCACGGAGCCGCCGGAGGCTGGCGGCCTCGGCCGCCAGACGCAGGTGAGTCAGGTCGCGCTCCTGAACTGCCGGTTCGCCCGCAAGCTTGATTGGCATCTCGATTACATGCAGCAGCGTGAGCTTCGCGTCGTTCTCCTCCGCCAGCGACAGCGCATAGGTCACTGCGGCCAGTGACCCATCGGAGAAGTCCACCGGGCAGAGAATCCGATGGAACCGGGGGGCCTCGGAATGTGCCGCATCCGGCGCGCGCGGCGGGATCACCATCACAGGGCACCCCGCCGTTCTCAGCGTCTTTTCGGTGACCGAGCCGAGGAGCAGCCGCTCGAACCCTGTCCGCCCGTGGCTGCCCATGACGATGAGGTCGGCGTCGAGCGCGGCGGCCTGTCTGGTGATCTCGCGGTGAACGATGGGGCCCTCGAGCAGCAGCGCTTCTACCGCCGTGCCTCTCCCATGCCGTTCGCCAAACGCCGTCAGGTGCCGCGTCAACTCTTCGCGATCGGCCTCCGACAGCGAAATCGGCACGGCACCGCCCCGGGCAAGCAACGACATCGCATTCATGGAGGGGTGCGTCGGGAACACGTGAAGCGCGGTGACCGACGCACCGTACCACCGGGCGATCGCGGCCGCATACTCGAGTGCGTGCCCGGAGCCTTCGGAGAAGTCAACGGGACAGAGAATGCGAGTCACCTCGATCATGAAACCCTCCGGGCCGCCTGCCTTCGGCTCCGCTCAGGCCAGGAAAGGCGGCCCCTACGCGTGAACGTCCGCGCCAGCGTCAGAAACCACGTTCGCCGGATCCGGGTTCGAGCTCTCTCGCGGGCAGGAAGCGCGCGTAGAACCTCACCGCGGACCAGCTCATGGTCTGAACGCCACGCGACTTCGCGAAGCGCGCCGCCGCGCTCCGCGACCGGAAGGCGACATAGTCCACGTCGCCGATGCCGTAGTGCGTCTCGGCGGTGAACGCATCGATAGGAACCGGCACGAATACCGCCTTGTCCACGTTCACGAAGTCGCCGGTCTGATCGTCAGCCACGAACAGCGTTTCCGCCACCAGGCCGGTGTCGTTCAGGTACGCCAGCATGCAGCGCACCGTCCGGAACTTCAGAACGGCCATGTCCCCTTCCGCGGGAATCGCCTCGGCTGCGACAAAGCGGTCGGTCAGCAACCGGCCGCACCGGTAGCAGCGATCGCCGGGATTGATCGCCACGGGATCGACCGCCGAGGCCGCGGTAACCCCAATCTGCGCCGCCAGTATCGCTCCAAGGAGCGCGAAGCGCGATGCGGTGTGAACGGTCATGTGTCCCCCTTTCGGCCCCTGATCCTTGGAGCCACTCCACGCTGGGGCAAGAGCGGTACCACAGACCGATCGCGCCCGCACGCCATTTCCGCCGTATTCACCCGTTGACCCCGGGGAGAAATCGATGGCGGCGGGAAATCTCGCGTGGTGCCTCTTCCACGTCAGGCGGCGATGCCGACGTAGTCGGGCACGGCGTGATCGATGACCACCCAGCCCCGCTCACGGAGCCCGCTGGCAATCGCGGCATGACCCTCGATCGCGATCAGCGCGCGGTTGAAGCGCGCGACGACGGCGGCAGACGCGTTCCAATGCGGCACGACCCTCAGCTCATAGGAATGGCTGGAGCGCGCGGCAAGCTCGCACGTGATCGCGCGGCCGTCGCGCTGAAAGATCCACCGCAGCATGGACGGGGCAGAAGGCCTGATTCCGGAAGTGTGCGTCTTGGTCATACACCGACGAAAGGCAATGGCGCTGCCACCGCCACGCGGGAACCGCCGGCACGCGTGTATCCCCCGATCTCCGTGCGGCTTACAGCGATCGGCGGACGCGCCGAGGAGGCGGCAACGAGCGGCGAGGCCGGACCGGCGCGGGAAATATTTCACGGACCCGCGCAATCGTCCGCGGACGCCAGTAGCCGAGCGCGTCACCGTACTCCAGAAACGCTCGATAGTAGCGATGCGGATCGACCACCTGGTGGCGATGCTTGACGGGGCACCATTACCGCTCCGTACGCGCGGCGACCTCGCGGACGTACGCAATCACCCCGTTCGCATAACCGCAGTAGACGCACGATGGTCGCGCCGGCGGTCGACGTCGCGCGTGTCTCAGTGGCGTAGGACCGACGTCGCTATTCCCTCCTGCGTCCGCAGGACGTGGTCCACCGCAGCCCAGTCGATATCGCCCGCCCATCCGGCGGCCACGGCCGACCCGAGCAGCGAGGCGCGCGGATCCTCGGGACGGCGGCGGTAGATGTCGCGGTGGGCTTCGAGGAATATCCCGTCCGCAGTACGAGCCATGAGCACCGGTTCGTAGACGACGCGCCCGCGAGCTCCTAGCGTCACCTGCTCGAACACAACGGCCACGTGATCGGCCAGCATGCGAATGCAGCCATGGCTGACGTAGCCGTAGACGCTGGTCGGTTGCGACGTTCCGTGAATGCCGAGCGATGGGATGCTCAGTCCGATCCAGCGGCGCCCCAACGGGTTCTGCGGCCCAGGCGCGACGGTGGTCACGACAGGCTTGCCGGCGCGGCGCATTTCTTCCTGGATGGAAATCGGCACGTCCCATGTCGGGTTCTGCTCCTTCACGAGCACCCGGAAGTCGCCTGTTGGTGTCGGCCAGCTTGCGCGTCCGACACCGACGGGATGCGCGGCCAGCGGCCGGCCGGCATTGTCGAACAGGAACAGCATGCGCTGGGGCACATTGACCACGAGCGAGATCCCAGCTTCGGCGTGGGGCACGACGTGCAGATTGTCGATGATCAGCGGTGTACCAGGGATCAGCCGCGCGCCAGGTTCATTCCCGTTGCGCCGCGCAAGCACGGTACCGTCGATCCCCTCGCGCGAGGCGATCAGCGCCAGCGACTCGCCGGGCTCGACGACATGGGTTCGTTCGCCGCCGGTGACAAAGGTCGAGAGCGGGCGCGGCTGCGAGGCGGCCAGAACCGCGGCACAGAGCGCCGCACCGGCGATCGTGAACGCCGCCGCGCGACGCTCGCGATCGACCATCAGTCACCTCCGCGCCTGGATGCAGCAACGATGGTGCCGCGGAGGCCGTCTCCCAATCGTGTCAGCCCCGGCGTCAGACACAGGTGATGGGGGCCCCTAACCTCTGGAGACGTCGCGTTCCGGGGTCTGACCCCGCACGAAGAATTCCGCGTGGGGCGCGGACTTTTCGAGCAGTGCGATCCACGTCGGGCTCGAATGCCCGCAAGGACAGCGTGACCCGCTGGCGCGGGGATTGCGGCCTCGCACAGTGATCGGAGGTGCGCCATGGCAGTTGCTACAGCACCCGCAGGAACGAAACCATTCGACGCGTGGGCGGCCAGAATCGGTGAATTGGGAGAGAACATCCGCACGGTGCGGACGGCGATGGCCGACGGGCGGCACGAGGCAGAACAGTGCGTGGCAGGAACCGTCAGTGAAGTGCAGCAGCATCCGCTGCGATCGCTGGCTGTCGGCGTTGGGGCCGGCGTGCTTGCCGGCTATCTGATCGGTTCTCTCCTCGGCTGGCGGACAGGAGTGATGAGCGGGACCGGGAGTGGTTGAACGGCTTCTAACCACGCATTGCGCTTGCTGCGCGCGATAGCACGACACACGTCCCGATCCGTGATGATTCCCACAAGATGCTCCCGCTGGTCGATGACGGGAAGCGCGCCGTAGCCGAAGTCCCGCATCAGGCGAGCCGCAGCGGCCACGGGTATCTCGCGGGAACACATGAGCGCGGGCTCGGTCATGATGTCGCAGGCCTTCATCGCGCACCTCCGCGTCGGGCGATGGGCACAGTCCCGACCAGACCGTCACGCTGGGCGTGCCGCGCGTGATGATCGGGCGCAGCATCATCGCCGGAACCCGGCGCGTGATTGCTCTCTCCCGTTCGAAGCTTCCGCGCTGGAAGCCGGGACCGGCGCGCGCCGAAGCATGCCGCTGCGTCACCACCAGCGGGCGCACACTTTGCTACTCCTGCGGTTTCTCGAGAATCACGGCGAGGCGTCACCAGGAGAGGATGCTGCGATCCTCGACTATCTGTCCCGGGCCGGCTGACGACCCCGAATTATTCCGCGCGGGCTCGAACAATTCCGCGCACGCGCGGCGCCTCCGGCGGGCGTCCCTGCTCGCTGTGGGCACGAACCGGCAGCACACCCGTGGCACATGCCTTGCCCGAGTGACGCGGCATGACGCCACCTGTACCGAGACATCTTTCACGTCTGTTCATCGCTTCGGCGAACGCCATCCTCGCGTTCGTGGCGGCAGGGCTGAGCACCGCGTCTCCGGCCGCAGCATCAGAGATCCGGCCGTCGCCCCAACCTGCCGCGTGGGACGCCGGGATGAAGCTGCCCGAGCTCACGGACATCAACCCGGACCCGCGGATTGTGGAAGTCAACCTCGCGACGCGTGTGGCCTCCGTGGAGATCGCTCCGGGCGTTCGCATCGAGTCGGCATGGACCT
>ORMF011694045.1_pt1 | contig 19412 bp, 16 predicted proteins | sample 1779871 | NCBI WGS metagenome assembly ORMF01 (sample SAMEA104232316, study PRJEB22302) | groundwater metagenome | biome: forest; feature: aquifer; material: groundwater | place: USA | collected 2011-08-07 | depth 5.4 m | reverse complement strand
TGGAAAGCGGAGGTGGGCGGGTCTAGCCCCAGTCGGCGTCGCCACCGATGGCGAGGACGAGGGAGGCGAGGGCCAGGGCGGCCTGGAACACGACGGGCCAAACGGACGACTTGATGCGCTGCATGGTGGTGCTGCTCCTTGCTGGCTAAGCGGAATGGTGGAAAGCGGAGGTGGGCGCGTCTAGCCCCAGTCGGCGTCGCCACCGATGGCGAGGACGAGGGAGGCGAGGGCCAGGGCGGCCTGGAACACGACGGGCCAAACGGACAACTTGATCCTGTGCATGTGACGGTCTCCTTGGGTGAGAACTGGGGTCTCGGTTCTGCCGTCAAGTCCCCGGCTTCAATTGCAATTTCATCCCCCCTTTCATGGCAATAAACTCCAGCAGAACACACAAAATAATATGCTGAGAATGCCATCAACACAAGAAATGGTGGGTGATATGCGCCGATTGGTTTGGCCCGTGGCTTGACTTCGTGATCTGGTTTGGTACCATCGCTCTAGATGGGTCGAACGCCGGGTTCCATTAGGGTTAGGGGGCTTGCAGATGGGGGACCGATCCTCGACAGGCTCGGTTGGCGGGCTATTGTTCTTGGCGTTGGTACTGCCGTGGATCCTGACGGCTTGCGAAAGCAAGGAGTCGTCAGGCGTCTCCGGGCCGCGGCCCGGCGGCGAGTTTCGCATCAACATGCGGGGCGAGCCCGACACTATCGACCCCAACCGTTCCAACTTCTCGACGTCGCTGTTGGTCGCCTCCCAAGTGTTTGAGGGCCTTTTTGTCTACGACAAGGACCTGAACCTTGGTCCGGGAGTGGCGGCAGCGATGCCCACCGTTGCGAACGGCGGCATTGCGCCGGACGGCCGGACCTACACGTTCCGGCTCAGGCCGGACTCCCGTTGGAGCGACGGCCGGCCCGTGACCGCCAGGGACTTTGCTTTTGCCATTCGGAGGAGTCTGGATCCGAGAGTAGCGGCGCCCTATGCCAGCGCGCTTTATGACATCGCCGGGGCGCGCGAGTTCACCACTGCCTTGGGAAGCAAAGACGCTCCCCGTGACCCTTCACCATCGGAATTGAATGCGCTCAGAGAAGCGGTGGGGGTCCAGGCGATTGATGACCTGACCCTGCAGGTCCGGTTGTCCGCCCCGCGGCCGACGTTCCTGCACATCATGGCTTTGGCGGTCGCATGGCCGGTGCGCGAGGATATCGTGACCCGCTTTGGCGACCGCTGGACGGAACCTCCGAACTACATCGGTAATGGACCCTTTGCCCTGGCCAATTGGGTTCACCAAGAGCGCTTGGAGTTCGTCCCGAATCCGTTCTATCACGGCCAGAAACCGGCCATCGCAAAATTGGTGTTGCTCCAGGTCGCCGATGCCAACCAGGCCTATTTCGCCTACCAAAATGGAGAGATGGACGCGGTTGCCGTTCCGGACGCCAACGTTGGCCTGGTCATGCAGGACCCAAATCTAAAGGCGCAGATAGTCCGGTTCAACGAGTTGACCGTGTTCGGATTTCAATTCAATGTCAAAAAGGCGCCGCTGGACAACGTTAAGGTCCGGCAGGCGATCGCCATGGCGGTGGACCGGGCAGCGCTGGTGGAGAAGGTGGCGCAGGGGGTCGGCCGCATCGCCTACAGCGCGGTGCCTCCCGGCATGCCCGGATACGAAGAAGGTTTGGGGAAAGCCTTCGACTTCAACCCGACGCGTGCCAGGGCGCTGCTGGCCGAAGCGGGGTACGAAGACCGCGCGCGCTTTCCTGTCATCGTGAATAGTTTCTTCGATAACTCGAGCAACCGGGCGAGAGCCGAGTTTTTCCAGGCCCAGATGAAACAGAACCTCGGGATCCAGGTGACCCTGGAACCGTTGGATGGAAAGACGTTTCAACAGCGGTTCAACGCGGGGCAGTTCACCGTCGCGTTTTCAGGTTGGGGCGCAGATTATCCGGATCCCGACAACTTTGTCCCCGAGTTGTTCACCACGGAGTCGGGAAACAACCACACTGGGTATGGACGTCCTGAGGTAGACCGTCTAGCGGATGCTTGCAGGAAAGAGTTGGACGAAGAACGAAGGCGCGACGCCTGCAGCCGCGCCCAGAAGATCGTTGTTGAAGACCAACCGTGGGTATTTGCGTTTTATCGGGAGAGTCTCTGGCTGGTGAAGCCCTATGTCAAAGGCTTTCAGCCTACCGCGAAGGATCACCTGCCGGGAAGCCGGTACTATCACCAGTTATCGATCGTTCGCTGAACAAACCGGCATCGTTCCGAACATCTCGCCGGCTCGGGCTGCACGGCCAAGCCTCATGGAGATAACGTTCCTTTGCTCGCGTTCGCCATCCGCCGCGTTTTGTCGCTGATTCCGGTCCTGCTTGCGGTTTCGGCCGTGACCTTCTTCCTGATGCACCTGGTTCCCGGTGGACCTTGGGATGGTGAGAAGACGCTTCCGCCGGCGGTGGTGGATAACCTGAACCGCCGGTACGGCTTGGACCAGCCGGTTTGGCGGCAATACCTGCAATTCCTGGTTTCCGCCCTCCAGGGAGACCTGGGGGTTTCGTTCATCCGGCAGGGCGAAAGCGTCACGGGCGTCATCGGTAAGGCGTTGCCGAATTCTGCCCTGCTGGGGGGATGCGCTCTGCTGGTGGCGGCGGTCTGGGGTGTCGGCCTCGGAATCCTGGCGGCGCTCCGCAAGAATTCCTGGGTGGATTACGTAGCGGCGTTATTCGCCACCGCCGGCGCCAGCATCCCGAACTTTGTGTTGGGAATACTGCTTGTCGTGGTGTTCGCCGGCGGGTTCAAGCTAACGCCGACCAGCGGCTGGGGCAGCCCGCAGCATCTCGTGTTGCCCGTCTTGACCCTCGCCGCCTTCCCCGCCGCCTACCTCGCCCGAATCACTCGCACCGCGATCCTTGACGTGGCGCGGCAGGACTTTGTGCGGACGGCACGCGCGAAAGGAATGCCGTTCTCGATCATCTTGGTTCGCCACATCCTGCGGAATGCCCTCATTCCGCTGATCACGGTCACCGGGCCGATTGCTGCGCAGCTCGTGGCCGGTTCTTTCGTGGTGGAGACGCTTTTCGCAGTGCCGGGGCTCGGCCGCCTGTTCGTCCAGAGCGTGATGGCCCGAGATTACGGGCTCATCATGGGAACCACCCTCTTCGTCGCAACCGCCATCGTCGTGGCGAACCTTGCCGCCGATCTCCTTTGCGCCGCGGCCGATCCGCGTGTTCGGACGGCCAACAACTGATGGCCCCCCGGCCAGACCAGCGTCGGGCGCCGGCGCCCGACGGTTTGGCATTCAGCAGCCCAGGGTATAAAGCCGTCAGGCGGTTGTTGGCCAACCCCGCAACGGCGCTCGGCGTTGCGGTGATTGCGGTAGTGGCGGTCATGGCGCTCGGTGCTTCGTCGCTCGCGCCGCGGGACCCAGCCTTCCAGGACTATGGCGCCGTGTTCGCCCCACCCGGAGCGGGTCATCTCCTGGGAGCGGATCATCTGGGCAGGGACACTCTCAGCCGGTTGATCTACGGCGCGCGCACCTCGCTGGGGGTCGGGTTGTTCGCCCAGGGCATCGTGGTCGTGATCGGGGTGCCGGTCGGAGCGGTGGCGGGCTTCAAAGGCGGCAGGACCGATGCGGCGATCATGCGGTTTGTGGACGTCATGTTCGCCTTCCCTGATCTGCTGTTGATAATTCTCCTACGTTCCATTTTCGGCGGCGGACTCCCCATGGTGTTCCTTGCCATCGGATTGGTGGAATGGACCGGGCTGGCCCGGCTCACGCGGGCGCAGGTGCTGGCGATCAAGAACCAAGAGTATGTCGGGGCGTCGGTGGCGCTTGGCGCCGGCCCGCCCGCGATCCTGCTACGGCATGTGGCCCCCAATGGCATGGGTCCTTTGGTGGTGGCGGCCGTCTTCGGTATCCCTCGGGCGATTTTTGCCGAGGCCGCCTTGAGTTACCTGGGAATCGGCGTCGAGCCCCCCACCCCCAGTTGGGGATCCATGGTGTTGGATGGCTATCAGGCGATCTTTGCTTTCCCTCATCTGATCCTTGCGCCTGCGCTGGCGATCGCCGCGCTGACGTTGTCGTTCACGCTGCTTGGCGACGGCTTGAGAGACGCGCTGGACCCGCGGGAGCATCCCGGCTAACGTCAGGGGTGCGCCTGTTTCAACACACATGTTTCAAAACGCTTGACAGTGAGCATGAGCGTTATTAGACTCTGATAGAACGAGCGTTCTCTGAGGCTGCCAACCGGCGGCTGGCGCGCTTTTTGCTATGAAGGAGGCACGGTTGAAGTCGCTCACCCTGCGGCAACAAGGAATTCTGGATTTCATCGACGGATTCAGAGAAGAACACGGGTATGCTCCCAGCATCCGCGACATTGTCAAAGGTTGTCAGATCAGCTCCACCTCGGTGGTCGATTATAATCTGCGCATTCTACAGCGCGGCGGCCACTTGCGCCGGGACGCCGAAATCTCGCGCGGGATCGTCCGTATCGGCGGTTCTGAGCGCAGCGGAAGAGCGATGGTGCCGGTGTTGGGCCAAATAGCCGCTGGATCGCCGATTCCGGTCCCCTCATCGGACACGTGGCGGTCCGATGGCGAGGGAGAGTACGTTGAGGTGACGCCGGGGTTGACCAAGGGGCGGGACGGCGTGTTCGCGTTACGGGTTAAGGGCACCTCGATGATCGACGCCCTCATCAGCGACGGTGACATGGTGCTGTTCCAAGCGGCCGGCACCGCCGAAAACGGGGAGATGGTGGCGGTTTGGCTCAAGGAGCAGCAGGAGGTCACCCTCAAGAAGATCTACTACGAGGATGGACGGGTGCGGCTTCAGCCTGCCAACGTCACCATGGAACCTATCTACACCACGGCGGGGAATGTCGAGATCCAGGGGAAGGTGGTCGGGGTCATCCGCCAGATTTGAGCGAGGCGGGCCAGGCCGCCAGCGCCGCAATGAACCAGAACAGCGTCACCGTCTGCGGGAACCCGTAGTTGAAAAAATAGTGGTCGAATAGCCCGATGGCCAGCGCGGCGCAGAGCGCCGCGAGCGCCCCCGCTTGGATCGCAGCATGATCCCGGGTTGGTCCCGCTCGCATGGCCGGGATGGCCTGCCCCAGGATCAGCACCGGGATCGTGATGAACGCCATTAGTCCCAGCAGGCCGGACTGTTCCGCGATGAGCAGGTAGGCATTGCTGACCCTCAACAGGGGGTCCATTCCCGGCGGCGTGCCGAACCCGACCCCGAAGCCCGGATGTTGGAGCACCCTTGCCAGGGATTCCCGATACTCCTCGATGCGCATTAGCGACGCCCGGTCCGACCACAAAACCCCGGTCTGGACCCGTTCCCAGATCCTGGCCCGCCACGGTCCGATGGCCGCTGCGATGAGCCCAACCGTCAGTCCCCACCAGATTCGGCGGTAACCCATCAGGCTCAGCAGCCCGACGCCCACCAGAGCGCCGAACCATGCGGCCCGGCTGAAGGTGAGCAGCAGCGCCACCGCAACTATTGCTGCGATGAACAGCACCAGCGGTCGCGATAGCACCGGGCGGGGCCCCAACCCTTGGGCCAGCGCAATCGGCAGGCTCACTGCCAGCATTCCCCCCAATAGGTTCGGGTCGACCGCTGTGCCGGTGGCGCGACGGATGTCGGGGTCCGCCACGAAACGGACGAGGGTATCATCCGCCGGGTACCCGATCCAACCAAGCCCGGCTAACAGGAGATGGTTGGTCGGGACGGGGAGCAGGTAGAGCGCAAGCGCTGCCGACGCCGCCAGTCCGGAGGCAACGACCATCATGGCTACCGCCTGCCGAAGTTGCCGCTTATTTTGAAGTCCGTGGGTGACGCTGAAAAAGAACAGAACGGCGAGGACCACCCTGGCGCACGCCAGTCGCTGTTCAGGCACGGTCGCATCGAGGCCCTGGGCGAACGCGGCGAGAAGGACACCAAGAAACAAGAGGACCGCGCATCTGCTGGGGGTTATGGTCCACCGGATGCGACGCCTCAGGGTCAGCCAGAGCCAACCCGCCAACGTGACCGACACCGCCGCATCGAGCAACGTCGGGCGTGGCAGCGCCGCGAGCGCCGGAAACGCTCCGCTGGGAAGCAGGTAGATGATGCCGATCACTGTCAGCACGCCTCGGTGAGGCTGCGGAAACGCCCAGCGAGCCCACGAAACCGCGGCTACCGTGGCCGCGATCATGGCTACGACTGGAATGGTGTCGTTCAACGCGATGGGGATTCCGAAGGTGACGTGGTCGCAGGCCGCTGCGGGATCAACCGATGGGGGACCTTGGACATGCCTGCTGGCAGAGGTGGAGCAACGCGATTCGGGTTACGCGTGGACCCGAATTCCCGCGGCTCTGCCATGCCGGGCCATGGTCTTTTGGTAACAGGAAACGGTCTGGCCGGCAATGACATCCCACGCGAAGTGAGCCGCAAACCTGCGCCCGGCCTCGCCAAGGCGGATCCCGGTGGGCTTGTCCGCCAACAGTGTCCTCACCGCCGCGGCGAGTTGCCCGGGGCGCCGGGGTCCGACCATCAAACAATGTTCACCGTGGTCCAGTTGGGGCAGCGGCCCCCCATCGATGGGCGGTTCGGTTGGCCATGTGGTCACCGTGGGGGTCCCATGGGCCAGCGCCGTGAGCAGCGTGCCACGCCGGAGCGAGGCCCCGTCCACAAACGGGAGCACGCAACAATCGAGCGCGTACAACCACCGGCTCACCAGTTCCGGAGGCTGGTAACCGCTCCAAGTCACGTGGGACGACAGGCCCGCTTCCGCAATCCGGGCGCGTGTGGCGGTCAGCACGCGTTGGTTGCCCGCGTCCGCGGACCCGCTGGATTCGCCCAAGAAGATGAGGTGCCCTCCCGTCCCGCCGGCCCTGAGGCGGAGGAACGCCTCAATGAGGGTATCGATGCCCTTCGATTGGTTCATGAATCCGTAAAACCCGATGAGGGGTGTGTCGCTGGAGATTCCCAGGCGTTGCCGGGCCCAGATCGCCTCGTCTCCCGCCTGGGTAGAGGGGATGACGTTGGAGCCGATGGGAACGATTTCGACGCGGCCGCTTTCCGAATCGTCGTGCGGGTTGGCGGCGCCCCACCCTCGGAGCCTGACGGCGTCGGATGCGTTGGTCGCCAACACCCCATCACTGGACGTGGCCAGTGATGACGTCACCCAGCGGCGGAGGGCGCCCGCTCTTGGGAAAAGATAGGGCTCCAACAAATCGTGGAACGTCGTGACCACCGGGGTCGTGCGTCCGCGCCAACGCAGCCATCGAGGGAGCATGCAGATGGCGGGATGCATGCCGTAGGCCATGGTCTGGTACTGAATGTGGATCACATCCGGGTTCACCGAAGCGACCAACCATCCCGTTTGCCGCAGGCACCGCCAATCCCACGACGAAACGGCTCGGACCACGCAGGGCGCATGATCCGGCATCGAATCCGAAGGCATCTCGTCGCCGCCAACCGGACCGGGCTGGTTCGTCAGGACGGTCACCCGGTTCCCGGAGCGCTGGAGTTGGGCGCCGAGGTGTCGCGTGTAGTCACCGACGCCGCCAACCTGGGGAGGATACTCGGCTGAGATCAGGCAGATATTCACCCGCGCACTCCCCACCTGAGCACGGCGCTGAGCGCGGCGATCCGTTCCCGTCTCATCGCCACCTTGTGTCCGAGCGCCAGCTTGGCTGCATCCTCCAGAATGCGAAGCGCTGCGTCTGCCAACAGGAACACCCTCACCGCGGCGCCCAACCAGCGGCCGAAGTGCTTGGTGTAATAGCGGACCTTGCTGTCCGCAAAGCAGATGTGACGGCGTGCCGGGTCCTGGTTGCTGCTGCCGCCACCCTGATGTTGGGCCCCAGCCGCCGGCAGGTAGACCGCGGTCCAACCCAGTTCCGATGCCCGTTTGAACCAATCGGTTTCCTCGAAATAGAGAAAAAAGCCTTCGTCCAGCCCGCCGGTCTCGTCCCACGCGGTCCGGCGCATCATCAGGCAGGCGCCCGCCAGCCAGTCCACCTGTTGGGGTACGTCATCGGGCCGGTCGGCGTAGTAGTAGCGTCTGGCGACGGGATTCGTGGGAAAGCACTGCTGAAGGAAGGTGCTTTCCAGGAATGCGGTGGCTGGAGTGGGAAACCTGCGCCGGGAGGGCTGGGTGGCGCCGTCCGGATTGAAGAGCCGGGGGCCTACCGCCGCCACGTTCGGATGATCGATCAGATGTCCTGCCAACAGGTCGATCGCTCCGGGGCTCAGTTCGGCGTCCGGGTTCAGCAACAGAATGGCGTCCGCCGGCGCCGCCGTTGCCACCCCCTGATTGCACGCGGCGGCAAACCCACGGTTTTGCGCATTGGTGATGAGGTTGGCCCAGGGGGCAACCTTCCGAACGTGCTCAGCGGTGCCGTCCGCAGAGTTATTGTCCACCACCCAGGTATCGACCTGATGGGCGGTGCGATCCGTTTCGGTCCTGATGGATTCGAGGCAGCGCGTCAGCAGGTCTCTGACGTTCCAACTGATAACGACCACCGCGATGCGCATCTTGCTGGGTTGAGGTTGTGCAGCGTCAGTGCTTGCGGGGCGCTGCCGGAATCGCGTAGGCCACGGGGACGGCCTCTCCCCAGGGTGCGCTGATCGTCAGTTCGGTGACGCTATAGCCGCCGAGATCGTCGTCGAGCTGCTGGCGGGCGCGTTCCGCCAGATAGGCATCGATCCGGGCCCGCGCCCCCTTGCCCACGAAGTGGACGTTCCCGCAACAACAGTGCTCGTATTCCACCTCGTCGCTTCCCTGCCGATACTCGGCGTTGGGTTTGCAGCCACACGCGCAATCATAGCGAACCAGGATCGTGTCGGGGCGCTCGGTCAGTTGGCGAACGATGAATTCCATTGGGTGCCCTTTCAGACCCGCGTGTGCTTACTGCACGAACAGTCCGATTATACCACTGCGTATGAGTTCACCCTTGGGGGGGACGGTGGTTGCTCCGGGTTGACGCCCGCTGCTCTCCGGCCGAAGGCGGAGGAGGAACGGGCGTCAGGGGGAGTGCACGAGGGGCGGCGTAGGGGCACGTTGCAACGTGCCCCTACCGGGGCGTGGGGTGACCCCACACACCTTCTTATACCATCTGCCGGTGCGTTGACAGGCCTTCGTGGGCGTACCTACAATCAGGAGCGGCAATCGACGTTTTCGCACAATCCGATGGATGTTTTAGGGCTTAGTTGTTCAGATGACCAGTGACCAAATCCGGGAATCCTTCCTACGATTTTTTGAACAGCGATCGCACCAGCGGGTGCCGAGTTCCTCCCTGATACCTCGGGCCGATCCCACTTTGTTGTTCGTGAATGCGGGCATGGTGCAGTTCAAAGACGTGTTCCTGGGGTCGGATGTACGGGAATACCGGCGTGCGACCAGTGCCCAAAAGTGCGTTCGCGCCGGCGGAAAACACAACGATTTGGATAGCGTGGGCAAGACTGCCCGGCACCACACGTTCTTTGAGATGTTGGGTAATTTCTCTTTCGGGGACTATTTCAAACGAGACGCCATCGACTACGCTTGGTCATTCGTCACCCAGGAGTTGGGACTGCCCCGCGACCGGCTGTGGATAACGATCTACGAGCGTGACGACGAGGCGGAGCAGTTGTGGCAGGAGGTCGCCGGCGTTGCTCCGGAACGCATTCTCCGGCTGGGGGAACACGACAACTTTTGGGCCATGGGTGACACCGGTCCCTGTGGGCCGTGCAGTGAAATCCATTTCGACCGCGGCGAAGCCGCCCGTTGCGCCGCTCCGGTGTGCGCCATAGGCGTCTGCGATTGCGACCGCTGGCTTGAGATATGGAATCTCGTGTTCATGCAGTTCAACCGCGATTCGGCGGGAGGCCTGACGCCGCTGCCGCGGCCCAGCATCGATACCGGCATGGGGTTGGAACGAGTCGCCTCGATCCTGCAAAACGTCGTCAGCAACTACGAAACCGACCTGCTGCGGCCGATCGTCGACGCGGTCGTCACCATTTCCGGCGTGCCATACGACGCCGGCGAGGCGGGATTTCCGCATCGGGTCATAGCCGACCACGCCAGGGCCTGCACCTTCCTCATCAGCGACGGCGTGTTGCCGGGCAACGAAGGCCGGGGCTACGTGCTTCGCCGGATCCTCCGGCGTGCCATCCGATTCGGCCGTAAATTGGGTCTGGATCGGCCGTTCATGGGGGCGATCGCGGGCGCGGTTATCGCCAGGATGGCGGAGGCATATCCTGAACTAAACGATAAAGATGCCTTGGTCGAGCGGGTTTTGACCCTCGAGGAGGAGCGGTTTGGGCAGACCCTCAGCACTGGAATGGCGCTGTTGGAGGGACTGCTGGCCGAAATCGGTGGCGCCGGCCACCTGGCGGGCGGCCACGCGTTCCGCCTCTACGATACCTATGGGTTCCCCTACGAACTCACCGAGGAGATCGCGGGTGAGCAGGGGATCGCCGTGGATCGCGTGGGGTTCGATGCCGAGATGGATCAGCAACGGGCCCGGGCCCGTTCCGCCCGGCGGGCAGGTGGTGAAGACGGGGCGCTGAATCTGGATTATGACCTGCTTCCGCTCCCGGCAACCCCCTTCCTCGGCTACGCATCAACCTCGGCCGAGTCCAGGGTCGTCAGCCTCGCCACCGGTGGCGGCGCCACCGAGGAGGCGACCGAGGGTCAGGAAGTCGAAGTGGTGCTGGACCGGACGCCGTTTTATGCGGAACGGGGTGGGCAGGTGGGCGATCAAGGAGAGATACTGAGCGGCTCCGGCGCGGTGCGGGTGGTGGATACCATCCATGCGGGGCGCGGCCTCGTGGTGCACCGCGGCGTTGTGAGTCACGGCGGGGTGATGGTCAACGAGGTGGTGACGGCGAGGGTCGACACCGCCCGCCGGGCGGACATCGCCCGCAATCACACCGCTACCCATCTGTTGCATGCTGCCCTTCGGATCGTGCTGGGGCCCCACGTGCAACAGGCCGGATCGCTGGTGGCCCCCGACCGGCTGCGCTTTGATTTTTCTCACATCGCACCGCTGTCCCGGGAAGAGATCGATCGAGTGCAGCGCCTCGTCAACGAGAAGATCCGTGAGGACTGGACGGTGCGTCCCAAGGAGACCGGCTATCAGGAGGCGATCCGGGAGGGAGCGCTCGCGTTCTTCGACGAAAAATACGGCTCCGTGGTTCGAGTGGTGGCGATAGATGCGCCCGGCGATGAACGTCCCTATTTTCATGCCGGGACGCAAACCACGTTCAGCAAAGAACTCTGTGGTGGAACCCACTGCTCCCAAACCGGAGAGATCGGTTTCTGTCAGATCGTGGCGGAAAGCAGCGTGGGGGCCGGAATGCGCCGCATCGAAGCCGTGACCGGCCGCGCTGCCGAAGACCTGTTCTATCAACGGCTGTCCGGGCTTGAGGAAATCGCCCGCCAACTGAGCTCGACACCGCAGGAAGCTCCCACCCGCGTTGTAACCCTGATTGAAACGTTGGACGCCGAGCGACGCAAGGTCCAGGAGTTGCAGCGAACCCTGAGCAGGCTTCAGGTCGATGACCTGCTGTTGCGAAGCACCACCGTCGACGGGTTGAAGCTGCTGGCGGCGCGGGTGCAGGCCCAGAACTTCGAGCAGATGCGTGAGCTTTCCGATATGTTGAGGGACCGCATGGGGAGCGGCGTGGCGGTGTTGGGCGCGGTCTTCGACGACCGGCCGAATTTTCTGGTGGCGGCTACGAAAGACGCGGTGGATCGAGGCGTCAACGCGGGGGCGTTGGTTCGAGAGGCCGCGGCAGTGGCCGGGGGTGGCGGCGGCGGCCGTGCCGACATGGCTCAGGCCGGCGGGAAAGATCGCTCCAAGCTGGATGAAGCCTTGAACAGGGCGATGGCGGCGCTGCGTCTGCAAGTGCGCGCGTGATTGATAGCGAGGCTCGGCGCCATGCCCCAGACCATCGGACTCGATAGGGATGATGGGATTCCCTCGATTCGGGCCAAGCTCGAATCGGCTCGAGGGGAACCCCTGGAGGTGGTGGTCCCCGACGGATTGGAGGCCCTCCGTTCCCCGCTGGGCATGCGCCTGCTCGGCCGCCACCTGCGCCGGTCCGGGCTCAGGGCGAGTATCTGCACCCACGACGATTTCATCAAACGACTGGCCCGTGCGGAGGGCATACCGGTCACATCACTGCCTGTCTCGGCCCGCGGCACCCGTGACGAGGGTATGGCGGCACTACATCAGGGTTCCGATGTCCAGTTCTCAGACCGACAACATCCAACGGCGCAGGGTTCGCCGCTGGCCGCTTGGGTGGGTGGCGCTGCGCTGCTGGGTTCGGTGCTATTGGCAGCCGGCTTGGTGTTCCTGCCCGCAGCAACGGTGACGCTGCGGTCGGTCTCGCAGCCGGTCGATGAGACGCTCGCCGTCACCGCCTCCACTTTGGCCGGCGCCTCGGACGTCAAGCAACTGGCCATACCGGCGAAGCTCCTCCAGACTGAAGTTACGGTCCGGCAGATAACCACGGTTCGGGCCATTCAAAAAGTGCCGGAAGCCAAATCCGCAGGACGGGTGACCTTCACCAATCTTACGGAGACTTCCTTGGAAATCCCGGCGCGCTCCAGGGTGAGTACGCCAGCTGGGTTCGCGTTCCAAACGGGATCGCCCACGACGCTGCGTCCGGGCGAAAGACAAACGGTGGCGGTGACTGCGGTCGAAGGCGGTGAAGAAGGAAATGTGGGGGCACGCGCCATTTCGGTGGTACGGGAAACCGGGCTCGCCGGCCGCGTTACGGTGGAGAATGAGGCGCCGCTGCGGGGCGGAACCACCGTTGAACGGCTCATCGCCAAAGACGAAGACGTGGCTCAGTTGCGTCAGCAGGCCGTCGAAGCGGCGCGGCGGGAGGGCGCCGAGCGGATTCGGAAAAACCTCCCCAACGACGTTTCTTTTTACGATGAATCGGTCCGCCTTATCGTGGATCACGACCTGATCGAACGTGACGTGGGGCCGGAAGCCATCACCTTCGCGGTCTCGGTACAAGGGGTCGCGGTTGCGTTGGGATTCGTTGGGCGCGACCTCAATCAGTTGATTGGCCGGCACTTGGCGGACAAAGGTCACGGCTTTGAACTCGATGGGCGAGGCATCCAAATCCGGGTGTTAGGCCTCGCTGAAAGCAGCAACGATTCCATCGTGTTCCACGTCCAGGCCGGCGCCGGTTTCCGCACCAAGGTTGCACCGGACCAGGTGCGCGCGGCGGTGAAAGGGAAAACTCCCAGCGAGGCTCGAGAGATCTTGATGGCTCGCTATTCGTTGGCCGGTACGCCGGAGATAGAAACCTGGCCATTTTGGGTGGCATCCGTACCCAACGGGACCTGGCGCGTTGACGTCCGGGTGTTGCCCGCTGCCAGATAGTGCCGTATGCGGGTTCTGGCATTGGATGTGGGGGAAAAGCGGATAGGAGTTGCCGTCAGCGACTCGCTGGGGGTCATCGCCACCAGCCTGACGGTGGTTCACCGCAAGAGCATCGCGACGGACCTGCGCGTGCTCGCTGCCCTGGCTCACCAGGAGGCGGTCGGCCTCGTGGTGGTCGGTATGCCATTTTCACTTTCAGGGGCCGAGGGTCCCCAGGCGCGACGGGTGATGCAGTTCGTCCGGGCGCTGGAAGGCGTCCTACCGGCGCCGGTCCAATTGTGGGACGAACGGTACACCACCGTCGAAGCCGAGCGGCTACTGCGAGAGCGCGGCGTCAAACCGGGGAAGTTGCGTGAGCGGGTGGATGCCGTGGCGGCAGCGGTCCTGTTGCAGGAATACCTGGATGTCCACCGTCCGGAGAAACTACCATGAGGCGTGTGGCAAAATGGCTGACCGCGGCCGTGTTGTTGGTGCTCATTGGGGGAGCCGCGGCGGCGGGGGTGAGCGCCGCCACCCCGTCGTTGAGGGACGCTGCCATCGATGCGGCGATCCGTTGGGTCGAGCCGGGGGCCTCGTCGCAGGCGCCCACCAACGTGGTCATCCCCGAGGGTTCCCCAGGCGCCGCGATCGCCGATCGGCTGGTGGCGGCGGGGGTGGGCCGCAGCCCCACGGTGTTCCGCCTTGCCGTGCTCTACTATGGCGCCGAGCGGGACCTCAAGTCCGGTCGCTACACCATACCGCCTGGGGCCGGGCTCAGGGCTATCGTGGAACAGCTCCAGGCCGGCACCGCGGAAGAGACGGTCAGCGTAACCATTCCGGAGGGATTGCGATCGGAGCAGATTGCAGCCATCTTGGAACAGAAGGGCGTGGCCACCGCCGGGGATTTCCTGCGATTGGTTCGATCTGGGGACACCGGGCGTTCCAATTTTTCCTGGGCTCCGGCAGGAACGTCGCTCGAAGGCTTCTTGTTCCCGGAAACCTACCCCGTCCCTCCGGCCTACGGCGCCCGACCCTTTCTGGATCTGATGCTACGCACCTTCGATCGACAGCTGGGCGCAGCCCTGCCGGCAACCGCGGCCGTTGAAGGCCGATCCATCCGTGACCTCGTCGTCCTCGCATCGATTGTCGAGCGTGAGACGCCGAACGCCGCCGAGCGTCCGGTGGTAGCTGGAGTTTTTTGGAACCGGTTGCATGCGGCGATGCCGTTGGACGCGGACCCAACCGTCCAGTTCGCGCTGACCACACGGTCCGGTTGGAGTGGAGGGTACTGGAAACCGGGCCTGACCCTTGATGACTTGAAGGTGGAGTCTCCCTACAACACCTACATCAACGGCGGCCTTCCCCCGGGTCCCATCTGCAACCCGGGAGCCGCGTCGCTGGCTGCGGTGGCGGCGCCCGAACAATCGAACTACCTGTTCTTCGTCGCCAAACCGGACGGCGCTCACGCCTTCTCGTCGACGTTCGAAGAGCACCAGCTCAACGTGAACAGGTTTCAGCGCTAGCGCCTGTCAGCAAAGGAACTGGCATCCATCTCTTGGCTCTTGGCTCCTGGCTCCTGGCGGCTTTCCGCCTCCGGCTTGGGCGGGAGTGCAGAGGGCGGAGCCCCTTGCCAAGGGGTGCGGGGGATGTTTCCTCGCAATTCTCCTAAATACCCCGAAGGGGTTCCATGAACCCCCTGAGGGGGGTTTGGGGGTGTGCTGGAGCACGGGGATGACGAACTTTCGCAACCGGGGCAAGGGCCGTTCCCTCAGCGGTGAACTCCGGGCCCAACCGATGCATCGCTCCGTTGTGTCTGCTCGGCCGCCAGCCCCGAGGCGGTCATGGCCGGGAACTTTAACGCCGCGATGCACGCGGCCGCGCCGAACAGCGCGGCTCCGGTGAACACGGGGCCCAGAGCATCGCTCAGGGCGGCCTGCAGCACGAGCAACGCGTCCGCGGGCAGGGCTGATCGCAGCGACGGTTCAAGTATCGCGTTGGCCAGGTTCAGCACGGACCCATCGGCGGTTCCTGGGAGGCTGATTCCCGCCTGGGTAATCCGTTCGGCCAGGCGGGTGGTGAGCAACGTTCCCAAGAGGGTGATGCCGATTGCTCCCCCAACGGTGCGAGCGAACAGGTTGGTGCTGGTGGCCACTCCACGCCGCTCCCAACCGACCGAGTTTTGAGTCGCCACGGTGGTGGCGAGGGAGGTGAACCCGAGCCCCAGGCCGACCACCGCGCTGAGCCCTCCCACCAGCCACAGCGGCCAGGTGGGATTGATGGCAGGGAGCGGGGCGCAACCCGCCAGGATGCAGCCCACGCCCGCCAAGAGGCACGGTCTGAACCCATAACGCAGGATCACCTTCCCGCCGGCGAAACTGCCGGCCGACCAGCAGACCGAGAGCGGCACCAGCAGCAATCCTGCCATCGTGGGAGAGCCGCCCTGGACGCCCTGCTCCCACAGTGGGATGAAAGACGTCAGGCCGAACTGGGCGGCGCTCGACAACAGCACGACCACCGCGCCCACCGTGATGGCAGGGATTTTGAAGAGTTCCAGCGGAAGGATCGGCTCCTTGGCGCGCGACTCCACTTTGACGAAGGCCACCAACAACGCCGCAGATGGAACCGCCAGCATCAGGAAGGCGCCCAATTCGATCCCGGCCCCGGCATGCCCCGGCGCCAGGGCCAAGAGCATGCCGGTGAGCCCCAGGGTCAAGAGGACGGCGCCTGGAAAATCGATGCTGCGGGCGCGATGAACCGTCCGTTCCGGGTAATAGCGGGCCAATAGCAGGCAGGCGATTACGCCAACGGGAATGTTGACATAAAACACGAACCGCCAAGAGACCGCTTCGGTCAGGGTCCCTCCGATGAAGGGTCCGATGACACTGGAAAAGCCCCAGACCGCACCAAACAGCGCGCTGAAGCGAGCCCGCTGTTCGATGCTGAAGAGGTCGCCCACCATGGTGATGACCAGCGGCTGGACCGCCCCCGCCCCCAGGCCCTGGATGGCCCGAAACACCACCAGTTGCTCCATGCTCTGCGCCAGGCCGCATAGCGCCGAACCGATGAGAAATATGACGACGCCGGTGAAAAAGACCGGCAACCTTCCAAACAGGTCGGCCAGTTTGCCGTAAATCGGCACGGTCACGGTGGACGTGAGGAGATAGGCGGTGAACACCCAGGTGTAGAGCGGCAGACCGCCCAGTTGGCCGATGATGGTCGGCATGACGGTGCCCACCACCATGATGTCGAGCGCGGTGATGAAGGTGGCGGTCATCAACGCTACCATCACCAATAGTGTCTGCCGGCGGTCCATTCGGGCTCCTTGGCTGCAACCCCGTGAGTATCGCGCCGCTCGGCGGCACGGGCAACGGTGGGTAGACTCGGTGGGTAGACTCAAGTCACAGCAGGTTCGATTGGAAGTGCCGAACTGCTCACCTGAACTGCGAACTCACGCTGGTGTTGTTACGAGTATCTCCTCAGTCTTGGGGGACGATGTGCCGAACTCCGATGGAACGGGGTGTCCAGCGGGGGTGCCCCGCGGGCGGGGGGCGGGGGGGGTGGCCCACCCCCATAGCTCTTTATTTCCCCCTCCTGCCAGGAGGGGGATTAAGGGGGAGAGATGGGTTAATCAAGGGAACACCCCTTGAACCCCGCCCCTTCGGCAGGCTCAGGACAAGCAGGAGGCTGCGCCTCCCTGGACGCTCCCCCGGAACGACTGGTCCCTGCAAGACTGAGCAATTACTGTTACGACGGCTTGAAAACGCAGCGGGCGGCGCGTATGATCGACCGGAAACACTCCAGGTGTCGTTTGGGAGGGACCATGATCGCGAAATTCTCGGTGCTCTACGTAGGTCACATAGAGTTGGACAACGTTGGCTCGAACGGCACGCCATCCGACGATCGTCGCTACTCCAACGAACAACTGATCGACGCCTACCGGATGGGGCTCGAGGTGGCCCAGCACATGGATGAGCTGGGGTACTACGCATTGTGGGCGGCCGAGCACCACTTCCAGCGTGAGGGGTATGAGGTCATCCCGAACCTCATCCTGTGGGGGACCTACCTTGCCGCCCGTACCAAGCAGTTGAAACTCGGTTGCGCCTTCAACATCACCCCGGTGTGGCATCCCATCCGGCTCGCCGAGGACTATGCGCTGGCCGACATCCTGACCGGCGGCAGGATCATTTTCGGCGTGGGACGAGGCTACCAGACGCGAGAGATCGAGACGCTGGGCGCCCCGTTGCTGGACGCCAACGCCAACCGTGAACTGTTTGAAGAGCAGATGGAGATCATCTTCAAGGCGTTCAACCAGGAGTCCTTCAGCCACCAGGGCAAGTACTACACCATCCCGGCGCCGGTGCCGTTTCGGGGCTACCAGCCCACCGAAGTGACGCTGGTGCCGCGGCCGGCGCATCGGCCGGTGGAGATCTGGCAACCCATCGCCAGCGGCAAGACGCTGCCCTACATCGCCCAACATGGTATCAAGGGGATGGTGACCCTCAACGGGGAAAAGCTCACGCGGGAGGTGTTCCACACTTACCGCGACGAAGCGGCCAAGGCCGGGCGGAAGCTGGAGTTGGGCGAGGATATGTGCCTGGGTCTCGGGATGTACATTGCGCCAACGCAGCAGGAAGCTATCGAGCGTGTGCGGCCCTATCACGACGAACGTTACAAGTGGTTCGCCCCCTTCGGATTCGTGCGCTACGTTGACGAACAGGGGCGGCCGTGGGGCACCCCAGGCGCTCCCGCGGGCGTCCCCCGTATCGAGGACGGGGTGCAGCAGCGGGCGTGGCTGTGCGGGCCGCCCGATCTGTTGGTGAAGGAGATCAAGGCATATGAGGCGGAATTCCCCGGGCTGGACCAGGTCATGATCCACTGGCCGGAGGGGGTCGGCGCCGCAGAGTTCAAGCGCCAACTCAGCGTATTCGCCAAAGAAGTAATGCCGCACTTTGGGAAACGGTAGTTTCGTCTAACCCCATCCGGGTGTTCCGGCCCGGTCACGCGCAGCATCGAGGACGACAACGTTGGATGTCCGCCTCGTCGGGATCACCAAACATTTCGGCAGCGTCATCGCGGTCGACCACTTCACGCTTGAAATTCGCTCCGGTGAGTTCCTCGCCCTGGTGGGAGCCTCCGGGAGTGGGAAGACCACGCTGCTGCGGATGGTCGCGGGATTGGAGCGCCAGGACAACGGTCACGTTTACATCGGCGACACCCTGATGAATGAGGTTCCGGTGGGCAAGCGTAACGTCCAGATGATCTTCCAGAACTACGCCCTGTGGCCCCACATGAAGGTTTTTGATGAAAAGCAGCACACCAACGTCAGCTTTCCGCTGAAGGTGAGGCATTGGACGGCGGAGGCCATCGGCCCGTGGGCGCGGGAGATCGCTCGCAGGGCGCGCTTGGATGAAGCGCTGTTTGAACGCAAACCGGACGAGCTGTCGTCAGGGCAGCGCCAACGGGTGGCGATTGCGCGGGCCCTCACCACTTCACCCAATGTTTTCTTGATGGATGAACCGCTCGCCAACCTGGATCCGCCGACCCGGGTGAAGGTGCGGGGGGAGTTGAAGCGGGTGCACCAGGATGCGGGCGCCACCACTATTTTTGTCACCCACGTCATGGCGGACGCCTTTGCCCTGGGTGACCGCATCGCCTTCATGCGGGAAGGACGCCTGGTGCAGGTGGGCACTGGTGAACAGATCCGCAACACCCCGGCGGACGACTACGTGCGAGACTTCTTGGCGAGTTAACCGTATCGAAGTATCCCTTTTTGGAGGGCTGGATGAAACAGGGTATCCCGGTCATGGACAGCGACCTCCATGTCATTGAGGTCGGGTTTGAGTATGAGCCGTACTTGGAAGAGCGGTACCGGGCCCAGTCGCCCAGGTACATGGGGCTGGCGCGCACCAACTTTCCCTGGTGGACGGTGAACGGTCAGCCGATTCCACCTTGGGCCAACGCCCCGGCCGTGGTGGGACCTCAGCAGTTCCTGGACGCGCCCACTGAGGCCATCTACGGCACACTGCGAGAGCGGGGCTTCGACGCGAACTCGGCGCTGTGGGCCATGG
>ORMF011177412.1_pt1 | contig 19415 bp, 19 predicted proteins | sample 1779871 | NCBI WGS metagenome assembly ORMF01 (sample SAMEA104232316, study PRJEB22302) | groundwater metagenome | biome: forest; feature: aquifer; material: groundwater | place: USA | collected 2011-08-07 | depth 5.4 m | reverse complement strand
TGGGTGTCGTCCACCCCCGAAGCCGCGCGCACCCGCAAGCCACCGTCGCGTCGCCACGCCACGACGGCGACTACCAGTGCGAGCAGAAAAGCCGTCCCGCCGAGCACCAACCTTCTTAGTTTCATACTCATGTCTTGTCCTAGGTTGACCCTTGCCAAGCAGGATTTTCGCCAGCTCACGGAGAAAACTGCGTCCGCCAAGAAATACTAAAAAGCACCCGTTAAATCAGCGGTTTTCCGCATCCTAACCGAGGAGGCTGCGAGCCAAAGGGTCAGGCGTTGAACTGCAAATCGTACAATTTCTGGTAAATGCCGCCGCGTTGAACCAGTTCCTCATGCCGTCCGGTTTCGACGATCCGCCCCTGATCCAGCACCACGATCACATCGGCCCGTTGGATCGTCGAAAGCCGGTGGGCGATGCAGAGGGTGGTGCGGCCTTGCATCAATTCTTCGAGCGCGACTTGTACAGCGCGTTCGGATTCGGTGTCCAGCGCACTCGTCGCTTCGTCGAGGATGAGGATGGGCGCGTTGCGAACCACGGCGCGCGCAATGGCGAGGCGTTGCTTCTGTCCGCCGGAAAGCGATGCGCCTTTTTCCCCGACGACGAAATCCAAACCGCCGGGTTTCTCCATGATGAAATCGTAGGCATGGGCATGTTTCGCCGCAGTGATGATGTCCGCTTCGCTCGCGCCCGGCCGACCGAAGGCGATGTTGTTGCGCACCGTGTCGTTGAACAAGATTGTCTCCTGCGTCACGACGGCGATTTGGCTGCGCAAATCTCGGGTGGAGACTTCGCGGATGTCCACATTGCCAATGTGTACCGCTCCCTTCTGCGGATCGTAAAACCGGAGCAGCAGATTCGTGAGCGTGGTTTTGCCTGAACCGCTGGCGCCCACCAGTGCCACCAACTGCCCCGCTTTCACCGTGAGCGTCAGGCCGTGCAGCACGGCCTTTTCGCCGTAGGCGAATTCCAGATTTTCAAATTTAACATCCGCGCCGCTGGCGGTGAGAGGTTTGGGATGGGCTGGCTCGGCAATCGTGCTCTTGGTGGCGAGCAGTTCAAAGACGCGCTCGCTGGCGGCTTGCGCCTGTTGAAAAGTGTTTTGCAAACGCGCCAGTTGTTTGATCGGGCGATACATGGAAAACATGGCGAGCAAAAAAATCAGAAAATCGGCATAACTGGGCTTCTCCTTGCCCAGGAAGGCGAGGTATAGAAACACCAGCGCCACACCGACCGCGCCAAAAGTTTCCATCAGCGGACCGGGGGTTTCCATGGCGCGCACGATGCGCATGGTGTAGCCGACCAGTTTGCGCGACACGACTCGGAACTGCTCCACCACGATGCTTTCTAGGTTGTAGGCCCGGATAATCCGGTTCCCGGTGAAAGATTCCATCATGACTCCCGACAGTTCGGCGAACTGCGTCTGGAGGTTGCTGGCGCTGCGGCGCGCTTTGCGTCCGTAGATCACGATGGGAATCACGCAGAGCGGCATTACGACCATCGAGATGGCGGTCAGCTTGGGTTGCTTCCATAGGAGCACAGCCACCATACCGATGAGCGTGGCCGGGTCCTTGACGATGGTGGCAGTGGCGTTGCTGATGGTGTTTTGCAACGCGGCCGTGTCGTTGAGGATGCGTGACATCAGTTCCCCGGTATTGGTGCGGTTGAAGAATCCGGCGGACAGATTCATCAGGTGATCAAACAAACGGATGCGTAAGTCAGTGACGGCGCGGATGGCGGCCCATTGCAGGAAGTAGATGTTCAGGTAGCCGAAAACGCCGCGCAACAAAACCACGGTGGGAATGATCGCCACGAGTACGACAATCGCGCCAGGATGGGCTTTCGCATCAAAGGCGAGCGCATGTTGAACGACCTCAACCCAGTCCCAAACCGATTGCGGAATCCAAGCCTGAACGTAAGTGGGCAAGCTTTTCAATTGCGCGCGCAACGGCGAACTTTCCGGGGAAAAAATCAGTTGAAAAATGGTCGCGGCGGCAACAACCGCCAGCGGTTCCATCAAGCCCGCCACAATGCCCATGAGAACGCCCAAGGCCAGACGAACCCGGTAAGGTTTGACGAGCGCGCTGAGTTGTTTGACGAACGGGATCATCCGCCGGGAAAATATGCCCGACCCATCCTGTGCCAGGCGAGCTTATTATGGTTGCGGGCGCTTGGGCGGTTGCGCCTTGACCACTTTTACCGCCACGGGAATCACCTCCTGGTTGAGCATTCGTGCCCCCACGTCCGGCTTGAAATGCACCGCGTCGGACTTGAAGAAATTGTCGGCCACGCAGTAGGAACCCAGCGAGAGGTCCACCACCACCGGAAAAATGGAATCGAGCTCGCGCCGCCATTCAGCATAGGCGGTGGCCACGGGTGAGCGACGGAGGTGTTCGGCCACGACCTCGTGCATGGGCGGGATCACCACTACGCACGAAATGCCTCGTTGACGCAGCAACTCGGCGATCTTCGCAAGAAAGCTCATCCGTTCCCGCGTTGGGCAAACGAAGCGGTCGCAGCCTTGCTTCTGCCCATCGAGCTGCCATTGGAGATAGGACGGGTTCTCGCGGTCATACAATTTGAACCATCCCGCGGTATCGAACGATCCGTCACGCCGGATCGAAGAAGGCTTGCCGGCCAGATGATCGGAGATGGTTCGCGCGGAATACTCCACGGTTTTTATGTTCAGAATGTTGTCGAGAGCCGATTTCCAACCTGCGGGCGCGAAGATGTCGCCCTGTGGCGATGGCGGATCACACTGGCCCAAGTCCACGCCAAGAATCACCAGTTCCTGACTCCGGGCAAAATGGTCTAGAAAGTAATAAGCCTCTTCGGGCGTTCCTCCTCCAAACGCGGCGTTGAAGAAACGAAATCCCTCCAACTGGCCGGGTTGAATCATGCCCATGCGGCTGTTCCCAAGCAGAAGGGCGTTGTGGGGGTAACGGCACACGTCCGTGGCCTTGGTCTCGCGCTCGGCCGAGATGTAAACGCCAAGCCGGTTGTTCCCAAAACGGTTGTAGGGGTCCACCCAGAAGTTGAAAAAGGCAATTCCGCCGCAAAGCAGCCCGACCAGACCCAGGGTCAACAATACAAAACGGCGCGGGGAACTTTTCATCTCAGAAATTGTAGTAGAGAAATTCACCTGCGCGGGAGAGGGACAACACGGAGGCGGTCAACAGCAGGGCCGCGAGACAGGCCCAAAGCGAATTCATTTGCCAGCGTTGCCACCCGCTGCCCGCCGTCCGCCCGTCCTTGAAATCGTTCACATGAGAAAGATAGTCCCGCGTCATCTGCGCCGTGTTGGGCAACAGCCAGGCGAAGGCAAGCAGTCCGATCAGCCATATCCACACTTTGGTTTTCAGCAGGAGCGGAGCCCCCACAACCGGTCCCGCCCCCCAGCCGAACATGGCTGCAAACAGGTGACGCGCCGCGCTAAAGTCTGCGGCGCGAAACAGCACCCACCCGATCACTACCAGGAAAAAGGTAACCCCGCGCGCCGCCCAAACGCCCGCCCACCCGGGAACCGGCCAGCGGTTGAACACGGATTTGAACGAATCATTCCACAGATGATTCACGGCCAGACAAACCCCGTGAAACATTCCCCAGAGGACAAACGTCCAAGCCGCCCCATGCCAGAATCCGCCCAGCAGCATCGTCACAATCAGATTCAGATACCGCCGCCCGCGTCCCCGCCGGTTTCCGCCCAGCGGAAAATAGAGATAGTCGCGCAGAAAGCGCGACAGGGTCATGTGCCAGCGCCGCCAGAAATCCGAAATGCTCGTCGCCTGGTAGGGCGAGAAAAAATTCAGCGGCAGGACGATGCCAAACATTTTCGCCAGCCCGATGGCCATGTCGGAGTAGCCGGAGAAATCAAAGTAAATTTGAAAGGTATAGGACAACACGCCCGCCCAGGCGTCGGCCGCGTACAGACCGTTGCCGGACGCCGCGGCGCCGAACACCTTCGTCGCGTGCCCGCTTAAGGCGTCGGCAATGATCACTTTCTTGAACAGACCGGCAGTGAAAACCCAGAGGCCAATCGCGAGGTTCTCCCATTGAAACCGGTACGTCTTCGGCTCGGCAAACTGCGGCATCATTTCCGTGTGATGAATGATCGGCCCGGCGATCAAGTGCGGAAAGAACGTGATGAAGAGCAGAAAATCCCACAGGTCATACTCGCAAGCCACGCCCCGGCTCGCGTCCATCAGATAGGCAATCTGGGTGAAGGTGAAAAATGAAATGCCCAACGGCAGAATAATGTTTCCCAACGTCCAGTCCGTGCCGAACACCAGGTTGACGTTCGTCATGAAAAAGTTGGCATACTTGTAATAGCCAAGCAGCAACAAGTTGGCGGTGAGGCCGAAAACCAGCAGCGGCTTCCCCGGGCGTCCCGCGCGCACCATCCGTCCGATGCGCCCGCCCAGCCAGAAGTTGAAAAGCATGGACGGAACAATCAGCCCCAGGTAAATGGGATTCCACCAGCCGTAAAAGAACAGGGACGCCAGTGTGAGCCAGAGCTTGGCGGCTTTTGCGCCCAGCAATTTGGACCACAAGCAAAAACCCGCCAGGGTCACCGGCAGGAATACGAACAGGAAAATATGTGAATTAAACAGCATGGCCTCGACCGAATGCCGCGCAACATAGCGAACAAGCCCGCCATCGCAACCAAACAGTTGGGAAGTTATCTCTCAGCCGGGCGTGGAAATCTGAAGTAGCTCACGTACTGCCATTTCAACCGCCCGGACGTCCAGTTTGGCCAGGCACTCCGCCCGATTTACCGTCAAGCATGGCTGTTCATGCTGATTCACACACTGGCAGGACATCTTAAAGATGCGATGCTCCGGACCGGTCGGCATCCAGGCGCGCGCGTCCTGATAATCGCGAAAAATTGAAATCGTCGGCAGCCCAACCGCGACGGCCAGATGCAGCACGCCGGAATCCGCGCCGAGGTGCAGGCGACATCGTTGCAGTCCCGCGGCGAGTTCGGCGATGCTCAACCCGGTCAACAGGCTCAACCGCGTGTCGCCCACGCCCGCGGCCAGTGAGCGCAACTGTTCCTGCTCACGCGGTTGACAGCTGCCGCTGGCGACGATTCGCAGAGATGGGTTTTCCGCGAAGAGCCGTTTTGCCAGCGCGATCCATTTTTCCAGCGGCCATTCTTTGAGCGGAGTGCTGGCGTTCACCGAGAAATGGATTGCGCCCGAGGGTACCAATGATTCAGCCTTTCGGGTTGCCTCCTTCGGTACGGCCAGGCTCCAACACGGCGGCGCGAGACTTAAACCGCACGCGGCCAGTACTTGGCGGCGTTGTTCATACACGGGCATCGCCGGTGGCTGCCGCGCCACCCAGAGGGGGATCAGCCATGAGTTCCAAAAATGTTTCCGTCCGGCGGCGTGCGCCACCCGATAGCGCGCTCCGGTCAAGACCGTCCAAAAAAGCGTCCGATCCGCTCCGCTGAAATTGAACGCAAGATCGAAACGTTCACGGCGAAGGGCGCGGATGAGTTTCCACTGCTGGCGCAAAGAGCGTCGTTGGGGATGCAGTTCCACCGACCACACCCGGTGAACCCCTGACACCAGATTCAGCACTTCAGCGCCCACGGGGGTCGTCAAGACGTGCAATTCGGCCTGCGGGTAATGCCGCTTGATTTCGGACAAGGCGGGCACGAGTTGGATTGTGTCGCCCAGGAAACCGAGGTCCACTACAATTGCTTTGCGGGTGTCGCAAGTGGCATGGTAAAAGTTTGCCGTTTGTGATGACATTGGGCGAGCGACTTTCTAACCGATTGCCCCGGCTTTGGCGACGCAAAACCGTTTTCCGAACTCTGTTCGGGATATGGAAGCAACAGATTTGGCGCGATGAACACACCCGGCGAAGGGTGACACGAAACTTGAGCATGGAACCAAAAGCCACGTTAATCACAAGGCCCTGTCCCGTTTATTGTCTGGGAGACAGCCACGTAAGTTTCTTTTCCGGAACGGATCGAATACAACCGGTTTGGCCCGAACGGTCGGTGGACGCTCTGCCCGTCTTCCGAACCTTTCATTTGGGACCGGTCCTGGCTTACAATCTGCATCTGGTAATCCAGCAGCGACGGCAAAAAAAGCCTCTTACAGAAATTGCGGCGGCGTGCGTGCAGCGTTACGCGCAGGCTGCGGAAGAAGTGGCCGATGCAGGATTTCAAGTGATGATTTACAACGCCATTCCCAGTGAGAAGACGGCGGGTATGAGAAACGGGAATGGCGATGAATATGTCGCCGTCGGATCGTGCCGTGAGCGCAATCTGGCGACTCGCTATTTCAACGAGGGACTGAAGGCATATTGCCGCACGAGAGGGTGGTTGTTCCTGGAGAATTTTGATTGCTTCGTTTTTAAGAACGGGCTGACGGATTCGTGGTATTTCATGGATCGAATCCACCTGTCCCAACGCGCGATGCCGGCGACCCTCAATCGTCTGCGTGAACTGCTCCGGGAACTGGGCATCGCACCGCAAGTTCTGCCGCAGCCGCCAACCGGTTTGGAGCGATGGAAACTCTATTTGAAAGGGCGCGGGCAACGGTTCGGAAAGGAATTGGGCAAGGGCATCCGAGGAATTGTTGCTCGTCGTCCGTGATGCCGTGCGGATTCCGGCGGGATAAACCTTGTCAGTCCCTGACCGGCTTGACACCCTGCAGCGGGTCAGCTTGAAACAAAAAAGACTCGTGCATTTCGACGGAATAGACCCCCGATCTTTTTCAGAAGGAGAAAGGTTGCTCCGCGAAGGCATTCATGCCCCGATGAAATACTTGAAGAGAAAAATGGCGAACGCGCTGGAATATTTGCACCCCAGCTACCTGAAAGCCGTTGTTCGCGGAGATGCGCCTGAGCGACGCAAACTCATCCGTCAACAACTTCGTCCCCAACCGGCAGCCCGCAAGACGAAGGAGGAAGCCGTCCGATCTTATGCGGCGCGGCATAATTGCCGGGTGTTGATTGAAACGGGCACGTTCAAGGGAGATATGATTTTTGCCATGCTCCGTCATTTCGACCGGCTCTACTCGATCGAGATGGGGCGCGACCTTTTTCTTGCAGCCAAAAAACGGTTTGAAAACGAGGGGCATGTGAAGATTCTCGAAGGAGACAGCGGAAAAAGACTGCCCGAAATTCTGAAGGAACTCGCCGAGCCGGCGGCTTTCTGGCTGGATGCCCATGCTTCAGGCGGCGAGACGGCGCGCGGCAGAATTGACACGCCCATCGAAAAGGAATTGAAAGAAGTCCTCAACCACCCGATAAAAAAGCATGTAATTCTCATTGATGACGCGAGGGAGTTTGGCATGGGAAAACACTACCCCACGCTGAAAAAGGTGGAGAAAATTGTTTTCCCCACATACAAACATTACGAAGTTAGAGATGACATTATCCGTATCACATCGTGAGCCGAAACCACGGATTATCCGACTGCCGGCACTGGACGGTTGAAGAAGTCGTTAAAGAAGAATCTTCGCACTCGGTGGCGTCTGCGCCGGAGTCATTCGCCGGAGCCGTCGCGAAACGGTCGCAAAGTCTATGAACCGTTTACCCATCTCCATCTGCCTGATTTCCGGGGCCGAGGCCCATCGCCTCGGGCGGACCCTCGAAAGCGTGGCGGCCTGGACGAGCGAAATCGTCGTTGTGCTCAACGACGACGTGCGCGATGGAACGGAGGAAGTTGCGGTGCGATTTGGCGCGAAAGTATTTCGCGAGCCGTGGAAAGGTCACGTCGCTCAGAAAAATTCCGCGGCCGCAAAGGCAAACCAGCCGTGGATTTTGGGACTGGACGCCGACGAAGTTGTCTCGGGGGAATTGCGCGCGGAGATAGAACGCCGGTTCAACACGCCCGTCGAATTGGAGCGTTACGCGGCTTACGGTTTCCCTCGCTGCACCTTTTACCTTGGCCGGTGGATTCGCCACGGCGATTGGTATCCCGACCGTCAAACCCGGCTTTGGCGGCGCGGACGCGCGCAGTGGGAGGGCGTTGATCCGCATGACAAACTGGTGGTCAATGGCGAAGTCGGCAGACTGCGGGCGGAATTGCTGCACTTCAGCATGGAAAACCTGAATCGCCAACTTCAAAAAATCGGTGTGTATGGCGACTATTTTGCGCGCCAGTGGATTGCCGATGGCCGCTCGCCGGCCTTCACTGATTTTGCCGTACGTCCTCTCTGGCGGTTTGTGCGTTGTTATTTTCTGCTCCTGGGTTTTCTCGACGGCTGGGTGGGATTCTTTCTTGCATGGCAGACCGCTTTCGCCTGCCTGACCCGTTACGCCAAGGTTCGTGAAGCGCGTTTGCCCGCGCCGCCATCGGTTTCATCGTCATGCCCGACCTCTCCGTCATCATCGTCACCCGCAACACCTGTGCGTTGACGTGCGCCGCCATCGAGTCGGTGTGCAACAGCCAGGACGAGGGGACCAAGGAAATCCTCCTCGTGGACAACGCCTCAACGGATGACACGGCGGCGGTCGTGGCGAAACAATTTCCCTCCGTCCGCCGGTTGCGCGCCGAACGCAATCTGGGTTTTTCCCGTGCGAACAACTGGGGCGCATGCGAGTCCGCCGGTGAATTTCTGCTCCTGCTCAATTCCGATGCGGCGGTGAAGCCCAATTCGCTGGCCACCGCGCTGGACTGGATGCGCTGCCATCCCGATTGCGGCGTGGCCGGCGTGCAATTGCTCAATCCCGACGGCTCGCGCCAGAATTCCATCGCCAATTTCCCCACGCTCGCGACCGAGTTGCTGAACAAATCCCTGCTGCGCCGGCTGTTTCCGCGCCGCTTCCCCGGCAAGGAACATCAGCTCGACGGGCCGGTGGAAGTCGAGTCGGTCGTGGGTGCGTTCATGCTGATTCGCCGTGAAGTATGGGATGCCGTTGGCGGATTGGACGAGCGCTACTTTTTCTTTCTCGAAGAAACGGATTTTTGTCTGCAAGCGCGGCGGCGCGGCTGGCGCGGGATGCACCTGCCGCACGGCACGGTCTGGCACGGGCAGGGACAGACGGCCAAAAAAGTTTCCGCGGCCGCGCGCATTGAATACTGGCGCTCGCGCTATGCTTATTTCCGAAAGAACCACGGCCACTTTACGCAGGCCGCGCTGGCGGCGGGGTTGGGCGTGCGCTTGCTCGTCGGGTGGGTGGCCGGTATTTTGTTGAACCTGCTTTTCCTTGGAGCTAACGCGGACTTATGCGATAAGAGCCGCGTGCAAACGGCCCTGGTGAAATGGCATTTGCGCGGACAGCCGGGGGAAATGGGATTGCCGAGATGAGGTCGTCTCTCCCGACCCGGCGGCATAATCTTGAAAACTCGAATCCAATATCCGAATCGTGCGGCGCGCACGGCCCAACATTATCAGCGGCTGATGCGCACGTTCACCAACTGGCCGCTATACCTTGCCGCCAAGTGGGGCTGCGTCCGCCGGCCGGTGCTCCTGATGCAAACGCGGTCGGGATTGCAGTTTGAACTTCCGTGGGAATTGCGCCACGCCTTCAAGGACATCTTCCTCTATCACACTTACGTTCATCCCGACATTCTCGCCCGGTTGCCGGAGAAGCCGGTGGTGGTGGACATCGGCGGCAACGTCGGTTTTTTCTCGCTGTTTGCGTTCCACTTACGGCCGCGCGCCCGCTGCTTCACGTTCGAGCCGCTCGGCGGAAACTTCGCCCAGTTGCGGAAAAACCGGGAACGGAATCCACAAGCGGACTGGCGGTTGTTTCATGGCGCGGTGGCGGGCGCCGACGGAACCGCCCGCCTTTATTCGCCCAGCGGACATTCGCTCGCTACGAACGCTTTCCTCCAGAGCCTCGATGGAAAAAAGGCGGGCGGTCCGGGCGCTTGCGAAGAAGTGAAGGCCCGCACCCTGGCAACTGTCTTTGCCGAGGAAAAGATTCAGCATTGCGACTGGCTGAAGGTGGATTGCGAAGGCGCGGAATACGAAATTTTGCTTCGCGCGCCGCCGGCTTTGTTTGATCGGATTTCCACCATTACGCTCGAGACGCACGTCGTGAATGCGCCGGGCCATAATGCCGCCGCGCTGGCCGATCACCTGGAGCGGCTCGGATACAATCTCTGGCTGGCCGACGACGACGTGATCTGCGCTTTGAAGAATGTCTGAGACCACAACCACTTTGGCCGCGCCACCCTTGCGGGTTCTCCACCTCAACTCGTTGCTCAAAGGCGGCGGCACCGATGACCAGTGCGTCAAGCTCGCACAGGGCTTGCGGCAACTCGGCCAGGAAGTCTGGATTGCCGGGCCGGAGGGGCGCGATTTTTCCCGCGTTGTGCGTGGACTGGACTTGCCGTTCTTCCCGATCAATCGCGAAGGGTTGATGAAATTCAATTTCATCCTCCAAGCCGCGCGGTTCATTCGCCGCAATCGAATCCAAATCGTCCACGGCCATCACGGGCGCGATCTCTGGCCGACGGTGCTGGCGGCGCGTTTGTCCGGGGTGCGGCCGAAAATTGTTCTCACGCGGCACATGGCCAAGAGTCCGAGTTCGTGGTTCAGTCGCCGTTTTTTGCTGGGCCAGTGCGACGCGCTCATCGCCGTTTCGAACTTTGTCGCCCGCGTGTTGCGCGAAGGGGTTTATGAGCCGGACTCGCCCACCGAGGAGCGTCGCGCCCGTCCGCCGATACAAGGCGATCATTCTAAAATCCATGTCATTCACGGCGGCATTGACACAGAGCGATTTCGACCAATGGATGCAACCGCGCTTCGCGCCGAGTGGGGGGTGCGTCCAGAGCATTTTGTCTTCGCTGTGGTCGGCGGTTACGACCTGCCCCGTGGCAAAGGGCAGCGCGAATTTCTGCAAGCCGCCGCCACGATTCATGAGCGAACACCCCAGGCACGGTTCCTGATCGTCGGTCGAGGTAACATGGCCCACATTCTGCGCGGGGATATCGAACGGCTCGGACTGGCGGACAAGGCGTGGCTGACGCCATATTGCAATGACATGCCCGCCGCGATGAACGCCATTGACTGTCTGGTGCATCCCCAGATCGGCACCGAAGCGTTCGGTCTGGTTTTGCTCGAAGCATTTGCCTGCGGACGCCCGGTCATCGCCTCGGCACTCGATGGCATCCCGGAAGCGTTTGCCGTGGCGCGTCTCGGACAGTTGATCCAACCGGAATCGGTGGAAGAACTCGCCGGTGCAATGTCAAACTGGGCGATGCGTCCACCAATTTCAGCGGCAGAGCGGGCGGCGGTTCGCGAAAAAGTCACGGCGGAGTATTCCGTAATTGTGTTTGCCCGGCGAGTTTTGTGTTTGTACGATGTAGTGAACGCGCGAACGAAGTGATGAAGAGAAAAATCTGCATAGATTTCTGTGATTTCCACGCCAATTATCCCAAGACGGATAATTTCTACTTTCATCTGCTGAACGAACGGTTTGACGTGCGGATTTGCGATCAGCCGGATTTTCTATTCTTCGGCCCTTACGGCCAGGAACATCGTCTTCATTCAGGCGTGCGGATTTTTGTTTCCATCGAACCAGGGCTGCCCGATTTCAGGGTGTGCGATTATTCCGTGACCTGTCGCAAGGTGGATGATCCACGTCATCTTCAGTTGCCCTCCTACGTCACTTGTGGAACGGCGGAGGAATTCATCAAGAAGAACGATGACCCGGGAAAAATCCTCGCCGCCAAGACACGCTTCTGCGGATTCGTCGTCAGCGGTCATCACCCACGCAAGAATCGCAACCGGCTGGATTTCTTTCAGAAACTCAGCAAATACAAGCGCGTGGATTCGGGCGGACGGTTCATGAACAACATGGGCGGGCCGCTGCCGGGTGCGCAGGACGGGAAAATTGCGTTTCTTCGCACGTGCAAATTCAACATCGCCTTTGAGAACAGTTCGTGGCCGGGTTACACCACGGAAAAAATTTATCACGCGATGGCGGGGCGTTGCCTGCCGATTTACTGGGGCGATCCGCTTATCGGGGAAGAGTTCAATACGCGAAGCTTCCTCAACTATGCGGACTTCCCCAATGAAGACGCCCTGATTGAGAAGATCATCGAACTCGACAAGGACGACGCAAAGTATCTCGAATACGGTCGGCAACCCTATTTTTACGACGACACCCCAAACCTTTACTTCGACCACGGGCGATTGCTGGATTTCTTTGAGAACATTTTCTCGACGCCGATTGTGCCGGCCGCCCGGCGCCAGAAACGAAAGTGGCTTTCCTTCGGGCGGTGGATGCCGGTGAAACGACACCATCAGCATCCTTTGACGGGGCTTGCACGAACAACGTCCATTCCGGAATAATCACTCGAAGTGACCGGTCAATCATCCACCAACTGACAACCGTTCTGATACCATGGGATTCAGCTTTCGACGTTACCTGCTCTCGGTCCTGTCCCGCCGCGAAGCCGGCGTGCGGCAGTACGACTGGAAGTTTCTGCGCTTTTCCTACGCGCAACTCGGCGAGGACCTCATCGTGGAGGCGCTGTTGCCGGAGGCGCGGGGATTTTACGTGGACGTGGGCGCGTTTCATCCGGTGCAACTTTCCAACACCTATTTATTTTACCGCAAAGGCTGGCGCGGCATCGCCGTGGACGCCAGCCCGCGCGCCGGGGCGGAGTTCCGGCGCTGGCGTCCGCGCGACGTGATGGTGGAATGTGCCGTGGGCGAGCGGGAAGAGGCAGTGGATTTCAATTACATGGACGCCGAACCCACGGCGCACGTGGCGGGCGCGGGCGTGACGGTGGCCACGGACACCAGGTCGGGGAAAACTCTGCGCGTGCCGTGTCGTCGGCTCGATTCGATTCTTAAAGAACATCTGCCAACCGGTCAAACGATTGATTTTGTGAGCGTCGATTGCGAGGGCGGCGACCTGAGTGTGCTTCGTTCAAATGACTGGGAGCGATACCAGCCGCGCGTGGTTGCCGTGGAAGACTGGCAGAAGGAATCCGCAAGCGAGATTTGTCGGTTCCTCGGAGCACATGGTTACAAGCTGATCATAACCTCGAGCGTCACCCGGATTTTCGCCCGCTGATCGCCAACGCACTTTCACGCCTGTTCATCTATGATTCGTTTTGGAGATTATCTCTGGCGTTCGCGCCGGGCCTTCAACTCGGTCGGGGACTGGGCGGTCGCGCGCGGTTGTCCATCCGCTCTCAAACCGCTGCCCGCTCTTCAACCAAGCAGTCCTGCCGGCGTTGAAATTGAACCCGGTCGCTGGCATCTGGCGGAATTGCCGCAAGGCAAAGTCGTGGGTGACCTGCGGTTGGCCGTCACCGCGGAAGATGAAGTGCTGGGCCAGTTGCAAGCTCTGCACGGGATTGCCGATCCAGCGGCACATTGGGTGACGCGTCAGTTACGCCTGCGGCGACCCTGGCGGTTGCGCGGGGCGGTCGTGACCTTGGCCGCCGCGGCGGGTGCCAATTATTACCACTGGCTTTTTGACAGCGTGCCCCGGTTCCACTTATTGAGGCTCTCGGGAATGGATTTGGAAAGTGTGGACTTCTTTCTAATCAACGAATCCGACCGGACTTTCGATCTCGATTCGTTGCAGATGCTGGGAATTCCGGCAGAGCGGACATTCCGGTGTTCAAAGCGTCAAATCATCGTCGCCGAGCGTTTGTTCGTGCCGCCGATGCCCACGCCGCTGCCAGGTCAGATTGCCCCGTGGGTGTGTGAATTCCTGCGCGCATCGTTTCTTTCCAAAGCCCGACCGACCGCTCGAGGCGCACGGCTTTACTTGTCCCGGCGCAGTTCGCCGAAACGACCGTTGGCGAACGAAGCACAGGTTGAATTGTTTTTCCGCGAACACGGGTTCAAATCCATCCAGCTGGAAACGCTTTCGTTCCGGGAGCAGGTCGAAACTTTTGCGGGAGTAGCATTTGTGGCGGGGCCGCACGGTGCGGGGTTTGCGAACCTTGTTTTCGCGCCGCCAAACACGCGGATCATCGAACTCTTTCATCCCAAACATCAAATCAAACTTTATGAAAACTTGGCAACCGGACTCGGGATGAGATACCAAAGTGTCATTGGCGTGGCCCCCAACGAAAACAGGCCAGCCGGGAGTGAGAAGCTGGGACCGTACACCGTTGAACTGGATCAAATAAAGAAGCTGCTCGACCATTGATTTGAACCTGGGCGAACCCGCATGAGAAACAGTAACGAAAGTTCTACAACCGTAAGCGTCATCATCGTTACCTACAACTCGGCGTCATGTATTCGAGAGTGTGTTATTTCAGTGCTTGCACAAACAGACACTGCGGCAGAAATCATCGTGGTGGACAACGCCAGCGCGGACGACACCGCGAACGTGGTTCGCAGCTTCGGTGGCGACGTGAATCTCATCGCCAATCGGGACAACATCGGTTTTGGGCGCGGGTGCAATCAGGGTTTTGCCGCTAGCCACGGACGGTTCATTTACTTCCTCAACCCGGATGCCCGGCTGGTGGAACGCGACGATCTCGCGCAACTTGGTCGCGCCCTGCAAGCGCATCCGCAGTGGGGCTTGGCGGCCACGCGCGTCGTTTCGGTGGAGGGACAGGATGAATCCACTCCGGCGACAACCTATCCCGGCCAGGCGCGTGCGCGAAATGATTTTGACCGGCTGCCGGGTAAAATCGCGTGGGTCATTGGCGCGAGCCTGTTCGTCCGGCGCGAGGTTTTCACCGCGCTCGGCGGATTCGATCCGGATTTTTTTATTTACAGCGAGGAGACGGATTTATGTTTGCGACTCAGAAAGCTGGGCCACGAAATCGGTCTTGTGGCCGGGGTCACGGTGCGGCACATCGGCGCGGTCAGCGAAGCCGGTCGCGATCCCTACGACACCTGGACGCGCAAGCTGAACGGCCTGCACTTGTTTTGGAAAAAGCATTATGCCCCCGAAGACGCCGCGCGCCTGGTGCGGCGTGATCTGTGGCGCGCGCGCGTCCGAATGATTCTCAACGGCGTAATGGCGGCGTTCCAACCGCCGCGTTCGCGCGCGTGGGAAAAATACCGCCGCTACCGCGCCATCCGTGACGCGTCCGTGAAATTTCTGTCGGCAAAATGATTCGCCCGCGCGCGTGGTGACGGCAACCGGAGGAGAATCATTTTGACTTTCCGGGAGGATGACCGAAGACTTCGCCGCACAATGGCAACCGCCGCAAGCTCCGGTGTCGCTCTTTCACCGGTCAATCCCTGGCCGGCTGACGGACTGGAGTTCGTTCCGGCCTGTCCCGTCTGCGGCGGCACAGAGCGGGAACTGGCGCATCGCGGGTTGCGCGACCGGGTTTTTTTCTGCGCGCCGGGTGAGTGGAATCTGTTTCGCTGTCTGAGCTGCGGCACGGGTTATCTCGACCCGCGTCCGAACGCTGCCACCGTCGGGCTGGCGTATTCGCAGTACTTCACCCACCACTCCGCCGCGAGTGTGGAGCAACCGCCGCGTTCGGCCTGGCGACGGCATCGCACGGCGCAGCGCAACGCGTATCTCAATGCCCGTTATGGCTATCAACTTTCGCCCGCCAGCCGCGAGCCACGCGGGTTGAGCACGGAGCGGCGGCAGCGTTTTGACAAGCAAGTCGCGTATCTTCCCTACCCCGGCAAGGGTGCGCGCCTGCTGGATGTCGGTTGCGGCAATGGCCGTTTTCTCATGCAGATGCGCGCCACGGGCTGGGAGGTTGCCGGCGTGGAGCCGGATCCGAAAGCTGCGGCGGCCGCCAACGCGGCGGGATTGAATGTGAAGATCGGTTTGCTCGAAGCGGGCACGCAACCCGACGCCGCTTTTGACGCGATCACGATGAACCACGTCATCGAACACCTGCATCATCCGGCGGAAACCCTCCGCCAATGCCGGCGTGTTCTGAAACCGGGCGGGGTGATTTCCATCGCCACGCCCAATTTCGCCGCTCGCGGCCACGAGATTTTCGGCGCGGATTGGTTTCCGCTGGACCCGCCGCGTCATCTCGTGCTTTTTACTCCCAGCTCGCTGCAACAAGCCTTGCGCGCCGCCGGGTTGGAGTCGGAACCGGCCATTCGCCTGCGCCTGACGGCAAAGGACATGTTCCTCCAAAGCATGTTCATCCAGCGCGGCGGCGATCCCATACGCCGCAAGCCCGGATTGGGATTCGCCGACTATTTCAAAACGTTGTGGCTGGCCCGGCAGGTCGAAAGCGCCACGCGCCGCGCGCCGGAGTTGGCGGAGGAAATTGTTTTGCTCGGACGCCGGGCTGACTGACCAAATCACTATTGGCATTGCCCCGGCGTGCTTGCTAAACTTTTTTCCGAGATGAGCACCGACAACCGCTCTACGACGGCTCATCCATTTTCGCGGACATTTACGACATCTTGGAGCCCGCCGGGTTTCATTTGCACGAACTCAGCACCGCGCTGCGTTCCCCGCGCGGGGAATTGCTTCAAGTGGACGCGCTGTTCATTCGCCCATAGAGCGCGCGAACACGACCAGCATACCTGCGCTTCTTGATTCCATGAACCAGAGCCTGACTTCCTACTACAGTTCGCTCGCACCGTTTCGCGAGCGGTTCGAGCAAGGCAATCCCGTCCTCACCTATCACAAGCTTGGCCCGCGCCCGCGCCGCGTCCGGCTCAAGGGACTTTACATGCGCACCGGATTGTTTCGCCAGCAACTCATGGAACTCAAGGCGGCCGGATTCACCAGCGGCTCCCTGAGCGATTGCGCGGGCCCATTGCTGTCGCGCCGCATCGTGCTGACCTTCGACGACGGTTACGTGAACGTGTTGCGGCACGCCGCCGCCCCGCTCGCGGCGACCGGTTTCAAAGCGATTCAGTTTCTCCCGGCCAACCGGCTGGGCCGATGCAACGAGGGGGCCGTGGCTCTGGGGGACGCGCCGGAAGCCATTATGGACGCCGCGCAAGTCCGCGAATGGCTCGCCGCCGGCCATCAAATCGGGTCCCACACGCTCGATCACCCACACTTGACGCAGATTCCGTTGGCCACCGCGCGCGAACAGATTGTCGCCAGCAAGAAAAAACTGGAAGACCTCTTCGGCGTGTCCATTGAGCACTTTTGCTATCCCTACGGTGACTGGAATTCCGCCGTGCGTGATTTAGTGGCTGCCGCCGGCTACCGCACGGCTTGCACCACGGAGGCGGGCGTGAATCTTCCGACGGATTCGTCCTTTACGTTGAAACGCTTCACGGCCCGGTATCCGACGCGGAACTGGAAAACGATCCGGGACCAATTGCGGCGGTTGGTGTTGGGTCGGCAAAATGGAACCAAGCGGGCGGAATAAAAAGGGCCTCGCCGCAAGTTGCGAACGAGACCCATGGTGGGGGACGGTGAATTGAGTTAGAATGAGAAGTTCACACCGAGCCGGAGAATCGGGAAAAACTTGTACTTCCCGGCCCAGTTTTCAATCTGTTTGGCTTCGGCATTCAGGTCTGCTGGGTTCACCGTATTGGGAATCCCCGTGGTGAGGGTTGCCTGGGGGTTTCCCGTGTACGCCACGCCGAGTTCGCCACTCAGGGACCAGTGCTTGGCCTTGTCGAAATAGTAACTGGCCCCGACCGAGATATACGGCGAAACCGCCTGCTGCTTGATCTTTAGGTTCAAGTCACCAATGCCGTCCGAGAAGTACCCAGTTCCGTTAATCGTGATAAGCGTGCCGCCAGCGACCGGATCCTGCGGCACCACGCCGGTTAGCTCATTCTGGTTCAGCAAAATTCCCACCGTGATCCGGAAGGAAGATTCTTTCCACGGATAAATATCCACCCCGAGCGGTTCTGACATCAGGCGAAGATCGGTGTTGTATTTGATGCCTTCGATATTATTTCCGGTCTTGGAGTAACTGAAATAACTCAGGCCGGCGCGGGCGCCAAAGTGGTCGGCAAAGCGCCAACTAGCCGAGCCACCGAAGCCGGGCGTCCCCGCCTCGGCACCGAGGGTGAACGGTTGGTAGGCCGGTGCTTCTTCGGCGTTGTCCGCCGCACGCGCGGTTTGCGCGCTGCCCGCAGCCAAGCCGCACAGCAGAGCGCCCACCGTCAGCAATTTGAATCTCGATTTCGTCATGTCGTTACCTTCGGTTAATCGTTCATTGGTAAAACGTCGCACTCGTCCGTGTTCAGCCAATGCCGTGCCAGTCGGGTGAGTGAACTCGAATCAACGGGGGCAAACATCGCCAAGGCCCTTGCGGGGACGCATTCGTGGACCTTTTCGTCTCCCGCTGGCAACTGTTGTCCTGCCCAGCTTCCGGCGGCCAATAGGACAAGGGGTGTCTTAAATTCGTCCCGTCATCCATTTTCCAGAATCGAGTGTCGGGATTTCAAACGGAGGATCAATCGCATCCGCGCGCGAACAGCTTCGGGAAAAATTTCCTGTTTTCTTCCGGGCACTTGCCGCAACTATTGGCCGATGCGAGTGACTACAACCTTGTTGAAACTCACCGATGTGACCAAGCGCTATGCCGCGCCGGGTGGGATGGGCAGCCGGTTCCGCGATGACCGCGATTCTCTGCGTGTCGCGGACACGGAGGGCGTGAGCGTCCTCGCCGGCGTCTCGCTCGAAGTTGCGCGTGGCGAAACTCTCGCCATCGTCGGCCCGTCCGGCTCCGGCAAAAGCACGCTGTTGCAGATCATCGGCACCCTCGACCGACCCACAAGCGGCGAAGTTTTGCTCGACGGGAAAAATCTCGGCACCCTCGACGACCTCGAACTCGCCGCCGTGCGCAACTGCCAGATCGGATTTGTTTTCCAATCGCACTATCTCCTGCCGCAATGCACGGTCATTGAAAACGTCCTCGTGCCGACGCTGGCCAATGTGGCTGCGACGCCTCGGCGCAGTGAAGTGGCCACCGCGCCCCGCGTCGAGTCCGCTGCCGCCCGTGCCGAACGCCTGCTCAAACGTGTCGGCCTCGGCGAGCGATTGCACCATCGCCCCGGCCAATTGAGCGGCGGCGAACGCCAGCGGGTGGCCGTCGTCCGCGCGCTGATCAACCAACCGCAACTGTTGCTCGCCGACGAACCGACCGGCGCGCTGGACCACGCTTCCGCGACGTCACTCGGCCAGTTGCTGGTGGAACTGAACCAGGAGGAAGGCGTGACGTTGATCGTCGTGACGCATGCGATGGATCTGGCCAAGCGCATGGGACGGGTGCTGCGATTGGAGGAAGGCAAATTGGCGGCGGAATGAGGACGTTGCGATGAGAAAGCCAGACTGTCATGTGGAGTGGAAAGATGGTGTTTACGCTCGCCCTCACCCCGGCCCTCTCCCCTGGGGAGAGGGAGAGCCGTCGGACGTCGTCTGGAAAATCGTTCATCCCGTTTGCCATCGACACCGCGTCGGTTTTTGCGCGAGAACGGATCGGGTTTTCGGTCGCCCTCGCATGGCTGGCAACCGGCGAATGATTCTCCCTCTCCGGGGGGAGAGGGCCGGGGTGAGGGCGAGCGTAAACACCATCTTTCCACTCCACATGACAGTCTGGCTTTCTCATCGCAACG
>ORMF010578313.1_pt1 | contig 19416 bp, 24 predicted proteins | sample 1779871 | NCBI WGS metagenome assembly ORMF01 (sample SAMEA104232316, study PRJEB22302) | groundwater metagenome | biome: forest; feature: aquifer; material: groundwater | place: USA | collected 2011-08-07 | depth 5.4 m | reverse complement strand
CGCCGCGCAGGGTGATCACATCGTGGGGACCATATGATGACCCGTTCCAATAACGATTTCCAATCCTCAAATCGGCGGTTTTGTCAGAAAAATTAGTCAGATAGGAATATATTTTCCCGACCGATTCCAGGTTCGAGTAGAGCTCAATTGCGACACCGTCGCCATTCGCCACAGTTCGCTGTTGATCAAGAATGAGCCCGGTTTGCACGCCAGCCGGCGTGCGGATAATATTGACTTCATTCGTGGTTCCCGGAAAGAGGTTCAAGTCACCGGTCGTCTTAATATCCCGCCCAACGTTTCCAATTTCCATCAAACTGTCCGTGGCGCCGCCCGGAACAATGCTCAAAACCCCTTGGTAAACTCCTAATTTCACGAACGGTGCGACGCCGGGGCCATTCGTAATCGGTCCGGCCTGCGCTTGCTGAAAGGCAAAAATAGCCAGGGTTGACAGTCCCCCGATGGCGACCAGGCGGATCCAGCTTGATTTCGAGAATTGGTATTTTTGCTTGATGTTCATGGTCGTTTGTCCACCATATCATGGCACAAGAATAGGGCGGCAGTCAAGATGAAAAAGGCGGACCCGGCTAATGATGACCGACCGCCTGCTGGACCGCTTCAAGCGCCAGCGTGGCGCATTTCATCCGGGCCGGGTTGACCGGCACCCCGAGGAGTTTCACTGCTTCATCGTTACTAATCCCCTCAACCTCGCGCCGGGACAGGCCCTTGATTTTCTCGCTCAACATTGAGGCCGAGGCGATGGTAATCGTACACCCGCGACCGGTAAATTTTACGTCGGTCACGTTGTTGTTTTTGTCCAGCACCAGCCAAAAGTCCAATTCATCGCCGCACAGCGGGTTCGCCGCATGGGCTCTGGCGGACGCGTTCGGAAGTTCGCCGAAGTTTCGCGGCTTCTTGTAATGCTCTAAAATATTTTCTTTGTACATATCGTCCGTCATGCGAAGATGTCCTTCACTTTTTTCAGGCCGTCAATGAATGCATCAATATCCTCCTTGGTCGTATAGACATATCCGCTGGCCCGCGTCGTCGCGGTTAAACCGAACTTGGCATGAAGTGGTTGAGTGCAATGGTGGCCAGCGCGAACGGCAATGTTTTGCTCATCGAGAATTGACCCGATGTCGTGCGGATGAATGCCGGGGAGGTCCATCGCGAAAATCGCGCCGCGACCGGTCGCGCCAAGCACTTTTACATCTTCCAATTTAGCCAACTGCTCCAAACCATACGTCGCCAATTCCTGATCATGCGCCCAAACATTCTCCATCCCGAGCGCAGTCAGATAATCCACCGCCGCCCCCAGCCCGATCGCCCCGGCGATATTCGGCGTCCCGGCCTCAAATTTGTACGGCAGTTCATTCCACACCGCTTTTTCTTTTGTCACTTCCAAAATCATATCGCCGCCACGCTGGTATGGTTCCATTGTTGCCAGAATCTCCTCCTTTGCATATAGCACCCCGATGCCCGTCGGGCCGAGCATTTTATGGCCGGAAAAGGCGAGAAAATCACAATCCAGGCCTTGAACATCGACTGGCATATGCGGGACCGATTGCGCGGCATCGACCAGAATTTTCGCCCCGGCCGCGTGGGCTTTAGCGGCCAGGAATTTCACATCATTCACGACCCCAAGAACATTCGACATTTGCGTCACGGCCACAAGCTTCACGCCTTTCAACAGTTCATCAATATTGGTGAGATCAAGTTGGCCATCGTCAGTCACCGGAATCCACCGCAATTCCACCCCGCCTGCGGCCACCGCCCCGGGCGGGGTCCCGCCAACGGCGGTGATAGGCGGGGTCGCGGCGGGGGTGGTACGCCCCCCTGCCTGCCCTCGGCTCCGACTTCTCGGCCATGAGCTCGAAGCCGAATGGGGCTCGGGCTCGAGGAGAGGGAGGCGGTCGCCCGGAGACCGGGGGGAGGCGAGTCGTTGCCAGGGCACTATATTCGCATGATGTTCCATCTCACTCAGTAAAATAACATCCCCACTAACGAGCTGGCTCCCGAACGAGCTAGCTACCAAATTTATCCCTTCGGTCGTCCCCCGGACAAATACTATTTCCTTTGTTGATTTGGCGTTGATGAACTTCCGAATTTTTTCCCGGGCACCTTCATAGGCTTCGGTGGCGGTCATTGATAGAGCATAGATTCCCCGGTGGACATTAACACCATACTCCTCGTAATATTTCCGCTCGGCTTCAATGACGGCGCGCGGTTTCAGGGTCGAGGCCGTCGAATCCAAGTAGACCAGCTTTGGGTGATGCTGAAAGATCGGGAAATCCTTTTTAATATCCTTTGGTTCAAACATAGAAATAGGCTGTCCCTTCCTGCCCGACCTCTCGGCCCTGAGCTTGCCTCGGCGTCGAGGGCCCACTCGGCCTTGAGCTCGTGGCCGAAAGGTCGGCATCGAGACGAGGCCGAGGAGGGAGGGGTGGTGGGAGGAATACTGGAAAATCTTTTTTATTATCGGGTTTCATAAACGTTTTTTGAAAAGTCGTGGGATGAAATATATAACCACGCCTACAATGCCGGCCGCAACAAAGCTTTGGAAAACTATCATGTTCTTTTCGCTGTGAGATAACTCCGTTTGTATATGAGTCACGTACCATGCGAAAAATGTGATACTAGCTCCTAAGATTGTGAAAAATAGCTTCATGGGTTATCGGTAAGTTAAACTTCCGCCCTAGTTTTCTATAATTTCATAGCAGTGTTTCGTGCCGCACCGACAATGAAAATGAAGATTGGGTACTCCTTCCTTCAAATAATCTGCGGTAATTTCCACTCCTTTATTAATTTGTCTTATTGCAACATCTCCTTGTTTTGAAGTGTGCGTATTCGCTTCGCACGAGTGATTCACATATCTTTCGGGTTCTTGATGGAGAATGTATGCGCCTCTCCCATACCGTGAAATGTATCTTTGTTCACGTTTCGGCAGCTTAACCACTTCTGCCTTGGTCAAGATATGAGACGTATCCCAGGGTAGAACCATTTCGCCTTTTCGAAAATCGCGACCGGCAAATACTCCAAGTCCGTGAATCCGGGATTTTTTTACGATCAGATCAGGCGAGAACATTGGTCAATTGAAAATTATGTTGTAAGGCCATCAGGATCTTTTCGCGCCAATCTTGTGATACCTGTTTCAACACTGGCGCCAAAAAACCCATCACCACCATGGCCTCGGCCTGTTCCTCCGATAAACCGCGCGACATGAGATAAAACTTCTGTTCCGGGTCAACCGGCTTGGCCGTCGCGCCGTGCGAGGCTTTGACATCATTCGCTTCGATTTCCAACCCTGGGACAGAGTTAGCCTTCGCGTCTTCGGACAACAACAACGAATCCTGCTGAAGAAAATCGTTACTCCCCTGCGCCCCAGTCTTAATTTTTATCATCCCATGAAACTCGAGCGCGGCCCGGCCGCCGAGGACCGCTTTGAAAATCGTATTCCCGCGGGTGTTGGGAGCGGCGTGGGTCGTATTCAGAATGAGGTTCAATTGGTCGTCATTACTCCCGAGGAAAAGGCCGACGACATCCGCTTCGGCGCCCGGGCCGGCCAGGACAATTTCGCGCCGACGCCGGTCAGGCACCGAAGCGACAATCGGGACCACATAGAGGATTTTTCGCCCCGCTTGAACGACAATCTGACGGTCAGCCTCGACGAGTGTATCAATAATGAGTTCAGACCCGATCATTACACCGGCTCCCCGAGAATTTTATCGTTCACCAGGCGCGAGAAAAAAACCTTGAATTCCTGAACGCAATCCTCCTCTTGAATCCGAACCTTGTTCATGATGAACTGGAACCTCTTGCTTTTTTCGGCCAGGCCGAAACTCCCGGCCGACGCGACCGTCGCCTTATACTCCTTCACGAAATCAGCCTCATCAGCCGAGGTGAACCGGCCAAGATTGGCAAAGGCGGCTTTTATCCGGCCGGTTGTTTCTCCGTTTAACTCTTTGTTATGGTGAAGATGGGCAATGAAACTCTTCAGCGCGCCTTTTATGACCGTTCGCGAAGCGGGCAATCGGCTGTCAGGCAAAACCACGCCATACTCTTTCTCCAGCGTTCTGATCATGCCTTCAAATTCTTTGAAGACTTTCTCCGCCTTGTTGGCTTGCATCATAATCGTGTCGTTAACTGCTAAAGCGTCATTCGCGACTGAATTTTTTTGATCATAAAGCGTCTCTCATTTTTCCAATGACTTGAATCCAGGTCGTGTGCTTAAAATCAAGCCGGTCTTCAAAAACAACAGGGCAGTCTATGGCCGCAAACCACGTGCGTACCTGGTCAAGAGTGAAATAACTAAAATAGCGTTTATATTCATATCCATAATCCCTTTCCGTCTTCATTTCTCCCGCCACCCCGTTGCCCTTCTGTTCTTTCACCGCAACGTAGATATATCCGCCAGGATTAAGGAGACGGGTTACTTTTTTAAGGATGGGGATAATTTCCGCTTCCGGGAAATGAAGCAATACCGCTTGCAGAAAAACTCCATCAAACTTTTCCGATAACAGCTCAATCTGGCGGACATCAAGGAGCCGAAAATTTGCACCCGGAACATCCCGTTTCGCGATGGCCAGCAAGCCTTCGGAAAAATCCATACCGGTTACGTTGAGATCATGGTCTTTCAAGTACCGTGATTTCATGCCGCTCCCGCAACCAACATCAAGCACCCGGCCACCCGGCGGCACTAATGAAATGAAACGATTCGTCCCGGCCACCCACCAATCATCCTTGATATGATCACGGTGCCAGTCCTCTGCGATCCGATTGTAAGTTTGGCGCAGGTCCATCATCCCATACTCCCTTCCTCATTCTCTAGTAAGACTGGCTGTTTATTCTGAATTGCTTCTAGTATTTTCTCCAGATGAGGAACAAAACTTGCTTTGGATATTTCGGAGGTTTCTGTAATGGGAATAAATCGATATTCTATCAATTCGTCGCTTTGCAAATGGATTTTCTGAAGTTGTTCTGAAGTAAGTTTTTCTCCTACGAAATAGAAATGTATCACATCATCTTTCTGTGTTCTCCGCAGCGAATGAATGCAGGCGATAAACGTAGGCTGACGAATGTCTAGATTAAGTTCTTCCTTAACCTCACGCACCGCCGCGTCGGCAGGACCTTCAAATTCTTCAATCACACCACCCGGCAAAATCCAATGATCTTTATATGTCGGTTTCACCATCAATACCTCGCCTTTTTCGTTAAAGAAAAGTACGCCCGAAGCTGTGCGCTTTTTCGGAACGCGTTTTAGATGTTCGGCATACGGTAACAAGCCTTTGGCTCCAGGTTTTATCATCCAACTGACCCTTCCATTTCAAGCTGGATAAGTTTATTTAACTCCACCGCGTATTCCAACGGCAACTCCTTCACGATCGGCTCAATAAATCCGCTGACGATCAACCCGGTCGCGGTCGGCTCATCGAGTCCGCGCGACATGAGGTAGAATAGCTGTTCCTCGCCAACTTTTGAAACGGACGCTTCATGGCCGAGCGTCACTTCTTTCGCCCTGATCTTCATCGTCGGGTACGTGTCGGAGCGTGAGTGAGCGTCAAGAATCAACGCGTCGCATTTTACGTTCGACTTCGAGCCGCGGGCCGTCGGGGCCATGTGCACCAAGCCGCGATAGGAGGTCCGGCCGCCGTCTTTACAAATCGACTTCGAGGTGATAATCGACGACGTTTCCGGCGCGTTATGCACGGCTTTGCCGCCCGCGTCTTGGTGCTGGCCGGCCCCGGCAAAGGCGATCGACAACACTTCGCCGTGCGCTTTCCGGCCCATTAAGTATACACTGGGGTATTTCATGGTCACCCGTGATCCTAAATTGCCGTCGATCCATTCCATCGTCCCCTCCTCATCGACCCGGGCCCGCTTGGTCACCAGGTTGTAGACGTCTTTCGACCAATTCTGAATTGTCGTATAGCGCACGCGCGCGCCCTTACCGACGAATATTTCCACCACGGCTGAGTGCAAAGAATCGCTGGCATAGACCGGAGCAGTGCATCCTTCAACGTAATGGACATAACTCCCCTCCTCGGCGATAATCAATGTTCGTTCGAACTGGCCCATGTTCTTGGCGTTGATTCGAAAATACGCTTGAAGCGGCATTTCGACCCGGACGCCCTTCGGGACGTAGACAAACGACCCGCCCGACCAGACCGCGCTGTTAAGAGCGGCAAACTTGTTATCACTTGCCGGGATGAGCGTTCCAAAATGCTTTTTCACAATCTCAGGGTAGTCGCGCAAGGCCGTGTCCATGTCCGTAAAGATCACGCCCTGCTTTGTCAGTGATTCGATCAGTGAGTGGTATATAACTTCGCTGTCATACTGGGCGCCGACCCCGGCCAGGAATTTCTTTTCCGCTTCCGGAATGCCAAGCCGATCAAACGTGATTTTCATCGACTCCGGCACATCATCCCAGGTTCGACCCTGCTGATTGACGGGTTTCAAATAGTAATAGATGTTATCAAAGTCGATCCGCGACAGGTCGGCGCCCCACGGCGGCATCGGTTTGTCCTGAAAAATTTTCAGGGCGGCCAACCGTTTCGCCGTCATCCAGGCCGGCTCTTTTTTCCAGGCTGAGATCATGCTGACCACGTCGACATTCAGACCGCGCGGGGTTTTATGAATCGAAATCTCCGGCATGGAAAAACCGGCCGTGTAGGTGTCGAGATTTTTGGTAGCCTGTCTGACTTTAGTGTTCATATGTAGCTATCGTCTCCCTCCTGGTTTCAGGAGGGAGATGTCCTAAGGACAGAGGGTGGTCGTGGCGAGTTGGGCTTTGAGGGACATGGCTATGAATTCCTGAGCGTTAGCGAAGGGTCTCTGGAGACGAAAGCGTGGCCATCCGTTTAGAGTGACGGGTTGGGGAAGGGTTCATGCTTGTGAGGTTAATTGATACCCCGTCTTCTCCAGCTCAACCGCCAACTCCGGCCCGCCGCTTTTCACGATTTGGCCATCAATCAGCACATGGACGACATCGGGTTTAATGTAATTCAATAAGCGTTGGTAATGGGTGATGATCAGCATCCCCCGTTCCGGAGAGCGTAACGCGTTCACGCCTGCCGCGACAATCTTTAACGCATCAATGTCCAGGCCGGAATCCGTTTCGTCGAGAATCGCCATCGATGGCTGGAGGATCGCCATTTGCAATATTTCCGCCCGTTTCTTCTCACCGCCCGAAGATCCTTCATTCACCCCGCGGATAATAAAATCTTCATTGATACCCATTGATGCAGTTTTGGTTTTCATAAGCTGGTAAAAATCCGGAACAGACATCGGCTCCGCCCGGCGGGCGTTGACGGCGCTTCGTAAAAAATTTCCCAGACTCACTCCGGCGATTTCCTGCGGATATTGGAACGACAAGAACAAGCCAAGTTTCGACCGCGCGTCCGGAGACATTGCCAAAATATTTTGTTCTTTGTATTCGGCCGTCCCGCTGGTCACCTGATATTTCGGATGGCCCATCAGCACCGAAGCCAGGGTCGATTTACCGGAACCGTTCGGGCCCATGATCGCGTGGACTTGGCCCTCGGGCACCGTCAACGACAATCCTTTGAGAATGGCCTTCCCGTCAATAGTCGCGTGGAGATCGGTAATGCGCAGTTCGCTCATGATCAAGGTAGGAGTCGGATATCCTTTTTTTCAACCTGCTATTTGTCGTTGAACCAAATTTCGGCCGAAAAGGCTTTGCCTTCAATCAGCAAGGGTAGCCACTCGCCATCGCCCGGCTCCATTTCTTTGAACGGCAGGTCGTCGACCGGCCACCATTGCAACTGGGTTTGACCGGCCCCGGCGATCTCGCCCTGGAAATCATCGGCCCGCCAGATCGTGACTTTCCAGTTGTTCCGAGCGCTGTCATGGTAGAGAATTTCGCTGGCCGGATCGTTCAGCGCCAGCGTCACCCCGGTCAGGACTTTGACATTGCGCACGGCGGCCATGGTTGCGTTTTCGCCGATTTCAATATTTCCGCCCAACCCGTTCCATTGTCCCGAACCAATCCCGGTTTTTAGCCTGGCCAACAACACATGAGCGCCCTTGATAACGTAGACTACTGTTCCGGTGGTCATAATTGTTGCAAGGTCTTCGCGCAGTCGGCGCACAACCCGCTCATCATCATCTCGGACACCGCGACAACGCGATCCCCGGGCAAAGCTTGGGAGGCGTAGTCAGGGCAAACTTGGGTCGTCCGCGCTTTCGTCTCGCCGCAACGCTGGCAGGTGAAGATGACCCGATGGTAGGCATGGCCAACGAAACGCCGGATCCCGTCGCCGCTTTCAACGCGGTACATCTCCCCCGATTTGACCAGGGCCTGCAGGTTGCGATAGACCGTCGCCGACCCGATGCCCGGACTGACCCGGCGCACGCGGCGAAACACCTCCTCCGCCGCCAACGGTTGTGGGGCGAATTTCACAGTTCGGAGAATAACCTGACGTTGAGGAGTGCGGCGAGCGGCCATGCTTATTGAGAATGATTATCAATAAGATACCATGTCCCTCACCCCGTGTCGAGACACAAGCCAGCCCCAGTATCGCAACGATTTACCGGAAGCGGAATCCTGGCCATCAGCATCGTCATCGAAGTTCGTCGGATCAACAAAACCCAGGCTGTCGAAGAGATAGCCTCTTTTTTTATTCGCATCAACCGCCTAACTCTGGCCGGAGTATAAGTAGATCAACGTAAGCACCGCGGCAGCGATGACACCGATACCGAGTCCGAGATAGAGGCGGACATGGCGTTTGGTTTGGACGATTGGCGTTGTCTCCATGACTCAACTCTAGCACAGTCAATATTGGACGGCCAGGGATACACTATCGCCTCAGTCAACAATCACTCCGCTATTATCAAACCGTTTCCAGTTCGCTTCGAGAGTCGCTCGGCTCCAGGTCACCCGGCCGACGACCGGGTCATTGATGACGAACGAGGTCGGGTTGTCAGCCGGGCCGATGTATCCGATCAGCGTTCGGGCATGCTCCCCTTTCCACGCCTTGACGGTTTTGCCGCTGGTGGTTTTCCACGGATTATAATAGGCCGAGCCGATCGTCCCCCAGATGACGACCGGCGAGTCAGCATCAATCGCCGCGGTCAGCGTGGTAACGGTTCCGCCGACAAACGCCTTCGAACCCGGACGCCAGGTTCGGGCCGTCCGGGCGATTGGCCCCCAGTGGACGCCGTACCCAGTCGTGTTTTGGTGGCCATCAATACTCCCGACGAAGGCCATGTCCGGATCGCCCCAGACGTCACCGCGATGCGGAGTTTTATCGTAGCCGACAATGTTCATGATCTGCGTCTCGGTCACTTTCACGCCCCGCCCGGCCAGGGCCATCTTCAGCGCCGCCGCTTCGCATGACAATGGACGATCCTGATAGTCCAACTTAATCGAGAGAATTTTTTGCGTTCGGACGGTCGCGACAGCTTCCGCGACTGGCGCCGGGGTGACGGTCACTGGTTCAGAGGTCGGGGTTGGAGCTGGTTCGGGTGCGGGCGGGGCCGGCGGTTGGCCAACCGACGTAAATGTCGTGGTGAAAATAGGTGACGCATCTGATTGCGCGATGAGTTCCCCGGTGTTCGCGTCGCGGACCATCGTCCGGCGGTCAACGAAGAATTGGTAGACCGTGGCCGGTGCTAAACACGGTTGCGGTTGCAGAGTGAAACTTTTGACATCGGCGCTCGCGGTCACCTGTAAAGGCACGGCCGGGTCAAGCCGGAAAGAAAAATCATCAGTCGCCGTCGCGGTGGCGGCCAACGTTACCGTCATTGGCGCGCACGGGTCAGTCCCAACTGCCGGGAAAAATGCCGCTACGTCCGGTGCGGCCGCCGTGGTAAACCGCCACTCAACATCGCGTCCAACCAGGCCGAAGAGTGAGCGAACGTTCGTCAGGTTCACCGTGTATGTTGTGTCGGGCGCGAGCGTCGTATCAAAGTGAAAGGTGGCCTGGCGGAATCCATGCTGCCACGTTTCGCCGTCGGAGAATTTCCAACTGCCCTCGACGTTCGGCGAGATCGTTGTTTCGAGCATATTGCGGTCGACCGGCCGGGTAAATTTGATCGTCAGTGTTGGCTGGGTCGTGGCCACGTTTCCGGTTGTCGGCTTCAGCGCATACACCATCGGCGGCCAAAGCACCTGCCAGCCAATGACTACGCCGATCGCCAATGTTATTCCGGCTAAGGACAAGCCGGTCCCAATCGTGCGCAAGGCCGGATGATCGTGGCGCGGGTAGTCCGGTTGGCGATGATATTTCGTGGCGGCGAAGAGCGGACCGATCATCACCCCTAAGAGTCCGACCACGAACAACTCATTGAGCGGCGCGCCGAATATCGTCAGGCCCGCCGAGGCGGTCCCGAGAAAAGCATCTTCAAATTGTCCGCTCACCGGCTGGCGCAGCCACAGATAGGCCACGATGTACCAAGCCGAAAAGGCAAAGACGCTGATCAAAACTTCCCAAATCAACGTCCGGCTCGTCCGCCAGGTCAGGGTAAAGTTGATGAGCAAGCCGCCGATCAGCGCGACGCTCCACGGGACGCCAATCGCTCCGGCCATGAGGGCCACGGCGAAACCAGCCAGCCACCACCATAACCGGGCCCGTAAATCGTGGGACGTTGAGGCCAGCCATCGCCCGACCAGCCGTTCCCCAACCACGGCCAAAATGGCGCTCGCCCCGGCACCAGCCAAAAGTAGTTCCAGTAATACTAGCCAACCATCGAGCCGGGTTAACCCTAGCGCGCTAACCGAACCGGCGACCAGGAGTTGCCAGCCAACCAGCGGCAAAATCGTCCCCGCCCCCCAGGCCAACGTCCGCCGCCAGTTTGGGCGTAGCAGGGCAAAGAGTATTGCGACGACAGCGAAAGTAAGGCTAAGTAAAAGCACCATGCTACTAGTTTACCATGGACTCACATCAACATTCACGCGGCCTTATGATCCCTCCGAAACAACCAGGACGACACGGCGGCCGCCGGCCACATCGCCGTTGCGCGCTGTGGTTCGGTCCGTCCCCGGCACCCAATCATGGATGGCGTTCATGACCACCGATTGGTCGTAAACATATGCTTCGCCTTTGCGCGTCCCGGGGTCGTTGGTGATGAACTTACCATCTTTCGTATACCCGCGAATGACCAAATTGTGGTAGATCGGACCGGGCACGGTAAAGTTCGGATTACCAAGTTCCCGTCCGGCGGCCGGGACAATCACGAGATTGCCATTCGCTAGGGCGATTTTGATTTGCGTGACCGTCGGATTCTCGAGCTCCGTGACGTTCAATTCATAGAGACCAGTCAAGATGCTGGCCGTTTCCTTCACAGTCGTATCAAAATACCAGCCGATATTCTCAAGCTCCCATTTTTTAATCTGCTGGAGGGCCGCCTCGGCGTCATCGGCCGAAAGAATTCCGCGACGTTGGAAATACCGCCCGACCATCAGGACCGACGCCTCCTCGCAAAATTCATTATGGTCTTCATCCCAGTTTGCATGGGGCGCTTGCGAGGTGAACGGCACGGCGATATTCTTTTCCGCGGGGAGATCGGCTTCAGTAATACCAGTGTTCACATTCGTCACGACATTCACATTTTCATTTACCGAAGAATTTGTAGACGTATTAGTCAACACTTCCGCCGGCGGCAGATTATCTTTTTGCCGGTCCGCCAGCCATTGCTCAATCCGATTACCGCCAAGCAGCCAGCTGAGCGAGGCCGTGGCTGTGATGCTGAAAAAAATTATCCAGAACTTTCTCATTGCTAGGCTTTTCCGTAGACCGGAATCTTGGCGCCGCTTGTCGCACGGGATTCGGGTGACATCAGGTAGGCAATCATCGGCGCAATCTCTTCCGGCATCGCCCACGCTCCGCCCGGATCTTTTTCATTTTCAGCCTTCGTTTTGATTGCGCTCGGCAAAATCGCGTTCGCGGTGACGCCATGTTGCTTCACTTCGTTGCTCATCGTTTCCATCAGCCACATCACGCCGACTTTGCTGACGTTATAGTGCGTCTGATTCTTCGCCGCCTGAATCGCCGATTGTGCCCCGACGCCCATAATCCGCCCGTATTTCGCCGCGATCATATGCGGTAAGACCGCCCGGCTCATCAAAAATGCGCTCTTCAAATTCATGTCGAGTTGCTTGTTCCAAGCCTCGAGAGTCAATTCAACAACCGGGGTGCTATCCCAGCCGCCGACAAGGTTCGCGAGGCCATCAATGCGCTTAAACTTTTCCATGACATCACCCACAAACCCAGCCACTTGCTTTTCATCGGAAACATCAACCTGATGAGCGGACAGGTGCTCACGTTCTTGCGTTGACAAAGCTTTTTCGAGACGTTCAAACTCGGCGTCCTTCGTGTACGTCACGACCACCTGAGCGCCGCGTTGGAGTAACAATTGCGTGACGGCCTGCCCTAAACGACCGGTACCGCCGGTAACGATGATAACGCGGTCTTGTAAACCCGTTGGAGTGTTCATGGGCGGAGTGTATCGAAAGCGGGCGAGTTGCGCAAGATACGTCCTCTTGACCAATGCGAAAAAATGGCGTAGAGTGCGCCTCGACTGGTGGCTTGCGAATCATACGTATGTCGCAACGAGCCATCAACGGAGAGTATGTCTATTTTGTCACCGCCAACGTCAAAGATCGACGGTGGTATTTTGTGTATCCGGACCGGGCTGAGAAATTAGGGCAGGCGATTCAAACATCGTGTGAGATGAAACGGTTTGAGTTGATGGGATATTGCATCCTCCCGAACCATATACACCTTCTGGTGAGGAAAATGAAAGTGGGTGAAATCAACGACCAGCGCACGCTGGGGAGCATGCGCTGGAGGAAAAATGAATCACCGCGGGAAAATTCGAAAGCAAATAATGTTCCCCCTCCCCTTGAGCGCCGACTCCCTAGCCGGCGCGTGCAAGAGAGCATGCGCTGGAAGGTCGTGGTGAACGATGGGCCGACGAATCGTTACCTCTTCCCCGAGCGCCGGCTCCCCAGCCGGCGCGCGCTTGAAAAAAACCACACCCTCTCCGACCTCATGCACTCAATCAAAAGCACCTTTTCTCAAACCCTGCGTCAAGGCCCCTTCTGGCAACACCGCTCAAATTTCCGCATCGTCGAATCCGAGGAATACCTCGCCAACGTCGTCGAGTACATCCGCTCCAACTACACAAAAATGGACCTGGCCGAAATGTACGGCAGGCCACCGTTCGTCTTTATCAATGATGATGCTATCTCTAAAGCAACCTAACGCCGCTTCTTCGTTTTACTTGCTGGCTTCTTTGCACGTCCAACGCGGCTGACGCGGATAAATCCGCCGAAGGCGACAATCTCCACGCCGCGCTTTTGCAATTCATCAGCAAACAAATTCATACCCAACGAGTCCGACGACATATGCCCAGCCACAATCGCGTTCATGTGCGCCTTCTCGGCCGCTTCTTTATGTTTCTCTGACATATGCATGCCGATCACCGTGCCAATTCCGGCCTGCGACAGTTTCTCATAGACCTCCGGCGCGCCTTCCGTGCCGCCGGTAATTTCCGTCACGGCGATCTTCCCGGCAAACCGTTCCGGCGATCCGGCGAACAGGCGCGGCCCGGCCTTCCATTTCCGCGCTTCCTTGTATTCCGGAATATCACGCAGGAGGTTCAGCACATCTTTCACTAATTCCAGTTTCTTAGCGTTCTTCGTGACGAGGTTATACAAATACATCGCGACCATGTTATCGGTCGGGGTGTGGACCGAGAGGAACGGGACGTCGAGGAGCCGCGCGGCATCAATTTCGCGTTGATGGTTAATCGGCGAGGTCTTGCGGCTGATTTCATCGATCCGCGGATGCATCAAGTTTTCGGCGACGTTGATCGGGACGCCATACTTGGCAAGGACTTCCGCCTGCAAGTGCATGACTTCGTGTAGACCAGCCAGGGCGGCGCCGACCGGGTGGTGGGTTATCACTGCATCAATCTTCTTCCCCTTTTCCGAAAGTTCGTGGGCGAGGAGAAGTTCCGACACTTCAACATCAATCCCCATCGCTACCCGCTTCACAACCCGGTTCGGTTCACCGTAATAGACCCGCGCGTCAGAGTACGGGTTCCACAAATTCTCCTGATCAAAATCCTGCTTGTCGCGCGACGACAGGCCGTCATGGCGTTCTTTCTGGCGGCGCAGATGGCGCTTGACCGCGACCGGACCGCGGAGGTCATTTTTGATCCCGAGTTCAACGACGAGTTTATGGATTTGGGAGAGGGTCATGGACATAGTGTTATTCCGCATCGGATCCCGTAGGGATCCTGGTGCGTGGATTGAGGGATTCTAGCGGAAATAGGTGGGTTTTGCAAGGTTAGATCAAAGCCAAGTTATTGTGAGTTTGTGTTTCCGAGGGAGCTTTTAGCACTCAAGAAAATATTATTATAAGTAGATAGTAGGTCTGGGTATTTTTCAATTTGTTCTTCTGGGAATTTCTGAATACATTCATCTTCAGGAATGCGCCTGGTTGTGTCTACCTGTTTAGATAAGCATTCTTTGTTTTTCCAACATTCGAGTGTAGCTACCGAGTTTTCTAGAGCTGTATTTTTTAGATTTATTGTAAAACTTACCCGCACACAGCTTAAATACGCATTAGCCGTGTTACGTTGGTCTAACTCTTTTTCAGCTTTCATGGAATTAACATTTCGCTCCTCAAGTTTTTGGTCACGGCCAGGGATGTATGATAGAAAATAGTAACCAACTATGCCAGTAATCAATATCGCAGTAAGAGCTATCGTGATAGTTATGATACGCTGATTCATAAATAATAATGTGATTTTGCTGTAAAAAATTTGTTCATAACCATATATCAACTCCGCCATGGTGTGAGCATGTTCCTTGTCGATGTTGACTAAAACTGTAAGTTCCATCAGAGCATTGCGCTGAAGCTCCGGCAGGTGCACTTGGCGCGTAATACGGACTCGGTACTTCATTTCCATCAACATTTTCGTAATATCCATTTGGGGCCGAGTCTGGTATTTCAGTGTCTTCAACATCTGGCGCAGTATAAGAATCCGGAGCAACGTAGTCAGATTCTGAAGAGAAATCCGTTGGGGTGCTAGTGGAAGTTGAATCACAAGACGCTCCTAACAATAGAAGGGATGCTACCGCAAGTCCAAGCCCTATTTGTCCTTTACGCCAAGTCATATTGCGAGCCTACTCCCTTTATGCAGAAAAATCAAAAACAGCAGGGGCCTCTCGACCCCTGCTGAACTCCACGGAGACTCTTCGGGATGATTATCTGCTACCCCAAGGCGGAACATCAGTTATCACGGCTATTCTGTATTCCTCGACATGGCAGGTCTTCCGTCTACAACTTCACACTAAAGCGGAGTTTTGATCCTTCCACCGAACTACGATTTGCGTCGGTTGTATGGGGATTTGTTCGTAGGCTTTGTGGACCAACCAAGGTCATTTGCCTTACTTTGAACACCTGGAGTAGTCCGCTTTAGCTTCCAAGCCATCAACGGAGTTGGTGTATTCTGCTTGATTAACTTGTGCATCGCGACTACCTGTCCTCGCGTCCAGGGTTTATGACTATTTGCTCGTTTCTGCATCGTTTTCACCCCCTTTCATAGTGTGGATAACACCCTATTGAAAATAAATTACTAGTGTGGTAATAATAATACCACAGTAAAAAATGTCAAGGTACTGAAAGGAGGTGATACTGCATGAATAAGCCCAAATTGGCCCTAGAGGCCTTTGGCGAGATACTGCGCGAACAGCGCCACAAAACGAGGATTGGGCTAAGAGAAATATGTCGCACTCTAAACTATGACCCAAGTAATTGGAGTAAAATTGAGCAGGGTAAAATATCTCCCCCTGCTGACGAAAAAATATTATCCAAATGGGCTGAAGCACTTGGAATTCAGTCCGGGTCTGAACGGCAACATTTCGTAGACACAGCCCGAGTCGCACAGGGTCTAATACCTAAGATTCCATCAGAAAAAGAAATGGTTAAACTTCTTCCAGCATTCTTCAGAACAGTCAGGAAAGGTAAGCCCTCAAAAAGGGAACTAGACGACTTGTTGAAGTTGCTCAAGGAGACACTGTAATGCAAGATTACTCACGATTTCAGGCGCCACTTATTGGTCAGCGGGAAGTAACGCTGGCTGCGTCTGGTTTTCGGGAAAAATATTGGAATGAGCCAAGTCCCATCGACATCCTTGCCATTCTCGAACATGATTTGCGAATCAGTATAACTGCCGTTCCGGGTCTTGAAAAAATTAGTAACACATCCGCGTTTATTACATCCGACTGGAAGCAACTGTATATCGATCAGGATCAGTTCATGGACGAAAGGTACGACTATCGAACTAATTTTTCAGTTGCCCATGAAATAGGCCATCTTGTGCTCCACCGAGGAACATATGAACTGTTGGGCATTGATTCCATCGCAGCAATGTATAAATTTATTGATCAATGCCCCGGCTTCGAGTGGTATCGATTAGAAGATCAAGCGCATGCTTTTGCTGGGCGGGTACTGGTACCAAAAAATGAGCTCGTCGAATCGCTAAGGCTTCAAGCCCGCCGAGTACAAGGTGGTGAGATCCCTCCTCAGCACGTCCTAAAAAGTGTCGGAAAAATGTTCCAAGTTTCAGAAGATGTAATAAAAAGGCGTATTGGATTCGAAAAAATTTCAATTGATCCAGAAACTTTTGAACCTGTATAATCAAACTCTGCTTACCGGCGAACAGGGACGAGTTGCCAGCATTTGGAGCTAGCAGAGTCGCGCCAACTAAACAACCTGGACTCTCAAATCAAGGGCACTCGCGACTCGATTGAGCGTCCCAAGCGTAACATTATGGTTCCCACTTTCAATCCGGGCAATTTGGCTTTGCGGCATCCCGACTTTTTTCGCCAGTTGGACCTGGGTTAGGCCTTTGCGTTTCCGCGCTTCAGCCATGGCGATAACAATATCAATAATCGCGCCCTCTTCGCGGACATATCGCTGGAAGGTTTTATCGTTGCGGAATTTGTAGAAAAAGTTGTTTTTTCTCATAGGATAGCACTTAGAATGCTTTACGGTTATTCGTTAGAAGAAATTCCTGGTAGCGGTTGCGGACCCGTTCGAGCACGCGCGCTTCGAGCCGATCGCGTTTTTTTGTGTGGCCATCAAGCAGAATGATCTCCTGGCCATGGATGGCGTAGAAAATGCGGTTGCCGAATCTCGTTCGGAGCTCCCAGATTTTACCGTCTAGGTGCTTCGCAATCGGTTCCGGCAGGCGCGGCCCAAACTGCCGGAGGCGGAGGATAGTGCGATAGACAGCCGCGAACTGCCGGTGGTCGTTGACAGTCTCCAAGTATTCTTCAACCGGGGCGCGGCCGTTCGACCGCAGGAAATAAGCGAGTTTCCAGGAGCCAGAGGTATGGATAGAATGATATATCATATATGATATTACGTCAACCCCATTATCCCGTTAGAAGTGGCTATTATGAAGTTTTTCGTACATTGTTTGTTATTGCTATTTATTTGACTTACGTACTTTGTTTAGGTTGCCCCCACTTCTAACGGGACACCTCTAACGGGGTCAAGAGGCCTCCCCGATCGCCAGGGTACGCAAAACGGCGACTCGGAAAAGCCACCGTTGAATGAGCGGATAGTGTCATAATAATCCAGCGCTGTCAAGATAATAGCAAAATAAAAAATCTCCGCCCCCACCCTTCGACAATGTCGAAGAAGTAAGGACGGAGGAAATGGACTTAGCCGGTGATCGCCCGCCTGAGGCTCATCCCTTGGCTCTTGGCGAATCCCGCCTCCTGGAGACAGACCCAGGTCCAGCAGCTCTGGCCGGGAGGCAATCGTGTCGCCACCGCGTGGTTGATCTGATTCGCGATCTCGTTGCGAATTGCGGCGCGCTCGGGGAAGCTGTTCGACAGGATGAGTACCTGTACATCGCACTCCATCCGATCGAGACTCCCCGGCCCCACGTTCATGGGCACCGAGTCGATGGTGACCTCTTCGGCCGGAAAAGCCGCCGAGTCGGGCACCGCCAGCGCTTTGGCGATTGCCGTCCGGAGCACGTCAGGCAGATCCTTACCGACTTCGCGAGAAACGCGCTGTTGGTCGACCATCAGTCGAACGTATGGCATTTTTATGCCTCCAAGGATCGGGTAAACTGCTAAGATGACGCGGGTCAGACGAAGATCAGTTGGGCGGCAGATTTTCTTTTGACCAGATTTTGCGTCCAGCCTTGTCTCCAAGATCAAGCTCGATCCAGGTATCAACCAGACGCAACGAGTCGCCAACCATCGGCGGTACGATTTTACGCGCCATCTCGGCCAGCTCGATCACGATACGGCGGTGTGACGCCTTACGGCCCTCCGAGAACTTGGCCGAGATGCCGATCTCGATATCACAGGTGTTATCGTCGAGCGGGTGACCGTCGGTGACACGAACTTCGACTTCATCCCGGGTCAGTTGGTGTTCCAGCGTTCCGTCACTCAACAACTCCGCTACCTTCTCACGCAGCTCGGCAGCGAGGATCATGACCACAGCATCAGTGATGAATTGCGGTTTTCGGTACAAGTTGACAAGGGGCATGGCTCCTCCAGCGTTCGAGTCAGCAACAAAAACAACCTAAATCGAATCGGACCGACCTTATACCAAAATGTATAAAAAGTCAAGACTAGCACCACTTTATCGAAGGTAGGGCTGGCCGTAGCGGAAAAAAACTCCAACCTCCGCCTCTAGGATGTAAGGATATGAGTAAGCTGTTTAATGAACAAATCATACCCGGCTTCGTTTAAATGAATTCCATCGCCCATATGGTAATCATTACCGTTCTTTAACAACTCACCATATGCATTCGGCGAATCTATGAGCTGAGCTTTATTCTTACGAACAACGTTACTAGCAATTTCATTATAGCGGATTAACAAGTCGTTGAACTGCGTAATTTCCTTATCGCCTACATCATTTGCCGGTGGACATAAGAATACTATGACTTTCGATCTAGTGAAGGATTTAATAATTGAATCAAGATTTGATTCAAAATCTCCTATCGAAACTTGTTTTTTCCACGGAGCCGCGTCGTTCGCGCCAAAGGAAAGTACCACATAGTCAGGATTCAACTGGGCGATAAAATCTGCCCGCTTAACTCCATCTTCAGTATTTGACCCTCCAGTTGCACAGTTAAAAACAGTAATGTCTTGCACTCTCCCCTCGAGTTTAACAATCAAATCTTTTCCAAAGCGACCAAGTAAGCTGTCTCCGTACAATACTACTGATTTGTTATTTATTCTCATAGTCATTAATTATTTACCCCTGATGCGGGAAGAGGGCGCCAACCCCGACGATCACCAACATCCCCAGGATCAGGAGGGCCGTTTGGGTGACGGTTGAGGCGAGGCCCTTGTGGCGGTGGATTTCCGGGACGAGGTCGGCCGCGGCGATGTAGAGGAAACTGCCGGCGGCGCTG
>ORMF011880302.1_pt1 | contig 19417 bp, 17 predicted proteins | sample 1779871 | NCBI WGS metagenome assembly ORMF01 (sample SAMEA104232316, study PRJEB22302) | groundwater metagenome | biome: forest; feature: aquifer; material: groundwater | place: USA | collected 2011-08-07 | depth 5.4 m | reverse complement strand
CCCCCTCTTCCCCACGCCCCCCCCTCGCCGCTCTCCGAGCCTACGGCGCGGTAGCCGCGTCTCAGCTCGAACTGCCGCCCTCTCCCCTGAGGGGAGAGGGAATATCTGGTGAAACAAAAGAGGCCGCCCGCAGGCGGCCTCGTGTCCCCGGTCGGGGTAACGCTATGACGAGGGCTCGGCCGCCTGCTCTGCCTCGACGCGCGCGATGCTGCCCACTCGGTCCTCGGCGTCCAGGTCGATGATGCGCACTCCCATGGTATTCCGTCCCTGGCTCGTGATGTCGTCGCCGTGGATCCGGATCATCTTGCCGTTGGTGGTGATGACCAGGATGTCGTCGCCCTCGCGGATCTGCAGCATCCCCACCACGGAGCCGTTGCGCCCCTCGGTCTTGATGTCGATGATGCCCTTGCCCGCGCGGCCCTGCAGCCGGTACTCGTCGAGCGGCGTGCGCTTGCCGTAGCCGCGCTCGGTGATCGTGAGCACGCTGGCGCCTTCCTGCACCACCTCGGCGGCGATAACCTGGTCGCCCTCGTCAACGTCGATTCCGTGCACTCCACCGGCCGTCCGCCCCGTGGGCCGGATCTCGTCTTCGGGGAAGCGGATGATCATGCCGCCCTTGGTCGAGAGCAGGACCTCGCGCCGACCGTCGGTACGCCGCGCGGCCATGACCTCGTCGCCCTCGTCGAGATCGATGGCGAGAATGCCGCCTGCCCGCGGATGCGAGAAGGCAACGAGCTCGGTCTTCTTGACGGTCCCGCGCTTGGTCGACAAGAAAACGTAGCCGCCCGACGCGAAGTCGCGCACGGGCACGCACGTCGCAACCCTTTCCCCCTCGGCGAGCGAGAGCACGTTGACCATGGCCTTGCCCTTCGCCTGACGGCCGCCCTCGGGAATCTCGTGGACCTTGAGCCAGTGGACCTTGCCCTTGTTCGTGAAGAAGAGGAGGTACGCGTGCGTCGAGGCGACGAAGAGGTCCTCGACGATGTCCTCCTCCTTGGTCTCCATCCCGGTGACGCCTTTGCCGCCTCGCTTCTGGCTGCGGTACGCCTCCAGATGCGTCCGCTTGATGTAGCCGGAGCGGGTGATCGTGACGACCATCTCTTCGTCGGCCAGTAGGTCCTCGATCGTCAGGTCCGCCGTCTCCTCGAGGATCTCCGTGCGACGCTCGTCACCGAAGTCGTTCTTGAGCGCCGCGAGTTCGTCCTTGATGATGCCCATCAGCCGCTGCTCGGAGGCCAGGATGCCCTTGAGGTCCGTGATGAGCGCCAGCGTTTGCTCGTGCTCCTCCACGATCTTGTGGCGCTCGAGCTGGGTCAGCCGCTGCAGCCGCATGTCGAGGATGTGCTTGGCCTGGATCTCGGACAGGTCGAGGCGCCGGATCAGGGCGTCCTTCGCCGCCTCCGGATGCTCCGCCTGCCGGATCAGGCGGATGACAAGGTCCAGCTGATCGATGGCCTTGCGAAGGCCTTCGAGGATGTGCGCTTTCTCTTCCGCACGCGCGAGATCGTACTTCGTCCGCCGCGTGACCACCTCGCGGCGAAAGGCGATGAACTCGCTCAGCATCTGCTTGAGTGTGACAACGAGCGGCCGCCGGCCGACCAGCGCCAGCATGATGATGCCGAAGGTCGTCTGCATCTGCGTGTGCTTGTAGAGCTGATTGATGACGATCTGCGGCATGTCCCCGCGCCCCAGCTCCAGCACGACGCGGATCCCCTCGCGGCTCGACTCGTCGCGGCGCTCGGAGATGCCCTCGATCCTCTTGTCGCGGATGAGCTCGCCGATCTTCTCCATCAGCGTAGCCTTGTTCACCTGGTAGGGCAGCTCGGTGACGATGATGGCCTCGCGCCCACCGCGCATCTTCTCGACGTGTGCCTTGGCCCGCAGCGTGATGATGCCGCGCCCGGTGGTGTAGGCCTCGCGGATCCCGGCCCGGCCGTAGATGTAGCCGCGCGTCGGGAAGTCCGGCCCGGGGATGACCTTCATCAGATCGTCGACCGTGACCTCCGGGTTGTCGATCAGCATCACGAGCGCGTCCACGATCTCGGTGAGGTTGTGCGGCGGGATATTCGTCGCCATGCCGACCGCGATCCCCGAGGAGCCATTGACGAGGAGGTTCGGGATCCGGGTCGGGAGGACCACGGGCTCCTGTTCGTTCTCGTCGTAGTTGGGGACGAAGTTGACCGTGTCCTTGTCGATGTCCGCGAGCATCTCGTGGGCAATCTTGGCCAGCCGCGCCTCGGTGTAGCGCATGGCCGCGGCCGGATCGCCGTCTATCGAGCCGAAGTTCCCCTGCCCGTCCACCAGCGGATACCGAAGCGAAAACTCCTGCACCATCCGCACAAGCGTCTCGTAAATGGCCGAGTCGCCGTGCGGGTGGTACTTGCCCATGCAATCGCCGACGATGCGCGCCGATTTCTTGTAGGGCCGGTTCCAGGCCACCCCGAGCACGCTCATGGTGTAGAGCACGCGCCGGTGCACCGGCTTGAGGCCGTCCCGGATATCGGGCAGCGCCCGGCCGACGATGACAGACATGGCGTAGTCGAGGTACGACTTCCGCATCTCCTCTTCGATCGGGACCGGGGTCAGGCGCTCTGGGCTCATGCGGGTCTTTGGAGGCTAGATGTCGAGGTTGACCACGTCGAGGGCGTTCTTCTCGATGAACTCGCGCCGCGGCTCGACGGCGTCGCCCATGAGGATGGTGAAGATCTCGTCGGCGCCGACCGCGTCGTCCACCGTCACCCGGAGGAGGGTGCGCGTTTCGGGGTTCATGGTCGTCTCCCAAAGCTGCTCGGGGTTCATCTCGCCGAGCCCCTTGTAGCGCTGGAGCGAAACCCCTTCCTTGGCGAAACCCATGATCGTTCCGATGAGCTCTTCCAGCGTGCGCGTGGTGACTTCCTTACCGCCGTCGTCCACCACGGTGCACGGCCCCTTGTGGAGAGCCGCGATCTCGCCGTGGCACTCGAAGAGATGTCCGTAATCCGGCGACTTCAGCAGATCCGGGTTGAACACGACCGGATGTGGCCCGGCGACGTGGATGACCGCGACGTCGCCATTGTCCCCGCCCGCAAGCCGCGCGCTCCACCCTTCGATCTCGCCCGCGACCTCGGCGACCGCGGCGGCGATCTCGGTGTCGCCCACGCCGCGCTTGGTGCCCTTGAACTTCTTCCTCAACAGCCCGTCGAGGATGGCCGGGGGCACGCCGCGGCGCGCGAACTTGGCGAAGAGCCTCCGGAACTCGAGCGCGCGCTTGAGGGCCTCGAGCAGCGCCTCCTCCTTGAGTGGCTGGGTCTTGCCAGGGATCTTCACGGTCGCCTTCTCCACCCACTGGGCGAGCAGGAACTCCTCCATCTCCCGCTCGCTCATCAGATATCGCTCCGCCTTGCCCTTCTTGACCTTGAAGAGCGGCGGCTGGGCGATGAAGAGACGTCCCGCCTCGATGATCGCCACCATGTGACGGAAGAAGAAGGTCAGCAGAAGCGTCCGGATGTGCGCGCCGTCCACGTCGGCGTCGGTCATCAAGATAACCTTGTGGTAGCGGAGCTTGGAGATGTCAAATTCTTCGGGCCCGATTCCCGTCCCCAATGCCGAGATCAGGAGCCGGATTTCCTGGTGCGAGAGGACTTTGTCGTAGCGCGCTTTCTCGGCATTGATGATCTTGCCCCGCAGCGGGAGCACGGCCTGGACCTTCCGGTCGCGCCCCTGCTTGGCCGAGCCGCCGGCCGAGTCACCCTCCACGAGGAAGATCTCGCGGAACTGCGGATCCCGCTCGGAGCAGTCGGCGAGCTTGGCCGACAACCCCTCGTCGTCGCGCCCGCCCTTGCGCGTGAGCTCTCGCGCCTTGCGGGCCGCCTCCCGCGCCTGCGCCGCGCGCACGCACTTGTCGGCGATCTTCCGCGCCGTCGTCGGGTCTTCCTCGAAGGCCTCGGCCAGCCGGTCGTTGACGATCTGCTGCACCAAGCCTTTGACTTCCGAGTTCCCGAGCTTGGCCTTCGTCTGCCCCTCGAACTGCGGATCCGGGATGCGCACCGAGACGACGGCCGTCAAGCCCTCGCGCACGTCATCGCCCGTGACCGCCCCTTTGAAGGTCTTGAGGTAGCCCTGCGCCTGGGCGTAGGTCGATATCTGGCCCGTGAGCGCGGCGCGGAAGCCCGTCAGGTGCGTGCCGCCTTCGCGCGTGTTGATGTTGTTGGCGAAAGAGAAGACGCTCTCCTGGTAGCCGTCGTTGTACTGCAGCGCCACCTCGACCTCGATGTTGTCCTTCTTGCCTTCGAAGAAGAGCAGCTTGGGGTGGACGGGTGTCTTGTTCTGGTTCAGGTGCTTGATGAACTCGATGATGCCACCCTTGTAGAGGAACGTATGCGTGCGCTCATCGCGCTCGTCCTCGATGACGATCTTGAGACCCTTGTTGAGAAAAGCGAGCTCGCGCAGGCGGTTCGACAGCGTGTCGAAGGAAAACGCAGTCTCCTCGAATATCTTCGAGTCGGGTTTGAAGCGAATGACGGTGCCGTGTTTCGAGGTCTTCTCGCCGGGCGCGAGGTCGCCCTGGGGCGCGCCATACTCATACCGCTGCGTCCAGGCCTTACCGTCCCGGCGGATCTCGAGATCGAGCCACTCGGAGAGCGCGTTGACCACCGAGATGCCGACGCCGTGCAGCCCGCCCGACACCTTGTACGCGGAGTGCTCGAACTTGCCGCCGGCGTGGAGCACCGTGAGGACCACCTCGGCCGCCGACTTGCCCGTCTCCTTGTGCGTGTCCACCGGGATGCCGCGCCCGTTGTCGCCGACCGAACACGAGCCGTCGGAGTGAAGGATGACCTTGATGCTGTCGCAGTAGCCGCCCATGGCCTCGTCCACGGCGTTGTCCACCGCCTCGTAGACAAGGTGATGGAGTCCGTACGCGCTCGTGTCCCCGACGTACATGGCCGGGCGCTTGCGGACGGCCTCGAGCCCCTCGAGGACCTTGATGTCGCTCGCGGTATAGGTTTCGGCCCTCACACCGTTCCCCCGACAACTGCGCCCATGGATTCGACCACGCTGCCCCCTTTCACGTCCCACCATGCCGCGCCGCCCGCCTCGGGCAGCCGCGGCTCCGCGGTCGTCAGAAAGACCTGCCCGCTCCGGGTGGCGTGCCGCAGCACGCGCCCCTGCACGTCGGGATCGAGCTCGGACAGCGCATCGTCGAGCAGCAGGACGGGAGGGCTCCCGACGGCGGCCTCCACCGGCCCGGCCTCGGCCAGGCGCAGCGCCAGCACCAGGAGCCTCTGCTGGCCGCGCGATCCGAAACTCCGCATGTCGTGACCGTCCAGTTCCACCACGAGGTCGTCGCGGTGCGGTCCGACCAGGGTAGACCGTCGGCGCATCTCGTCTTCACGGCGCGCCGTCAGTGCTTCGAGAAACTCCCCTTCCGTCGCCGCCGGGCTGAGCGCGGACCGATACTCGAGTCGGACCGTCTGGTCCGTCCCCGCCAACTCCGGGTAGAGGCTCGCGACTTCTCCCTCGAGGGCGGCCACGGCCTGGCGTCGCCGCGCGAGGATTTCGACTCCGGTCTTTGCCAGCTGCTCGTCCCAGGGATGGAGTTGCTCGTACTGCCCGTGCTGAAGGAGGAGGTTGCGCCGCCCCAGGATCTGCCGGTAGCGATTGTGGGCCGCCGCATGCGCCGGATGTACCTTGGCCGCGAAACCGTCGAGAAAGTTCCGACGAGCCTGGGGTCCACCAGTGAGAATGGCCAGATCCTGCCAGCCAAAGGGAATGGCACGCGCCCACGGGCAGCCCTCGCCTGTCACGACCCACCCGCCGTCCTCGCGCTGCGTGACGCCGCGCCGGATCTCGCGCATGACATTGCCCCGCACCACGGCTCCGCTCAGCGACGCGCCGGCTGCTCCCCAGCGGAGAAGATCCGAGGCCTTTGCGCCACGGAAGGAGCGTCCCACGAGCAAAAGACCCATCGCCTCCAGTAGATTGGTTTTCCCCTGGGCGTTAGGTCCGCTCAGGATGTTGAGACCAGGGGCTGGACTGAAGAAAAGAGAACGATAACTACGGAATTCAGCGATATTAATCTGCTGGATGAGCACCCGATCTCTGCCCCCATGAGAATGTCAAATTCTCATGGGCATAATAACACAGAGCGATCCTTCCTCCTCGAAGCTTTTGATGATTCCGGGGCTCAATCCGTCCTTGAGTTCCATCATGACCTGCTCCGCCCCCTGCGCGCCAAGAGCGTCCAGCACGTAGCGCGAGTTAAATCCTATCGTCATCTCCTCCCCTGCGTACGGCACCTCGATCTGCTCCTCGGCTTCGCCGAAATCCGGGCTGTAAGCGGTAAGCTTCAGCAGCCCTGTGGAAAGGGTGAACTTTACGGGCTTGGTCCGCTCCTCCGAGAGCACCGATACCCGACGGAGCGCTGCCGTCAACGCGCCTCGAGAGACCGCAATCCGATGCGGATGAGCCTTCGGAACGACCTGCTCATAATTCGGAAACGTACCTTCGATGAGCCGCGCCATCAGGAGAACGTTGGGCATCTGCAGGATGAACTGGTTCTCGATGATGGCCACCTGAACATCTTCGCCGGAGCCGACGATGCGCGCGATCTCCTGGACAGCCTTGCGCGGCACTATACCCGAGACTGCGACCTCCACGCTCGCCAACGGCCGCACGGCCAGCGCGAGCCGATGCCCGTCCGTGGCCACAATCCGTATCTCTCGGTCCTGCACGACGAAGAGCACCCCGTTCAGCGCGTAGCGACTCTCGTCGTGCGAGACCGCAAAGATCGTCTGCGCCAGCATATCGCGCAAGAGCTTGCCGTCGAGCGTGATCCACGCCGCCACCGCCGCCCCCGTCGCCACTGCCGGGAAATCCGCCGCGCTCAAGCCGACCAGCTTGTACGAAGCCCCGCCACACCGCAGCGCGACCCACGCATTGTCCTGGACCTTGAGGGTGAGCGTCGCGGGCGGCAACTCCTTGACGATCTCGAGGAGCTTCCGCGCGGAGAGCGTGATCGAGCCGGCCGACGGAACCTTGGCTGGCACTGAGACCCGCGCGCCGATCTCGAGATCAGTCGCGGTCATCCGCAGCGTATCCCGTTCACTCTCGATCAACACGTTCGCTAGAATCGGCAAGGTCTGCCGAGGCTCGACCACGTTGTGAACCATCTGGAGACCCTTGAGGAAGGCATCCCGGTCCACGTGAACTTCCATATCAATCTCCGTTGGTAAGGGGGGAAAGAAAAAGAAGCGTCGTCGTAGTAGACGTCGTAGCGGTGGATGATGTGGACGACGTGCAAGAGGCTGTTACGTTAGGAGATGAAGCATTCACGGCTCGGTGGACAAAGCCGCGCTGGCCGTGGGCGCGACGGTGGATCACAGGGTAATCCCCTGGGTGAGCGCGTCGATGGTCTGCTTGAGTTTCGGGTCTTCCTGGATCAGGAGTTGAAGCTTGGAGACGGCGTGGATGACCGTTGTATGGTCTTTACCGCCGAAGGCGCGCCCGATGTCGCTGAGCGACGCGTGGGTTAGCTGGCGCGAGAGGTACATGGCGATCTGGCGCGGGAAAGCAACGGACTTGGTGCGATTCTTAGCGCGCATGTCCGAGAGTTTGAGGCCGAAGAAATCGGCGACTTTCCGCTGGATGTGTTCCATGGTAATGACGCGCTCCTCCTCGCCCCAGAGATCGGCCAGGATCTCCTGGGCGAGTTCGACGCTCATGTTGCGGCCGGAGAGCGAGCAGAAGGCGATCATGCGGGTGAGCGAACCTTCGATCTCTCGGATGTTGGACTTGATTCGGCTCGCGATGAGGTAGGCGACGTCGTCGGGGAGGCGAACCCGTTCGATCTCCGCTTTCTTCTTGAGGATCGCGACGCGCGTCTCGAAGTCGGGGGGCTGGATGTCGGCGATCAACCCCCACTCGAAGCGCGAGCGGAGGCGTTCCTCGAGGTCGGGGATCTCCTTCGGCGCCGCGTCGGAGGATACAACGATCTGTTTGCGGGCCTCGTAGAGGTCGTTGAACGTGTGGAAGAACTCTTCCTGGGTCCGCTCCTTGCCCGAGATGAACTGGATGTCGTCGATCAGAAGCAGGTCGATGGTGCGGTACTTGGCGCGGAACTCAGCCGTCCTGTCGTAGCGGATGGCGTTGATGAGATCGTTGGTGAAACGCTCCGACGAGAGGTAGAGGAGGCGGAGATGCGGGAAGAGGCGGGCGATCTGGTGACCGACCGCATGGAGGAGGTGGGTCTTGCCCAAACCCACTCCGCCGTAGATGAAGAGTGGATTGTAGGAGCGCGAGGGGAGCTCGGCGACGGCCTGGCAGGCGGCGTGGGCGAACTGGTTCGAGTTGCCGACGACGAACGAGTCGAAGGTGTAACGGACGGAGAGACCGGGCGCCGCGACGGGGGGCTCGGTTTCATTGGGCTCGGCGGCGCGAGAAGGAGCCTCGCGGTCGATGTCGAGCGATACGCGCGGGTTGCCGCCGAGGACTTCGCGGGCTGCGGCTTGGAGCGACTCGGTGTGGTGCTGGTGGAGCCAGTCGCGCGTGTACGTGTTCGGCGCGGCGATCTTGATGTGGTCGCCCTCGACGGCCGTCAGCCGGCATGGGCGGAGCCACGAGTCGAGCGCCGCCGGGGGCACCTTGGTCGCCAAGGCGATGAGCATGCGGCTCCACAGGGATTCGAGCATCGCTAAAGTTGTACGGAAACAGGGGCGGAGAGAGTTACGCACAAAGTTATCCACCGATGTGGATAACAGAGGGAGCTACCGTGACTGCGGTGTGCTGCGAGCGAAGCAAGCGAAGCCGGCAGCCTACGTGTCATCTGGTTCGGGTGAAAGCGCGGCGGCAACCTCACGTGCTGCGAGCCACTTCCCCGGCGTGTCTCCGGCCATTCCGAAAATCGCGGGAAGCGAGAGGACGGCACGTTACCACACAGCGAAACATTCTCGCAAGAGGGTCCGTGCCTTGACTTGCCAGAGGGCCATCAGTATACTGCGCGGGTTCAACGACCGACGGAAGGAGTTTCTCCATGAAGCGGACGTACCAGCCGAACAAGCGCCGCCGGAAGAAGACGCACGGCTTCCGGGAGCGGATGAAGACACCGGGCGGGCGGAAGGTCCTCAAGCGCCGGCGCGCGAAGGGACGCAAGCGTCTGACCGTCTAACGGTGCTGTCGTGAGCCAAGCCGTCGGGGCGCTCGGGCTTTCCAGGGATGCCCGCCTCAGGCACGCGAGTGAGATCCAGGCGGTCTTTCAGCAGGGCCGGCGAGAGGAGCGGCGTGCCTTTGTGCTTCTGTGGGTGCCGCGCGGCGGCGCTGCGCGCGCCGGCTTCGCGGTGAGCCGGCAGGTCCGGGGAGCCGTCCGCCGTAACCGCGCGCGGCGGAGGCTCCGCGCGGCGTACCGCGGGCTCGGGCCGGCGAAGTTGCGCGGGGTGGACGCGGTCTTCGTGGCGCGCGCATGGGCACTCGAGGCGCCGCTCGGCGAACTGCGGGCCGAGATGGCGAGCGCGCACGCGGCCGCGAGGCGGAACGCGGGCGAATGAGCGTCGGCGCTCGTATCGCCTGCGGGGTCGTACGGGGCTATCAGCTGCTGGTGCGGCCGCTCCTGCCAGCCGCCTGCCGTTTTCAGCCGAGCTGCTCGGAGTACGCGCGCGAGGCGCTGTCCAGCTACGGAGTCATCGGGGGAGGCTGGCTGGCGCTGCGACGTCTCGCGCGATGCCATCCCTTCAATCCGGGCGGGTATGATCCGCCGCCCGATGCTCTGACACGTCCGAGTGAGGGGCGTCGATCTTGAAGAAGACGCGGGCCTGATGGAGAAGCGAGCGATCATTGCAGCCCTGCTGATGGCGGGGCTCCTCATTGCGTACCAGACGTTTTTCATGCAACCGTCGGACACCCCAGCACCGCCCCCGAAGGGGGACGCGCCTGCGCAGAAGGGGGGCCCCTCCCCTGGCCCCGTGCCGTTTGCCGTGGCGCCGCCCGCTGGGGCCCCGGCCGCGGCGCCCGTGCCAGTACCGGTTGGGGCCGTGCCCGATCGCACAGCGGTGGTAGAGACACCGCTCTTCCGTGCGGCGATCAGCAGTCGCGGGGGTGCTATCAGCTCGTGGGATGTACATGTCCGCGGTGACCGGCCGATGGTGTTGAGCGGCGTGCTCGGCTCCGCAGGGCTGCGAGTTGTCGCGCCTGGGAGAAGTGAGCAGCCTGTCGCGTTCCGCCTCTCGAGAGAGACGCTACGTTTGGACCCGACGACGCCGACGGGAGAGATTGAGATGAGCGGCGAGGACGGGTTCGGGATCCGTATCCGGTACAGCCTGCGGTTCCGATACGACAGCTACCTCGTCGAGCAGCGCCTGAAGGTCGAGAATCGGCAGAAGGCACCTCAGGCTGTAGAGGTGAAACTGGCATGGCGGGGTCCGGCCGAGTGGCCCACGGAGCAGGATCGTTTCCAGGGGCCTCGACCCCTCTACATGGTCCAGTTGAATGAGGGGGCTTACTGGCCTTACCGGTCAGCGTTGTCTGACAGCCTGAAGTTTCCCCCGGTCGGGAAATGGGTGGGGTTCGAAAGCGCGATCGCTCAGGGCGGCTCGCTGGCGACCATCGCGGCCGGCACCTACTTGGTGGCGTTTATACCCCAATCCCGCGGGTTGCAGGTGTTCGACGGAAAAGACGAGGGAGCCGGAGGCGGGACAGAGAAACCAATGAAGCGCGTCGAGATCGGTATCGTATCGGCCATTCCATCTCTTGGGCCGGCTGAGATTTGGGAGGGACAGTTTGCCAGCTACATGGGGCCCATGGAGTTTGAGAGGCTGAAGGGGTTCGGTGTCGGCTTGGAGAAGGCCATCTACTTCGGAGGATTTCCATTCCCAGAATCGAAGGCGCGGGACTGGGGACTTCCGACGCTGCCGATGGAGTGGATCGCCGTCCCCGTCCTATGGCTCTTGCGCTGGTTCTATGGTTATACGTACAACTACGGCGTCGCCATCATCCTGCTCACCGTGCTCACCAAGGTGGTCTTCTTCCCGCTGACCCTCAAGAGCATGCGCTCGATGAAAGCGATGCAGGCGCTGCAGCCGCAGATCAACGCGCTGCGCTCCAAGCACAAGAGCGACCCGCAGCGGATCCAGCGCGAGACCATGGAGCTCTACCGGGAGCATCGGGTCAATCCGCTCGGCGGATGCCTGCCGATGCTCGTGCAGATGCCGGTCTTCTACGCCCTCTACGTCGCGCTCTCCGTGGCTGTCGAGATGCAGAACGCCCCGTTCGTCTGCTTCGGCCGGTTCTTCGGCATGGACCTCTGGATCTGCGACCTGGCGGCTCAGGACCCGACGTACGTGCTTCCGATCCTCATGGGCGTGTCCATGTTCGTCCAGCAGAAGATGACGCCCACCATGGGCGACCCCCGTCAGGCGAAGATGATGCTGTTCATGCCGGTCGTCTTCACCTTCATGTTCCTTAATTTGCCCTCGGGGCTGGTCCTCTACTGGACGCTTTCCAACGTGTTCCAGATCGCCCAGCAGCGCTACATGGAGCGCGGCGGAGTACCCGCCAAGCCCGGCGCGCGCGCGCAGAAGAAGGCGTGAGCCTGGCGCTCGCCGCAGGGCCGCGCCAGTAACCGCGTGGCCCGCCCGGCGACCGACTCCCTCGAACAACTCTTCAAAGCCTTCCCTGCTCTCTTGGGCAGAGCCGCAACGCCGGTGGAGCGCAACGCCTTCGCGCGCTACGCCGATCTGCTGATCCTCTGGAACCGGACGCATCACCTCACGGCGATCAAGACGCGAGCGGAGATCGGGCGAGGGCTCTTTCTCGATTCGCTGCTCTTCAGGACGTTCCTTCCTCAAGGCCCGCTTCGAGTCCTTGACATTGGATCGGGAGCGGGGATTCCGGGAGTTCCCCTTCGCATGGTGGAGCCGGCCTTGTCCCTCACTCTCATCGAATCGAAGCGTAAACCGGTGTCCTTCCTCAAGGCTCTTGCGCGTGAGCTCGGCATGGCAGACATCGTGGTGTGCCATGGGAGAGCCGAGGATGTAGTGATTGAAGTGCCTGAATTAGAAGGAAAATTTGACTTTGTACTGACCAGAGCAGTAGGTCTTGGAGTAGATATGATCGAGACCGCTATGACCTACTTGAGACCCGGGGGCAGCCTCCTTACTTCGGGCCCGCCAGTTGTTGGCGCAGCCCTGCCGAAGGTCATGTGGAAGGGCAAGTCGGAGTGGAAGAGGGCTGAGTTTTCCAAGATAGGCATATCTAGGATGTTCTTCATGGCGACAAAGGGCGATTGATTCTCGTGGATGGCTTCGTTATTGTTCCACGTGGAACAAGGGTTGGGCTGTTTCACGTGGAACACTGCGGGGAGAGCTCTTGGGCAGGATCATCGCGGTAGCGAACCAAAAAGGCGGAGTAGGAAAGACCACTACCGCCGTGAACCTTGCCGCCGGACTCAGTCTGGCAGAGCGGCGGACCCTTCTCATTGATCTTGATCCCCAGGGCAACGCTACGACGGGGCTTGGTGTTGACAAGGCCGGGCTCCAGAGGACCATCTACCACGTCCTCCTTGAAGGTGTTCGGATCGAGGACGCCAGAATCGGGACCGATTTAGAGTTTCTCGGGCTGGTACCTTCCGACATTGACCTCGTCGGGGCCGAGATCGAGTTGGTAGCGGTGGATAACCGCGAGAGACGGCTGAAACAGGTGCTCGCACCCGTGAAGGGAAGCTATGATTTCATCATCATCGACTGCCCACCTTCCCTGGGCCTGCTCACCCTCAATGCCCTGACAGCAGCCGACCGGGCCTTGGTGCCGCTCCAGTGCGAGTACTATTCGATGGAAGGCTTGGCCCATATCCTTCGCACTATCGGCCTAGTCAAGGAGAAGCTCAATCCGGGCCTTGAGATTGAAGGGGTCGTTCTCACCATGTTCGACGGCCGAACTAGTCTGGCATCCCAGGTGAAGAGCGAGGTTCAGGGGCATCTGCGAAATCAGGTCATGCAGACGATAATCCCCAGGAACATACGGATCACCGAGGCGCCAAGCCACGGCAAGCCGATCATGCTCTACGATCTCCGCTCTCCGGGCTCGGCAGCCTATCTCGAGTTGACCAAGGAGGTTCTTGCCCATGAACGCTAAGCATGGCTTGGGACGAGGCCTCGGAGCTCTCTTGTCCTCCTCCCCTGCCCCGGCCGCCGAGACAGAGGCCTCAAGGGTACAGGAACTGCCAATCGACAGTATAGTTGCCAACCCAAGACAGCCAAGAAAAGCCTTTGATACTAATAGTTTAGAAGACCTCGCGCAGTCCTTGAAGCGCTCCGGTGTTCTCCAGCCTGTGGTTGTAAGGCGTCACGGTCAGCAATTCGAGATCGTCGTCGGCGAGCGGAGATGGAGGGCCGCAAAGATGGCGGGGTTGAGTCACATCCCGGCCGTTGTCCGTGAAGCCACCGATGCTGAAACGCTTGAGCTGGCGCTCGTCGAGAACCTACTGCGAGAAGATCTCAACCCGATGGAAGAGGCGGAAGCCTATCAGCGTCTCCTCACCGAGTTCACGTGGACGCAAGAAGAGCTCGGCCAGCGCGTCGGGAAGGATCGCAGCAGCGTGGCCAATTGCCTGCGCCTGCTCAAGCTCCCCGAACAGATACAGGTCGATCTTCGCGCGGGGCGGCTGACCATGGGCCACGCGCGCGCCCTCCTTTCGCTCGCCTCCCCTGCCGAGCAGCTCAAGCTCCGCGAGGAGATCCTCGCCCACTCCTGGTCTGTCCGCGCAACCGAGGAGGGCGTCCAGCGCAAGCAGCGCCAGGCGCCGCGCCGCGCCGGGCGCCGGTCGGCGGAGCTCGCCGCCCTCGAGGATTCGCTGCGGGAGACCCTCGCCACGCGCGTGCGGCTGGTCGGAAGCGAGCGCGCCGGGCGCATCGAGATCACGTACACCTCGGCCGAGGATCTTGAGCGCCTGATCGAGGTGATCACCGGCCGCCGCGGCTAGATCGCGTAGACTGAATTCATGGCCGAGCGCATCGTCGTTGGACTCTCGGGAGGAGTCGATTCCTCCGTTGCAGCCGCCATCCTCGTCGAGCAGGGTGTTGACGTGGTGGGCGTCACGCTGCGGGTGTGGCCGTGGCAGCCGGCCACGGAAGCCGCCCAGCGTTTCGGCAGCTGCTGCTCGCCCGCGACGGTGGACGACGCGCGCCAGGTCGCGCGTCGGCTCGGCATCCCCTATTACCTCCTGAACAGTGAGGCGGAGTTCGACCGCACCGTGATCGACGACTTCGCGCGCGAGTACGAGGCGGGCCGGACGCCCGTGCCGTGCACCGTCTGCAACCGGGAGGTCAAGTTCGGCTCGCTGCTCGCACGCGCCCGCGCCTGGGACGCGGTGGCGGTCGCAACCGGGCACTACGCGCGGATCACGTACGATCCGGCGACGGGTCGCTACCTTCTCTGGCGCGGTGTTGACACCGAAAAAGACCAATCTGATTTTCTCTGGCCGCTCTCGCAATCCCAGCTTGGTGCCGCGCGCTTTCCCGTCGGCGACCTCACGAAAGCGGAGGTACGCGACCGCGCGCGCGCGTTGGGACTTGTCACCGCCGACAAGCCGGAGAGCCAGGAGATCTGTTTCATCCCGGACGACGACTATCGCGGCTTTCTCCGTCGCCGAATCCCGCAGGCCTTCAGACCAGGCCCGATCGTGGATGGAGGCGGCCGCGTGCTCGGCCAGCACGAGGGGCTGGCGGCGTTTACGGTTGGCCAGCGCCGCGGCCTCGGGCTCGCGACTGGGCGCACGCTCTACGTCACCGCGCTCGAACCGGCCCGCAACACGGTGGTGGTGGGCGAGGCGCGGGAGGTCGAGGTGGACACGCTTATGGCCGAGCAGGTCAATTGGATCGCCATCGACGGGCTCGAGGGCCCGCGCGACGTATCGGCCCAGATTCGCCACCGCCACAAACCAGCTCCCGCAACCATCAGGCCTTGTGGGCAGGGGGTCGAGGTGCGATTTGAGGCGCCACAGTGGGCGCCGGCGCCTGGTCAATCGGTCGTCTTCTACCAGGGCGACCTCGTCGTGGGCGGCGGCGTTATCGCGGCCCGAAGCCACGAAGCCGCTTGACAGTTTTCCTCTGGGCGTGATACACGTTTAGCGTTTGTCCCTTATTTCACAATATCTCGTGGACGGAGAATTCACGATGCGTCGTAGCTTAGCCTTCGCACGCTCTTGGGCCATCGCATGCGTCCTTGGGGGTCTCGTGCCTGCAGTAGCCTTCGCCTCAGGCGGGGGAGAGAGCGGGCTCATCAGCCTGGACAAATCCCTCATCATCCAGGCCGTCAACTTCCTCATCCTGCTGATCCTGTTGACCAAGCTGCTCTACAAGCCGCTCCTGGCGAAGATGGACGAGCGCACCCAGGCCATCCAGAAATCGCTCGACGAAGCCCAGGCGGCGCGGGCCGATGCACGGAAGGAGCGGGACGAGTTTGCCGCAAAGATCCAGGCCGCGCACGCCGAGGCGCAGGGCATCCGCGCCACGGCCCTCAAGGACGCAGCCGACGAGCAGCGGCGGTTGGTCGACGCGGCGCGGGCCGAGGCGGCTCGCCTCGTCGCCAGCGCGCGGCAGGAAATGGACCAGGACGTCCGCCGCGCGCGTCAGGAGCTTCGCCAGGAGGTTGCCGATCTTGCCATCGCGGTCTCCGAGCGGCTCATCAAGAAGAGCCTCAACGACGCCGATCACCGCCGCGTCGTCGCCGACGCCATCGAACGCATGGGCCAGAAGAACTAGCTCCGATGCGCGCCCAGGAGGGAACCGCCCGCCGCTATGCGAAGGCGCTGTACGCGGCGGCTGCCGAGGCCGGGGCAGGGGAAGCCGCGGGGCGTGAGCTCACCGCCCTCCTTGACGTACTCCAGGCTAACGGCCCGGCCGTCGACGTGCTCGCCCGGCCGTGGATCAAGGCGGGGGACCGTCGCGCGGCCGTCCTGACGCTCGCCCACCGGGCGGGGTGCGGCAAGCTCGTCCAGGACTTCGTGGCGCTCGTCGCCGAGCGCGGCCGCCTGGACCACCTGGCGGCCATCGTTGCCGCCTTTCAAGAACTCACGGACGCCGCCCTCGGCCGGGTTCGCGCCCAGGTCACGACGGCCGTGGCGCTGACTGATGCCGAGAAGGACCAGCTCGCCCAGCGCCTCCAGACTGAGCTCGGCAAGCAGATCATCCTCGAGGAAACCGTGGACACGAATCTCCTGGGCGGCTTTGTCGCCCGGGTCGGCAGTCTCATTCTTGACGGCAGTCTCGACGGGCAGCTCTCGCGCATGCGCGAGCGGCTGGTGAGGGGATAGCATGATCAAGGCGGAAGAGATCAGCGAGATCATCAAACGGCAGCCGCAGGGCTACGAGGCCGAGGTTGACCTCAAGGAAGCCGGCCGCGTCATCGAGGTGGGCGACGGAATCGCCCGCATCTACGGGCTCCAGGGCGCCATGGCCGGCGAGCTGCTCCAGTTCCCGGGCGATGTCTTCGGTCTCGTGCTGAACCTCGAAGAAGACACCGTCGGCGCCGTGCTGCTCGGGTCCGACATCCTCATCAAGGAGGGCGACACGGTGATGCGCACGAAGCGCATCGCCCAGGTGCCCGTCGGTGAGGCGCTGACCGGCCGCGTCGTCAACGCCCTCGGCCAGCCTGTAGACGGCAAGGGCCCGATCGCGTCCACGGAGTTCCGGCCGCTCGAGCGCTACGCCCCGGGCGTCGTTGACCGGGCCGGCGTCAGGCAGCCGCTCCAGACGGGACTGAAGGCCATTGATGCCATGATCCCGATCGGGCGCGGCCAGCGCGAGCTCATCATCGGCGACCGCGGCACGGGCAAGACCGCCATCGGCGTGGACACGATCATCAACCAGAAGGGGCAGGACGTCTTCTGCTTCTACGTGGCGATCGGCCAGAAGCGCTCCACGGTCGCACAGGTCGTGAAAGTTCTCGAGGACACGGGCGCCATGGCCTTCACCACCGTCGTCGTGGCGTCGGCGTCGGAGCCGGCGGCGCTGCAGTACCTCGCGCCCTACACGGGTTGCGCCATGGCGGAGTTCTTCCGGGACTCGGGCCGCCACGCGCTGTGCATCTACGACGATCTCTCCAAGCACGCCACGGCCTACCGGCAGATGTCGCTGCTGCTGCGCCGGCCGCCGGGACGCGAGGCATACCCGGGCGACGTCTTTTACCTCCACTCGCGGCTTCTCGAGCGCGCGGCCAAGCTGAACGACCAGCTGGGCGGCGGGTCGCTGACGGCGCTGCCGATCATCGAGACGCAGCTGGGAGACGTGTCGGCCTACATCCCAACCAACGTCATCTCGATCACGGATGGCCAGATCTACCTCGAGTCCGACCTGTTCTACTCGGGCATCCGGCCGGCCGTGAACGTGGGCCTCTCGGTGTCCCGCGTCGGCGGCTCGGCGCAGATCAAGGCCATGCGCCAGATCGCCGGCAAGCTCCGTCTCGACCTCGCCCAGTACCGCGAGCTCGCGGCCTTCGCGCAGTTCGGCTCCGACCTTGACAAGGCGACGCTCCAGCAGCTGGCCCGCGGCGGGCGCATGGTGGAGCTGCTCAAGCAGGGGCAGTACGCCCCGCTGCCCGTCGAGAGACAGATCGCCATCATCTTCGCCGGCGGCCAGGGCCTCATGGACGACATGCCGGTCGAGCAGGTGCGGCCCTTCGAGGAGTTCCTCTACCCGCACCTCGAGCGCAAGCACCCGAAGCTCCTGCCCGACATTGCCAACAAGAAGGAGCTGACGGACGAGATCCGAGACGCGCTGACGGCGGCGATCAACGAGGCGAAGGCGGAGTTCATCGTCGCGCGGGGCATCAAAGCGGCGTAAGGCCCCCGACCCATGGCGACGCTCCGGGACATCCAGCGGCGGATCCGATCCGTCCAGTCGACGCAGAAGATCACGAAAGCCATGAAGCTCGTGGCCGCGTCGAAGTTCCGCCGCGCGCAGGAGCGAATCCTCGCGGCGCGCCCGTACGCGACGAAGATGCGTGAGCTCCTCGGAGGCCTCGCCGGACACTCCGGAGACGAGACCCACCCGCTGCTCGCGCGGCGCGATACGGGGCGCAAGCGGCTCGTGATCATCACGGCGGACAAGGGGCTTTGCGGCGCTTTCAATTCCAACATCCTCCGCGAGTCGCTGCGCTTCCTGCGTGGGGCCGAGGAGGCTTCGGTGACACTCGTCGTGGTGGGTAAGAAGGCACGCGACTTCTACCGCCGCCGCCAGTTCACGGTCAAGTCCGAGATGCTGGGTTTCTTCGACCGGCTGGCGTATTCCCACGCCCAGGAGTTGGCGGGCAGGCTCATGCAGGACTACCTCGCGGAGGAGGTGGACGAGGTCCAGCTCCTGTACAACGAGTTCCGCTCGGTCGCCGTCCAGCGCCCCGTGCGCCAGCAGCTCCTGCCGATCGAGGCCGAGGATGGCGGCGGCGAAGACGCGGGGCCGCAGGAGGAGTACCTCTACGAGCCCGGCCCCGAGGCCATCCTGGCCTCGCTCCTGCCGCGCCACGTGACCACGCAGGTCTACCGAGCGCTCATGGAGTCGGTCGCCGGCGAGTACGGCGCTCGCATGACAGCCATGGAGTCCGCGACCAAGAATGCCCGCGAGATGATCAATATCCTGACCATTCAGTACAACAAGGCCCGCCAGGAGCGCATCACCAAGGAGCTCCTGGATATCGTCGGCGGGGCGGAAGCCCTTCGCCAGTCAGTCGAAGCGTAGCGAGAAGCAGAGAAAGGACCGGTCATGAGCCAAGGCAAGATCGTCCAGGTCATCGGCCCAGTGGTCGACGTCGAGTTCGAGCCCGGCAAGCTGCCGGCCATCTACAACGCGCTCGAGGTGCCCAACGCGGGCAGCACCGACGTCTTCGCATACTCGGCCAAGCTCGTCCTCGAGGTGGCGCTGCACCTGGGCGAAGGCCGCGTTCGCGCCATCGCCATGGCGGCGACCGACGGGCTGACGCGCGGCATGCCTGTCAACGACACGGGGCAGCCGATCACGATTCCCGTGGGCAAGGAGACGCTGGGGCGCATTATCAACATCACGGGCGAGGCCGTGGACAAGGCCGGGCCGCTCAAGGTGACCAAGACGCTGCCGATCCACCGGCCGGCGCCCTCGTTCGAGCAGCAATCGACCAAGGTCGAGATGTTCGAGACCGGCATCAAGGTCGTGGACCTGCTCGAGCCGTACACGAAGGGCGGCAAGACGGGTCTCTTCGGCGGCGCCGGCGTCGGCAAGACCGTGCTCATCATGGAGCTCATCAACAACATCGCGAAGCAGCACGGCGGCATCTCGGTCTTCGCCGGGGTAGGGGAGCGCACGCGCGAGGGCAACGACCTCTACCACGAGATGACCGAATCGGGCGTCATCGCCAAGACGGTGATGGTGTTCGGGCAGATGAACGAGCCGCCGGGCGCGCGCCTGCGCGTCGGGCTGACCGGCGT
>ORMF012668141.1_pt1 | contig 19421 bp, 15 predicted proteins | sample 1779871 | NCBI WGS metagenome assembly ORMF01 (sample SAMEA104232316, study PRJEB22302) | groundwater metagenome | biome: forest; feature: aquifer; material: groundwater | place: USA | collected 2011-08-07 | depth 5.4 m | reverse complement strand
TTCCTTTATCTCAAAGAGTTCTTCTTTGTCATGAAACTATTCACATATTGCTAATATGCAAAGAGTTTCATTCCTCAAATAATCTCTTTGATGTTTTGTAAAATCATGTAATTTATTTAGTTACACTTCCTAACTGCGTAAGGTCAGTTAATAAAAACATATCAAATCTAAAGATTTTTTATTACTTCATTGGTAAATTCGCTGCATGATAATTTTGTTGCATTTTCTGCTTGGTTTGCCAAATCTATAGTCATTTCCCCGCTAGATATAGTTTTTTCAATAGCATTAACAACTAAATCAGCTGCTTCATCCCAACCAATATATCTCAACATCATTTCTCCAGACAACACCATTGAACATGGATTTGCCATATCTTTGCCAGCAATATTTGGGGCTGTTCCGTGCGTTGCTTCAAAAACAGCATGACCTGTTTTATAATTTATATTTGCACCGGGAGCTATTCCAATTCCTCCAACGCATGCAGCAAGAGCATCTGAAATGTAATCGCCATTGAGATTAGTTGTAGCAACTACATCATGTCCTTCAGGATTTATGAGTATCTCTTGAAGAAATGCATCGCATATACAATCTTTGATTATTATTTTGCCGCTATCACTGTTTTTTTGATCTGTTGTTACGTAGTTGCCGTATTCGCGTTCAGCAAGTTCATATCCCCATTCCCGGAATCCGCCTTCGGTAAATTTCATTATGTTGCCCTTATGTACAAGTGTCACACTTTTACGGCGGTTTTTAATTGCAAATTCTATTGCTGCGCGCACAAGGCGCTCTGAGCCTTCTTTTGATATAGGTTTTATTCCAATCGCAGATGTCTCAGGAAATCTGATATTCGAAACCTTCATCTCTTCTTTTAAAAAAGAAATAACCTTTTTAGCTTCACTGCTGCCAGCCTTCCACTCAATACCTGCATAGATATCTTCACAATTTTCCCTAAAAATGACCATATCTGTTTTTTCAGGTTGTTTAACAGGCGAAGGAACTCCTTTAAAATATTTTACAGGTCTTACGCAAGCGTAAAGATCTAATGTTTGTCTCAACGTTACATTCAATGATCTAATCCCACCTCCTACAGGAGTAGTTAAAGGACCTTTGACTACAATTTTGTATTTTTTTATTGAATCAATTGTTTCCTCTGGAAGCCATATTTCTTTGTTATAAACTTTGTTTGCCTTTTCACCTGCAAATATCTCTATCCACTTTATCTCTTTTGTTCCACTGTATGCTTTTTCTACCGCTGCATTCCAAATTTTCATGCTTGCTGAAGTTATTTCAGCACCAATTCCATCGCCTTCTATAAAGCATAATGCTGGATGATTCCCTACTTTTACAGCACTGTTTTCATCTATGACGACTATGTCTCCTACAGTCAATTTCATCTTTTTCATTTTTATCTCCATTGATTCTAAATATTTCTTCTATCTAAAAGTATACTTTAAGTTGTAGTTTTCATAAAACCAATTTGTGAAGATTATAAATTTGATATACTTTAATTGAATAAGATGGTTTTCAAGGCAGATTCATTATAATTTAAAAAAAACAGAAAGGTTTTTTATGAAAGATAAAGTCAAAATAGCAGTGATACCTGGAGATGGAATTGGACCAGAAGTTGTTAACGTTGGGTTGAAGGTTTTAAATAAAGTGTCATCAAAAATAGGTATTGAATACAATACGACGATATTTCCATTTGGTTCTGATCACTATTTAAAAACTGGCGAAGTGCTTTCTGATGATTCAGTGAAAGAGTTACGTAAATATGATGTTATATATCTCGGTGCTGTCGGCTCTCCAAAAGTTAAGCCTGGTATAATTGAAAAAGGACTTTTACTAAAACTCAGGTTTGACCTTGATCAATATATAAATTTACGACCAGTTAAACTTTATGACGGCATTGATACGCCGCTGAAAAATAAAACATCAAAGGAAATAGATTATGTCGTAGTTAGGGAAAACACTGGTGGATTGTATACCGGAATAGGTGGTATTTCTATGAAAAATACAGCCGATGAAGTAGCTATTCAGTCTATGGTTTACAATTATACTCAGGTTTCACGCTGCCTAAGATATGCTTTTCAAGTCGCTGAAAAGCGTCCTAGAAAAACTTTAGCTCTTATTGGTAAAACAAATGTTCTTACCTACGTATTTGATCTTTGGGAAAGAGCATTTCACGACATTGGAGAAAAAGAATTTCCTAATGTAAAAAGAGAATACTATCACGTAGATGCTACATGCATGCATATGGTAAATCAGCCTGAAAGATTTGATGTAATGGTCACTACAAATATGTTCGGCGATATAATCACTGACCTTGGCGCTGTAACACAAGGCGGAATGGGAATGGCTGCCAGCGGTAATTTAAACCCAACAAAAAAAGCACCATCCATGTTTGAGCCAATACATGGTTCTGCTCCTGATATTGCGGGACAAAATTTGGCTAATCCTATGGCTGCAGTTATGAGTTTAAAAATGATGCTGGACTTTATCGGAGAAGAAAAAGCAGCGTCTATTGTTGAACGCTCTATTATAGAAGTTGCCAAAACTAATTTCTTAAAAATGAAAACTTCTGAAATAGAAAGTCTCATCCTTAACTGCATATAAGAGTTTTTTTTAAAAATCTTTGAGTTATTGACATAAGTTCTCCTCTTTCCTACAATTGAAGATATTGGCTTTAAATATCTTCAGTTAGTTTAAATATTTAGGAGGAAAGATGTCAAGAGGAATGAGCTCATGGCGAAAAAGAGTATCAATTTTAAACATCCCTTTATTTCTGATAGCTATTTTTTATGAAGGGATAATGATGGCGGCTTCTTCTTCGGGGGCTGTCCCTGCCGACAATTCAGCAGCTTCAAACTACAGGATAGGAACTATAAGCTTAAGCACAGGACAGTGGCACGGCATCTACGGACATGCCTCCCTTCCCGGTATAGTAAAACACTTGACATAAACCTTGCTGTCACATATTCATCTGCCAAAAACCCCTAGAACTTGCCAAAATAACGGAGAATATTTATGAGAGAAAAAAATATCACAAAATATAACAAGGAGCAGCTGTTGATAGCTCCATCATTATTAGCAGCAGATTTTTTAAATTTAAATAGACAGCTTGTAGAAATTGAGCAGCATGCAGATATGCTCCACATTGATGTGATGGACGGCCATCTAGTTCCAAATATTTCTATGGGCCAGCCAGTAATTAAGAGCATCAGAAAATCTTCAGATATTCTCTTTGATGTTCATCTCATGATTACAAATCCTCTTAAATATATAGAATCTTTCGCTGAGGCAGGGGCTGATCATATTACATTCCACATTGAGTGTGATGATAGCGTAGAAGATACTATCTATATGATAAAAAAATTTGGTTTAACAGCTGGATTAACTCTTAAACCTGCAACAAAGATTGAAACTATTTTCCCATATTTAAGTTTAATCGATATGGTACTTATTATGAGTGTAGAACCTGGCTTCGGCGGTCAATCTTTTATGCCTGAAATGATGAAAAAATGTATGGCAATTAAAGCCAAAATAGAATCAATTGGCAAAAATATCTTATTACAGCTTGATGGCGGTATTGATTCAACAACGATAAAAACAGCATATAATTCAGGGGCACGCGTAATGGTAGCTGGAACTTCTGTTTTTAAACAGAAAGACGGAATAAAAGATGCTATAGAATTATTGCGTAAATCTGTCAAATAAAAACTCAAAGAGAGTCTAGCCCTCAATTCAGTGGCAAAAACCGTTTTGCGTAGCATGAACTCAAATTACTGAAATTTTTCTTAAAATTCATATAGACATGCTTACCCTTCTGCGATACCATTTACATTTAAAATAACTGACTTTCCAGCAATTTTGACTAAAAATATAGAGGGTTGATAAAAATGTCTATCAAATTCAAAAATTTACTAAATTTAAATTATATTTTACTGTTTTTAATAGCAACAAGCGCAGCTATTACCATTATTATAAGTTCATGCAGCAGCGGAACAAAACCAAGTATACCAACATATACGCCTCCGCCTCCTGTGTCACAACCTCTAGAATCATCAACGACTGAGAATGAGGAGAAAAATAAGTATTCAGGTCTGGAAATATATTCATCGCCAAATATAAAAGGATATAAAGATGAACTTGTAATTGTCGATTCTCTATTTATTCCAGCAATGAATGAAATTAACTATTTTGCAGAAAAAAACAATTTAACTCTAATAGTAATGAGTTCATTTAGACCTGCAAATAAAGAACTTTCTGGCACAATAGTCAAACCAGCTAAATATTCAAATCACCTTGTAGGACATGCGATAGACATAAATATAATGTACAAAGATCAATGGTATGAATCAGGCAATTTTAGAAGATCAAATTTAAAAAAATGCCCTGAAAGTATACAAAATTTTTTCAAGGAAATACGCTCTGCAAAAAATCTTAGATGGGGCGGTGATTTTTATCAGCAAGATCCTGTCCACATTGACGATCATTATAATAAAAACATTGAAGAATGGCAAATACGTTATGATCTATGTCAACAAGAGTACACAGAAAAATGGCCAAATTCTTAGCTTAATCATTTTCGTCTCGTAAAGCAAATAAACGATCATTTTTCCTAATTTTTTCAGCTACTGGAAATGTTATTAAAGAGCCTTTTGTAGCTCGGTCGACAAATTTCTCATCTACCATGATTTCCTTTATAATCCCTGTACGTACGCCGGTAGTAGTTCCAGTAATTATAAACTCCTCTCCTACAGAAAGGTCTCCTTCGCACAGCACAACCTCAGCGATGCCTGCCTTTTCAAAATATTTGTTTACAATGCCGATACGTATCTTTTTTTTAACAGCTTTATTGTCAGGATTGCCGCTCCACATATCCGCTTCTTTGCCTAAATAGTATCCTCCATGCCAAAAACCACGATTAAAAACTTTTTTTAACTCAGCTTCAAAATAATCTTTTTTATCTTCAGTATATTCCCCTTCTTTAATAGATAACACAGCCCCTTTATAAGCTTTAGTTACACTATAAACATAATCTGCAGAACGCCCCCTACCCTCAATTTTTAAAACTTTAACTCCAGCACCAAGTATTTGATCTAAGCATCTTATAAGACATATATCTTTTGGCGACATAACAAATTTGTTATCCAAAACAAGTTCATTGCCATCTGTTTCATCTATCACTCTGTAAGAACGTCTGCAATTTTGAAAACATGCCCCCCTATTCGCAGATGAATTGTATTTATCTAAACTCATAAAACATTTACCTGAAACAGATACACACAAAGCTCCATGAGCAAAGACCTCAATTCTTACAAGCTTACCTGATGGTCCTCGTATATCTTCATTTTCTATACATTCAGTAATCTCTTTGATTTGATCCAATGTCAATTCTCTAGCTAAAACCATAACATCTGCAAATTTTGAAAAAAACTTAACTGTTTCAATATTACAAACATTTGCCTGCACTGAAATATGCACTCTTATCCCTAATGCAAACGCCTTCAAAACAACTGCAATATCTGCAGCAATTACAGCATCAACACCTGAATTTTTAGCAGCAAGAAGAGTCTCATCTACTTCAAGCAGCTCGTTTCCGTAAATAATCGTATTCAAAGCAAGATATGTTTTTACCGAATGTTCACGCGCTATCTTCACAACTTCATCTATGTCTTCTGATGTAAAATTAACAGATGATCTTGAGCGCATATTAAGTTTTCCAGCCCCAAAATAAACAGAATCTGCCCCAGCTTTTATTGCAGCATTAAGAGACTCAAAAGAGCCGGCAGGTGACATAATTTCTACGTCTTCAAAGGATATATTGTTATTTTTCATAAAATAATTTCTATTTTTCAATTAAAGGATATAAATTAAAAATTTGCGTTTTAATCATAGACATAACACTAAACTTGATAAGTAAAATACAGCGAATACAGGTTATAGGAAATAAGGAATTTAATATTAGAATGAAAAAATACTTTTTAGGAATCGATATAGGCTCTACAACGATTAAATCCGTTTTAATGACAGATAAAGGTGAAGTATTAAGCTCACTTTATAAAAGAACAAAGGCCTCTAAAAATAAACCTATAGCATGCAGCAGCAGATGTTTTGAATGTGGTTCATGTAATATGGGCTCGTTAAAAAACATTATTGAACGTTTCCTAAGCGACAGAGGACTTCTTCCAAAAGATATAGAATGTACTGTCGTAACTGGAAGCCAAATAGTAGAAGATACGAAAAAATATATAAACTTTGACTTTAAAATAAGCGAAGTAACAGCACACGTTGAAGGTGCATTGAGTTTTTACCCTGACTGCAAAGCAATTCTTGACGTTGGAGGTCAAGACAGCAAAGCTATGATTTACAACGAAGCTATGGAGATGTGGACTTCTAAAATGAGCGGGATATGCGCTGCAGGTACAGGTGCATTTTTGGATAGCGTAGCCAGTAAACTTGCTGTTCCAGTCGAAGAAATGGCGAATAAAGCCGATTATGATTCAGAACTTGAATTCTCGTCTGTTTGCGCCGTGTTGGGTGCGACGTCTATTAACAAATTCAAAAATAGATATCCGTTAGGTCAAATAATCGGCGGAGCATGCAAAGCACAAGCTAGAACCGTGATGTCAGGCGTAGGAGAATTGCTTCTAAACTATAAAGGAAAAATAATATTTCAAGGCGGCGTAGCTTCAAATAAAGCTGTAAAGCACTATCTGGAACAAATTACAGGCTGCGAAATAGTAGTGCCTGAATATCACAACGTAATGGGAGCTCTAGGCGCAGCTACAGTAGCAAAAAACTATACTCAGTTGAAAGACAAGCTTTTAGGATTTAAAACTGATCACTGTACGGTAAATTTAAAATCGGCTGAACTGAGAACCAAGATAACAAGAAAACAGTTTTTAGGTTTTAAAAAAGAAAAACCTGTATGGCGAAATCTATTTTTCCCTACAGAAATATTAAACGCAATGGATGCTAAAATAATGACATTGGAAACTTATGCAGCTCTATTTGCAAAAAACAGAAAAAAAATAAAAGAAGCATTCGATATAGCATCATTAAAAGGATACACAGGAGCTGAAACGTGTTCATTCTTAAGAACTCTTGAAGGCATAGAAATGCCTGAGCCTATTTTTGGTCTTTCCACATCTCAGCCTTGCCTGCAAGGAGAAAGAATATTTCGCGACCTTATGAGAGCACAAGGGAAAGAAGATTCATTCTACTCTTTGAATACGCCAACTACTTATACCGATAACGCAGTAGAACATATGGCAGAAGATCTAGAAAGATCAGTTCACCTTTTAGAAAAAGCAATGGGCAAAAAACTAGATATTCATAAACTAGAAGAAGCGTGTATTCTTTCCAACGAAGCAAGAGAAATTACTATTAAATGCAATGATTTAAGGTTTTCATCTCCACCATTAATTCGCGGAAGTCAGGGGGTATATTTTTCTGTTATGTTCTCACAACTTTGGGGCAAGCAAGAGCTTATAGACATACAAAATCAATATTACCAAGACTTACTTGCAAGAAAAGAAATTGTCGAAAAAACACTCTCTTTTGAGGACACACATAGAGTTATATGGCTTCATCTTCCACCATTTTATGATAGCAGATTAATGGATTATCTTGAAGTAACCTGCAATATACCAATTATTTTCGAAGAAGTTAACTTTTCAGGTTGGGAAAAACTTAATGAAAAAGATCCTTATCGTTCTTTGGCAAAGAAATTAATGACCGTAGGATTTCTTGATCCTAAATTAAGAGTAGAAATGATCAAAGAATACACAAAAAAAGGTAAATTTAATGGTTGTGTTCTCTATAATCATATGTTTGGAAGATGCTCAATGGCAGATGCATCGTTTACCAAACACTTAAGGGAAGAGTTGAACAAATCATTAATACCTCTCCTTGTACTTGACGGAGATTGCATGGACCCCACAATTGATCCATGCAGCACATATACAAAAATTAATTCTTATGCAGAAGCCTTAAATAAAAAACGCTATGGAAATATTTTTGGTCCAATCAGAAGCAGAAACTAAATTATATAAGGAGCTTCCATGAATAAATCAATTCCGAAAAAAATCATATTAATATCTTCAATAGGCGGGATATTTGAATTTTATGACTTCATAATCTACGCATCATTTGGCGCTGTTTTAGCAAATATATTTTTTACAGACCATTATTCTTTTATAGTCAGACTGTTGACAACTTATTTTATTTTTGCAATTGGCTATTTAGGAAGACCTTTAGGCGGTTTAATATTAGCACATATTGGAGATAAAAAAGGCAGAAAAACAGTTTTTATGTTTACTCTTTTCTTAATGGCAGTTCCTACTTTGTTTATAGGCTGTTTACCTACATATGATAAAATAGGAGTTATTGCTCCCATTCTTTTGGTAATATTCCGTTTTTGCCAAGGTGTAGCGTTGGGAGGCGAAATGCCTGCTGCCGCCACATTCGTACATGAACATTCCGAACTTAAAGATAAAAATACATCTATGTCTTATCTATATTCAGGTTTCGTTGGAGGAATTTTGCTTGGGACAATAGTTGCGTTCTTATTAAATTATTTCATGACTCAAAATGCTCTTTATAGTTATGGTTGGCGAATCCCATTTATAATAGGAGGCGTGCTGGCTCTTGTAGGCTCTTGGCTGAGAAAAAGTGCAACTGAATCACCTGAGTTTAATAAAATAAAGAAAAACAATAAAATAGTGCAAGTTCCTATTTATGAAATGCTGAAAACTTCAAAAATTTCGGCTTTAAAAAGTATATTAATAGCAATGACAGCCTGTACAGGCACAATGATATACTGGATTTATTTCCCTGTTTTTTTAAAGGTAAATATGGGGTATTCAGCTATAGATGCTTTTAGCTTCAATATTTTAAACATCATATTAGGCATAATATTCATAATAATTGCTGGAAAAATAGCAAATAAAATAACTCCCGAAAAAACATTTATATTGGGTTCTTTAATTTTAATCATAATAACAATTCCATCAATAATTGCATTCAAAGATGGAAATATTATTTTTATGCTGGCATCATCAATTGTATTTAATTTTGGCGTTGGATGTATAATGATCTATGTCGCGGTTATCGCTGGATTATTTCAGACACCTGTTCGATTTACAGGTTTTGCATTCAGTGTAAATATAGCGTTTATTTTTGCAGGATTTCTTCCTGTAATTATTATATCGCTTATCTCTGCCACTAATTCTATATACGCAATCAGTTTTTTAATGATAGCAATGGCCTTTGTAGGTTTATTCGGAATTATGTTGAAAAACAGTAAAAACCACTTTCTAAATTCTATAAATAATGAATGATTCATATGGTTTTCTAAATAGTTTTTTAACTGAAGAAAGAAAAAAAAGAATAAAGTCTGTCGCATCAGAAAGAACAAATTATCTAACTGTTGTTATTGAAGACATATATCATTCACACAATGCCAGTGCTATTATCAGAATATGTGATTGTTTTGGAATACAAAATTTGTATGTAATAGAAAATACAAAACGCAACAGAGTGAACAATCAGGTAACTCAAGGTTGTGCAAAATGGGTAACAATAAAATATTACAATGAAAATGATAATAACACTGAAGCCTGCTTATCTGATTTAAAAACTGAAGGTTATTTAATTGTGACTACAACCATAAATAGCATAGATGCTTTTACTCCCGAAACGCATCCCATTGAAAATAAAAAATTAGCAATATGCTTTGGCTCTGAAGAATTAGGTTTAAGTCCAGAGGCCATTGCTATGGCTGATTCGCATTTAACAATCCCAACATACGGTTTTTCTCAAAGCTTAAATATATCTACTGCAGCATCAACCATATTGCATATAATGACGTCCAGGCTAAAAAATTCATCAATTGCCTGGAATTTAACCGCTAAAGAATACGATGAGCTTGTAATTGAATGGACTAAAAACAGTGTTAAAAATCATGAAATGCTGTTAAAACGCTTCCATGAAAATAATTTTCCGCTTTGAACCCTATTTATTTTATAAGCTGATGTTACGCAAAATGTGAAATATGCACAGCAGATAAAAATTATGAGTTGTAAATGTTAAATTATTTCTCACACGGTATACATCATGGTAAAAAAACTCGAAACAAACGAAAATAAATTGAATTAAAAATCCATGCCATGATGGATATCATGGTGTGGCTAACAATTCTCTGCGTTCTCAAAATCTCTGCGGGAAATAATATAAAAATAATAATTGCGTAATGTCAATTATAAATAATTACTCCCTTCATATATCACTTGAGGCTGGTTTATATCTAGGCTCAGCTTCTTCCATTGAAATTTTTTCCATATGCCACAAAAGTCTGACAAACCTTCTGAGGTCATTAAAAATTACAATAACAGATGGAATCAGCACCAAAGTAACAACGGTAGCGAACGCTACACCAAATGCAATAGATATAGCCATTGGAATAATAAATTGAGCTTGAACGCTTTTTTCTAGAATCATAGGCATAAGTCCAAAAAATGTTGTCAAAGTTGTAAGCAAAATAGCACGGAAACGTCGTTTGCCACCTTCAGAAACTGCAGTTAAAAAATCAGAGCCAGCCTCCAATCTGCTATTTATTCCTTCAATAAGAACAATTGCGTCATTAACAACAATGCCAGAAAGCGCAACCATTCCAAACATACTCATTATTGTTAAATCCATCCCAAAAATCAAATGTCCAATAACAGCGCCTATCAAACCGAAAGGAATAGTTATCATTACAATAAAAGGCTGAATATATGACTTAAAAAGAGAAGCTATTATAAAATAAATGGCAAAAAGAGCGATTGGAAATCCAAACATTAGAGACCGCATAGAATTGCTTGTCTCTTTAGATTGTCCTTCAAAAGAGTATTTGACGTTATATTCTGAAGAAAATTTAGGTAAAAATTCTTTCGTTAAATTTTTTATTATCTCTTCTGAATTAGCCTGTTCTATATTTACATCTGCTTCCACCGATACTGAATTTAGTCTATTTTGCCTCTTTATGCTTCGCGCGCCTTCTGTGATAGTAATATCAGCCACAGCCGAAAGTGGCACCATTTCACCATTTAAAAGTGGTATACGCATATTATCAAGTGAGGCTAAAGTATTTCTTTCCAAAACGGGATATCTTACTTTCACTCTTACATCATCCATGCCCCGCTGTATCCTGATTGGCTCGTTTCCAAAGTAGGCAGACCTCATATGTTCTGAAATGTTTTGAAGTGAAACACCTAAATGATAGGCTTCAGGCTTGATTCTAACTAGATATTCTTTAATCCCATTACGATAATCGCTTTGAGCGTCGAAAACACCAGTTATTGAATCCAATTTTTCAACCAGCTTGTCAGAAGCTTCAGTTAATGAACTTCTATCATTTGCAAAGAGTTTAATTTCAATAGGCTTTCCACCAGGTCCACGTTGGAATGTATCAAAACTTTCCGCAACTGCTCCAGGTATTTTACCAGTCTCTTTTTTCCACTGTTGCAAGATATCCATATAATATAGATTCCTCTCTTCAGATGGAATGAGCTCAATCGTCAATTCGGCAATATTTGAATTACCTGTTTCAAGAGTAGTTACTTTTGCAACCGAAAGATTTTTAACATTTTTTTCATTGTATGATTTTTCAACAAGCCCCCACGATTCAAGTAATTCCTCCCCTATTTTTTTGACCTCAGCAAATGAACTTCCTGGAGGAAGTTCTATTTTCGCTCTTATAAAATCATTATCTGATTCTGGCATAAATACATATTTTACATAACCTCCATTTACCAACCCAACCACAATCAGAAGAAGCATTACGAACAAAGAAGCTACAATATAACGTTCACGTAAAGCTGTTTTTAAAAATGGGAGATAAATATGTGCAATAAAATAATTCAATCCACCAATAACATAAGAACGCAATTTCATAGTATATTTTAAAAATTTAAACCTCGGCGTATGCACTGAAAGCGGAAGATGTCGCAAATGAACTGGAAGAATAAATAAACTTTCCACAATAGAAATTGATAATGCTGCAACTACAGGAATTGGAATTTGTCGAATAAACTTACCGATAATACCTTCAACAAAAAAAAGTGGAAAAAATGCCACAATCGTTGTAAGCACCGCAGCTATTACCGGCATAGTAACTTCTGAAGTGCCGTTCACTGCTGAACTAACAGGATCTTCACCTGCTTCTCTACGCGTATAAATTGCCTCGCCGACAACAATTGCATCATCTACAATTAGACCCAAAACCATGATCAATCCAAACATAGTGAGCATATTAATCGATGAACCTACCGCTCCCATAACAGCAAGCCCCCCTGCAATGGAAATGGGAATACCCATGGCTACCCAAAAACTAAGTCGGATATCAAGGAATAACCATAAAATAAATATAACAAGCGCAAGACCTGCAATGCCGTTATATTTTAATGTATTGAGTCTTCCTGTTACCATTCTTGAAAAATCTTTAAAGACCGTAATCTTAAAACCATAAGGCATCTCTTCGGAAAGCTGTTTGACGTAGGAAGTGACCTGTTCACTTATATAAATAGAATCTTGCGTGTTTGTTTTATAAACGTTTATAATAACAGCAGGCATACCGTTAAAAAGCACTTCAGAATTACTAGTATCATCACTTTTATCAGAGAGCGTACCTAATTCGCCAAGAGTAACAGTTTTGCCGTCATCTGTAGCGATAACAGGAATGTTTTTATAATCGTTTGCGTAATATTTTCTTCCAACACTTCTGATGCGTGCCTCTTCAGTACTGCTTTTTATCGTACCAACAGGAGTATTTAAAGAGTTTGCCGTAATTGAATTACCTATATTTTCAAAAGACAAATGATACTTTCGTAAATTTTCTTCAGGTATTTCGAGTGAAATTTCATAATCTTTTTCACCTTGTACCTCAATTTTAGTAACGCCATTAATATTAAGTAAATTTCGTCTTAATTCTCTAGCAGCTTCTTTTAACTGATAATCAGGAAGATTGCCCCACAAGGCGATTGACAGAACATCACTCTTAACTTTCAACTCCTTAATCAATGGCCTTTCAGCATCTTTTGGGAAGGTAGAAATAGAATCAATGGCAGTTTTTACTTCTTCTTTCACTTCTGAAACTGAAGCGTTATTTTCACATTCAATATGTGCTGTTGCAACTCCTTCTGAAGCTGTAAGGATTACATCTTTTATGCCGTTAATGCCATCTACTGCATCTTCTATTTTTAAGCAGATACCCTCTTCTATTTCTTCAGGGTCAGCGCCAGTATATATAACTTTGACTTCTATAATTCCAAGAGAAGTATCAGGAAAAATTTCACGAACCATCGTGTAAGAGGCAATTATACCTGCAATTAAAATCAACAGCATGAGCAGATTTGCCAAGACAGGGTTTGCAATTAGTATTTTTATTAAGTTTTTTACCATCTAAATTTTAGAAATTTAATAGATTTTCGTTTCCTTAATTATGGGCTTTACTTTCATCCCGTTAACTATCCCCCTTGGAATCTGCTGTGTCACGATATTATAATTTTCAGGAAAGCTGCATTTTACATACAAATAATCAGAGTCTGAAGAAATAATGTCAACACTACTTTCAGAAATTATATTTTCAGGGTCTACAAGATAAATTTTGCCGTTAAATTGAATAGAAGACGATGGGATTTTATAAACTTTTACAGATTCTGGCAGAGTGAAAATGACCTTACAAAACATCCCAGATGTCAAAGCCATTGAAACATTTTTCATATTTAAAGGTTTTTCTGGTGCTACGATGAAAGTAAATGTTCTTGTATTTGAATCATATTTCTCTATGCGTAATATTTTACCGCTCCATTCACATTCCAAAAGTTTTTCAGTCCATTGTATTTTTACACCAATATTATCGCGCAGCTTATACCAATGATTATGACTGATTTCATTTGCTTTTAAAAGAGATTCTGATTCAGAGTTATTAAGAGAAACTGGTATTGAAAGAGATAAATCGTCAACAACTGCAAAAAGATTTTGTCCTGATTTTATATACTCCTTTTCTCCTATATTAACTTCTGTTATACGCCCAGTAACAGGAGCTTTGATCTCACATCTTTCTATATCAAGAAGAATTTTTTCACGTTTGGCAATATTTTTTTCTATGCTCGCCAAATTCAAGTTTAACTCAAGCTCCTCCTGTTTTATTTCGCTATCTTTTTTAAAACAAGCACTTTTAGCTGTTTCCAAAGAACGCTCGGTAGATTCTAATTGTTTAAGCGAAACTGCATTTTTAGAATACAATTCTTTCTGGCGGTGGTATTCTTTTTCTTCTATCTGAAAAGAACGGTAAAGAGATTTGTAAATATTTTTATTGTCTGCAATCCCTCGATCTAAAATATTGTTTTTTATCTTAAACACATTTATCTCAGCGTCAATTTCTTTCAATTGCAGCTGGTAATCAGCAGAATCTATTCTTAACAAAACATCGTCACGATTAATGACATTACCTTCTTTTAAAATTGCAGTTTTGTACTTAAGCTCTCCGCTAACTTGTGAGCTTATTTTGAACACATCAGTGGAATATGCAGTCCCATAACCTGTTACTTTCAGATTGTAATCTACTTTTTTTAACGGAGCAACTATAACAGATTTAAGTGAATTAATATCCTTTTTACTCTTAATTTCTCTATGTGTTGAAGAAAATTTGAAGTAAAAGTAACAACCTAAAAAAAGTATTACTAGACAAATTATGATACGAACTACAATCTTTGTTTTCATAAATTTATATCATAAATTTGCTGTAAGTCTAAATTATTTTTTGGCTGGTTCATTATTATTTATTGGGCTGTTGTGCTGAACTACAAGCTCAGCTATCTGCTGGTCTATTTTTTGAGCTTGTGCTAGAAGTGACTGCATTTTTGGATCTTGATTAAGCTGTGTTGCCATTTTTTCATGTAAGTCCATAATAGACTTCTGTAAAATTGTCAACTGAGGAGAATTTTTTATTAAAGAGACTCTAAGTTCATACATTTGAAGTGAAAGTGCTCTTCTTTGATTCTCTAAAGAATCTATTTTTTCAGGGAAAGTTTGAGGTTGAGAATTTGACGATACAGTTAAGGGCTGATATGTAGTTTGTTTCTGAGATCCAGCCGAAAGATTAAAAGAAGGAAAAGTTCCTGGTGCATCAGCAGCAAAGACAGCGCAGCTGCATAATAGTAATAATCCACTTACAATTATAAAATTTTTCATTTCAATTACCTTTTTTACAAATTTATAATAGAATCTTCATCATAATAAGATGAAAGAACTTCTCCTGCTAAATAAAGAGAGCCTACAATTATCGTTCCTTCGCCAGTTACATGTGCCTTAGCTTCTTTAAATGATGCAAAATTTTTAGTTGGTATGGCTACATTAATTCTAGCTGAAATATTTGCCATTTCTTCTGGTGGAAATGATTTTCTAGAAGATTGAATGCCTACAAAGATAAATTCCTCAGCAATTTGAGAAAGGATTGTTAAATTTTCCATAGGATCACGTTCTTTCAAACATCCAAATACAATTTTAAACTTTTTCCCTGGAAATATGTTTTTAACTGATTGAACAAACAAATCTACACCTTGAGGATTGTGGGCTCCATCTAAAATTGTACCATCTGTCAATTTCTGAAATCTCGCAGGCCAACGTAAATTTATTAATCCACTCATTGAACGATTAAAGTCAAATTTATACTTTAATGACAGGTATTTAACAACAGAGAAAGCAAGCCTAATATTCTTTTTTTGAGCTTCGCCAGCAAGAGATACAAAATATTTGTATTCAGAATTAGAATTATCAGCAAAATGCCAACCAATTTCATTATTAATGCTTGCTTCAAAAAACAACAGACTGGCAACATCTTTAATTTCAGAATTAACCTCTTTTGCTTTCTTACGAATAACAGTTTCTGCAACAGAATCCATTTCACCCAAGAAACATGGGATGCCAAACTTAATTATGCCAGCCTTTTCAAATGCAATTTTTTCAATATTTTCTCCCAAATATTGCTGATGATCCAAACCTATTCCAGTTATGATAGAAAGAATTGGCATAACAATATTTGTACTGTCAAGCCGACCACCCATTCCAGTCTCCCAAACAACAAAATCACATTTATTGTTACTGAAATATTTCAATGCTATGGCAACATTAGCCTCAAAAAAGGTTACACTTTTCCCTGCATTGTACATGGCGTCAATACATGGCAAAAGCAAAGAGAGTATTTCGCACAACTCATCTTTCGATATGCCAATACCGTTAATTCGAAATCGTTCACGAAAAGAAACTAAATGTGGCGAACTGAAAAAACCAACTTTATAACCTGCTGTTTGAAGTGCTTTTGCCACAATAGAACATACAGAACCTTTACCATTTGTACCAGCAACATGAATAAACTTAAGATGGTTGTCATACCCTCCAAGGTTATTTATTAATTCAATCGTATTATCCAAACCAAGCTTAATGCCAAAAGTTTCAAGCTGGTAAATTTTATTTAATGCTTCATCATAATTCATAGATAAATTCACCTGAGGAAATATTTTTAAATATTTACAAGATTTAAATCTTATAAATTTATTGTAGTCTATTCTTCATATGCCTTAATTTTCTGCATTCAGGACACATAAACTCTTTCAAGCCTAAAACTATAGCTTTTTGATGCGATTTTCGAATACAAAATTCGTCTGGAGAGTCTATTTGAAACGTTTGATTGGAATTATCTGCTACCAAAAGTGCAGGTCCTCTTAGCATTTTGATTCTTATCGTAACATCATCAGGCAGTATAATATTTGAAACGTGCTCTCGGGAGTTACTAAATGCCATTCCAATACCAGTTTTAAAAATCGTATTTGTGATACTTTTATAGTATGCCGTACTTCCATGAGGTGTAGCAATCCCAAAAGCATCACTGGCAACTTCTTTTAAATAAAGCTCTTTATCTATAAAAACTCTATAACGAATGGAGGTTATTCTGTGAATATTGTGTAAAAATATATCGTTAATTCCGAAAATAACATGTTCCTTATATAGTGCTTCAAGCTTTATCAACTCTGTAATTTTAAGCTTATTTTCTAAAAGATGTTGAATAATTGAATCATGGGAATGAACTCTGCAAAGCTTAGCTGTTCTTGTATCTCTAATGGGCAATTTAGGAATTCCTGGAAACTCTCGTTCAGCCCATAACAGAGAACCGTCTCCACCAAAAGCTATAATTATATCGGGATTTTTATCAACAATTTCAATGCCGTTGTCTAAAATTATTTGTAAAATATCCTCACAATACTGCCCAGCAAGAGCAACCTTCATTGGACAACCTCAAATTTACTGTTAACTAAAATAAGGATAAAATACAACAAATTTGACAATAATAAAACCACAACTTAAACTATATGTAACTTTTACTATAGCGAAGCTATTCCAAAAATTGGTTAATTTACCCTAAAACAGCTTCAACATTGACATAAGTTTCTTAAATCATTTTACTATAAGTATATTTATAGAACACATTAAACATTGGACTTATTATGAATAAAATTTTAGAAAAAGCTGCAAACACAATCGAATTAGAAATTTTGGGATTAAATAAGCTTAAGACAATGTTAAATAATAATTTCATAGAGCTTGTAGAAAGTTGCAGAGAAGCCTTAGATGAAGGAGGCAAAATTGTAATAACAGGTATAGGCAAAAGCGGACATATCGGTCATAAAATTTCAGCAACACTTGCAAGTACAGGCTCACCTTCGGCGTTTCTTCACCCTGTAGAAGCTATGCACGGAGATTTAGGAATAATACAAAAAAATGATATTCTTATAGCCATAAGCTACAGCGGAGAAACAGAAGAAGTAATTTCCATTCTGCCTGCTGCAAGAAGATTAGGAATAAAAATTGGCGCAATAACAGGAAACGTTAATTCAAAACTTGCAAAATGGGCAGATATTGTTGTGTCTGTTAAAGTAGAAAAAGAGGCATGCCCATTCAACCTAGCCCCTACTACATCAACGACAGCACAGCTTGTAATGGGTGATGCTCTTGCCATGGTACTTTTAGATATAAGAGGATTTACCAAAGAAGATTTCGGAAGACTTCATCCAGGCGGTGCAATCGGACGAGCTATTACATTAAAGGTTGCAGACATAATGAGATCTGAAGACTCTCATCGACTAGTAAAAGTCCACACAAACACATCCATAAAGAATACAATTCTAGCTATGACTGAAGCAAAAAGCGGTTCAGCCATAATTACGGATGTCGAAGGAAAGCTAATCGGCATCTTTACTGATGGCGATTTTAGAAGATATTCAAATAGCGATCCAGACATTCTAACAAAACATGTTGAAAAATATATGACAAAAAATCCAGTATCTGTCAAGTCATCAGATATGGCTGTTACTGTCCTTAATATAATAGAAAAACGTCACGTAGATGACATAATTGTTATAGATGACAACAATAAAGTTGTCGGCATTGTAGACAGCCAAGATTTACCTGGCTTTAAACTTATGTGATTTGGAATATCATTTTTCTAAAATATACCGAAGGTATCTTAAAAATTGGTTAATTTACGATAAAACAGCTTCATATTTAATGAGAGTTTCTATAAAACCAATTAGTTATGGGTCTATTAGTTTTTAAAAACCTCTAATAGAACTATAATTATCTTTTCTTTTCAACTATAATTACCCTCTAACTGCATAAAGAATTTACACAACTAAATTTTATTCACAGGGCCTATTATGCATTTTTTAACTACTGATTTCACTGCTGAATTAATCAGCACAATGGTATTGATCTTGCTCGGAGATGGAGTGGTCGCAGGTGTATTATTAACAAAAAGCAAGGCAGAAAATTCAGGATGGATTGTGATTACTGCAGGCTGGGGATTTGCTGTAGCTATGGGAGTGTACGTAGCAGGCTGGGTCACTGGGGCACACATGAATCCTGCTGTCACAATATCTCTTGTAACCGCAGGAAAACTACCTCTACTTGAAGCTATTCCATACATAGGTGGACAGCTTATTGGGGCTGCACTTGGCGCACTACTTGTCTTTTTAGCATACCGCTTGCATTGGGAGAAAACAGAAAATCCAGACCATAAACTCCTCGTTTTCTGCACAATGCCTGCAATAAAACATCACGGTTGGAATTTTGTCACTGAGGTAATTGGCACAGCAATGCTTATGCTTGGGGTTTTAGCTATTTCAAATAAAAATAATGGGCTCTCATCTGGTGCATCAGCTCTTTCTGTAGGTATCTTAGTCTTCGCAATAGGTCTTTCACTGGGAGGGCCAACTGGTTACGCTATAAATCCTGCACGAGATTTAATGCCAAGACTCATGCATTATATTTTGCCTATAAAGGGAAAACGTAATTCAGGCTGGGATTATGCCTGGGTGCCA
>ORMF011269879.1_pt1 | contig 19436 bp, 17 predicted proteins | sample 1779871 | NCBI WGS metagenome assembly ORMF01 (sample SAMEA104232316, study PRJEB22302) | groundwater metagenome | biome: forest; feature: aquifer; material: groundwater | place: USA | collected 2011-08-07 | depth 5.4 m | reverse complement strand
CATGCGGGACATAAAGCTTCAGTCCTGACCATAAAATGACTGCCGTCCGTTTCGCTTTTGACCCGGTCAGCGCTTAAGGGCGCCCAAAAACTAGGCCAGCCGGTGCCGGAATCAAATTTAGTGTCCGAGGCGAAAAGCTCCAGCCCGCAGCCGGCGCAGCGGTAAATCCCCTTTTCCTTGTGATTCCAGAATTTTCCGGTAAAGGCGCGTTCCGTGCCTTTTTGCCGCAATATTTCATATTGTTCGGCGGTAAGCTGTTTGCGCCATTCCGCGTCGGATTTTTCTGGTTTTGTTTTCACGATTTCCCGGCGAGAAAAGCGCGCAGCATCCAAGCCATTTTTTCATGCTGTTCCATGAGACCGGTAAGAAAGTCATTGGTGCCGGCGTCCTTATATTTATCGCCGGTTTTGACAATGTCGGCGCGCAGGGTGCGGATCAGCGCCTCATGGTCTGTTAAGAGATCGGCGAGCATTCCGCGGTCATCAGGGTTCCGGCCGGGATGTTCTTCCAAACGCGCACTTTTGCCGAATTCCGTGAGCGTGCCGGCAGAAACGCCGCCCAAAGCGCGGACGCGCTCCGCCACTTCATCAATAATTTCATCCAGTTCTTCATACTGGGCTTCGAAAAATTTGTGCAGGTCATTGAAATGCACCCCTGTCACATTCCAATGATACTTGCGGCTTTTGGTATAAAGCAGGTATTCGTCCGCAAGCACAACGTTCAAAATACCGCAAACGGCGTCGCGGTTTTTTTCGGTAATTCCTATATCGGGTTTCATAGCGCCTCCTTTTGGCTCTTCAGTTTATCAGAGGGGTGCCGTTTTGCAAAGAAGGCCCCGTGCTTTTTTTGGGGCTAAGGGGAAGCGGGCCGCCCTGCACTTCAGGGCGAGCCTCGCTCATTTTTTGCTTGGCAAAAAATGAGCGGGTATACTTTGAATTACGGGTTAAATATGTCTTGGGCAACCCCGGAGGAAGCTTGAAACAGGAATCGGTATACGGTCTGGTCTGCACAGGCGGCGGCGCGCATGGCGCTTATCAGGTGGGTGTGCTTAAATTCATCCACGAACACTACAGCCGCGGCGAGGCAAGTCCTTTCCGCATTTTTGCAGGGGCTTCGTGCGGGGCCTTAAATACCACTTTCTACGCGTCCAAGTCGGCAATGGCGCGCAAGGCCGGCTTGGAATTAGAGGATTTTTGGCTTCATTTCGATGTGCCCCGTTATCATGGCAATCTGCTGCAGAACGTCCTGGTAGCGGCTTATCGCCGCTGGCGTAAAAAACTTACGGGCCAGAGTACTTGGGCAGTTCTCGATCCGAAACCTATGCAAGATGCCATCGGCCGCGGCTTCAGCCGGAAAAGTCTCGACGACTGCCTAAAAAGCGGCTCTACGTTAGGCGTGGCGATCGCAGCGACGGAACTTTTATCCGGAAGGGCCTGCTGGTTTCAGGAAGGACCGCGCGCCAAAACATGGAATCTTTTTCACTCGCTCGGAGTGCTTGACCAGCTGCAAAACCCGCATTTGGAAGCGAGCTGCAGCGTGCCGCTTTTTCTGCCGCCGGTTAAAATCGGCGAGCGCTACTTTCTGGACGGCTCCATCAGCTTAAACCGGCCGCTCAGCGCAGCCCTCAATATGGGAGCAACCCGTCTGCTGGTAGTCGCCACCGATAAACCCATTCCGCGCAGCCTGCCTGTTTACCGGCCGCTTTTCAGGCCGAGGTTCATGGATACCGTGCGGATGCTGCTCGACCGCATGAGCCACGATTCGGCCTTTGACGAAGCCATTGAAATCGATATGCTGAACCGTTTTTATGAGGCTTTGTCCCAAAAAAATAAACATGCCGAAGGCGAGCTTGAATCACTTCCCCTGTACCACGAAGAAGCCTTGCCCTCCCATTATCAGCCCACGGAAATCTGCATGATTTTTCCTTCAAAGCGGATCCGCGCCGCTTCGCTGGTGGATGAAAAGGACCTGATGCCCGGACCGCACCATAAACGGACGCGGTTCATGTTTAATGAGAAATTTATCCGGAACCTCATCCACCTCGGATATGAAGATGCGAAATCAAGGCAGGACGAACTGCACAAATTCTTTGCGGTTCAAGAACCTTCCGCGCGGCGCTGGTTCCTTTTCCGCCGCCGCCGTCCTTCCCCAGAAGCCGCCTGACCTCAGCCTTAAAAAAGCGTGCGCCCGGGCAGATTCGAACTGCCGACCCCCTGCTTAGAAGGCAGGTGCTCTATCCGACTGAGCTACGGGCACAAGTAGGAGTGTTGCGGGTATCATAATGATGCCCGGTATTTTGCCAACGTCAAATTTTTGGATATTCTGAAGCGGAGAATGGCGAGCGATCAGGGTCTATTCTGTTTTTGTTCGCGGCGGTGCGCAAGCCATTCTTTGAGGATGGGGATAAAAGAAAGCAGGATCACCGCGCCGATCACGATATGGATGTGCTTTTCAACGTCCGGAATCGAACGGCCAAGGAAATAACCGCAAAGCGTCATGCTCGCCACCCAGCCGACACCGCCCGCCACGTTGTAAAAAAGAAATTTCTTATAGTCCATCCGTCCCGCTCCGGCCACAGTCGGTGCAAAAGTGCGCACAATCGGGACGAAACGCGCAATCACGATCGTTTTCGGGCCGTGCTTTTCATAAAACTTATGGGTGCGGTCGAGATGGCTTTTCTTAAAGAATAAAGAATCCTCTTTATGGAACAATCGCGGGCCTAAATGATATCCAATCCAGTAGCCCGTTGTATCGCCAACGATGGCGGCAACCATCAGCAATCCGTTCAACACCCAAATATTGAGAGAGCCTTCAAGGGCGGAAAAAAGGCCCGCCGTAACAAGGAGGGAGTCGCCCGGCAGGAAAAAGCCCGCCAAGAGGCCGGTTTCGGCAAAAACGATCACGACCAAAGCGGTATAACCGCCCATGCGGATCAGTTCTTCGACATTATAGATATTACTGAAAAATTCGCGGATTGCGTCCATGGAGGGACAAGCATAATGGAAGCGCATGAAAACTGGAAGCAAAATTTGGCTTACTCCCGGCGCGATCACCTCCCCGACAGGACCCGTCTTCACTTTGCATCGGTTTCCTCGGTCTGGCCAGGCAAGTCTTGTCCGCCAAAAGGCGCGGCGGATCCGCCGACGGTTCAGTGGAGGACACGGAGTCTTCGCGCATTGCGCCATCGACAGAAATATTCTGCGATTCGAGCTTAAGATTTTGGGAGTTCTTCGTGGCGCTTCAGGACAAAAGTGTCTGCGGTTTTGTAGCGGCTGAGATAAAGCCGGTAAGGAATTTGGGCGGGTTCTTCCCCGTCTTCGACACCGAAAACAATAAAGGAATCGGTCACTGCGATCCGGAAGCGCTGGCGTTCAAATTCGGTGGGCGTGTCATCGTAATCCAGCACTTTTAGAAATTCTTTCCTTTTGACCGCATCCTGAATTTGCTGCGACCGGGAAGGCGGTTCGATTTTAATATTTTCGAGCTTTCCCTTATGGATTTTATCGATCCGGAAGTAAACGATCGATTTAAGTCCGCTCAAATCCTCCACATTCGCGGCGATTGCGTCAGAAACCGATCCTTTAACAATGGGCCGCACAGCGACCGTTGTCCCATCCAAAATAAGATCATAATCTTGACCAGAAGGCAGCCGGACCGCGGAATGGGCGCAGCCTGCAAGCAGGAGAAAAATGAGCGCGTACCGGCGGGTCATTTTTGAGATAAGCCGGCCAAATGATCCGGGTCAAAAAGCCATTCAATCGTGCCGCAGCGCCCGGCCTTAAGTTCTCCGGCGGACACAAGGGCTAAAGCGCCTTTACGCATATGGACGACCCCGCCGTTGAGCCCTGTGGCGAACAACGTGATCAACCGGCTAAGATCCGGTTCGTGGCCTACCAGCAGCAGATTCTCGCCTTTGTCGCCGGCTTCGATTTTACCCACAAGGGACGCGGCATGGACGCCCGGCTCGAGATTTTTGAGCTGCACCGGGGCTTTTAGTTTCAAAACTTTGCAGACAATTTCCGCGGTCTGCCGCGTGCGCTTATAAGGGCTGGTATAAACAACATCAAAGGTTAAACCTAAATGCTTCATGCCTTTGGCAATTTCCTGAACTTTTTCTTTGCCGTCCTCAGTCAGCGGACGCTGACTGTCATCCGGATATTCATTGCTGGCCTCTCCGGCCGGGCCGTGGCGCAAAAGATAAATATTCATTCCGCCACCCGCTTGGTAGACACGGGCTTCTGCGGCTTGAGTTCGGAGGGCACGATTTTTTCCAGTTTTTCGGCGCGGTCCGCGGCGCGTTTGCTGAAATATTCCTGAACGCGGAATTTTTTTTCCTGCTCGGCCGGGCGGATCTTGACGTAACTCCCGTCCGGCAAAAGCTTCCAGGATTTCATATTATCGCGGAAATAATGTTTAAGGACGTCGATCAGTTCTTTGCGGATTTCACGATGTTCGACCGGCCACATGATCTCAACACGGCGGTCCAGATTGCGCGGCATCCAGTCCGCGCTGGCAAGAAAGATTTCTTCTTCCCCGCCGTTGTGAAAATAATACATCCGGCTGTGCTCGAGAAACATATCCAGGATACTGGTCACTTCGATATTGTCGCTGAGCCCTTTGATGCCCGGTTTCAGGCTGCACACGCCGCGCACATTGAGCTTGATATGGACCCCCGCCTGCGACGCGTCATAGAGTGAATGAATAAGTTCGGGGTCCACCAGCGAGTTCATCTTGGCCATAATGAAGCCCGGATTTTCAGCCGTGGAGCGCATGGCTTCGCGCACAATCAAACGTTTCAAACGGCGCCGGAGACCGTAAGGCGCAACATCAATTTTGGTAAAGGCCGCCGGCCGCGAAAAACCGGTGATCATATTAAAAAATGCCGAGAGGTCCGCGCCGAGCGCCTCATCGCTGGAAAAATAGCCGATATCCGAATAAATTTGGGCGGTTTTTTCGTTATAATTACCGGTCGAAAGATGCACATATCGCCGGATACCGTCGGGCTCGCGGCGCACCACAAGACACGCTTTCGCATGGGTCTTAAAACCCGCTACCCCATAAAGCACGCTTGCGCCGGCCACTTCCAGGCGCTTGGCCCATTCGATATTTTTTTCCTCGTCGAAACGGGCCTTTAACTCCACAAGCACAGTCACGCGTTTACCCTTTTCCGCGGCGCGCTCAAGGGCGCGGATCATGGCCGAATCAGGGGCCGCACGGTAGAAGGTTTGTTTAATGGCCAGGACATCCGGATCCGCGGCGGCTTCGGCCACAAAGCGCGTGACACAATCAAACGATTCATAAGGCAGGTGCAGCCAGATGTCTTTCTGTTTGAGCATGTCCCACAAGTTGTCGGCATTGGCGAAGTCATGCTGAGGCCGCGGTACCCAGGCCGGCCGTTTTTGCTCCTCCAGTATGGGTTGAAAGGCCAGCTGCGAAATGCTTTTAAGATCCAGCCAGCTGTCTGAGCGGAAGACTTCTTCGGCGGCAACGCCCAGCTTTGCCATGAAAAATTCCACCATCGGCTCAGGCGCTGAAGTTTCCAGCAAGACAATTTCGTTCTGATTGCGCAGCCGCAGCGCATCCGACATAATTTTGGCAAAATCTTCATCCTTTTCTTCATCAATGGTCATCTCAGCCGCGCGCGTGATCCGCAGAAAGCCGTGTTGAACGATTTCATATCCCGAGAAAAATTCCTTGGCAAAAAGCGCCACAAGGTCTTCGAGGAGTACGAACCGGAACCCCTTTTCCGAGGGAAGCACGACCATGCGCGGATAATTGCGCGGGATCTCGATGACCGCATAGTTTTGCATCGAGGTTTCATCGGGGTTGACCAGACGCACGGCCATGTAAAGGCTGAGATTAACCAGGGCGGGCGCCGGACGGTCTTCATACACCGCCATCGGCGTTAAGACCGGAAACAACTCTTTAAAAAACAATGTCCGCACATACTCGAGCTGCTCGGGAGTGAGCGCCTGCGGCAGGACGCGCACAGCGCCCGCCTTTTCGAGCTCAGGCACGACCGTTTCGATAAAATAACGGTTTTGCTGCGTTATGAGTTCAAAGGCCTTATCGCGCACGCGTTTTTCGATCTCGCCCTGATCATGGAGACTGACAATGCGCACCATGAAAAACTCATCGAAATTGGAGCTGACGATACCCAAAAACTTCAAACGCTCAAGCAGCGGGTTGGAAGGATCCATGGCCTCGGCCAGGACGCGGGCATTAAATTCCAGCCAGGAAAGTTCGCGGTTAAAAAGTTTGTCGCCTGCAGGGGCCGGTGTCATATCACGCCTTGGGGGTGCCTTGTTTCAAAGTCAGCGTCATGCCGAAAACTTCGGTGAAAAGCCCGGATTTTTTGGCCAAGCCGTCGCGTTCAATGGAAATGTCGCCCGCATCTTCGGGGACCCACAAAACGCAGGCATCATCTTCGCGTTCCAGCGTAAAGTTACGGATTTTCTGCTGATGGCTGCGGTCCAGCGAATCGGCGGCACGCAGCATGGCTGCAAGCTTGGTGACCACAGCGCGTTCATTTTTCGGCAGCGACATATAAGGTTCGTGCGTGATTTGCGGAACCGCGCGGCGGTGATAGCGCACGACATTGGAGACAACTTCTTTATCGATTTTGCGCAATCCGAAAATTTCGCTGGCCTCGATTAAATAGCTGGAATGTTTGTGATGGCTGGTCTGCGCGATATACATGCCGATGTCGTGCAGAATGCCGGAGACTTCAAGCAGCAGGCGCTCACGTGATCCCAGCCCATGGTCGTCTTTAAAAAGATCAAAAAATTTAAGGGCCAGTGAGGCGATCAAAAGCGAGTGGGCTTCATCATATTTATATTTGCGGGCCAGCTTTTTGGCGGAGGCCACGACCTGCCGCGAAACATCCGTCCGCTTATAACCCGAGAGGATTTGCGATAATTCCAGCAGCAGGCCGTCGCGGATGCTGACCATCGGGACAATGACTTGTTCCGATTTGGTTTCGGCCAAAAAGTAGGAATAGAAAAGCAGGGTGGGATAGAGCGTTTGCGCGTCGTTATAAGGCAGGCCAAAGCGGCCGACCAGTTCTTCGGGAAACATTTTTGAAATGGTGCTCACAAAATTGACGAAGGCCTTGCCTTCGATCACGACCGAATCCCCTTCGAGATTGGGCATCAGCTGGCGCGCCACAAAACGCATCTCGGAACCGACCGCGATAAAGGTGTCAATATCGCCAAGGTTGTATTCCCTGCCCGCGTACTGCGCGATTTCGCGGATGCTGCGCTTAAGCACGCGCTGCATCACCGCCGAATCGGTTTTGCCGGGCACGACTTGTTCCGGCAGCCGCAGCGATCCGATCGGCAGGAGCCGCGTCAGTTCGACTTCGCCTTTGTTTAAAATGATCATTTCCGTACTGCCCGCGCCGACCTCGACAATCAGGCAGCTTTTTTTGGCAAACTCGAATTGTTCGCCGAGCGCATGCTCCACAGCGATCAATTCAAGGCGGTTTTCCTCGGCACCTTCCAGGACTTCAACGTCCATCCCCGTGCGCACAAAGATTTGATCGATAAAATTTTCGCGGTTGGCCGCTTCACGCACGGCGCTCGTGGCCACAACCTGCACTTTTTTGATGCCGTATTCTTCGAGCAGGGATTTGTAATTCTTCAAGATCGCCAGCGACTCGCGCATGACCGCGCTGCTGATGCGGCCGGTCGAAAAAACGTCGCGGCCGAGCGGAATGGGCTTTTGAACGTTCTCCAAATAGCGGATCTCGGATTTTGTGCCGACTTCCGCAATAATCATGCGGATGCCGCTTGACCCGATATCGATCACCGCCACCGTCTGTTTTTGGACCGCCGTTTCCATGAGTTAAACCTTTTCAGAGACCATCTTCGCCGCGCCGAGAATAATCGCGTAATCTTTCAATTTCGCCGGCACGACTTTCACTTGGCGCGCCATAGGCATCATGGCCTGAGACTGCACGGTATCGCGGATTTCGCGGACAAAAAGATGCGGCAGCGCTTCGACCAAGCCGCCGCCGAGAACAATCATTTCAGGATTGAGCACGTTGACCAAATTGGCCGCAGCCGTTCCGATTAACCGCGCCTTAAAAATCAGTAACTCTTTCAAAGCGTGGTCGCCCGCGGCAATCGCCCGCGCAAGCGCTTTGCTTTTTATCTTGGCCACTTCCGTGCCGATCTCGCGAAAAAGGTGCGGAGCCTGGCCGCGCTGCGCCAGCGCTGCAGCTTCGGAGGAAATCGCAACACGTCCGGAAAACGCTTCTAAACAGCCGCGTTTGCCGCAGCCGCACACCGGGCCGGTAGGATCAAGCAGCATATGGCCGATCTCGCCCGCCGCGCCGATTTTGCCGCGATAAAGCTTGCCGTCTAAAATGAGCGCGCCGCCGATGCCTGTCCCTAAAAAAATACCGATGACGTCCGAACAGCCCTCCGCCGCGCCGAATTGATGCTCACCGTATAAACCCGTATTGACATCGTTTTCAATGGTGACCGGGACATGGAAATGTTTTTTGATCTTGCGGGCCAGCGGATAATTGCGCAGGAACCGGATATTCGGGCACGAAACCACCTCGCCTTTTTTCCGGTCAATAATGCCGGGGCAGCCTATGCCGATACCGCCCAATTGACGGCGGCTGGCTTTCTTTTCTTGCAGGACCGCCTCAATACTGCGCACAAGGGTGCTGATAAAATGCTTTTCGCCTTTGGCGGTTTCGACCCGGGACTTTTCCTCGGCCAGCACCTTGAATTTGCGGTTCAAAAGGGCCGCCAGCATCTTCGTGCCGCCCAAGTCAACCCCGACCCAGTATTTCTTGTTTTTAGCCATGTCCTCTCCTAGGGGGAGGTTAAGTGTTAATCCATGATTTTACTGGATTTAGGGCCTTTTCAGTATGTAAAAATTTGGTAAATTCAGGCGGGCTGGCGGGCAGTCCGGAAGGAGCGGAAAACCTCAATGCAGAGGATGAAAGCCAGGACAGAGAGAAGCAGCGCGATGAGGGCAATCCAGTCGGGGGCAAAATTGCCTGCGGCCCAGCGCACCGCGGCCGGTTGAATCATCAAATAGAGCGACCACAGGGTCATCGTGAACAGGAACAGCATGGGCACAATCGTGATCGCCCAAGGTTTGCGTGAGCGGGCCAGCCAAAGGGTCAATATCATCAATGTGAGCGCGGCCAGCAGCTGATTGGACGTGCCGAACACCGTCCAGAAAATCCGCCATGCCGGGATCGCATTTCCCGAGGCGTCCGTGACGCGCAGACTGACGCAGATCATCGGGATGATCAAACTCGCGACTGTTGCGCCGATCCGGCCGGCCTTGCCTTTCCATCCCGTGAGCTCTTGAAAAATATAACGCGCAAGCCGCGTGGCCACATCAAGCGTGTCGTAAATAAAGGTGGTGAATGCCAGCAGCGTAAAACTTAATGCGAATTGGCGCGGGATCCCAAAATGTTCCACAAAGCGGCTGAGGCCTTCGGCATAAACGCGGTCAGGCGGCGCGCCGGTCAGCGCATCGCCTTTGGCCAGCACCATCACCGTGGACAATGCCACCAGCGCCACGAGACCTTCAAGCAGCATGCCGCCATACCCCACCATATGGCAATCTGTTTCGCGCGCAATTTGTTTAGACGTCGTGCCCGAACTGACAATGCCGTGGAAGCCCGAACAAGCGCCGCATGCGACGGTGACAAACAAAAGCGGAAAAAGCGGCAGGCCCTTTTCGCTCGTAAAGCCGATGAATGCGGGATAAAGGATTTTTTCGCCGCCCAAAAACAAACCGATAATGCCCGCGGCAAGCGTGACGTACAGAAAAAATCCGCCCAAATAGCCGCGCGGCTGCAGCAGCAGCCAGACCGGAATCACGGATGCCACGAGGCAGTATCCGAGCAGGATTAAATTCCATACTTGCTGCGGGCTGAGCCCGCCAATCGCGGGAACATGCAGCGGAATAAACCGGCCGAAAGCAATGGCCACAACCACCAGCGGCAGACCGACCGCGCTCACCGGGCCGAGCGGCAATTTAAACCGGTAAAGCGCAATGCCCATGGCCAAACCGATCAGAAGATAAAGGAAGGAAGATGTCGCCACTCCGCCGCCCAATTCCGGTTCGACAAAAGAACTGCTCGTAAGATCGGTAAACGCGGTAATGACGTAAAGCAGGGACAGCCAAACGAAACCTAAGAAAAGCAAATATCCCCGGCGTCCGACCAACTCACGCACCATTTCAACAATGGACCGCGCGCCGTGTCGCACGGAGCCGGCAAGCGTCGAGAAATCATGGACCGAGCCGAAAAAAATTGCGCCGCCGACAATCCATAAAAGAACAGGCAGCCAGCCGAACCAAAGGCCGGCCAAGATCGGCCCGACAATCGGACCGGCGGCAGCAATGGCGGAAAAATGCTGGGCCAGCAGAAAGCCTTTGGGCGCAGGCACAAAATCAACGCCGTCATTGATTTCGCAGGCCGGGGTGCGGCGGTCATCGCACAGGTCAAAACGCCGGCTCAGATAGCGGCCGTAGGTTATATAAGCGCCCGCAAAGATCGCGCAAACGGTTAAGGCGACGCCAAATAAATTCATCGAAAGCTTTTCATTCCCTTTTAGTTTTCAAGCCGTTGTTGAATAAACGGTAGAGCGCGGCCTTCAACTGGATGGCCCTAAAACCGTAGGCATGCGAATAGGGCGTGTTCGGCACTAAAAATTCCTCATCATAAGGATCGCGCATCAGCACGACCGCAAACCGGCCGGGCATTTCTTTTTCCATCTGTTCAAGCAGGCGCCGCGCGGCCGCATCGAGATGCGCATCGTAACAGAAAAAAACCGTCCATTCGTTTTTTCGCGCAAGAGTGATGGCCGCTGTCCATTGGTCGCGGGAAATATTAAGGTCCGTAATCAAGATTTCCGCCGCGGCGCGGCCCGCGCGCTGAAATAAATTTTTGACGAAAGCTTTTTCATCCATCAATTCCTGTTCCACCAGGATACGGCCGGCCAATTCGGAAATCCGCGGAAAGATGACAGCCGGTTTACCGGAGGGCAATGCCTCGCCGAACCCCGGTCCGCCTGCGCCGCGCCGCGCCATTTCGCGCGCCAGTTCTGCGCCAATAGGCTCCGCGGCCGGCTCCCCGCCCTCAAAGCGTTTCGGCCTCAGCGCGCGCAATTTCGCGACGCGTTCCGCGGAAGCTTCCAGATTTGTTTTTTTCAAACGGCCGCCTTCGTACGCTTTGTAAAGCGCGTCAAAGGCCTCGACTTGGCCCTGGGGATCGTGGCATAGCAGCACCATGTCATGGCCGGCATCCACGGCCCGCACGGCCCGCTCGCCGATTTTATCAAAACGTTCGAGGGCACCCATTTCGAGATCGTCGCTGAGAATCAAACCTTGAAATTTCATATCCTTGCGCAGATAGCCGCTGATCAGCCTGCGCGAAAAAGTGGCCGGGACATTTGTCGTATCGAGAGTTGAATAGACCGGATGCGACGACATGACCGCATGCACGCCGGCTTCAATCGCGGCTTGAAAAGGTTTGAGGTGGACCGTTTGCATTTCTTCCCAGTCCGAAGAGAGCTGCGGCAAAGCGAGATGCGGGTCCACGGGAGCCGATCCGAGTCCCGGAAAATGTTTTGCGCAGGCGGAAAGGCCTTTGGCCTGCATCCCGCGAATGCGCGCGGCGGACATCCGCGCCACAATTTCCGCGTCGCAGCCGTAAGACCGGATGCCGATATTCGGGCTATATCTTCCGGCCAGCACATCGACGGTCGGCGCGAGATTCAGATCAAAACCTAAACGCCTGAGTTCAACCGCCTCAATCTCGCCCTGCCGGGCAACGTCCTGTTTGCGGCTGCCCGATCCCACGGCGAGATTATCCGGAAAAATCGTAATGCCCTCGTTTAGATGCAGCACGCGCCCGCCTTCATGATCCACGGCCACCAGCAGCCGGCGGCCCAGCTTTTCTTCAAGCTCGGTCAGCAGGCGGATAAAGGACTGCGCATTGGCAAAGTTAGGACGGAAAATAATTAATCCGCCCGCGTGGGTGCGGCGGAACACTTCCAGCGTCTCCGGCGTCAATTCCGTTCCGGCGATGCCGATCATTAAATGCTGTCCGATCAGAGCTTCAAGCTGCGGCATGGGCGCTAGGGTATAACAAGACCGCTTGTGGCTCAACTCTTAAAATGTTATTCTCGCCAACGTGAAAAAATTGGATTACGGCAAGCTCGCTACGGAACAGTCCAATCCCCGTTCGGCGCGGATTGACTGCGCTTCCGTTGAACAAATCCTTGCGATTTTAAACCGGGAAGACCGCTCGGTTCCGGCAGCGGTGGGCCGCGCCAGACCGCAGATTGCGCGCGGCGTACGGCTGATTGTTGCTTCACTCCAGAGCGGCGGCCGCCTCTTTTTTGCCGGCGCAGGCACGAGCGGACGCCTTGGCGTGCTCGAAGCCGCGGAATGTCCGCCGACTTTTAACCCCCCCCCTTCATTGATCCAAGCCTTTATGGCCGGCGGCAAGTCCGCGGTTTTCCAATCCAAGGAAGGCGCTGAAGACCGCCGCGATGAGGGCGCGCGCATGATCCGGCTGAAAGCGCGCAAAGCCGATGTCGTGGTCGGCATCGCGGCAAGCGGAGTCACTCCTTTTGTCGGCGGCGCGCTTGCCGCCGCGCGGGCGCTCAAAGCCAAAACGATTTTAATTACCTGCGCCGACGCGCGGCTATTCCGGCATTTGGCGGATTGCATTATCGCGGTCCGTGTCGGCCCCGAAGTTATTTCCGGTTCCACGCGGCTCAAGGCCGGCACCGCAACCAAATTGGTTTTAAATATGCTGACTGTCACTTCGATGGTGCGGCTCGGCAAGGTGTACCGCAACTGGATGGTCGACTTGCAGCCTAAATCGCTCAAACTGCGCGCCCGTGCCTTGCGCTTAGTGACGCGTCTCGGCGAAGTGCCGGAAAAAGACGCCGCGCATTATTTGAAACAGGCGCGCGGGCATGCGAAGCTTGCGATCCTGATGGCGCGCCGGAAATGGAATTTCCGCACGGCCGAACGCAAACTCACTCAAGCTGCAGGATTTCTGGAAAAAGCCCTGCGATGAAAACCGGCATTGCCGTGGGCCTGATGTCCGGCACTTCCGCCGACGGCGTTTCGCTGGCCGCCGTGCGTTTTCGCGGCCGCAGTTTTCAAATGCTGGCCTGCCGCACCTATCCTTATCGCGCGCCGCTCCGCCGCGCTATCCTCAACGCAGTCCGCTTAAAAACGCCGGAACTCTCGCGGCTAAATTTCGAATTAGGACATCTTTTTGCGGACAAGACGCGCCAATTCCTGCGCGCGGCGCGGCTTGCGCCCCGCCGTGTCGAAGTCATCGGATCGCACGGCCAAACGGTTTATCACGGGCCGCTCGACCGGCCGGCCAACACGCTTCAAATCGGGGAGCCTTCAATTTTGGCGGAAAAAACCGGGATCCCTGTCGTTGCCGATTTCCGGCCGCGGGACATTGCCGCCGGCGGCGAAGGCGCGCCATTAATCCCCTTTTTTGACGATTATTTTTTCGGGAACGGTCCGGCGCGCGCGCTTCAGAATATCGGCGGCATCGCCAATGTCACGCTTGCGGGCCGCGGAGTCCGGCCCGCCGCTTTCGATAACGGGCCGGGCAATACATTGATTGACCGCGCGGTCCAGCGCCTCACGCGCGGCCGGCAGGCGTTTGACCGCGGCGGACGGTTAGCGCGGCGCGGCCATATAGATATGAATATCGTTTTAAAAATGGCGCGGCATGCCTACTTCTCGCGCAAGCCGCCGAAATCCACGGGCCCGGAACTTTTTGATGAAAAATTTATTCCGGCCGCGCTGCTGCGCCAAAAGCCCGAAGATGTGATCGCCTCCCTTACTTTTTTTACCGCTTATGTCCTGAGCCAAAGTTATCTTAAATTTTTACGGCCATTCCCCCGTGAAGTCATTGTAAGCGGCGGCGGCGCGCTGAATCCGGTCCTCATGGATTTTCTGCGCGTCCTGCTGCGCCCCGTGACCGTGCGTTCCATTGCGGATTACGGGCTTCATCCCCAGGCCAAAGAACCGGCGGCCTTCGCATTTTTTGCGCTGCAGGCCGTGCGCGGCCGGATCAACCATTTGCCTCAAGCCAGCGGCGCGCGCCGGGCATGCATTTTAGGGAAAATCATTCCGGGCTGGTTTTTCATGGGAAATCCGCATGCAGCCGCTTGATTGGATCGTCATCGCGGTTTACTGCGTGGGCAGTCTCGTGCTCGGACTCGTGCTCACGCGCAAGGCCTCGGAAGGCCTCGAATCTTATTTTGTCTCCAACCGTTCCCTGCCTTGGTGGCTGGCCGGAACGTCCATGGCCGCCACGGCTTTTTCTTCCGACACGCCGCTGCTCGTGACCGGCATCGTGCGCAGCCGCGGCATTTGGGGCAATTGGGAAATATGGTCGCTCGGGATCAGCACGATGGCCGCCGTATTTATTTTTTCGCGGCTGTGGAAACGCGCGGGCGTGATGACGGAAGTCGAATTTGTCGAGCTGAGATACAGCGGCAACGCCGCGGCATTCCTGCGCGGATTCAAAGCCATTTACTGGGGCATTCTTTACAATGCTTTCATCATGGGCGCGTGGCCGATGACCGGCCTGGCCAAAGTGATGCAGGTCACCGCGGGCTGGGACAAAGCCCCTTCGATTTTATTCTGCGTCTCTCTGGTCGCCTTTTATTCCACGATGTCGGGTTACTGGGGCGTCATCCTCACCGACCTGATGCAATTCGTGATTGCGATGAGCGGGGCATTTCTGCTCGCGATCTATGCCGTGAATGCCGCCGGCGGCATGCCGGCAATCGTGGCCGCGCTGGAACCCACGGGCAAACTGGCGTTCATCCCGCCATTGGCCGGGTCAAGTCCCGGAGAGTGGAGCGCGTCGCCTTTCGGCTGGTTTTTGGGATTAATCCTGATTCAATGGTGGGCCTGGAAAAATTCGGACGGCGGCGGGATTATCGTTCAGCGCATTGCGTCCTGCAAAAACGAACGCCAGGCAATTTATGCCGTACTCTGGTTCAATATTGCCCAGTACGCGCTGCGCGCATGGCCTTGGATTGTCACGGCCCTCGCTTCGCTGGTCTTGCTTCCGGATCTTGCCGATAACGAACGGGCTTATCCGCAGCTCATCAATATGCTTCTGCCCACGGGCTGGCGCGGCCTGATGATCGCTTCCTTTTTCGCGGCTTTTATGTCCACGATGAGCACGCACCTCAATTGGGGCTCTTCCTATTTTGTGAATGACTTTTACCGGCGCTTCATTAAACGCGAGGCTTCGGATAAACATTATGTGCGCGCCGCGCAATGCACTTCGGTTTTTCTGGCCATCGCCGCGACCACGATTTCTTTTTTCACGGATAGCGTGGGGCAGGTATTCACGCTGGTCCTTAAACTCACCGCGGCCGTGGGGCCGGTTTATCTTCTGCGCTGGTTTTGGTGGCGCATCAGCCCGGCCAGTGAAATCGCGGCCATGGCCGCAAGCGTGCCTGTGCTGCTTCTCAAACCTTTCGTTTTTAAAATCCTGGGCATTCCCGGCGCGGCTTTATGGGATTTGATTTATATGATCGCGGCCAGCGCTGCCATCTGGGTGCCGGCAACTTATTATTTCCCGCCGGTCCCCATGCCTGCTCTAGAAAATTTTTACCGCAAGGTCGCGCCGCCGGGCTTTTGGAGTCCCTTAAAAAATGCGCCGAAAGACGGCTTGGGAATCGGATGGGGCGAAAATATCCGGCTTTGGCTGGTTTCGACCCTGGCGCTGGGTGCGACGAGCGCGGGCCCGCTTTTTTGGCTGGTGCAGCGTCCGCTGCCTGCAAAAATATGCCTCGTCATTGCCGCCGCGGGCTGGCTTTATACAGTCTTGTCATTGCGAGGGCCCGCTAAGACTCTCGGCCCCAAGACATCTAACGTTTTAAAGCAGATTGCTTCGTCGGCCTTCGGCCTCCTCGCAATGACATCTCCTAGCCTTCCGCAATATAAATGAACGCGCGCTCCGGCTTGCCGGCCGCCGCAGCTTCCGCTGTATCCCAGCCCCAATCCACCAGAAGGCCATGGAAATTACCGATATCTTCTTTCAGCGCTTCGAAGGCCGTCGGCGTACTTTCAATAATGAAAAACTCGGCGGATTGATGCAGGATCTTTATCCCCTCTTTCTGGAACTCCTCCAGAAAAATAAAACGGTTGGCTAATGTGAACCGGAATATCCAATAATGGAATTCCGGCTGGGCGCTATCGCTGAAAACCAAGGATATCCGGACCGGATTGCCGGGCTGCGGGAAATTATCCATGTTCTGAATACTGCCCTTGGTGCTTGCCGCGGGAAAACGCAGCAGCCCGGACACAAATTCGCGCGCCGTGTCCGGCGGTAAAGTAAAAATGGCTGCGTCCCCCGATTCGAAGTGTATCTGCGCTTTGGCCTGGTGAATCAATTCATTCACCGCGGCCCGGCCGGCAGGATCTTTTAAACGCACATGCCAATGCAAAGGCCGCATATCCGCGACCACCGGCGCCTTGGTTTCCGCGGCGCCGGCATTTAATTTATTTGGCGCGGAGCGGGTCTGGCGCGAAAGCATGGCGTCGATTTGTTTAAGTTCTTCCATAATAATGGCTGCGTTCGGCGCCATTGTCAGTTTACTCTCTTTTTTTTCAACCCAGCGCACCCAGCGGCCGATTTGGGCGGCGCCCAAGCCCATCAGCGCCAAAATAATCAGCGCGGGCCCCAGGACTTTCAACTGCCAAGGGATTTGGGGCGGGGCCTTTTCTTCAGGCTTCTGAAAAGCTAAACGGATTTTTTCACCAAACTCCGGCGGCAAGGCGACTCGCGCCAGTTGCTTAAAATCACTGGCAAATGTGCCCAGACGTTCGGCAAAATCGCGGCACAAGGAGCAGCTCAGTAAATGCGCGCGTACGTTCTGACGGTCCTTTTCCGGCAAAAGGTCTTCGAGAAAACCGCGCAGCTTTTCTTGGGCCTCGGCGCAGGACATCAGGACTTCCGCGCGCTAAGCAGCGCATGCAGTGTTTGATGAAATTTTTGGCGGACCTGCGTCAGGCGGGCTTTGACCGTTTCTTCCGACAGACCTAGAATAAAAGCCATTTCTTCCTGCGAAAAATCCATTTGGTCGCGAAGCAACAAATAATAGCGGTCCTCCAGCGGCAGCGAATAGATGCTTTTCCGGATCCAGGCAAGGCGCGGGTCCGTGGAAAAGGAGGCTTCATCATCCTTCGCGGTGCCGGCCGCCTCTTTGTCTAAAATTTCGACGATGCGTTTCATCATAAGCACCGACAACGGGACCTTTTCATCGAACGGGTGAAGCTGCTTGAGGCAAATTGCCAGAGTTCTGACAGCGAGATTTTCCCACACCTGCGCCCGCGCGGGTAACGCGCAGCGGATGAATCCATAAAGCCGGGCGCCGTAGATATGGGCAAGGCTGTCAAACGCAGCGGGCTCGCCCAGCGTGCAGCGCGCGGTCAGGAATTCTTCTTCTGGTGCAATTTCCATGTCAAAATGCTACCATGTCACGCGTTCCAAAGGTTAAAAGCTTGTGATTAAAGGAAAAATGGCTCGCGCCGATCTCAATGAGAACATATGAGTAAAATCCTGCTGGTTGACGACGAAACATCGATCCGCGATTTTTGTTATGACCTTTTCTCACAAGAAGGTCATGAGGTCATCACGGCCGCCCGCGGTTCGCAAGCGCTAGCCATGGCCGGCAGCGAAAAACCGGATATGGTCCTGATGGACCTGCAAGTGCCGGGCGAACAAGGACTGTCGCTTCTCGTTAAACTCAAAGCCGCCCACCCCAAATTGCCGATCGTGCTTTTTTCCGGCTCGGTCACACCCGAAATCGAAAAGCAGGCCTTTGAAGCCGGCGCCATCGAAGTCATAACCAAAGGCATCAGCGTCAGCGAATTCCGCACGAAAGTCGGAAAGATTCTGGAAGCAAAGCACAAACTCTTCGGCGATACCGACAAAAAAGAAGAAAAAATCATGGTCGTCGATGATGAGGAAAGCATCCGCAATCTACTCGTGACATTTTTTACGCGCAAAGGCTTTAAGACCATCAGCGCCCGGAATGGCGAAGAAGCTATCCGGCTGGTTAAATCTGAAAAACCCTCGATGATCCTGCTCGACGTTAACATGCCCGGAATGGACGGTGTCTTGACGCTCAAGAAAATCCGCGAAATCGATCCGAATGTGGGTGTCGTGATGGCCACCGGCGTTCAGGATGAGCAAATTGCGCGCGAGACCACCGCGCTCGGCGCTTATCATTATGTGACCAAACCCTTCGACTTACAGTATCTGGAGCTTGTCGTCCTCACGCGCCTCACCATTGCTTCGTAAAACAGCTCTGCGATTTAAATAAAAAAAGGGCGGGAGATTTTTTCTCCCGCCCTTAAAATTTCTATCATTCCCCAAAAGACCGTTAAATCTTGCCGTCCCAGCGTCCGCCCTGGCGCGCGATCAGCGCATCCCAGCCAGACCAAAAACGAAAGATGATCGTCAAACCCAAAATCGCATGGGTGACGTTCTTTTTGGTTTCATTGTCATTTAAATACTGTCCGATTCCGGGCCAAATCAACAGCGAAGCCAGTCCATAGCAAACTGTTTTGCCCGTAATATCGCCGTGTTCGGCCGTGTTTTCAGCATAAGCAGGCATGGGCATCGCCGAACCCACCAGCATTAAGATCATCAGAATTGCGGTTAACTTTTTCATAAACGCTCCTTAGGTTAAAGATAGGCAGTGCGTTACCTGTATATCTTCGGCATAGGACCGTCCCGGGTTTATGCTGAATTTCGCGAGGTAAACTCCGGATCGCGCATGATCTCGAGTAATTCATCCGGCGGGATAAAACCCGTTATCCGCGCGTTTTCAATCTCCCGTCCTGCTGTATCAATGAAAATAACCGTGGGCACGCCCTGGATATCAAAACGGTCCATCACCGCTTCAGTTTGCGGCGACTCGGCCAAAGTTAAATCAACCTTGAAGCGCGCAAAAGGTTCCAGCATGCGGATGACTTCGCCATGGGTATAAGTGAGATTGTCCAATTCATGGCATGGAATACACCAATCCGCGTAGAAATCCAGGATGGCCGGTTTGCCGGCAGCCTGCGCATCCGCCAGCAGCGCCGGCGAATAAGCTATCCAGTGAACGCGCTCGCGCGGCGCCATGACCGGAATCAGGATGGCAAAGACCATCGCTGAAATGCCCGTGACTTTGCGCAGCCGGTCCAGCACAACCGGGTAGGGATGAGAACGTTCTAAAAATCCGAGATAAAGACCGCCCACGCCAATTGCGGCAGGCACGACCCATTTGACATAGGCCGGCGCGACCGCGAGGACAAAGTAAAAAGCCCCCAGTCCCAAAAGAACAACGCCGAACAGCCTCTCGACCAAAACCAGCCAAACGCCTGAGCGCGGCAGTTTTTTG
>ORMF011211367.1_pt1 | contig 19449 bp, 17 predicted proteins | sample 1779871 | NCBI WGS metagenome assembly ORMF01 (sample SAMEA104232316, study PRJEB22302) | groundwater metagenome | biome: forest; feature: aquifer; material: groundwater | place: USA | collected 2011-08-07 | depth 5.4 m | reverse complement strand
TCGAGAAATTAAAAAAAGAAATCGACCGTCATAACTGCTTTTATTACAAAGAAGCGAAGCCCGTCATTACGGATTATGAATTTGATTTGCTGCTGCTGGATTTAGTGGATCTCGAAAATCAATTTCCTGAATTTAAGACTCCGGATTCTCCTTCACAGCGCGTGGGCGGCGCTCCGCTCAAAGAATTCAAGACCGTGCCTCATACCATTCCGATGTTGAGTATGGACAACACTTATTCCTATGATGAGCTTCGGGAATTTGATCAGCGGGTGAAACGCGGCCTTAACCGAACGGATGTCGATTACTTCATTGAGGAGAAAGTGGACGGCGTTTCCATTTCGTTAACCTATAAAAATGGAGTATTTACACTGGGCGCTACCCGCGGAGACGGCCGTTTCGGCGACGATGTTACTGAAAATTTAAAAACCATTCGCGATATTCCGCTTAAAATTTCCGCCGCCCACTCAAAATTTAAAGGAAAAATTCCTGAATTGCTTGAGGTGCGCGGAGAAGTTTTTATGCCCCATGCGAGTTTTGAGAAACTAAATAAACAAAAAGAAAAACACGGGGAAGAGCTCTTCCAGAATCCAAGGAATGCTTGTGCCGGAACCCTAAAATTGCTTGCCCCGCGTCTCGTGGCCCGCCGCGAACTGAGTATTTTTGTTCACGGCCTCGGTCTCGTTAAAGGATGCAATTTTGAAACCCAATCCGGACTTTTTAAATTCTTTAAAACTGTTGGCTTTAAAACGATTCAACATACGAAGCGGGCGAAAAATATTGAAGAAGTGATTCAATTTGCAGAGTCATTTCAAAAATTAAGAAACGATTTGGATTACGATATCGACGGACTCGTTGTGAAGGTCGATTCATTTGATGCCCGCCAGCAATTAGGCACGACCAGCAAGGCCCCGCGTTGGATGATCGCTTATAAATATCCGGCTGAACAGGCGGAAACACTTTTGGAAGGTATTTTGATTAGCGTTGGACGGACAGGAGCGCTGACGCCGGTTGCCCTGTTAAAACCCGTTCGGCTGTCGGGAACAACCGTTTCGCGTGCGAGTTTACACAATCAGGATGAAATCGAGCGGCTCGATATCCGCGTCGGTGATTATGTTATGGTTGAAAAAAGTGGTGAAATTATTCCGAAAGTCATTTCGGTTAATTTAAATAAAAGACCGAAAGCCCTTCGAAAATTCCAATTTCCCGACCAATGTCCCGTTTGTGGATCCAAAGTCCACCGAGTTAAAGGGGAAGTGGCGGTCAGATGTATGAGTCTGGCGTGTCCGGCCCAGCTCAAAGCCAGAATCAAGCATTATGCCATGCGCGATGCTATGGACATTGAAGGCCTGGGTGATGTCTTAATTGAACAATTGGTGGACCAAGAACTCACCCAGAATTTGGCTGATATTTATGATTTAAAATTTGACGAAGTTGCCAACCTGGAACGAATGGGTGAGAAATCCGCAGAAAATTTATTTGCGGGGATCAAGCACAGCAAATTCAAAGAATTGCATCGGCTTATTTTCGGGCTCGGCATTTTAAATGTGGGTGAGCATTCAGCTCAATTATTGGCTGAGCGTTTCCGTCATCTGGATCGATTGGCCGAAGCGAGCGAGGAAGATCTTTTGAGTATTCGTGAAATCGGTCCGACGACGGCTGAGTCCATTGTGGATTTTTTCAAGCAATCCGGAAACCAACGGATTATCGAAAAACTGAAAAAGGCCGGTGTCCAGTTCGATATTGTCGAAGCCAAAAAACAGGGAACGCCATTCAGCGGCAAAACATTCGTGGTTACCGGAACGCTGAAGAGTCATTCCCGTCCGGACGCCGAACAGCTGATTCGCCGTTACGGCGGATTCGCGACCTCAAGCGTCAGTAAGAAAACCGATTTTTTGGTGTTAGGAGAAGCGCCCGGCTCCAAATATGAAAAAGCAAAGGAACTGGGTGTCAAAATTCTCAAAGAAGATGAATTCCTAAAAATGATCAACAAGGCACAATAAATATGAAACAAAGCAATAATTTCCTCCCCCCTTGTGGGGGAGGATTAAGGTGGGGGGATTTAATAGAAAAATTTACCCCCATTCTAACCTTCCCCCCTAAAGGGGGAAGGGAGAGATTTTGGTAACCTCATGACGTCCACTCTCGAGTCACATGTTGGAGAGTTTATTAATTACGCTTCAGTGGAGAAGGGGCTTGCCAAAAACAGCTTACTGGCTTATGAAACGGATTTAAAAAAATACGTCGCTTTTTTGGCCGATAAAAAAATAAGCGACCTTTCAAAAGTCAACCGGACTCACATTGGCCAATTTCTTTTTTATGAAAAAGAAAGAAAACAGGAACCTTCTTCCATCGCCAGGGCCTTGGTTGCCATCAAACTGCTGCACCGGTTTTTGGTAAAAGAAGGAAACCTCAAAGAAGATATTACAAGCGTTTTGGATTCACCGAAACTTTGGAAACATCTCCCCACGTTTCTCACGCTTAAAGAAGTTGAAACGATCTTAGGTATTCCAAATCTGAAAACGCCCATCGGAATTAGAGACCGTGCTATTTTGGAGCTTTTATACGCGACCGGCATCCGCGTTTCAGAATTGGTCAATTTGAAACTTACAGATTTGAATTTGGATTCCGGTTTTTTGAAATGTTTCGGAAAAGGCGGCAAGGAGCGGATTGTTCTGCTGGGGCGGAGCGCGAAGGAATGTATTGAACGTTATTTGAATAAAGTCAGGCCGGAAAACAATAAATCTGAAATTAAATCTGAAATTCTCTTTTTGGGCTCAAAAAAAGCGAAAGAACGGCTGAGCCGTCAAGCGGTCTGGCAAATGATTAAAGCTTATGCGTATAAAGCGAGGATTAAGAAAAAAATTACGCCCCACACCTTTCGTCATTCCTTTGCCACGCATTTATTGGAGGGCGGAGCTGATTTAAGGATCGTTCAGGAGCTTTTGGGCCATGCTGATATTGCAACCACACAAATATATACTCATGTATCCCGGGATCATTTAAAATCAGTGCATTCTAAATTTCATCCGCGGGCTTGAACAGGAGGAAGTATGTTAAGAATGTTTTTATTATTCATTTTTTTCATTTTGGAATGCGGTGTTATGCCGGCCCAAGCTGTAGATCGGAACCAAGAAGAGCAGCGGCTGCAATCCGAAGGCGTAGCGATTGACAGTGTCGGCCAGAGATTAAATCAGGCAGAACAATCACTCCGTAATTTGCAAAGTCAAATAGACCGGCTTTCATCGACGGTCGAACAAAATAAAAGAGAAGTAGATGACATTAACCGGGGCGTAAATGATTTGAAAAGAAGCGTTGATCAAGTGAACAACAAGGTTGGAAATCTGGAAAGCCGTTACCAGAATATCGAGCGTAAAATCGGCCGATAAGCTGTTGTTCCGATACACAAGTAGTTCATTTTCATTGACGTAACCCCCTATAACTTGTATACTAAATTCTCTTGAATTACCGCATTACCCACCGATCTATATGCAGATTCATAAGTTAAGTAAGTTGACAGGGTGGGGTCTGTTTGCCAAGCGCTGTTTATTTGGCGCTATCGTCTAGGTTGGTCTAGGACGTCAGATTCTCATTCTGAAAACAGGGGTTCAAATCCCCTTAGCGCTACCAAACTTTGTGAACGTGACTCATGATTGATCGATATACGCGCCCGGAAATGGGCCGAATCTGGACCGAAGAAAACAAGCTTTCCAAATGGCTTGAAGTGGAACTTGCGGCCCTTGAAGCTTTGGCGCGCTATCATTATATTCCAAAACACATTCCTGCGAAAGTCCGGTCCAAAGCCAAGTTTAATCTTTCCCGTATCAAAGAAATTGAATCAATGGTCCAGCATGACGTGATCGCATTTTTAACCAACCTTGCCGAGTATGTCGGCCGCGACGGTCGGTATGTTCATTTCGGGTTAACGTCCTCAGATATTCTCGATACCGCACTAGCGCTTCAATTAAAAGAAGCTTCAAGAATTTTAATTAATGATTTAAAAAAACTACTCAAGGTTCTTAAGAAAAAAGCCAATGAACATCAATTAACGCTCATGGTTGGCCGGAGTCACGGCGTTCACGCAGAACCGATTACCTTTGGTCTTAAATCGGCGCTTTTTTATGCTGAATTTGAACGGAACCTAGTTCGATTCGAACGGGCAGCTGAGAGCATGGCTTACGGAAAAATTTCCGGTGCGGTCGGAACCTTCGCCAATGTCCCTCCGAAAATCGAAGCTTATGTCTGTAAAAAATTAGGTTTGAAACCGGCTCCCATCTCAACTCAAATTCTGCAACGTGACCGTCATGCGGAATATTTAACCACGATTGCGATCATCGGCGGTTCGCTTGAGAAACTGGCGACCGAATTCAGAAATTTGCAAAGAACCGAAACCCTTGAAGTGGAAGAGCAATTTGGCGAAGGGCAAAAGGGTTCTTCGGCCATGCCCCACAAACGGAATCCGATTACCAGCGAACGGGTTGCCGGACTTTCCCGGATTCTTCGCGGGAATGCGGTTGCAGCCATGGAAAACATCGCGCTTTGGCATGAGCGGGACATTACCCATTCATCCGTGGAACGTGTTATTTTTCCGGACAGCACGATTCTTTTGGATTACATGTTGACGACGATGACGACCGTCATTAAGAATCTCAAAATTCATAAGGACCGGATGTTGAAAAATTTGGAAAGCAGCCGGGGAATGGTGTTCTCTCAGGGTTTGCTGCTTAAATTGATTGAAAAAGGGCTGACGCGGGAAGAAGCTTATAAACTCGTCCAAAGTTGTGCCAAAAAAGTTTGGGATGACGGTTTGACTTTACAAAGCGTAGTTTTAAAAGAGCCTAAAATTTTGAAACATTTGGACCAGAAAGAAATCAATTCAGTGTTCGATTACGATTATCATATGAAACACGTGAAAGATATTTTCAAACGCGTCAAAATCTGACAATGACTAAGCTTTTATCGATAGCCCTTTGTCATTCCCGCTCGTCCGCCAAAAGACGTGGCGAGATTCGTTTCGACGGATTCCGCCGGTTTTCTGGCGAACTTTAGGCGGGAATCTAAAAACTTAGATCCCCGACACATTTTCGGAGATGAGCGACAAGCTCATCTCCGAAAAGTGCTTCGCGCACATAATCGTAGGCAACACGTCAAAGTTGCCACGATAAGTGCTGGCGCATTAGCGCCGGCACTAAGCGCGAGCGTAAAAACACAGGCGGCTTTGCCCTTGAATCCGACCGATTCAAGGACTGAGCCGCAGCACTTGCCTATCATTAACTTCTATTGGAAGGCAAGTGCAGCCCTCACCTTCAATAAATTCTTATTTAATGAGGGTGATGGGCAATGCTGCTCCGCTGCATTCGGGGATGACATATGATTTCAATTCAGGCCGGATCGAGAAAGTGCAGCAGTGGCAATTTTACCAAGGTGATTTAGAAACAAAAGATTTCCTTCACTAAAACGATCATTTTCTGTTTTTGAGTTCAAACAAAAAACTCCGTAAATCCGGTCCTGAAATTGAAGCGGAACAATCATGGACGACTTGATATAAGGGCGTTTTAATTTTGATTTGGGAATGACGCTTTTGCTTTGAGGACTGATCAAAACAGCTTTTTTATTTTCTACAACCCATCCTGCAATTCCACGCTTAAACGGTATCGTTCTCTTCTTTAAAACTTGAGCGTTAAGTCCATGAGAGGATTGAATAAAAAATGATTTTTTTGCTGGATCCACCAGCAGAACCGAACCTGAATCGGCGCCCACAATTTGACTGGCAGTTTCCAAAAGCGAATTCGCGAGAAAATCAGTATTTTGTTTAACAAAACCTTCTGTCTGCAACAGCTCAGTTTTTACTGGCCAAATAAAATAACTGAGTTCTTTAAGAAAATGGATTACCAGATTTATTCCGTGATGAGAAAACGATTTGAGTTCTTGAATCCAATCCAGAAAAAGGTCGAAATCGATTTCAAATTTTTGGCAGACGAGCTTGTAGTGTTCATGGGTTTCCTTTTTTCCCAAAATAAATGGGCCTCCAATGATAAACGCAAGCGTCCGTACTCTTTGTTTCAAGGGAACCAAAAAATAAGTAAGCGAGTGGGGACATTGATAGAAAAGCTCATTTTTTTGATGCAAAATTTGATAAGCTTTCAATGCGCAATCAGGAAGTTTACTCGAAGTATAGCTTGAGGAATTGACGTCGGAACAATAAGTGCAGATCTTGCTTGGATGAGCAAGTGAAACGCCTTGTGCGTCGATAAGCCACAGGTTAACGCCGATAATCTCAGCCAATAAATCCTGAATTTTTTGCCAATGCTTTAAATCGAGTAATTCTTCGGCAGAGATTTCTGTCATCCCCTGTTGAAACCCTGAGAGCACTTGCTACCCCTGACAGTTAATTTCGGGCAAAGCGAAATTAGATTGATTCGGAATTACAACTTACAAGAGATGGTACTGCTTCATTTTATTGTAAAGCGTGGTTCGATTGATCTTCAGAATGGCTGCCGCTTTTTTCCGGTTCCAGCCTGTCTGTTCCAAAGCACGCACAATAATTTTTTTCTCAGGTTCTCTGAGCACCTCCTTCAACGCGCCAGCACCCATTGTTTGGGTATTCGCATTTTCAATGGCCTTCGCAAAATTATCTGGAAAAATAGCCACATCCAGAACTTCACCTTGCGTCAATACCACCGCGCGTTCCAAAAAATTCTCAAGTTCACGAACGTTCCCCGGCCAATCGTAATCCATAATCACTTTCATAGCCGACTTGCTGATCGTTTTAATATTGCGTTTCGTTTTTTCATTAAATACCTTAAGAAAATGCTGTATCAAAGCGGGAATATCACTTTTTCGTTCGCGTAACGGCGGGACTTCGATGGTAATAACGTTGAGTCTATAAAAAAGATCTTCTCTAAAAGTTCCACGACTGATCGCTTCTTCCAGATTCCGGTTTGTGGCGGCAATAATCCGAACATTGACGCGCATTGTCTTTGTATCGCCGACCCGTTCAAATTCTTTTTGCTGGAGAACCCGAAGCAATTTAACTTGGAGATACGGCGGAAGCGCATCGATCTCGTCCAAAAGAATGGTTCCTCCATCAGCCAACTCAAAACGACCGACACGGTCGCGAATGGCGCTTGTAAAAGAGCCTTTGATATGGCCAAAAAGTTCACTTTCCAAAAGTTCGCGAGGAATCGCACCGCAACTGACTTCCACATAAGGACCGTTTTTCCGGGCCGGATCACTGTAATGAATAGCCTGCGCAACCATGCCTTTTCCAGTTCCGCTTTCACCCTTTAACAAAACCGTAGTTTTTGTATCGCTAATCGCTTGAATCAGCGAATAAATTTTTTGCATCTTGGAATCCTCACCAATCAAATTATGGAAATGACTTCTCTTTTCGGCGAGGATTTGCTTGAGGGACTCGTTTTCTTCTTTGAGCTGCTTGGTATCAAAAATTCTGCGGATTAAAATTCTAAGCTCATCGTCATTAATCGGTTTTGTTAGATAGTCGCGAGCACCCATTTTCATCGCTTCAACTGCCGTTTCAACGGTGCCGAAACCGGTCATCATGACAACAGCCAGTTCAGGATATCGTTCTTTTACTTTCTTCAAAATGTCGATCCCACCAGAATCGGGAAGGCGCATATCGACAAGTGCCATATCAAAAGTTCTCTTCTGGAGTTTTTGGAAACCTTCTTGAGCGTTTCCGGCCATTTCAACATCATAAGCGTCCATGCTTAAAACCTCAGACATAGACTCCCGGATTAAACTGTCATCTTCGATAATTAAAATTGAATTTGTCATCATTAGTTATTGGAAGGAAGTGCGATGGTGAATTGAGCGCCCTGTTTTTCCTCATTTTCCAGACTGATTTCACCGCCGGAACGTTGAACAATCTCACGGCAAATCGTAAGACCGATGCCGGTTCCTTTTCCGCTGACTTTGGTGGTGAAAAAAGGATCAAAAATTCTGGCTTTGATGGTTTCAGGAACCCCGCAGCCTGAATCTTTAATGGCCACGATTGCCTGAGTGCCCTGTTCACGGGTTTGAATGGTAATGGTTCCAGAACCATTCATCGCATGGTGAGCATTTTGAAACAGGTTCTGGAAAACCGTTTGTAAACCGCAATCTTCAACGAGGAGCGGTTTAGTACAAAACCGTTTTTCAATGACCACTTGATCAAAATTCGGATCGTGACGAATAACGTCAATCACTTCTTCGATCAATTGATGAAGATCAGCTTGTCTAATCCTGGTCCGGCCGTTAATGCCCGACAATTCAAGAAGACCGCGGATAACTTGAATGGATCTGCGAATTCCCTGTTTCGCCTTTAACAAAAACTCGCGCGCAGGACTGTTCTGGCTCACATGATCCAGCGACAAATTAACAAAGCGGCGGATTGCATCCAATGGATTGTTGAGTTCATGAGCTAAATGCGACGCCAATTTCCCCAAAGAGACGAGCGCTTCTTGCTGTTTCAGCTGCTCGTTTAAATTAGAAATTTTTTGATTTAATTGCTGGTTTTCCTCTTTGAGGCGTTGCCTTAATTTGAGATTTTCGTAAGCCAACGCAATGTGACATGAAAAAACAGTGGCATGCTCTAAATCTTCCTCGCTAAAAGGCTGCTTGTTTTCTTTTTCGGTGATATTGATCAGGCCAATTAATTTATTTTCACTGACCAGCGGAATGGATAGAAACGAATAAGATTGATATCGATTGTTGGATTTTTCTTTGGGGAAACGCAAATCATTTCGAATGTCTTCAACTCGGATTGGAAATCCTTTTTCGGCAACCCAGCCGGCGATCCCTTCCCGTAATTTAATTGAAGAGCCCTGTAGTCGTTCGTGACCTTGACCGCGAGCAGCCTTTAAAACTAATTCTTTGGAGTATTCATCCCAAATAAAAAAAGAGCCCATGGAAGCGTCCACCATACCTAAGACAGAATCCAGGGCGAAATCAGTGAAAACGGGGATATCCGAAAAAGAATGAAGTGTAGATGAATATTCAGTGATCAAACTGGGAGAAACCTTGCAAGCGGTCCCTTGGTTTTTAAGGGATCGTAAGGAATGTGCCATTGGAAACGAAGAAAACTGTGTGTACTCCTTCTGCAGTGTATTACCGCGGGATGCTGAATTGTTCAAAGAATACCACATGGTTGAAAATAGTCAACCTTTCAATAAGTATTAAAAAACTCGATTATAAGGAGTGAGCTTGAACAAGATGTCCAAAAAAATAGACTCCTTACAGAGTTTACACAGTTTTTTATATTAAACGATCAGCCCGCTTTAGAAACGAGCTCCTGATGACTTTTCGCAAGCTGAGAAAGAGGGTGGCCGGGATACTGAGTTAGAAAGTCCTGGTATATAGAAGCGGCCTGCTCCTTATCTTTCATGCGGTTTTCAGCGATCAACGCCTTCAAAAATAACCAACGGCCTTTTCGTTCTTCAATCGCTTCGTTTTGTATTTCCTGATCCACTCTTTCCATCAACTGGTTCCAATCTTTCTTCTGCGTATAAGCTGATAGCATGAATTGTCTCGCGTACGCGGAAATCTTGGAATTGGGTTTTTCTTCCACTAATTTTTTATATTTTGAAATGGCTTCATCAAGCACCTGATTCCCATTTTCAATTTCTCCTAAATCTTTAAAGTGAAGGAAACGCAAAAAAGGCACCTGAAGACCCGCAACGGTCACCGGGAGTTGTGATTCCAAATCAATATAAATTTCATTCGCTTTTTCCCACTGATTTTCTGCTTGATATGATTTTCCAATCAACAATTTAACATCAGCTGATCCGGCAGGGCTATCTTTGAAATATTGATTGAACGCCCGCTCAAACCATTCCCTGCTCTTCGCATATTGTTTTTGAGATTCATATAAAAGGCCCAAACGAACAGCCGTTTTTCCGGCGAATGTCTGTTTGGGATATTTATTCATAAATCTTTCATAATCGTTGATGGCCTGCTCCATGTCGTTGTGTTTCGTCGAAAGCTCCGCGATGGTAAGAAGCGCAAGAGGCGCATAACCGCTATTGGGAAACTGATCTGAAATTGAAAGCCACTCCCGTCTTGCTTTCTGCCAATCATCATTGGCCAAATAGGTTAAGGCAAGATAATTTTTGACTGCGGTTGATGCCTCGATGGGACCGACCGTATTGAGGAAGCTTTCATAATGTTCAACAGCCATTTGATAAGCGGTGGTTTGTTTCACGGGGTCTTTGGTTTGTTTGTAGTGAAGTAAAACATAAAGAGGCGCGTATAAACCTTTGGTTTGAAGCGGATAAGTTTCGGCGGTCACCCAATATCTTTTCTCAGCAAGGTCCCATCTTTTTTCAAGCTCATAGAGCTGAGCAATCCGGAAACTGGCTTCAGAAGCTGATTCGCCGACTTGACTAAAATTTTGTATGATCTTTAAAAGCGCAGCCCGAGCTCCGTCATAATCTTTATAGCCGGCTTTCAACAAAGATATTTGGGAGAGACTTTCTCTTGCTTTAGGAGTAGTGGGATATTTTTCGACCACCTGCTCAAAAGCGGCAACGGTGGGTTTCAAAACTTCGGGATGGGTCTTTAAATCTTCATTCTTAACCGTTCCCAGCGTTTTTGCAGCGCGATAATAGGCTTTTTCGGCGAGATAATTTTCCCGGCAGCCCGTTAAGAGAACCGAAAGCAAAAGAATGAATACCGCTTTTTTCATTTTATAAAGAAAAACGTTTTCTCAAGAACGGAACCAAAAGTCCCAATCCCATGAGCAGAAATGTAGATGGCTCCGGATGGTGTGGAACTCCGCCAGGAATACCATTTCCGCCGCCGGGCAACAGTCCACCACCGTTGTCTAGCAATTGCTGAATGGTCTCTTCACCACCGGGTCCGGTACCGCCTCCACCAATGGGAGGAAAACTATTATCTCCGCCTGGGGGAGGATTTGTACCATCACCATTAAGATCATTCAAATTGGGATTATTCGGATCTGGTGGTGGATTAGAATTTCCGCCTCCGCCCGAACCAGAACCAGAACCGGAACCGCTGCCGGCACCTGACAGAACGAATATCAATGACAGCAACAAACCGGTTGAAAAAAGGATGGCGGATGCCGTAATAATTTTCCCGCGGGTCCAAAAGTGCTGGCCCTCTCCGTTAACTAAGGGAATGTCAAGTGACCCCTCTTGATCGGAAACGTCTTCCGTCTCGATGATATTTTCCGGAAGAGGATCGCTTGAAATAATGGATGATATATCAGCAAGACTAGGCTGATTCGTTAGGCTTTGAAACATTTCAGCGCCGCCGGGTATTGCCAAATTGATATCTTGGAAATTGCCGTTAGACTCGGAAACATCGCTGATGACCGAATGTACGTCAGGCACCACTGCGTACGCCTGAGAAATCGGAAGTGTAACTGCTAAAATGAAAACTAAAACGGTTTTTAAAAAATTCATGACTTTTCATTCCTCCCTTTTAAGAAAACCAGTGTCGCTGATGATGTGATTAAAATATCCACAATCAACGTGATCACAATACCGCCGGCCAGAACCCACAAAACGAGTTCTGGATAAATTTGAACAAATAACGGAGTATAAAGCTTGGCAAATGATGCGGCAAAAACCAAAAGCATGGGAACCGCGAACAATGCGCTCATAATCCCGACATTTTTAAGCCCACAGCGCAATCCCTCCAAAAATGAATAAAAGAAGCCTTGATTTACAATGATAAGTGAAGGAAGCAAGAAAGCAAAAATGGATTGAATAAGCAACCCCAAGATAAATCCTCCTATCAAGTGAATCAATAAGTTCTTAGGCAATAGATAGAGGAGCCCTTTTAATCCCGCCGTGAAAACCCCGTACGAAATCAGCCAAGCAACAACAAGTGAAATATATTTTTTCAAAACAAAACCGGACGCAAATAAGGTAGAAATTTTTTCTCCTTTAGTGTCCGCTTCTATTTTCTTAATAATTAAACCGCTGATAAAAACCCCGATGACCGTGCTAATCAAAAAATGAGCATGCCCGAACAATTTTGGGAGCAATAAAAAATTATAAGGATAATGAAGGAACTGATCCGTCCAAAATGTTCTAATGATTGGCGCCAACACGTAAGAAACCGGCGGAATCGGCGCAAAGAAAAGAATCGTCAATGCAATTGTATCGAAAATTCCCAAGATCAAAAAAAGAAACAAAACCGTGGGGTTTTTTTGCAACACTGAAAAAACTTGTTTATAAATTTCAACGATTTTTGTCATAAAAAAAGTTTTCTGGCTCATGACCTTGAAAAACAGCCAACCTGAGCGGTTTTTCGGCCGCCCAGGTTAGCAAAGGAGTGTTCCATGAGAAAACTACTGTTCAATATTTAAATCCTTAAATTCAATTAATTCCAAAACTTAAATTTTCCGAATCCAAACATGCCGAGCAAACCAGTAACGGTCAGCATCATCGTGCTGGGTTCCGGAACAAGCAGTTGACCCACAACAAGGTCATCAGAAGTATTTGGTCCACCTATTCCGTTGTCATAGGTTAGTTTCCCTATGAAACTAAATGGGAACGGTGTTCCTGGAGGTGATGGCGGTGTACCAAGTGCTCCGGAAGGAATGTAATACTCAATAACAGATCCCCGAGCAAATGTACCACCATGAGACGCAAGCGTTGTCCAGCCTACGTTTGTATTTAATTGACAGTTAATGACGCTGCCGGTGCAAACTTCAACCACATCGGCTCCAACTCCTGGACCCGGATCGGTGTTGGAATGTCTGATGAAAATATTGAACGGATCAAGCAGACCATCGCCAAGCAGATCCCCCTGCATGCTAATTGTCGGGTTTCCGGTGATCGCGTAATTAAGAGGATCAGTAAACACAACGGAATCCCAATCTAATGTTGGTGGAGGAGCATAAACTTGGAGCAGAATGTAGATCCCGTCATTCGCAAAATTTGCATCGCCACTAAACGATGTCAATTCCTGCAATACAACGGCATTACTGATATCCGTATTATCAAATGCGTTATCGGCCTCATTCGGGTCGTTAACCGATAGATAATATGGATGAGCAGTTCCATTTGGAGCATTCACATTATCCCATTCGAGGGCGTTAAACGTGCCATCGATTGTGGGGGCCAATGCAAAGCCTTGGGAAACTCCCAAGAACATTACAGCGGCTACTAAACTTAACATTAACAGCGTTTTCTTCATTTCGTTCTCCTTTTAAATTCTATTTTGATTTTTACTACGCTTTATTAAAAATAAAGCCACTGTCATTCTGAGCGCAGCGAAGAATCCCAACTTTGAGATCCTTCGGCTTTCGCCTCAGGATGACACTATTTTTATCTACCTGTGCCCAAAACAACCGCTTTCACGGTCATCGCAAGAACCATCAGATCCAACACCGGGCACATCTTGCGAATGTAAAGAACATCATAACGAACTTTTTTCTTAACATCATGAATCGTTTCATCATAACGGCGCTTAATCTGAGCAAGGCCGGTAATTCCGGGCTTTGCAAACAAGCGGCGATCATAATGCGGTATGACTTTTCTGAACTCCTGTACAAAATAAGGCCGTTCAGGTCTTGGACCTACAAGACTCATTTCTCCGCGAAGCACATTGATAAACTGAGGAAGCTCGTCCAGGTGAGTTTTTCTTAAAAAAGCGCCGACACGAGTAACTCGAGGATCATTTTCTTTTGCCCAGACCGGACCTGATTTGGCTTCAGCATCCTGCATCATGGTGCGAAATTTATACATGTTGAATATTTTGCCTCGGATCCCAACTCGGGTTTGTTTAAAAAAGATTGGGCCGCGTGAAGTTGTTTTAATGGTGGTGGCAATAAGAACTAAAAATGGGAAGGTAACGGTAAGACCAAAAGCCGAAACCAAAATATCCAGACTGCGTTTTACCATGCTCCGCCAAGAAAGAACGAGACGGACACGCAAAACCTTAAGGGACTTGCTAAGAGAACTCTTTTCGAAAATCGAGATGACGCGATCTTCCCACGGCAGTTCCCCTGCACGCATTTTCTGATACCTGCGAAACATCAGAAATAGACGAGCATTTTGTTTCAACTCATCCAGTAGACTTTCTTTTTCCCTGACTTCAATTAAATTAATGTCACTCATTTTAATCTTGTTATCCTCCTAAAGGACAGAATGATTGCATAATGCGCGAGTAAAAGGATATGCAGTATCCATGCCAATGCCCTTGTATAGAACAAAAAGTAGGTTTTTATGTGTTTTTAACCGACAAAAAGAGGAAAAATCTAGAAAAATTAACCAACTGAAAATAAACGTAAGAATCAAAATGTCTAAAAAAATAGGCAACTAAGAGGCCGTTAAACGGAATTAATGTAAATCATTATAAATAAATAACTTATATATGTTAATAATGTTTCCATTTTTAGACAAATCAAGAATTAAAATCAACATTTTTTACCTAGATATACTAGGACAAAATAGGACAAACTTGGATGATAATGGACTATGTCATTCCTGCAAAAGCGTGGCGAGATTCGTCCGGACGGATTCCGCCAGTTTTATGGCGAACTTTAGGTGGGAATTCAGCATACCATTCTGAGCCCTTCGTTTGTCATCCTGAACAAAGTGAAGGATCTCAGGGTAAACTCTGCGAAGAATCTACGGTTGTAGATCCTTTAGCTTTACTCTAGATAACTCCCTACGTCTCTCGCTGAATGACGTAAGTTGTTGATATTCTTAAACAGGTGCCGATAATAGAAAACGTCATGAATAGATCAGAGCTTTTAAAGTTCATTGAAATCGGTATTTTGGCGCCTTCAGCCGATAACTTACAGCCTTGGAAATTTAAAATCACGAATAACCAAATTGATCTTTTTTTAGATTCTGACCGCACCAAAAATTTTTGCGATGAAAGCCTTTTTGCGCCTTATTTGTCAGCGGGAGCTGTGATTGAAAATATGCGGCTAGCGGCCGGCGAAAACGGTTATCTGCTTTCCGTTTCTTACTTTCCGGATTCAAATAATTCTAAGCTGGTTGCCTCTTTATGGTTTACAGAAAGTGAACTAGAAAAACAATCCCATTTCCCTGCCGTGAGACAGCGAACAACCAACCGTAAATTTTATTCACGCAAAAAGATAGACATCCGTATTTATTCAAAATTTGAACATTTGATCCAAACGGAGAAAAATTTCAGACTAACCTGGATTCAAAAAAATGGGTCCAGGTATCGTGACTTATGCCGGATTTTGGGAGAAGCCGATCAATTGCGGTTTGAAAATCAACGTCTCCATCTGGAATTTATGAAAACCATGCGATTCACGAAACATGAACGGGAACAAACCAAGGATGGTTTAGATTTCAGGACACTGGAATCAGGCCCGGGAAGTGTTTTTCTTTTTAAACTTATTTCTTCATGGAACCGCTTAAATTTCATGAACAAATTCGGCATGAGCAAAATCTTTAATTTCTACACACAGCTCCAATTACAAACATCTCAAGCATGCGGATTGATTATTTCAGAAAAACATACCCCGATTGATTATGTTTTGGGCGGCGAAATGATGGAAAAATTTTGGCATGAAGCGACGCTCCAGAATCTATCCCTTCAGCCCATGGAAGCGCTGCCCATTTTTTTGATTAATTTAAAAGAAACAGGCTGTCCGGAATTTGATCTGAGCCAAAAAGTAAAACTCAGAAAATTAAAAGACACTTTTTATTCATTATTTTCGGTTTACGAATCCAATGGATTGATCTTTCTGTTTCGGATCGGTTATGCTGATCCGCCCCAAGCCCGCTCCCTCAGAAGAGACGTCGAATCTTTTTTGGTGAAATAAACCCTTTATTTGTGCTAACCTAGCACAAATCAACACCATCCCTATGACGCAAGCGCCCGTAAAACAAAAGTTTAATTACGATCAAGCGTTTGACCGCAATCTTGGATGGCTTACTTCAAAAGAACAAACAAAACTCCAAAATTCCTGTATTGCCATTGCCGGACTCGGCGGAGCCGGAGGATTTCAAGCTCAGGCACTTGCAAGGTTGGGGGTTGGGCATTTTAAGCTTGCCGATCTGGATACCTTTGAACTTTCAAATATTAATCGCCAAATTGGCGCTACGGTCGAAACGCTTGGTCAGAGCAAAGTTTCTGTTATCCGCGATATGATCCTCGCTATCAATCCTCAAGCCCGGATAGAAATTTTTGAGGACGGCATAACGCCCAGTACGATTGATCGATTTTTAGATTCCGCCCTCCTTGGGCTGGATGGAATTGATTTTTTTGCCCAAAACACAAAACTTCTATTTTTTAGAAAATGCTACGAAAAAAAGATCCCCGCTGTAACTTCCTGCCCGCTCGGGTTCGGTGCTTCATTGATTGTCTTTTCACCCGACGGAATGAAATTCGAAGATTATTTTGATCTCAATGACAAAATGAGTGAAAAAGAAAAAAGAATAACCTCAACCCTGGGCCTTTCCCCGAGTCCCTTGTGTTTTTCTTATATGGACAAGAAAGTGATTGATTTAAATGGCCAGCGCGCTTCCAGTGTCTCGCCAGGCCTCATGCTGGTTGCTTCTCTGTCTGCTTCGGAAGCGGTCAAAATATTAACCGGAAAGCACAAAGTTCTTTATTGTCCTCACGTGTATCAAATCGATCTCCTGACTCATCAGGTTCGAAAAAAATATTTCCAATTCGGAATGAAAAGCCCTTTGCAGCGCTTAAAAAGATGGCTGTTTCTCAAATTAATGAACAATCAAATTTATTACCTGCTCCGGCCGCGAAAATCGACGAATGAGTAAAACACATTTCCGCGGATTGATTATTCTGTTTTTTTTATCTGTTTTCTTATTGAACGTTTCTTCTGTTTTTGCGACCCCTGACCCTAAAAAAATGCTGGAAGAAATGGATCAGGTTATCCGAGGCAATTCTCACAAAATGACCGTATTGTTTGATATCAAAACAAAAAGATGGAGCCGAAACTACAAAATCAATGTGTGGATGAAAGGTGTTGATTATGCCTTTGCCCGGGTTCTAGAACCGCCTAAAACTGCAGGTCAAGGATTTCTAAGATTCAAGACGCGGTTATGGCAATATTTACCCAGTGCTGAACGCACCATTCTGATTCCGCCTTCTCTCATGCTGGATGATTTTCTGGGCAGTGATTTTTCCAACGATGATTTCGTCAAATTAAGTTATTTCCCACGCGATTATGAAAGCAAAATTCTGGGGGAAGAAGAAATGGATTCGTTTAAAACTTACCGCTTAGAGCTCCTTCCGCATGCGGACGCGCCCGTTACTTACGGCAAACTTGAACTTTGGCTTCGAAAATCCGATTCTGCACCGGTCCGATGGGACTTTTACAATGAAAAAATGGAACCTATTCGAACGCTTCATTACTCAGAATTTAAAACGTTCGGCAAAAAAGAAGTCCCGACCGTTTGGAAAATGGAAAATTTAAAAGAAAAAGACCGGAAAACCACGGTGACCATGATCAGCGCAGAATACGACGTTTCAATTGAGGACGACTTATTTTCACACAAAAACCTGGAAAAATATCCATAACGAAGTCTTCGTTGCAAGCGAAGCGCCCTTGAAAAATCAATTTCCTCCCCCCTTGTGGGGGAGGACAAAGGTGGGGGATTAACATGAACCCCCATCCTAACCTTCCCCCCATAAAGGGAGAAGGAAAGTATTAAATCTCCTCGTAATGACAAGGATAATTAAATGCTGCTCCTAAAACTCGCATTCTTAAATATTGGACGCAATCCCAGACGGTCCATAATCACCGTTTTGGCAGTCGGCGTTGGTCTTGCGGCACTTATTTTTCTCTGGGGCTTCAGTGACGGCACGAATGAACAAATGAGGGAAAATGTGATCCGGCTTTTGACCGGTCACGTTCAAATCCATGCACCGGGTTACCAAAACAGCCTTTCCCCTGAATTGACCTTGCAGAACCGTGAAGGTTTAATCCAAAAATTGACGGCATTGCCCAATCTGGTGGCCTTTTCGGAACGCGTAAAATGTGAAGCCTTGATTGGAACCAGCGAAAAATCGCGCGGCGTCATCCTGAGCGGAATTGATCCGGAACGTGAAATAAAGGTTACGGATTTGAAAAAATATATCAAAGCAGGTGAATTTTTAACCAACGACGCCAATCGTGAGATTGTAATTGGTGACCGGCTTGCCAAAAAAGTGGATCTGAAGGTTGGCGATAAAGCGGTGGTCATGACTCAAGCGATGGACGGCACACTTTCCGGTTTTTCTTATTACATTAAAGGAATCTTCCATACCGGAAGCCAAACACTGGATGAAGTTTCGGCTTATATTTCGCTGAATTCAGCGCAGGAGCTGCTTGCCCTTGACCACGAAACTCATGAAATCGTAATTCGTCTTGCCCGCCGAAAAGCAATTCCTGCATTTCTTAAAGAATTAAAAACGTCATTACCTTCCGGTGCTTATGATGTTTCAACTTGGGATGAAATTGTTCCTGAAGTGGAACAATGGGCCAAATGGTCTGAAGCTATCATTCGAACAATCCTGTTTGCGGTGATGATCGTCATCGGCGTTAGCATTATGAATACGGTATTGATGTCTGTGTTTGAACGAACGCGCGAATTGGGGGTCATGATGGCCATCGGCACCTCACCCGGAAGAGTGATCCGTCTGATTCTTCTGGAAACTTTTATTTTGGAACTGTTTGGAATTGCTCTGGGCCTTGTTCTCGGCTACCTTGTAACCATATATTTTGCTCACGCTGGAATTGCGTTTCCTGAACTTGAGCGGGCTTTTTCGCGTTCCTATATGAGCACGGTCACTTACACACGGGTAGAACCCGTTCACGTTATTCAATCAATCATTACTCTATTTGTATTAACCTCATTCATCGGTCTTTATCCAGCTTGGAAAGCGGGCCGAATGGAACCCATCAAAGCCATTTATCGATCCTGAAAGCAAATAACATTTCCTCCCCCCTTTATGGGGGAAGGAAACACGAATTTGAAAATGACACTCATTAAAACTGAACGAGCGACTAAAATATTCAAAGAAGATTCGGAGCCGGTGTTTGCTTTATCCTCCGTTTCAATCCAAATTGAAGCAGGCGAATTTACAGCTTTATCCGGCCCTTCCGGATCCGGCAAAACCACCCTTCTTAATTTGATTGGATGTTTGGACCGACCGAGTGAAGGCAAAATTTATTTTGACGGGAATGAAGTCAGTAAACTTTCACAACATCAGTTAACCGAATTCCGGCTCCGGAAAATTGGTTTTATTTTTCAGGATTACAATTTGATTCCGGCTTTTACTGCGATTGAAAACATTGAATACGTACTTTGGCTTCAAGGAACGGGCGCTGCCGAACGCCGGAAAAAAGCCGTTGAGGTTTGCGACCGGTTTGGCATTAAAAAATTAATCAACCGGAGACCTTTTGAAATGAGCCGGGGACAACAGCAGCGGGTCGCGGTAGCACGGGCCATTGTCCATAAGCCAAAGATTGTTTTGGGAGATGAATTA
>ORMF012674461.1_pt1 | contig 19453 bp, 18 predicted proteins | sample 1779871 | NCBI WGS metagenome assembly ORMF01 (sample SAMEA104232316, study PRJEB22302) | groundwater metagenome | biome: forest; feature: aquifer; material: groundwater | place: USA | collected 2011-08-07 | depth 5.4 m | reverse complement strand
TTCGACTCCCGCCGCCTCCACCACTCGACTCGCTCACGTTGTTCGCTCGCTCGTGGTGTCTGCGCCGTGGTCAGGCGCTCGGCCATCGGCGCTTCGCGCCTCGGCCTTCGGGCACGACTCCCGCCGCCTCCACCACTCGCTCGTAACTAACTGATTTAAACCAACTTATATGGACGTGTGACGCGGGATACTGCCCGCGTCCGACCCTCAAAGATCTGCCGTCTCCGCAACTACTTGCAGGGCCAACGCGTGTGGGCTTCCAGCATGTCTCCACACATTACCTTCGGCCGTTCATGACGGTGGCCGCGCCGATCGTCCCGGCGTGTGCGCATCGAGGCGCATGCCGAGTCGAATGCGGCGAGGCTGTCATCGACGCGTTTCGCTTCTAGGCTGGCGTGCTGGCGTTCTTACATCCGGGAGAATGCATCGGAGGCGATACCCCTCAAGCGGTCGCAAGAGACAGGAGGTCTGACCCAGTTCGCGTCCCTTCAGTTGGTGTTGCTCGTAAGTTTATTGATTCTTGATGGCGAGCTGTCGGAGTGGTTGAAGGAGCACGCTTGGAAATTGATTCCGCTCGCGCGTGCTGACGCACACCGAAACGCACGAACGCACTTCCGATCAACGAGCTCCCGCAACAACGATGTGCATCAGAGTGTCCCCGTTAATCACGACGTGTGACCGGGGTTTCAGAGGGTATGTGACACAGTTCTGAGACAGAACCGAGCGTCACTTCTCCAGCGCGCAGTGTCGATGTGTATCGACACCACGCGACGCTCGTTCAGCTTTCGCCAGCAGTCCCAACTCCTCCGTGTCGAGGCGGCTGCCGTGCCTCAAGATAAGGATCGGGCCGGTGCGACGACGGGCAGATTCCACGCGCGCTCGTGCAACACTGCCCCGTCAGGATCGCGGCCTACTCGAGCGGCTCGAACGGGATCCGCACGAAGGTGGCGCTGCCTGTGCGCGACCCCACCACGACACCTTGCAGATCGACGATGTCCACTATCGCCCTGGCGCTGGCGTCATCGTCGCCATCGCCCAGGTCCCTTCTCGAGTCCTGCCGCTCCCGATTCTGACCAGGTTGTGCGAGGGATTGGGCCAGACCGTCCTGGTGATAGGGGGGCAATACGGCAAGTATGCAGTGCGAGCAGGAGCGCGTGTCGGACGCGCGGGCGGTAGCAATTTATGAATCCCTCCAGTGGCAAGTTGATGGGTCGCCCGGGACGCTTGCACTCCGAGCGAGACGGCGACCTGTTCAAATGTCATTGTCGGAACAATTCGAGCGGGCGTTTGCTCCACAAACGATTCGACACCCAGCACCAACACCGCCTGGCGGGAGCCGCGCTGGGTCGTCCAAGTTGTGATGCCGGCTACAACTCTTGCTACATCGCGAACTCCATCAATGCCCTTCGCCAGATGCGCTATCGCGTCAGGCATTGGCGCGGCAAACTCGATGCACGGCACACCGCGAGGAACGAGAAATACGTCGGCATCAATGCCGCGGATGATTTTGGACGCGGCATTAAGAAAGCCCACGAGCAAGCTACTTTTGAAAAATTACGAGGAATACGCAGCCGCTTAATTGGCAAATTCGATGTCAGGGAAGATCTGCCTCGAGGACGTGATCGGAAAACACGCGCGGGCTGTCGCTGTCGTACCAACGCAGAAGGCGTTCGAAGTCGTCCAGGTCCTTCGCGCGAACGACGGGGTTGTCGAGATAGGACGTGATCTTCAGAGGGGAAAATCAATCTGGACGGCATGGGGATTCTCAACCCGGTCGGGGACGGGAACGCCTCCTATGTCGTCAATGCGGCCGTCGTAGAGGAAATGGTGATGGAAGCGGGCGCCATCTCGGCCGAGAGCGCGGCCAGCAGCTTCGCATTCAACGCGATCCCCAAGGAGGGAGAGCCCTTATCGGCCACCTCTCTCCCTCTGACGGCTAACGTCTTACGAAAGGCCCCCTAAAACTGGGGCCCTTCGCCTGTCGGCGGTTAGATAACGGGGTGGATCGGGAGCCGAATCTATAGGCCCCTGTGGCGACGTCGAGCCCGCCCGAGCACGCTGAGCAGGCCCGTTCCGACCAGAATCATCGTCGCTGGTTCAGGAACTGGAACGGCTTCAGTGGTCACGAATTGAGTGACGAGGCCACCCGAACTGACAACCCCGGTCGCGCTCGCAACTCCCGCCGGGGTGCTGGCGTTGGTGAAGACGCGCGATATTGAGTCCCCAGCAACAGTGTGGGCGTCGAATATTGTGGTCGTGCCCCCACCGAAGTTTCGCACGTCAAGGAGAAGGTGACCCAGGCTGGGATCGTAATGGAATGGCGTCGTGAACACGATCGAGATATCGAAGTCTCGGGGAGAGCCACCGGTGTTCGAGCTGGATAGCGCGAGGCTTCCACTGAAAACGGTCGCATTGTCCGCTCCTACATTGGTTGCGAAAGTCGAGCTCAGCGCGTCGGGGCCAAAGACCGTCGTCGACAGATCGATCTGAATGGACGGCAGAGTCGAGCTGAAAGCATTCCCGGAATTAAAATCCGGTCTGAAGAGTAGCTCGGTGATGAGAATCGCCGAAGTGAATTCAGTGGAGGAATAGACCTGCTGGTACCGTTGGGACGGGAGTCCGACGAAGGTAATGTTGAAGGGAACCGAGGCAGTGTTTGAATTTCCTTCCACTCCCGAAAGAGCTGCCGGAACGACGATGGGGCTCGCAGCAACAGGCGCCGTCACCGCCAGCGACAGCATGATTAGAGGTGCCGTAATCCTTCGCATGGTGCATCTCCTCAGGCCCGAATGTTGACCTGGATTTCCATTTTGGCCGACTGTGATGAGCCTGACTGTGCACGCCAGGACCCCACCTAGAGAGAAAATCTTTCGTCGCATTCCTTCTGCCCTCGAAGTCTGCCCACGGGAAGACTTCGAGCCTCGAACTGAGTGGGGCAAGTTGATGGGCCGCCCGGGACCCTGGCACTCCGAGCGAGACGGCGATGTTCGCCCTCCTGTCCCATAAAGGCGTAAGATCCGGCCGGTAGGGATCAGCCGAGCTGACCTGGATGGAAGAGCCGTCACGACTCAAGGCACCTGCGGCGGACACCGACGTCAGCGCACTGCTCCGCGCCTGGAGTGACGGTGATCAGGACGCGCTTCAGGCGCTCACGCCCATCGTGTACGAGGAGCTGCACCGTCTTGCCCGCCGCTACCTGCGTCGCGAGCGTTCAGGGCACAGTCTGCAAACCACTGCCCTGGTGAACGAAGCCTATATGCGCCTGGCGGACTACACGCGCATGCAGTGGCAGGATCGCGCCCACTTCTTTGCCGTGTCGGCCCAGGTCATGCGGCGCATCCTCGTGGACCACGCGCGGCGACACAACCTCAAGCGGGGCCGCGACGTTCTGCGCGTGCCGCTCGAGGATGTGGTGGTCATGGCCCCCAGCCAGAATGCCCATACAGATCTCGTGGCGCTCGACGAGGCCCTGATCGGCCTGACGCGCATCGATCCTCGAAAGGCTCAGATCGTCGAGATGCGTTTCTTTGGCGGGTTGACCGTGGAAGAAATCGGCGAGGTGCTGAAGGTATCGACGGGCACGATCAAACGCGATTGGCGTGCGGCCAAAGCCTGGCTGTATCAAGAACTGACCCGCTGAGCAGCAGCCATGGACGCAGATCGTTGGAAACACGTTGAGCGCGTGTTCCAGTCGGCCCTGGACCTTCCGCCTGACGAGCATGACGCGTTCTTGAAGCGGAGCTGCGCCGGCGACGAGGCGCTGGAGCGGGACGTCCGGGCGCTGCTGCGGTCAGCGGGGGCGGCTGGTACGTTCTTGTCGGGGCCGGCGATTGAGGTCGCCGCCAGAGTCGTGGCCCGCCACCAGTCCGATGAACTGGCGGCAGGGGACCGCGGACCCGTGGGGCAGACGATCTCCCACTATCGCATCGTCGAGAAGCTCGGTGGCGGCGGCATGGGCGTCGTCTACAAAGCGGAAGACACGCGGCTCCATCGCTTCGTCGCGCTCAAGTTCGTGACCGACGAGCTGGCTCGGGACAGCGAGGCCGTGAACCGCTTTCAGCGGGAGGCCAGGGCGGCGTCGGCGTTGAATCATCCCAACATCTGCACGATTCATGACGTCGGCGAGCAGGACGGCCGCTCCTTCATCACCATGGAGTATCTGGAGGGCGCCACGCTGAAGGCGCGCATTGCCGATGGTCGCGGTCTCGACATCGAGGCGCTGCTGACGATCGGCGTTGAGATTGCCGACGCCCTGGACGCCGCGCACGCCGCCGGGATCGTCCATCGCGATATCAAGCCGGCTAACATCTTTGTCACCTCGCGCGGCCACGCCAAGATTCTGGACTTCGGCCTGGCCAAGATGGAAAGCGCGACGAAGCATGAGGCCGAGGCGAGCACGGTGACCTCCAGCGCGACGCAGCGGGGCACGGTCATCGGGACGGCGGCGTACATGTCACCCGAGCAGGCCCTCGGCGTCCCCACCGATCACCGCGCGGACATCTGGGCGCTCGGACTCGTGCTCTATGAAATGGCGACCGGTGCTCGGCCGATGGCGGCCGTTCGCCTGCGTGTCGACAGATCTCCGGAACTGGAGCGCATCATCTCGAAGTGTCTCGAGACCGACCGCGATCGCCGGTATCAACACGCGTCGGAGATTCGCAGAGACCTCGAACAGTTGAGAAGGGGCATCGAGTCCGGGCGTACTGCCGGCAGCGATGCGGATCAGCAGAGGCGGAGGCGGCGCACGCGTCGGATCGTGATTCCGGCTGTCACCGCGGCGCTGGCGCTTGCGTTTGCCGGTTACGTGACTCGTCGCCAGCCACCGCCACTCACGGACAAGGACACGATCGTCCTCGCCGAGTTCACCAACACCACCGGCGACCCGGTGTTCGACGACACGATGCGGCAAGGACTCGCGGTTCAGCTCCAGCAGTCACCATTCCTCAATCTCATCTCCGAGGAACGCATTCGAAGAACGCTGCCGTTGATGAACCAGCCGGCGGATGCGCGATTGACTCCCGACATTGCGCGGGGCGTGTGCGTCCGGACCGGCAGCGCCGCCGTTCTGGAAGGATCGATCGCGGCGCTCGGCAGTCAGTACGTCCTCGGGCTGCGCGCAACCAACTGCGCGACTGGTGACATCCTCGCCGACGAGCAGGCACAGGCGGCACGAAAGGAAGATGTCCTGAGCACGCTCAGTCAGATTGCCACGCGCTTCCGAACCCGAATTGGAGAATCACTCGCCACTGTCGAGAAACACTCGATGCCGCTCAAGGAGGCGACGACGCCGTCGCTCGAAGCGCTGCAGGCCTACAGCGCCGGATGGAAAGCGGCCAGCTTTTCGGTACGTGCCCTGCCGCTTTTACAACGTGCGATCGCAATCGATCCCGATTTCGCGATGGCCCATGCGTTTCTCGGGTTCCGTTACGGCGTTTTGGGAGAGTCGGCGCTCGCGCGGCAGAGCTTACTCAAGGCCTACCGGCTGCGCCATCGGGCCAGCGACGCCGAGCGCTTCTATATCGAGACACTGTACGATCGCGACTTCACTGGAAATCTGGAACGGGAGCGACGAACGTTGGAAACGTGGGCCGAGAGCTACCCGCGAGATGCGCGGCCCCACAATTTGCTCGCGGGTCTCGCCCTGTCAGCCACGGGTCAACATGAGCTGGCGATTCCCGAAACCGACAAGGCCATTGCGCTGGACCCCGATCTAACCCCGGCGTATTCCGGCAGGGCATTCCATCAACTCATGCTGAATCGCCTTGATGATGCCTTGCTGACGATCCGTCTCGCGTCGGAGCGCAGTCTGGAATCCGAGAATTTGGTTCAGACACAGTATTTCGTCGCCTTCCTGACCGGTAACGAGAACGAACTCAGACGGACGGCGACCGCGGCCAAGAAGAGTCCTGCCACGGAAGACAGCATCTCCCACCTAGAGGCGCTCGCCCTGGCTCGCTCCGGCCAGTTGCAGGAGGCGAGACGGATGGCCGGGGTGGCCGTCCAGATCGCGCAGAAATCTGGTCGACGCGAACGGGCCGGCATGTTCGAAGCGGCCACCGCCGTGTGGGAAGCATTTTATGGGAATGCGGCTGCCGCCAGGCAGAGCGCCACTACTGCGCTCGCGCTCGGAAGGGGCGGTCGCGAAGTGGAATATGCCGCGGCGTTCGCACTCGCCCTCGCAGGTGACTTGCCGCAGTCGCGAGCCCTCGCACAGGAACTCGCGCGCGAGTTTCCAGAGGATACGTCGGTGCAATTCATGTATCTGCCGACGCTTCGGGCCCTGTTCTCATTGAACACTCCCACGCCCGATGCGGCAGCGGCGATTCAAGCGCTGCAAACCGCCTCGCGCTACGATCTCACTCTTGGGCGTGTCGGCTTCGTCGGACGTTTCGGCGGCCTGTATCCCATCTATGTTCGCGGACTGGCGTACCTGGCCGCACGTCAATCCGCCGAAGCCGCTGCCGAGTTCCAGAGGATTCTCGATCACCGAAGCATCGTGCTCGTCGACCCCATGGACGCCATGGCACGCCTGCAGTTGGCACGTGCGCTCGCGCTCTCGGGCGACACGGTGAAGGCGAAGCGTGCCTACGGCGATCTCTTGACGCTCTGGAAGAACGCCGACCCGGACGTTCCGGTTCTCAAGGAAGCACGGGCGGAATACGCACGACTGCCGTAAGCGGCGGATTCCTTCACGGGATCGAGCCGGGTCGCGCGCGCCCAAGACCGCACTTGTCTCGCGCGCGCCTCATCGCCCGTAAGTGTTCTCAAGAGATTGCGAGGTCTGACACAACTTCCTCGACGCACTTCGTCGGCATTATCTAAACCGCTGAATCCAAACGTGATCGAGAAGGCACTTCAACGGCGCCCGGCGTGTGCGATAATCAAGTGCTCGACCGCTCGCAAACGATTGATTCTAAAGACGGAGAGATGGCCGAGTGGTTGAAGGCGCACGCTTGGAAATTGATTCCGCTCGCGCGTGCTGACGCACACCGAAACGCATTAACGCAGGTTCCATCAACGAGCTCCCGCAACAACGATGTGCATCAGAGTGTCCCCGTAAATCACGACGTGTGACCGGGGTTTCAGAGGGTATGTAACACAGTTCTGACACGAAACGGCTGCTGATTTACGACGACACACATCGACGAACATCGCTTCGTACGGAAGAGCGTCGCATGCCCCGAGGCTGATCGCGTCTGGCCGCAGTCCTGCCTCCCTGATTTTGCAGCTGCATTTCTCTCGCTCTAGTAGTCCTACACACGCGCTTGACATGACACAGACGTGTCTCTATGTTACAGACGCCTCGCGCGAGGACGCTGAACGGAGGAACGCCGGTGAGACGTGGCTTCACGGGGTTGATTGTCGGCGTGGCGGCGCTCTGCATGCTCACGTCCCCGCCGGCCGTCGGGCAGACTCCGGCGCCGGCGCCGTACACGCCGCCGCGCACGCGAGACGGGCACCCTGACCTGCAGGGCGTGTGGCAGACACTCAACACGGCTGCGTGGGACCTTGAGGACCACGCGGCGAGCCTCGGCGTGCCCGCCGGGCTCGGTGTGGTGCAGGGGGGCGCCATCCCGTACCAGCCGTCAGCGCTCGCGCGCAAGCGGGAGAACTTTGCCAAGCGCCGCACGCTCGATCCGGAACCCAAGTGCTACCTCCCGGGTGTGCCCCGCATCACCTACATGCCGCACCCGTTTCAGATCGTGCAACAGGCCGACAAGGTTTCCGTCCTCTACGAGTATCTGAACACCGTTCGCTACATCCACATGAACGGGAACCCGCATCCTAAGGGACCGATCGACTGGTGGATGGGGGACTCGCGCGGCCGGTGGGAGGGGAACACCCTCGTGGTCGACGTGATCCATTTCAACGACCAGACCTGGTTCGATCGCGCCGGGAACTTTCACAGCGAGGCGCTGCACGTCGTCGAACGCTATACTCGGGTTGGCCCCGATCACATGCTCTACGAAGCGACGATCGAGGATCCGAAGGTGTTCACGCGGCCGTGGACGATCAGCATGCCGCTCTACCGGCGTCAGGAACGCAACGTCGAGCTGCTCGAATACAAGTGCCATGCGTACCTCCTCGAGCAGGAATGGGACAAACCCGGTTTTACTCTCGTCGAGCCACACTGAACTGGCGCACATGAACGCGAGGTGTCACGTGAGTCGTCGAATACGTGTCGTCACTGCGCTGACGATTGTGCTCGGGGTCCTGCTCCCGACGGCGGAATCCGTCCGCGGTCAGGCCTTCTGGGCAAAGGACACGCCGAAGCTCCCGATGGCGAAAACCTGGGTCGCGCAGAAGGCGAAGCTGCCACATTACACGCCGCCGAGGACGCCCGACGGCGTGCCTGACCTCCAGGGGAATTGGAGCGGCGCCGGTGGTGATAACAACAGCTTTCTCGAAGACCATGAATACGTCGACGTGACGACACCGGCCCAGGAAAGCTTCGTTTCCGATCCCCCGGACGGGAAAGTTCCATACACACCGTGGGCGCTCGCGAAACGGAATGAGTTTCTGGCGGGCTTGGCGCGAGGATGGCCGGGCGAGACGGGCCAGCGTCTGCACCTCTCTCCAGGTTCGTTCTGCCTCGACGGGCTACCTGTCTTCTCATTCGACCCGCAGGAGATCATTCAAAGGCCCGGCTCCGTGATCATGCTCAGCGATGACACGTACCGCATCATCCCGACAGACGGGCGTCCGGCGATCAGCCAGAATGCAAAGTTCTGGTTCGGCAACTCGCGTGGCCGCTGGGACGGCGACACGCTGGTGGTTGAGGTGACCAGTCTCAACGGCAAGGGGTGGTTTGACAGCACCGGGCACTACTACAGCGAGAACACTCGTATGGTGGAGCGCTGGAGGCTGGCTGACGCCAATACCATGGACTACGAGCTTACGATTGAAGATCCCACAATCTATACGAGGCCCTGGAAGATCAACTTCCCGAAACGGCGTGCCGGGACAGGTCCGACCGGCGGTCCTCGAGGTGTCACCGCCGCGTCAATCTTGCCCCCTGTGGCGACCAAGGACCCGTATGCGAGTGAGTCGTGGGAGCGCGCGTGTTTCGAGGGCAACACCGAGAGCATGCGGGGCATGCATTCGCTCGGCTTCAAGTGGTTCTACGGTGTGACCCCGCCGAAGTAAGGCAGGGCGCCGATGCTCCTCGCCCGTGCTGCTCGGATGGCTGGAGCGCGAGCAACGCGATGTGATCGCGTTTCCTCGGAAGGAGAATCGGGTGTCCCTGCCGAAAACTCGATCCGAAGGTTGCGGACGACGAAATGTAGGTGAGGACCGCGAGCCCCGACTGCACCCCAGCGACGCCAGGGCGACTACGTTACGCCACACGCGTGACTCGCCGATCGTCGGGACTATGCGGCCGCGCGGTCGTAGCGGTAGTCCAGCCCGTTGACATCCTGGAGCGCGACGATGCGCCTGGGACGACGAACGCGAGAAGACCAGAAATTCGGGCAGACTTCGGGCCATTAACGCTCAAACAGCATCGAAAACCGAGGAACCCAGGTACCAAAGATTCGGCACCAGTTAACGGTCGCTCATCGTTCGCGCCGTCAACGCCTTCAATTGACGGTCGTTGATCGCGTGCTCTGGGCATGGCTGGTGGGGCGGCCAGTTTATGCCCGCTTGCAAGCTCATCGGCGACATCGAGTTGACTGTCCGAGTCCGCGATCCTTTGAAGGGCAGCCTGCCTTGGTGGGAAGGGCGCTCACGCGCCCGTCGCTCCATGTCGTCTCGCAGTCAACGCTATCAGTGCGTCATTCTGGAAGTCTCGGCGCTTACTGCGATCCCAATCGTGAGCATCGCCGAGCGTTCGAATGAGGCGTCCCGCCTCCCACCAGTCGTTGTGATTCGGAGTCCATGAGTCACGCGCCAGGGCATGCAGTCGGGCCACCGTCCGCTCCGCCGCGCGAGTGCGCGCGCCGCGCCGCAGATCCGAGAGCACGATCGCAGAATGACGGACGATGAACGCCCGACGAACCTGGTCGAGCGCCTCCTCGTACAGCCCGCCCTGCCAATGGCCGATGTAGACGCTCGTATCGATCACGGCCCACATGGGATCACGGGACTTCGATGCTCTCGGGTTTGAGACGTCGGCGACTCCGCGTCATGAAGCGCCAGAACTCTTCCATTTCGACGACGCGGTCGACGGCGAGCCGCACGGCTTCCGCATTCGTCTCGACTCCCAGCACGCGACGGGCGCGTCGGATCGCCCCCTCGTCGACGAAGAACGAACGACGGGTGTACCGGGTCGAGGGCCGCCTCAAGACCTGTCTCATAGGCATATCGTAGGCGTCCCGTAGGCATACTTCAACAGCGATGCCTCTCACGCAAAGATCGCGGCCGTGCCCGGATGCGCGCGCCGGACCACGTCTTCGATCACGACCGCTCGACGAGTGATGACTGTACCTGTTTTGTACCTGGACTTCGGGATTTGAGCGGATCTGGCGGATTGAGCGCTTCGAGTTTCCGAAATCATTGGAGAATTTGCGGTTAGCAGCAGAACGACTCCCGCCGCCTTCAAATCCCATAACCTGTTCACAGGCAGTCGCTTACGAGCGAGCGAACTCCGCGCGTGTACCTATGGGGTCCCAAATAGAAAGGTCGGCGGAAATCCGCCACCTCCACAACTATGCGCATAATCGCGACTCACGAGGAACTGAGAAAGGCGTATTAGCTGCATGGCGCCTCCCCAACCACGGGACGTCGGATTGGATCAGCGGGTGACGGTGAGGCAGCTCACCGTGGAATGGTATAATTTCTATACCGATGCGGTTCGAGTTCGACCCGCAGAAGTCGGCCGCAAACAAGGGCAAGCACGGCATCGACTTCGTGGAGGCACAGGCCATCTGGGAAGATCCGGACAGGCTGGAGATTCCGGCTCGTAGCCTCAACGAACCGCGATCGCAGGTGATTGGCCAAATCGATCAGAACACGTGGTCCGCGTTCATCACATATCGCCATGAAACGATCCGCATCATCTCGGTCCGGCGGGCGCGACCGGAGGAAGAAGCCCGCTACCTCGCCTAAAGCATTGAGCGCCGCTCGCCTCGACGCGTCACACGATGCAGGAGCGGACCTCACTCCGCATCTGGACCTGGCGAAGGCGACCCGGCCTGGGCGCGCCGTCCAGCGCGTCAATGTCGACTTTCCCGTCGACTTGCTTCAAGCCATTGATCGCGAAGCACGGCGCGTCGGCGTCACCCGTCAAGCCTTCATCAAGATAAGGCTGGCCGACACGCTCTCCACATCTCGCTAAAGCAGGTCGGTAAACGCGCGGGCCACTGGCGCGCGGGCCGATCGACCTGCATTCCCAATCGCGACGTGTCCAGCGCGCCGTATTCATGTCCAGCGAGTTGGCGGACGGGGTGACCGGGCGGTAATTCTGTTCAGCGAGCCGGAAGATGCGTCCAGCGCGGCGCGCAAATGTTTTTCGCGCCAGTGGGCATGTTCGTCGAGCTGTATTTCGGTCTATTTCGTTCGCAGACGTGTTGAGCACGTCGGCGATTCTCTTGTCGCGCCGGTACAGATGTTTTCGGCGCCGTATTCGATTTCCCGCGGCAGTGCGCGCCTTGCCGCCGCCATATGGTTCTTATCCGCGTTGTGGGGTCGTTTCCACCGTTCCGTGGCGTCTGCCGCGCTCGTGCCGGCCTTCTTGCACGCGTATTTCATTTCTTCGTTTCGTGGCCACGTTGACGATTCCGTGCCGCTGATAATGAGCCAGGCCGGCCATGCGCGACGGCAACGTCTATGTTTTGGCCCCTTCGAGCTCGATGCAGACACCCGTCGTCTGTGTCGCGACGGTTGACTTCTCTGGCTTCCCCAGCGGCAGATGGACATGCTGCTCGCATTGGTGTCGCATCCCGGGCAGATCCTCACCAAGCGTGAGCTGAGGAACGCCCCTTCGAGTCGGTTGATCGACTGTACCTGTTTTGTACCTGGACCCCGGCTTTGTCGCGAATCTCGCCAATTCGGCGCTTCATTTTTTTCAAATTGTCAGAGAATTCGCAGCAACGGGCAGACCGACTCCCGCCGCCTCCAAATCATCAGGGCAAAATACCGTCATGGCGAAATTACACGTGAGCAATTGCGCCTGAACGTTAAAATAGCCATAGACTGGGCATGTGGCCGCGCTGACTCGTTACCTCGTGCCCCAGGTCCGACGCGATCTGGCCAAAAAGATGGTCTTCGTCGCGGGTCCGCGACAGGTCGGGAAGACCACTCTCGCCAAGCGCCTTCCAGGAGGAGTGCCGGGCTACCTGAACTGGGATGTCGCAGAACATCGCGAACGTATTCTCCGTCGCGAGCTACCCGCCACGAAGCTGTGGGTCTTCGACGAGCTCCACAAGTACCGCACCTGGCGGAATTTCCTCAAGGGCCTGTTCGATAGCCGCTCTCGCGGTCAGCAGATTCTCGTCACCGGAAGTGCACGACTGGACTTCTACCGCTTTGGAGGCGATTCGCTCCAGGGCCGCTACAACCTGCTTCGCCTCCATCCGCTGTCGGTCGCGGAGTTGGGCCTCACGAAGCCGGCGGAGTTTCAGGATCTCCTCAACCTCGGCGGCTTTCCCGAACCGTACTTCAGTGGTTCAGCAACCGAGGCCCGACGCTGGTCGCGCGAACACCGCACTTTGTTGGTCCGCGAAGAGGTTCCGACGCTCGAACGCGTCCAGGACTTGGGCAATCTCGAGTTGCTGATGCTTCGGTTGCCGGAGTTGGTCGGCTCGCCGTTGTCCATCAACGCCCTGCGGGAGGATCTTCAGCTCACGCACAAGACGGTCGCAAACTGGCTCCAGATTCTGGAACGTCTCTACGCAATCCATCGGCTCTCGCCGTTCGGCGCGCCGCGCATCCGCGCAGTCAAGAAGGAACAGAAGCACTACCACTGGGATTGGAGCATTGTGCAGGAGCCGTCATTGCGATTCGAGAACTTGGTAGCTGGTCACCTGTTGAAATGGATCCATCACGAGCAGGATGCCAAGGGTCGCGACATCGAGTTGCGCTACTTTCGCGATACGGACCGCCGCGAAGTCGATTTCGTGATCGTCGAAGGGCGAGCGCCACAATTGATGGTTGAATGCAAGTGGGCGGACACAGAGGTCGATCGCAGCCTGAAGTACCTGAAGGCACGGTTCCCGAAATGCGAGGCGTGGCAGGTCTCGGCGGTCGGCACCAAGGACTACGTCACGCCGGACGGCATTCGCGTGGCACAGGCGATGCAGCTACTTCGCGGGCTCGTGTAGCGGCATCCCGAGCGCGAAGACCTAACACTCGCACTGTGGTTGGACATCATCGCGGAGGTGAACGCCTCGCGTCGGGCGTGACGGCTCGGCTCATTGCGCGAAGTGCGGATTTGGGAGGCGCAAAGACCTGGTCCCGCCGCCTCCACCATCCCTCGCTTCGCCCCGCTGGGGCGCAGTCTCTGTCTGGTATCGTGAGCGCTAAAATTCAGATCGATAGAGCCCGAGATATTGTCGTTCGGTATGATCAAGGACGCTATGTAATCGGTACGCGTGTCGGGCGTAAACCCGCTACTTGACAATGCTGGCGTCGCGCAATCCACGGTCTACTATGTGAGACAGGTCCCTACTCAGACAGCCATACGATCCAGGAGTGATGCACGATGCGGTTCTTGCTCGGAATGTTCGTCTTGGCCGCGGTGGGGCTATCCACCCAGGCGACCAATGTGCCTTCGGACACCGCGCCGGCCATCGTCGGCCGGCTCGAGATGGAACGCTACAAGGCGCACATCAAGGGGTTGTCCCAGTTCGGGGATCGTATGCAGGGAACGCAACGCAACCGCGATGCGATCAACTGGCTTGAAAGAGAACTGCGGAGTTTCGGGTACACCAACGTGGAGCGGCATCGGTTCATGTCCGGCGGCGGGCCTCTCGAGAACATCTACGCCACAAAGACCGGGACGACTGTACCCGGAGAGATGTACATCGTCTCCGCGCACATGGACGGCCGTGGCGGCGGCGATGCCTCGGACGACGACGCGTCCGGATGTGCCATTGTGCTGGAATTGGCTCGCGTCTTGGGCATGGTCGACGTCCGGACAAATCGCTCGGTGAGGTTCATCTTCTGGAACAACGAGGAATTCGGGATGGACGGCAGCGGGACCTATGCGCTCGAACGAGCGCCGCTCCAGGGCACGGCTGCGGAACCGAAATGGCTGGGCATCATACAGCATGACATGATGTTGTTCGACCACGGCATGCCTCCGGGGCGGAACCAACGTCCCAACGCCGATATCAACATCGAGTATCAGGCGAACTCCAAAATGGCTGGCCAATCTGCGCAGTTGGCGTCCACGCTTCAGGCGGCGAACCGGTTACACGCGGAACGTCATCGCGCGACGATCGGCAACAACATGGCAGGCACCGACTCGATACGGTTCGAGGATCTTGTGGCCTCTGTCAGCGTGCGCGAAAACGAGAGGGTCACGGGTATTGTCGCTGGGTCAAATCCGAACCACCATCAGCCCACGGACAAGTACGACAATTACGGAGAGGAAGACTTTCGTCTCGGCTTCAATGCCGCGCAAACGACCCTCGGGGGTCTTGCGCAACTCGCCGGCCTTACTCTCGTGCGGCCTCGTTAGGGCACTGTCAAGTCAACGCGTACTGGCGTACACGTTGATCGCGTGGTCGAGCCTGGCCATCCGGTCTTTCTTCATGGTCTGAACCTCAGAAATTCGGCCGGGATTTCGTTTCGCGGAGCACAGCTGAAGCCCAGCGCTACACCTTGTCGTACGATGGCAAACGTGTGCCACGAGGAGTACGATGGCCCCTGGAAGGAGAGTTGGACGATGCTGCATACCAGGACACGGGGAACGACGAGGTGGGCGTTGATGATGGCCACGTTGACCCTTCTGACCGGAACGGCGTGGGCGCATCACGGCTGGACCGGATACGAGGAGAAGACGCAGACGATCACCGGTACGATTCGGGAGTCGAGCTACGAGAATCCTCACGGTTCCGTACGGTTGCAGGCCGAAGGCACCAACGGGAAGACGTGGCTCGTCGTCCTCGCGCCGACGGGACGGATGACCGATCGCGGACTGACACGCGATGCACTGAAGGTCGGTACCACGGCAACCGTGGTCGGCTACGCCCATCGAACAACTCAAGACGAAATGCGGGCCGAGCGGATCACGATCTCGGGAAAGACAACGGAGCTCCGCTGACCTTCCGTCGGCGCCCGCCGACTACTGCGGCAGGAATTCCTGCAATTCTTTGCTTGGGAATGGGAATCGGCTTCCTTCGCGCCTTGGGATATGTGGCGGAGCTCGGCGATCGTCTGGGTGTTGTGGCCAACGCTCTCGGGATTGGTTTGGCGCCACACGTCAGCACGCTGTCGGGTTCGGTTTGGTTTTTCGGACTGCGCCCTCTGAAAACGGCATGAGCCAGCGCGTTCGACACGCGCGGGACATACGTGCGACCGCCACGTGGATCAGTTGATTCACGTCGCGGTCGCCGAAAACGTGTCCGCGCTCGGCCTGCGTTCGCCTCCGCTCCTTCGCGTAACATGCGCCACATGGCGCGCGTGCAGCTTCGGCTCTACCTCCGCTCCGATCGCCCCCTTGGGCCAGGAAAGGTCAAGATCCTGGAATCGATCCGTGACGGCGGCTCGATCAGCGAGGCCGCCCGCGGGATGAAGATGTCATATCGCTCCGCGTGGCTGCTCGTCGAGAGCATGAACTCGCAGTTCAAGAAGCCAGTCGTCAACACGAGGCTGGGCGGCCGTGGCGGCGGGGCGGCGACGCTCACTGACTTTGGCGCCGATGTGATCCACCGGTACCGAAGCATGGAACGCGCGACACGGCGGGCCGTCGCGAAGGACCTGGCTGCCCTCGAGCGAAACGTGCATTCATCGCCACGAAGACGCGGCACGTAAACGCCACGACGGTAGACGCTCGCCCGTTTACGCCCGTCGACGCCCTACGCTATATTCGCTGTGATATTTCGATTCGCTGTGATATTTCGATTCGCTGTGATATTTCGATTCGCTGTGATATTTCGACCGTGACGTTCCAATGAGGGGAATCGGCGAGATGAGTCCCGGGCGGTACCTCGCACGGGCGCTCGTGGTCCTGCTGGGCGCGGGGATGTCTGCCTGCGAGTCGACGCCGAACGTGCTACGGGTGGCGACGACGACGAGCGTCGAGAATTCGGGTCTGCTGGCGGCGATCCTGCCCGAATACGAGCGTCGGGCGCGCGTCAGAGTCGAAGTGCTGGCCGTCGGCAGCGGTCAGGCGTTGAACCTCCTCGAACGCGGCGACGTCACGGTCGGCCTGACGCACGATCCAGCCGCGGAAGCCTCCGCGCTCGCCGCAGGGATCATCACCAACTATCGGAAGATCATGTTCAATGACTTCATCATCGTCGGACCGCCCGACGATCCTGCGGGCGTCGCCCATGCTTCCGATACGGCGGATGCCTTCGTCCGCATTGCGACCCGCGGTGCGCTGTTCGTGTCACGGGGCGATGCGTCCGGAACGTCCTCGCGCGAGCAGGACCTGTGGAGACTGGCGAAGCAACGCCCCGCCGGCGGCCACCTGTTGGAGACCGGTCAGGGCATGGGGGGGACGCTTCGAGTGGCCGGCGAGCGGAGCGCGTACACACTGACCGATCGCGCCACGTTCGAGCGGTTTCGGTCAGGACTGCGGTTGGTCTCGTTGTACGAAGGTGGACCCGATCTGCTGAACACGTATGCCATCTTCGTCCGCACCGCCGCGACAGGAGCCGAGCGCGAGGCCGCAACGGCACTGACAGACTGGTTTGCAAATGCCGAAGGTCGGCAGCTCGTGGCGGACTTCGTTGCCAACGGACATGCCGTGTTCAGAGTCTGGCCGGCTGGAACCCCCCGCAGCCAACCGACGGACGTCCCTCCGGTCCAACTAGTGAATGCTCGCTGAGCTCGGCCAGGCGTTGGCGCTGATCGTCGGCGGGGACGTCGAAGTCTGGCAGATTACCGGCGTCTCATTCGCCGTGTCGCTCTCCGCAGTGGTCGCCGCGGTCGCATTCGGTTTGCCGATGACGTACGCCCTGGCGATCTCTGGTGCGCGCGGCGCGAGAATCGGTATATGGGTCGCACACAGTATGGCGGCTCTACCGACGGTCGTTGTCGGACTGACTTTGTACTTTCTGCTGTCGGCAAGCGGACCTCTCGGCTGGACCAGGCTGCTGTACACGCGCACGGCGATGGCACTCGGTCAGCTTGTGCTCGCCCTTCCGCTGGTGGTCACCGTCGTCCTGGGTGCGCTTCGCCGGCTGTCCCCTTCGGCCAATGAAGCACTGGTGACCCACGGCGTGACCCGCGCGCGGCAAATGGGTTGGTTGCTGTGGGAAGTCAAATCGGCCGTCGTATCGGGCACCTTTCTGGCTTTTTCGCGGGCGTTCACGGAGCTTGGCACGGCGCTGATTGTCGGCGGCAACATTCGAGGCGCCACCCGAACGCTCACCACGTACGTCGCGCTCGAATACAACCGTGGCGACGACGCGCGCGCGATTGCGCTGGGTCTGATTCTGCTGGCGGTCGCGCTGGTCACGAATACGCTGATGCATGTGTTCGTGAGTAAGCAATGAATGATGCTCAGAGTCCTCTGATCCGCACGCGGCGCCTAACCGTCGGGTACTCGGGAATAGCTGCTGCCGCGGTCCCCGATCTGGAGGTCGTCGGAGGGGTGGTGTGGCATGTGACGGGGCCCAACGGTTCGGGAAAGACCGCCCTTCTGAAAACTCTGGCGGGCCTTCTCCGGCCGGTCTCCGGTCACGTGGACCGGCGATGCGGAAGAGGGACACACGGCACGATTTACATTCACTCCGTACCGTATGTCTTTGCCGGCACAGTGCGACGCAATCTCGCGCTCGCTCGTCCGAAACAGGAAGACATGGAGATCGTCGCCGAGGCATTTGGGCTGTCCACGCTGCTCGACCGCGAAGCCACGACGCTCTCGCATGGGCAGCAGCGACGGCTGGCGCTCGCGCGGGCGCTGGCCGGACGCCCATCGCTGCTTCTGGTGGACGAACCAGAGGGAGGGCTCGACGACGAGGCGATCGCCGCGTGGCGGGCCTGCGCGGTTCGGGCTGTCGAGAACGGCGAGCCGGCGCTGATGGTCGCCGCCCATCGTCCTTTGGTGTTCGAGGCGATGCCGGTGAGAGAAGTTCGCCTCACGCATTCCGCATGAACGACCACCAGAACCCAGCGGCAGACGACGTACGGATGCGCGGCTTCGCGCGCCGCCATACGGTCGAAGCCGCAATTGCGTGGCTCGATGACCAATTGCAGCCGCTCGGCGCCGAGCTCCTGCCTCTGCCGGCCACGGCGGGTCGCGTGTTGGCCGGCTCCATCGCCAGCGAGGTGGACGTACCTGGATTCGACCGCGCCACGATGGACGGCTACGCCGTCGTCGCGGAAAGTACGGAGGGTGCGACTCCTTATAACAGCCTTCCACTGACGCTGATCGGCGACTCGCTGCCCGGCCGCCCCTTTCAGGGCGCGGTCGGCCCCCGCCAGGCCGTGCGGATCATGACCGGTGCTCCGCTCCCGCTCGGTTGCGATGCGGTGCTGCCTGCCGAGTGGGCAGAAGCGAGGGCCGCGTGCGAAGCGGAGTCAGCGCAGGCTGAGCCTGACGGCACCGGCGGCCGCTGCATCAGGGCACTCGCCGCCATGTCGCCTGGCAAACATGTCGGCAGGCGCGGAGAAGACGTCACCCGCGGGACCACGCTCCTCCCACGCGGACGTCTGCTGCGCCCGCAAGACGTGGGAGTGCTCAGTTCGGTAGGCGTACGAGACGTGCGCGTGATTCGCCGGCCGCGTGTCCGGTTGGTCGTGACCGGCAACGAATTGTTGCCGTCCGGTTCGCACCCGCACGGTCATCGCATCGTCGACGCCAACGGGCCGATGCTCGCCGCGCTCGTCGAGCGCGACGGAGGGGTGGTCGATTTCCCCGGTCTGGTGCCTGACGAGCACGATGCCATCCTCGATGCTCTACATGCTGCGGCCGATGTCGTGATCGTCTCAGGCGGTTCGAGCGTCGGAATCGAGGACCTCGCGCCGTCGCTTCTTGCCAAGCACGGCGACCTGGCGATTCATGGGATCGCCATGCGTCCCAGCAGCCCGACCGGTCTCGGACGAATCGACGATCGGCTGGTGTTTCTGCTGCCCGGCAATCCGGTGTCCTGCCTCTGCGCCTACGATTTTTTCGCGGGCCGCGCGATTCGTGCCCTGGGTGGACGCACCAAGACGTGGCCGTATCGCCCGACACGCGCGACGTTGACGCGCAAGCTCAGTTCCACGATCGGTCGGCTCGACTATGCCCGCGTGCGAGTGATCGAAGGCGCTGTCGAGCCTCTCGCGATTGGCGGGGCGTCGGGGCTGTCATCGACGACGCGCGCCGGCGGGTTTGTCCTCTGCCCCCCCGACCATGAGG
>ORMF010046533.1_pt1 | contig 19466 bp, 15 predicted proteins | sample 1779871 | NCBI WGS metagenome assembly ORMF01 (sample SAMEA104232316, study PRJEB22302) | groundwater metagenome | biome: forest; feature: aquifer; material: groundwater | place: USA | collected 2011-08-07 | depth 5.4 m | reverse complement strand
GGGCTCCGCCCTCTGCACTCCTGCCTAAGCCGGAGGTGGGGGGGAGAAGGCCAAGCCCAGCTAGCACTGGCTCCAGCCGCATTCCTGGCAGGTCATGCAGCCCTCCGCCATGTACACCGAGGCCTGGCCGCAGTCCGAGCAGATGGCTCCCAGGTGCGGGGCGTACTCCTTGTCCCGCCTGAGCAGATCGCCCAGCGCCGCCTGGCCCGAGGAGCGGCGCAGCGGCAGCGTCTTGTCGTGGACCGCCACCTCCAGTTCCGATACGTTTTCGCCCAGGTAACGCCGCAGCGCCTTGGCGATGGCGTCCGGGATGGAGCGCACCCGCTCGCTGCCGAAGCCGGTGGTGGCGTAGCCGCCGATGCCTTCGAACTGCTCGATCATGAGCATCAGCCGTTCGCGGCGGGACAGCGGCGACGCGAGGCGCAGCATCTGGGAGATCGCCCGGCAGGCGGCCTCGGTCATCGCCTGCACGTCGGAACCCGCCTTGCCGATGGTGGCGAACACCTCGAAGGGGTCGCCGGGCTCCCATTCCGACACGGTCACGTACAGGTTGCCGAAGGGAGAGGCCTGCTTGATGGTCTTGGAGTTCAGCACGTCCGGCCGGGGCGCCACCGCGTCCTCCCAGTGCACCAGCGCGCGCTGGGCGCTCTCCAACGCCTGCGTCCCGGCCGCGGCGGGGGCTTGGGCGCCCGAACCGCTGCCGGCGGTCAGCACCTGCCCGGTCCGGCTGCTGTCCCGGTAGATGGTGATGCCCTTGCAACCCTCGCGGTAGGCCAGCTTGTAGGCGTTGGCCACATCCTCCTCGGTGGCCGAGGCCGGGAAGTTGATGGTCTTGCTGACGGCGTTGTCGGTGTGGCGTTGGAACGCCGCCTGCATCCGCACGTGGTACAGGGGGTCCACGTCGTGGGCGGTGACGAACACCCGCTGGACGTCGTCGGGGATTCCCGCCACCCCGTGGCACGAGCCGTGGGCGGCCACGGCGTCCATGGTCTCATCGGTGTAGAAACCGCGCTCCCGGGCCACCTGCTCGAAGACGGGGTTGACGAAACGCTCTTTGATTGCCCCTTCGAGCCCGTGGTGCTGGAAGCACAGGGCAAAGATGGGCTCGATGCCGCTGGACGCCCCCGCAATCAGGGAGATGGTGCCGGTGGGGGCGATGGTGGTGCGGGTGGAGTTGCGGAAGCGCGGCCCGCCCGGGCAGTCGTAGATGCTGTGCTCCCAGGCGGGGAAGACGCCCCGCTCCAACCCGAGCTCCAGCGAGGCCTCGTTGGCCTTCTCGTTGATGTACTCCATCACCCGCTCGCCCAGCCGCAGCGCCCCTTCCGAGTTGTAAGGGATCCCCAATTGGAGCAGCATGTCTGCCCAGCCCATCACGCCCAGCCCGATCTTGCGGGTGGCCTTCGTCACCACCTCGATTTCGGGCACGATGTAGTGGTTCATGTCGATGACGTTGTCCAAGAAGCGGACCGCAAGCCGGATGGCCACGCCCAGCTTTTCCCAATCGACCCGCTCCTGCGGGTTGCCCCCCCAGCCGGAGCCCACGCCACCGCTGGCGGTGGCTCGAACCATGCGGGCCAGGTTGAGCGAACCGAGATTGCACGACTCGTAGGGCATCAGCGGCTGTTCGCCACAGGGGTTGGTGCTCTCCACCGGGGAGATGTGGGGAGTCGGATGGTCGCGGTTCACCCGGTCGATGAACACGATGCCGGGGTCGCCGTTCTTCCAAGCGTTCTCCACCATCTTTTGGAACACGGCCCGGGCCCGCAGCCGCCCGCTGGGCCGGCCGGTGCGGGGATTGATGAGGTCGTACTCGCCATCCCGTTCCACCGACTGCATGAACTCCTCGGTCACGGTGACCGAGATGTTGAAGTTGGTGATGGACACCATGTCCGCCTTGCAGGTGATGAAATCCATGATGTCCGGGTGAGTCACCGGGAGGATGCCCATGTTGGCGCCGCGCCGCATCCCGCCCTGCTTGATGGCCTCGGTGGCGCCATCGAACACCCGCATGAAGGAAACCGGCCCGCTGGCCACCTGCCCGGTGGAGGCCACGATGTCGTTGGTGGGGCGCAGCCGGCCGAAGGAGAAGCCGGTGCCGCCGCCGGTCTTGTGGATGAGCGCGGCGTGTTTGACGGAGTCGAAAATACGGTCCAGCGCGTCCTCCACCGGAAGGACAAAGCAGGCGGAGAGCTGCTGAAGCTCCCGGCCTGCATTGGCCAGCGCCGGGGAGTTGGGCAGGAAGTCCAGGCTGGCCATCAGGTGATAGAACTCGACAGCCCAGGCCTCCACGTCCGCCCGGGGGTTGTAGAACCGCTCGTTCTCAGCCAGGTTGTGGGCCACCCGGCGGAACATGCCTGCCGGGTGCTCCACCAGCTTGCCCTGGGAATCCTTCTTCATGTACCGCTTTTCCAGGACGGTGGTGGCCTGGGGCGTTAGCTTGGGATCGCCCGCGACCCTGGTGGGGGCGGCCGGAATGTTGATGCCGGGCTCAATCTGGACCCCTTCAGCGGGCGCCACCGAGACCCCGGCGCGCTTGGCCGCCACCTCTTCGATGAGCCTGTCGACCGCGCGGCCTCGGATGTTCACCCGAGCGGCCAGTTCGGCCACGGACCAGTTGTTGCTCTGGGACGGAAGCGTTGCTCCGCCGTCAATGATGGTGTCACGCTGATCGCTGATGGTCATCTGATCTGGCTCTCTCTCTAGACTGTAGCAATGTATGAACGATGCCGGTGCATCACGGCGCCCCTTGGGCAGGCCGTCCTCAATCCAACTCAAGTTCCATGACGGCACGGTTGGACAATTGGTAGCTTCGTCCGCCGCTGCCGGCCACCTGAGTGAGGAATCCCTCCCTGGCCCAATAGTCGGCCCAGCCCATGGTGGTGGCGTGGACCCCGAGCAACTGCTGCAATTCGTTTTCGCTCTTGCCGCCGCTCCGGAACAGCTCGGTGAAGATGGCCTTCGCCGCCACCTGCGGTTCTGCCCACGTCCGGTCATCCGGCTGGTCGACGGCCGGCCCTTCGTCCTTGGCCGCTGCCTGGCCGGACTCCGGTTCGGAATTCCCCCCGACGACAGGATCCTCGCCTTCGCTGGTGAACTGAGATGGCATTGGCCTTACCTCCTGCTGCTGACGATGCTGCGGCGGCCTGGACGGCCACCGCGCGCCGACCCCTGGTTGCTTGCGCCGCGGCTTTGGCTGAGCCTCATCGTGCTTTTCATCGCTGACCCTTGGGCCGGCGCCGGCCCAGCGCCAACGGCTCCGGCGGCAGCAGGGGCAGTTGATTCGGAGTGGAGGGGCGCTCCCGGCCCGACGCCAATGTCTCCACCTCTCGCCGCAGGGTCTCCAAGTCCGTGAACTCGCGGTATACGCTGGCGAACCGGACGTACGCGATATGGTCGAGGACCTTCAGCTTCTCCATCACCATCTCGCCCACCAGCGTGCTGGCCACTTCGGTGCGCCCCATGTGGCGCAAATCCGACTCCACGTCGTTGACCAGCCGCTCCACCGTCCCGATGGGAAGCGGACGCTTGGCGCAGGCGATACGCACTCCCGACAGCAGCTTCGAGCGGTCGAACTCTTCCCGCCGTCCGTCCTTCTTGATGACGTAGAGCGTCTGGGCTTCGATCCGCTCGTAGGTGGTGAAGCGGGATTTGCACTCCAGGCACTCCCGGCGCCGCCGGATGCCGGTGTCGACATCCCTGGAGTCGATGACCTTGGAGTCTGGATGATGGCAATATGGACACCTCATGACCCCTGCTCCTGCCGGATCTCCTGAGTTTGGGCCGAGCGGAGAGGCCTGGCCGTTCCCCGGCACGTTCCACCGCCATCATGACATCGGCGCATGATGGAACATGGGTGTACGCTACACTACATATTGCGCTTTGTCAAGCACCAAGGCATTATGTTGTGGAACAATTGTGGATAACTTGGGTAGGCGCCCTTATCCACCGGCCGTGGTGAAGGTGGAGCGTTGGCTCCAGGCCACTGGGATGCCGTCGCCCTGGATGCGGGGGCGGACCCTCCAGTGGTACCTGGTGTTGGGCTGGAGTGCGGGCGTGGTCCAACTGTTGCGTGGGGTGGCGATGGCCCCATGCACGAGGTTGGACCAGACGAAGCTGACGGCTTTGGCCGGATCGGTTTCGAAATTCGGGTCGGGGCTCATCTGCACCTCGTAGTAGAACACGTCCCGGTCGCTGTTTTCCCACCGCAGCGCCTGGGCCGCGGCGGTCGAGGCGGCGCCGTTAGCGGGCGCGATGAGCGTGATACGCGCCGCGTCCCGCACCGGGGTCCTGAAGGTGCGCGGTTCGGACCAGGCGTCCCATCCTGGGTCGTTTTCACCCAGTCCGGTCGTCGAGGCCGAAACCCGAACCCGCCAGCTGTAGCTCATGCCCGGCAACAGGATGTAGGGACCCTTATCCACGTCGGGCGCCTCGACTACGAAACTGGTTTCTCTGTTTCGTATCAGGTTCAGGCCCGGGCCGTCGTTGTTGGCCGGAATGACCTGAAGCTGGTATTGGGTGAACGCCTCCGGTGTCGACCACGTGAGCGCTGCGCTCAGGGCGGGCAGGGTGCCGCCGTGGGCGGGCCCGCCGAGGCTGGGGCCCTTTGGCCAGGTGCTATTGGTGGTTGCGGTGATCCGGTTGCCATCGGGCCATGGGTCCAGGCAATCGCCGGACGGAACTTCGTTGACCGCCCCCAGTTCCTCGGTGAACCGGGGGGCTGGCTCGGGACCGTCCTGCCCGGCTTCGGATCCATTGAGGTGCATGGCGCTGACCGCCGGAGCGGCCGGCACGAACACCCGCGTTTCGGCGGAGGAACGGCCGAACACCGCGCGCAGGCTGAGTTGCTGGGTACCCCCAGAACCCGCCACTCCTTTGTAGCCGGGCGCCCCGATCCCGACGAAGATGCGCCCTTTGGAGGGCGCCGAAAAGGTGGGGCTGAAGGTCCTCAGCGTGGTCTTGCCGTCCGCGCTCCGGACGGTCCCATCGGGGTCCACCGTGAATTGATAATCGCCGGCCGCCAGGCCGCGGGGCGTTTGGAATCCGAGGCCGGCGGCAGGGTCGCCGGACAGGGTATTGAAAAAGATCGGAGTCTGGCCGGTGGCGCCGGCCGGGGCCAGATGGACGGTGATCGGCACGGTGGGGGCCGGCGCGGCCGCAAACGGTCTGACGGTCGAAAGGAACTCCTGTTCGAACGTTTCCATCGAAAGACCGGTCACCTGTTGCAGCGCCGTCCCAAGTTGCCCCACCGTCTTGGGTTGTTTGACCATCTTGACCAGCGAGGCCAGGCCTAAGCGCAGTTCCCAATACGACACCGCCACGTACCCCTCGGCGTACTGGAGGGCAAATTTTGCCGGGTCCGCGGCGTTGGCGAACCATTGGGCGCGGGTTTCGATCGCCGGCAGGGGCAGGTACTTGCCTTCGTTCAGCCCGTTCATCGTCGAGACCCAGCGGGTCATCCGAAACCGTTCGCCCTGGCAACGGCCCTCGGGCGTGCTCTCCTCCACGCGCAGGCCAAGGAGGTCGGCCAAGCCGTCCCAGAACCAACCGGATCCCTGGTTGCCGGAGGCCAAGGCCGCAAAGCGGTTTTCGGCGTATTCATGGCCTATGAGGAGGAGCGATGCCTTAGTGGCCGTGCCAACGTAGACGATCATGGCGTTCAACGAAGCTGAGTTGAGCCCCCCGGTCTGGGTCTTAAGCGCCGCCGCCTGGTCCGGCGGGGCGTTGAAGAACCCGATCATCCCCTGTTCATAAACATCACGGTCACCGGCGAGATAGATGAGGTACGTCTTGTCGTTGAACGAGTCAAACAGCGCCCCGATCTGCTTCCAAGCGGCCTCATAGCCTTCGGCGTAGCTCTGGGCGAGGTCCGGGGTGAGGCCGGGCGATGCATACACCCCCACGTTGGGTCCCTTCCCGAGGCCGTCCATCACGAGGTGAGGGCGGAGGTTCAGGGTTGCCAGCGGCTGGTCTGGGACGCCCAATACGGCCTTCACCGACAACCACCGCAGCCCGGGCTTGGCGGTATAGCTGCCGGTGACCGGGATCGCCCCAACTCCGGTGTGGGTCCCGCCGGAAACGGCCGATGCCGGTCCAAGAGGGATTCCAGGTCCAACACCATCCTCGTAGCCGAGGAGTTGCAACGGCGCGCTGGCGGCTGATGAGAGCGTGACGTCGAAGGTGAACGAAAGGCTGATATTACCCCCGCCGGCAACCGGCGCGGCGGGCACAAAGCGGCTTGCGGGCAACGCAATGCTATCGCCCGCCGCCGCAGTTGGGAGGAAGGGCGGCAGCCCTGCGGCGACCCCCACCAAGCATGCGAGTAAGACGGAAAACAGGCGTGGCAACATTTCAGGTCCTCCGAGCCTGGCGGCTGGGGTGGTCAGCTATTGATCGACCTCGCCCTCCGCAAGAAGGGGGGGATGTCGAGGTCGTCGGCCGAGGGCGTCTCTTCGACACGGGGAGCGATGCGGCGGACGTTGGTCTCGTCTCGCACCGGCCCGGAAGCAACGATGCGCGCTCCCATGGTCTGGCCCTTGAAGCCGGTGGCGATCAGCGTGATTTTCAGTTTGCCTTCCATGCGGGCATCGGTGACGGTGCCGAAGATGAAGTTGGCGTCGGGGTCCACCGCCTGCGCGATGATCTCGGCCGCGGTGTTCACTTCGTGAAGGGTCAGCGTATCGTCGCCGGTGATGTTCAGCAGCACGCCGGACGCGCCGTCGATGGCCACGTCCAGCAGCGGACTCGAGATGGCGGCACGCGCCGCCTCCGATGCCCGGTCCTCCCCGCTGCCCCAACCCACCGCCATCAGCGCATGGCCGGCGTTTTGCATGACCGATTTTATGTCTGCAAAGTCGACGTTGATCTCCCCGGGGATCGTTATCACCTCCGAGATGCCTTGAATGCCCTGGCGCAGAACGTCGTCGGCTATCTTGAACGCATCAGCCAGGGGCATGCGTTTGTCGGTGATGGCGAGCAGCCGGTCGTTGGGTATCACGATCAGGGTGTCGACCTGCGCCTGCAGGCGTTCAATCCCATCGTCAGCGGTGGCCCGGCGCTTGTTGCCTTCGAAGCTGAAGGGTCTGGTGACCACCGCAACCGACAGCGCCCCCACCTCTTTTGCTACTTCGGCGACGATGGGCGCGGCCCCGGTGCCGGTGCCACCGCCCATCCCTGCCGTGATGAACACCATGTCGGCATCTCGCAATAGCTCCAGCAGTTCATCCCGGCTCTCTCGTGCCGCCTTTTCCCCTTTGCTGGGGTCGCCTCCGGAACCGAGACCCCTGGTCAGGTTCTCGCCGATCCGGATTTTTATGGGCGCTTCGGAGCGCATCAGCGCCTGCGCATCCGTGTTGATCGCGATGAATTCGACCCCATGAATACGCTCCTGGATCATGCGATTGATGGCGTTGCAGCCACCACCTCCAACGCCCAGCACTTTGATGATGGCCTGGCGGTCATCTGCCGGCCCGGTGTCTCGCCTTGTCGCCATCTGTTGTTCCTTCCTTGCCCGCTCCAGCAGGCACGCTACGAAAACTACCGCCGGTTCCGTGCCATTGCCGTTCTTTCAGGCGCGCCCACCCGTTGGTGGTCAGTTCCTGCCGCGCAACAACGCCAGCAGGTTTTGCAGCCATGCTCCCAGGGAGAACCCCCCCCCGCCGGATGGGGCATTCTCACCGAACCGCGCCGCCCACAGCAGCAATCCCACGCTGGTGGCGTAGGCCGGGGTGCTGATGGAATCCGTCAGTCCCGAGACGCCGTTGGGGCGCCCGATCCGGGCGGGGGCGTTGAACAACTGCTCAGCCACTCCGGCCAACTGGCCGAGGCCCGATGAGCCACCGGTCAACACTATCCCCGCTGGGAGCAGCCCAAGATATCCCGACTTTCGCACCTCTCCTTGGACCAACTCCACCAGTTCGTCAAACCTGGCCCGCAGGATGTCCGCCATCAGCCGGCGTGAGATCGGGCGCGTGGCGGCGTCGCCGAAGGCGCTCAGTTCCATCATCTCGTCCTCGCTTACCCCGGCCGGTTCAACCGTGCCGTGAGCGATCTTGGCCGCTTCGGCGGCGGCGTAAGGGGTGCGGAGCCCGATGACCAGGTCCTGGGTGAATTGGTGTCCCCCGATGGGGATGATGCCGGTGTGGGCCACGCTCCCCTGATGGAACACCCCGATATCAGTGGTGCCACCGCCGATGTCCACCAACAGTGTCCCGGTCTCCCGTTCATCCTCGGTGAGCACCGCCTCGCCGCTGGCCAGCGGTTCCAAGACGAGGTCGTCAACCGTGACGCCCAGTTGTTCGACGCACTTCGTGAGGTTCTGGATCGACGTCAGGGCCCCCATGATGATAAGGGCTTCCACGTCCAGCCGAAACCCATGCAGGCCGATGGGGTTGCGGATCCCCTCCTGGCCGTCAAGGGTGTAGCTTCTGGGAAGGACGTGGATCACCTCTCGATTGCTGGGGACGCCGAAGGTGGTGCGGGCAGCCTCCATCACCCGGGACACGTCCTCGGTGGCAACCAGGCGGTCTGGCCGGATCATGGTCACCGTGCCCTTGTTGTTGACGGAGGTGAGGTGGCTGCCGGTGATGCCGATGTAAGCGTGGCTGACGTGGCTGCCGCTGGAGCGAGTCGCGCGTTGGATCGATGCTCGAATGGCGTCGGTCGCCTCATCGATGTTGACCACCATGCCTTTCTGGAGCCCGCGCGACGGGGCGATCCCCACGCCGATGACCTCGACCTCGCCGGACGCGCCCACCTGGCCCACCAGCGTGCACACTTTGGTGGTCCCGATGTCTATCACGGCGTACTGTGGGGCTTTGGCCACCGGCAAGATCTCCAAGGAGCCGATCCTAAAAAAGGGACCTCAATGGGTTTCCCCGGTTCATGAACGGAAGAACGGACGGTCACCGAACCGCAGGTCAACGTGGTTGGCTTTTATCTGCTGGGCATCTGCTTCCCTGAGAACCGCCTTCCATATGGCCAATTTCCATTGGAAGTCGGAGGCATCGCCGAAGCGGGCGCGGTGCCCCTTGTCTGTCACTACCACCAGCCCACCATAACTCAGATACTCAAAGTCAACGGCTTTTTCGCCGAGTTCCACGGGAAGGACCTCGATCAGCGTGCGCGCCAGCGCAACGACCCCCGCACTGCGCACGTCCCCCGGGGCTGGTGACCAACCGTCCTGGTCTCTGATGACCGGGAGGCTGGATTTGCCCCGGTTCTCCTCCAGCACGGCGCCGTCCCGGTCAACCAGATACTGCTTTCCCTGGACCTGCCAGACCGCGGCGGCTTCCCGCTCTTCAACGAAAATCGAGAGCTTTCCGGGCACCCGCCGTTGCCCCTCGACCGATCGGATCCAGGGGTCTTTCAGCGCCGCCGCTCGAAGTTCCTCGGTCTGCAACGCGAGGATGTTCGCTCCCACCACGTTGAAGCGCTCGGCGACGCGGGACTGCGGAAGCTGCCGCAGCCCCGTGATCTCGACCTCCGAAACGGCGAACACCGGTGACCGGAACACGCTGATGCCGATGGTCAGCCCCCCGGTAACCGCGGCAATCTTGAGGATGAGGCTGAGCCAGCCCCGATAACGCCAGGGGCGGGGCAGCCGCGCGGCGGCGATGCCGGCCTGGTTGACCACCGGAGACGGGATGCGGGGCGAGCCCCTGCCGTTGAACATTCCTAGACCGATGCCTCCGTACGGCGCACCGCCGCCAAGTCATAACGAGACCGGCTGCGGTCAGCGTGGCGTTGGATGGCCAGGTCAATGAGGCGGTCCAACAAGTCCGAATAGGGGAGTCCGGCCGCTTCCCACATCCGAGGGTACATGCTCATCGGCGTGAACCCCGGGATCGTGTTTATCTCGTTTACCAGGACCGCCCCGTCGGAGGTGCGGTAGAAGCAGTCGACTCTGGCCATCCCGGCGCAGTCGATGGCCTGGAATGCCCGGATCGCCAGCGCCCGGACTTGGGCCGCAACGTAGGGAGGAATCTCGGCAGGGACGACCAGTCGGGTCGAGTCATCGTGGTACTTGGCGTCATAGTCGTAGAAGTCGTGGTTGGTGATGATCTCGCCTACGGCGGAGGCCTCGGGACGGTCGTTGCCGAGGACGCTGCATTCCAATTCCCGGCCTGCAATCGCCTCTTCCGCCAGGACCTTGCGGTCCAGCCGGAATGCCACGTCCAGCGCCTCCCGGAGTTCGGCGCCGGTCCGCGCCTGGCTGACGCCGACACTGCTCCCCCCGTTGGCGGGCTTTACGAAGCACGGCAGTCCCAGACCGGTGGTGATGCGATGGGCGGTTCCCACCGGGTCCGCTTCAAAATCCGCCCGCAGTGCCACCAGATGGCGGGCGATGGGGACTTGGGCGTCGCGGAACAGGCTTTTCATGAGTGCTTTGTCCATGCCGACGGCACTGGCGGCAACCCCCGCGCCCACGTACGGGATTCCCGCCAGTTCCAGCAGTCCCTGAACCGTGCCGTCTTCCCCGTTGGTGCCGTGGACTACGGGGAACACCACATCCAGTGCGGGCAGCAACCCGCGGGGCTGGCCGGCCTGGGCCACTGCGTTCTGACCGGCCGGCTCCAGATCGACTGAGTCGAAATTGGGAGCGCCCGACGGTAGCAGAGCGGCGGCGTCCTGGTTTGTCAGCCACTTGCCATCCTTGGTAACGGCCAGCAGCGCCACCTCGTATTTGGTGGCGTCCAGCGCAAGCAGGATGGAGCGGGCCGAAATCAGTGAGACCTCGTGTTCGACCGATTGCCCGCCAAACAGCACTCCGACCCTGAGCCGAGCCAATGCAGCCTCCTAGTACCCCGGTCCCACCAGTTGGATCTCCAATTCGAGGCGCACCCCGAACGCTGCCAGTACCCGTTCGCCGGCGAGGTTAATCAACGCCATGACCTCGGATGCTCGAGCGTGGCCGAGGTTCACGATGAAATTAGCGTGTTTGGTGGAGATTTCTGCGTCACCGACCCGTGCCCCCTTCAGGCCCGCGCGTTCCAGCAGGCGCCCGGCCGAGTCTCCGGGCGGGTTTTTGAAAATGGAACCCACGCTGCTCTGGCTGGGCTGGGTGCTGCGGCGATAGGCGGTGTGTTCTGCGATCCGGGCCTCAATGGCGCGGGGCGCGTCTGGTTGGAATACGAAGCGGGCCGCCAGCACCACCGAGGATGCGTCAAACACTCCCGTCCTGAACTTGCTGGTGCGATAACCGTATCCCAGGTCGTCCACGTGCCACTCCCGTTGCCCCGCCGGACCCCAGGTGGAGACGGCGGTCACCACCCCGGCCATGGTGGAGCCATGCGCGCCGGCATTATTCACCACCGCGCCACCGACGGTCCCGGGGATCCCGGTGGCCCACTCCATGCCGCTCAGACCCCGGCGCGCCGCCATCGCCGCCAGCCGGGGCAGCGGAATGCCGCTGAACACCCAGACGTGTGTCTTTCCGTTCTCCCCCGGACTGAGGTCGATCCCCTCGAAGGGATCCTGGTTGGTCCAGGTCTCGATAACCAAGCCGCGAACACCCTGGTCGGAAACCAATAGGTTGCTGCCGGCTCCGGCGTACAGGACCTCCAGCGACGCGTCTGCGGCGATCGAGGCCGCCGCCCGCAACGTCTCGACCGAATGGACGTGGACATAGGCGCCGGCAGGCCCGCCGATGCGAAAACTGGTGTGCCGGGACATGGGTTCGTTCCGGAGGACCCGGAACTCCCGGCCCAGCACGTCTAGGCGGCGCCCGAACTGCGTGCTGATCACCGTCCCCTCAACTCGGCGAGGACACGCTCTCCAACCTTGTACACGTCACCCGCGCCCATGACCACCAATACATCCTCCGGCTGGAGCGATCGCAGTTCATGATCGACCGCATCGTCGAGTTCGGGGGCAAACCGGACGAGGGGATGGTCCAACGAGGCTGCCAAGGCGGCGCCGCTGGCTCCCCAGGAGTTTTCCTCTCGGGCCGCGTACACTTCGGTGATGCTCACCGCGTGCGCGTCATTGAAGGCGTTCCGGTACTCGGCTTCCAACAATTTGGTCCGGCTGTAGGTGTGAGGTTGGAAAACGCATCGGATCCGCCGGTTGCCGAAGCGGTTTCGCGCGGCCGCCAGGGTGGCTCTCACCTCAGATGGATGATGCGCGTAATCGTCTATCACCGTCACTCCCATCGCCTCACCCAGCAACTGGAACCTCCGTTTCACACCACCGAAGCCGTTCAGCACCCGCTGAAGCACCCCAACCTCAACCCCAAACACCTGAGCGGCTGCGATCACACCCAGGGCGTTGCTCACATTGTGGCGGCCCGGGATCCGCAGGCTGAACTCGGCGGCCACGGCGCCGTCAGCGAGCACGGTGAAATCGATACCCCCCTTTGCGTTCGTCCGCAACCGCTCTGCCCGCCAGCGCGCGGCTGGGTGAAACCCAAAGCTGATCCTGGATTCGACCTGCAGCGCTCCGGTCAACAATGTCCCCAGGCGGGCCGATTCTGTGTCGTTTAGCTTAGAGCCACTCGGACGATCTCGGTCTGATTGTAGACTCGCCAAGATGGGGTCGTCAAGGCAAAACACGATGTGGCCATGGGCGGGAACCCCCAACAAGAACATGCCGAACGCTTTCACCACGCCCGGCAGGTCCTTGTAGTAATCCAGGTGTTCCGCTTCGATATTGGTCACCACCGCCACTTCCGGGCGGAGATGGAGGAAGGAAGCGTCGAACTCATCGGCTTCGGCGACGAACAGCCGGCCGTTGCCGCTGCGGGCATTGCCCCCAAGTTCGGGGACCTCGCCGCCCACCACCACCGTGGGGTCGAGCCCAGCCTCAACTAACGCGCAAGCGAGCAGGGCGGTGGTGGTGGTCTTGCCATGGGACCCAGCCACGCCAACGCCGCGCTTGCCCCGCATCAAACGGCCCAACAACTCGGCGCGCTTGATGATGGGTACCCCCCGTGCATGTGCGGCCACGACTTCCGGGTTGTCCTGGTGGGCCGCCGAAGTGACCACCACCAGTTCGGCGGCCCCCACCTGCTCCGGGAGGTGGCCCCGGTGCACCGTCGCCCCTCGTTGCACCAGTTTGCGGGTGAGGTCGCTCTCCTGAAGGTCCGATCCCGACACTTCGCACCCCTCGTTCAGGAGGATGTGCGCCAAGGCGCTCATCCCGATGCCGCCGATGCCCACGAAATGGACTCGCATCGGGGTTTCCATGTCAGGCCTTCTCTTTGATGAGCGAGTTTTCAGGCCGGGAGATTCCTGCTAACCGCGCCACCAGGGCGGCAAGCTGTTCGGCGGCATCCGGTCGCGCCAACCGGCGTGCTGCCTCGGCCATGCTGGAAAGGCGTTGGCGGTCCCCCAGCAACGAAAGGATCGTGGGAATCAGGTCCACCAGCGATGTTTCGGGGATCACCTGCGCCGCCCCGTTTTCTGTCAAAAACTGGGCATTGTGCAACTGGTGTTCTCCGGCGTGAGGGTAGGGAATAAGAATGGACGGGACCCCCATCACGGTAAACTCACCCAAAACGGAGGCTCCGGATCGGGAGACGGCGAGGTCGGCGGCAGCCATCGCGTCCGGCATGCCGTCATGCAGATAGGGGAACAGCAGATAGCGCAATTGCAGCAGATCCGGCAGTTCCCTCCGGCGGGTTTCCAGCGCGGTGGCATCCTGCGGTCCGCACACGTGGATGATCTGGCACCGGCCCAGCAGCAGTTCCAGATGCTCGGCTATCTGCGCATTGAGGGATCGAGCGCCCAGGCTTCCACCGAGCACCAGCAGTACTGAGTCTGAGGGGTCAAGGCCCCATCGCGAACAGGCGACGTCCCGGGTGGTGGGCATGAATTCCGGTCGCACCGGATAGCCGGCCACGACGGCTTTTCCGAGCGGGAGTCGTGCGAGGCTCGGCGAAGCGGAGACGGCGACTGCGGTGGCGAGCCGGGCCAGCGCTTTAACGGCCAACCCCGGTTCGATGTCCGGCAGATACAGCGCCACCGGAATCCTTCGCAGCCAGGCGGCGATGGCCACCGGAACGCTCACGTATCCGCCGGTGATGAACACCGCGGCCGGCCTCACCTGTCCGAGGAGGGCCCAGGCTTCCCCGATGCCGCGCACGATGTTCAGGACGCTTCGAATCAGTTGCAATGGACCCTGCCCTCTCACCGCCCCTGCCGCTACCGGGTAGAAGGCGAGGCCGGCCTGCGGCGCCAGCTGGGCTTCTGCTCGCTGCCTGGTACCAACGTACAAAAAATCCGATTTGCCGAGACAGAACGGAGCTTTCTGCAGCGCATCCACCACCGCGAGCGCCGGGTAGACGTGGCCGCCGGTGCCGCCACCGCTAACCACCAGCTTCATGTCAGACGCGCTCGGGCCAGGAGGTCGGGAGCCGGCGGGCCAACGGCGGCGCCGCGGCGGTGGCGTGATGCTGCCGGTAGCGTGAAATGTTCAACAAGATGCCGATGGCGGCCATGGTGGCGGCAAGTGACGATCCCCCGTAGGAGATGAAGGGCAGCGGAATCCCGGTCAGGGGGATGGAGCGGGTGATGCCGCCGATGTTGATGAGGGCTTGGAACGCAATCCAGCTTACGATGCCCGCCGCCAGCAGCGATCCGAACGGGTCGGGAGCCTCCTGCATGATACGGGCCCCGCGATAGACCACCCCGGCAAACAGCAAGATCACCGCCAGGCAGCCCACAAACCCCAGTTCCTCGCCGATGATGGCGAAAATGCCGTCGGTGTGGGCGCCCGGAACGTAGAAGAACTTCTGCCGGCTCGCACCCACGCCGAGCCCGAAAAGGCCCCCGCTGCCAAGCGCTATCAGGAGTTGGATGATGTGAAAGCCCACACCCGAAGGGTCTTTCCAGGGATCGATGAAAGACTGGAGCCGATCCGCACGGTATCCCGCCGTCAGGATCAACGCCATGCCGCCCGCCAGTCCGGTCACGGCCATCAGCCCGAGGGCCACCAGGTTGGCTCCGGCCAAGAAATACATGGTAACAGCGATGAGCACCATGACCAATGCCGTTCCCATGTCCGGCTGTTTCATGATGAGCAGTCCAAAAATTCCGATGAAGGCCATAACCGGCAGCATACCGGTCTTGAAATGCTTCGCCCGCTCCCCCGGGCCAGACAGCCAGGTGGCGAGCCCCAGGATCACGCCGAGTTTGACGAATTCGCTGGGCTGCACCGGGGGAAGGGGTCCCAGCCGGAGCCATCGTTGGGCGCCATATTGGTCGACACCCAGCGCCGGGATCAACACCAGCACCAGCATCACTGCGGCAAGCACTACGAAAAACGGGCTGAGCGCTCCCCAGAAATGGTAGTTGATCCTGAGGCAAACCAGCAGCAGTACCGCCCCCACCACGGCCCACAGGGCCTGGCGCACCAGGAAATAGACCACGCTGTCATACTCGGTGATAGCCAGCGCGAAAGTTGCGCTGTAGACCACGTGCAAACCCAGCAGAATCAACCCGGCCACGAACACAAGGAGCACGTAGTCAGGGGGCTTGGGGGCCTGCCGCGTCTGAAGGGTTCGTGCTGTCATGAGGTCCGCCTCCTTGGTTACGGTTCGCCGGTCAATTGGGCGACCAGTTGTTTGAAGTGCCTGCCGCGTGCTTCGAAATTGGGATAGTGGTCAAAGCTGGTGCAGGCGGGCGAGAGCAGTACAACATCGCCGGGTTCAGCAAGACCCGCTGTGGCGGCGACCGCGCCGGGGAGTTCGGCGACGTAGACGTGATGCGGGCCACCGGAGCAGCTTTCGAGGGCCCGATGCAGCACCGGCCCCGCCTCGCCGAATAACACCACCGCCCGGCAGCGTCCCGCCACTTCGGAAGCCCAGCCATCCAGCGGGAGGTTCTTCTCCCTGCCCCCCGCCAATAGGACGATGGGACGATCAAAGGAGCGCAGGCCGGCGATGGTCCGTTCCGGCGTGGTCGCGATGCTGTCGTTGTAATAGTCGACGTGGTTCAGGGTGCGGACCCATTCCAGCCGGTGCTCGACGCCCTGAAAGCCCTCGACCGCGCGGCGCTGCGCCTCGAAGGGGATGCCGGCGGCGGTCGCCGCGGCGCAGGCGGCCAGCACATTGGATTTGTTGTGGTCTCCCATCAGACGGATCGCCGCCGCCGGCATGACGTTATTCCTGACCCCGTCCCACCGCACCACCACCTGCTCGCCGTCCATGAAGGCGCCGTCGCCGGGCATGGAGGCGGCCATGCTAAAGAAGACGGGTTTCGCCGGCGCGGTCGCCGCCATGTCTCTGGTCGCCGGGTCATCCCAGTTGAGCACCAGGAAATCGTGCGATCCCTGGAAAGCGTAGATACGCCGTTTCAGCCCAACGTAATCGTCCATCACCGGATAGCGGTCGGCGTGACTGGGAGAGACGTTGGTCACCACGGCGATGTGGGGGCTGTGCCCGGCCATCTCCAGTTGGGTGTGACTCATCTCCAGCACCACCCAATCAGCGGCCGTGATCGTATCCAAGCGGTCCAGCAACACCACTCCAATGTTGCCCCCCACAAAGACCCGCCGCCCTTCGGCTTCGAACATGGCGCCGATCAATGAGGTGGTGGTGGTCTTGCCGGCGCTCCCGGTGATGCCGGCGATGGGGGCGCGGCACCGTTCCATGAACAGGCGCGTGGCCGAACTCAGGGGGACGCTGCGTGCCCGGGCGGCGTCCAGCGCCGGAAGGTCCAAAGGCACGCCCTGACTGACGAAGACCAGGTCGGCTTCGGCGCAGGCCTCCGGCCGGTTCGCCCCCAACGACAACTTCACCGGCAGCCCTTCGATCCTGGCGAGATTGGCGGTGAGTTCACCGGCGGGTTTCGAGTCGGTGACGGTGACCTGGGCGCCGTTGGCCACCAGATAGCGCGTCAGCGCCACCCCTTCGATGCCAAGGCCCACCACCGTGACCCGCTTTCCGTGTAGGTCGGTCACGTGGTCGTCAGGCCAGAGCCAGCGCCACGCCCAGCATGGCGGCGACGAATCCCGCGATCCAGAACCGCATGGTCACCTGCGGTTCCGACCATCCCAACAGCTCGAAGTGGTGGTGGAGGGGGCTCATCTTGAACAGGCGCCTGCCCCCCGACAGCTTGAAGTAGGCGACCTGCAGTATCACCGAGGCCGCTTCCGCAACGAACACCGCGCCAATCAGCGGCAGCAGCAGCCAGTGGCCGGTCATCATCGCTACCACCGCCAGGGTGGCGCCAAGCGCCAGAGACCCGGTGTCGCCCATGAACACCTGCGCCGGGTGGGCGTTGAACCACAGGAATCCCAGCGTGGCGCCCACGATGGTGAAGCAGAAGGTGGCCAACAGGCTCTGCTCTTGGAGGAACGCAACGATGCCATAGGCTCCGAAGGCCATCGCCGCAGTTCCACCGGCCAGCGTGTCCAGCCCATCGGTCATATTCACCGCGTTGGCGGTGCCCACGATCGTCAGGACCGCGATGGGGATGTACCACACCCCGATGGGAATCTTCCCCAGAAACGGGAGGTAAACGCTTTCCAGCCGGAGCACGTAATACAAGATCAACGCGATCCCGGTGGCTGCGGCGACCAAGATGAAGAACTTTAACCGGGCCGAGAACCCGTTTCGTTGTGAACCAACCAGACTCTGCAGGTCATCGGCCATCCCCAACAGGCCGTGGACGGCCAACGTGATCAACGGCACCAGCATCGACCGGCCGGAGAAGTTGAGCAGCAGCGTGGTCACGATGGTGGGGGCGATGATGATGACGCCGCCCATGGTGGGCGTTCCGGTCTTGGTGTTGTGGCTCTCCGGCCCCAACTCCCGAATGCTCTTGCCCAATTTGCGGGCGCTCAAGTATCGGATCACGGCCGGTCCCAGCGTGACCGCCAGCACAAAGGCGACGGCCGAGACTGCCAGCGAGTAGTCCATTCAGGCCTCGCTCAATTCATCTGCCAGCAGGTCCAGCGCCATTGTGCGAGAACCTTTCAGCAGCACGTACTGATGCGGCCCCAGGGCCGGCGCCAAGGCATCTCCGGCCTGCGCGGGGCTTTGGAAATGGCGCACGCACCGCATCCCGGCGTCCCGGGCCGCCGCGGCCATCCCGAACGCGCGGTCGCCGATGGCGAACAGGCAATCGGCGCGTGCCGCCGCATGGCGTCCCACCTCCCGATGGCCCGCCTCTTCCTCGGAGCCCAGCTCCAACATGTCGCCCAGAACGGCGATATGCCGCCCGGGGGTCTCATGGAGCAGGTCCAGCGCTGCTTTCATCGATACGGGGCCGGCGTTGTACGAGTCGTCGAGCAGGGTAGACCCGTTGATGCCCCGGCGTACCCGGAGCCGGCCGCCGGACGAGAGCCCCTCAAGTCCAGCGGTCACCTCGTCCAGTGACAACCCCTCGCCGAACCCAACCGCCGCGGCTGCCAACGCCGTCGAAACGTGGTGCTTCCCCAGGAGGGGCGTGCGGACGGTTGCCGCTTCCCGGCGCCACGATATGCTGAAGCTGAGGCCGTTCAGGCCCCGGCTTTCAACCGCCGTCGCCCGGCAATCTGCATCGGGAGAAAGGCCAAAGGTGATCACGGCCGCCGCGGTGCGGCTGCCGAATAGCGCCACCATTGGATCGTCCGCATTGAGCACCGCGTAGCCGTCCGCCGGGAGACTTTCGACCAGCTCCGCCTTGGCGGCAGCGATGCGATCTATCGAGCCGAGACGCGCCAAGTGGGTTGGCCCCACGTTGGTCACCACGCCCACCTGGGGGCGGGCGATGCGGCACAACGCTGCGATATCGCCAAGTTGGTACATCCCCATTTCCAGCACGAGTCGCTCGTGCTCCGGTTCGATCCCCAACAACGTCAACGGCAGACCGATCTCGGTGTTGCGATTGCCGCCGCTTTTGAGCACGCGATAGCGCTGACTCAAAACGCCGGCAATCGCGTCCTTGGTCGAGGTCTTCCCCACGCTGCCGGTGACCCCCACCACTCTGGGGGACAGCCGTTCCCGGCGGCGCCGGGCCATCGTTTGCAGCGCGGCCAACGGATCCGCAACTCGGAACAGGGCCGCTTGCCGCTGATCGGTGAGGGACTCATCCAGCCAGCCTTTGGCGAGGATGCCCGTGGCGCCGCGCTCGATGGCGTCGGGGATGAAGCGGTGGCCATCGGTGCGTTCCCCGGCCAGGGCGACGAAGAGGGCGCCCGGCCCGGCTTCTCTTGAATCCACCACCACCCGGGCGAAACGCAAATCCCGGTGGGCGCCGGAAGGCGGGTCCAGCAACGCGGGGCCCAGCGCTTCGACCAGTTCGGCGGCGGTAAACATTGGCGGCGAGTTCTATCAGCGCAGCTTGCCGACCATGGCGCTGTCGGTCGGAGGGATGCGCCAGTACACCATGAGTTCCCGGACCACGTTGCTGAACACCGGTCCCGCCACCACCCTGCCCCACTGCGAGTCTTTGGGGGCGTCTAGCTTGACCAGCACCACCGCCCGCGGCCTTTCGTACGGGGCGAAGCCGACGATGGATGCGATGGTGGCATCGGTCCGGTAGCCG